>Ga0137380_10001403_pt1 | contig 19561 bp, 18 predicted proteins | sample SagtaG_17_FD_104809 | JGI IMG/M metagenome (GOLD analysis project Ga0137380, IMG submission 104809) | Vadose zone soil microbial communities from Sagehorn Ranch, Mendocino, California, USA - Sage2_L_100_16 metaG | ecosystem: Environmental > Terrestrial > Soil > Vadose zone | place: USA...
CGGTTCGTTCACCGGCCGCTCGCCGAACTCGGCCTTCAAGACAGCCTGGACCTCCGGCGCCGAATTGAGCCAAACGACCAGGTCCCGGCCAATTTCGCCATCCTGGAGACGGCGGTTGAGTTGTTCGCGGATAGCCAAAGGCAGCCGCGCGATTTTTCCTTTATGTGACATAATATCTATCCTTTCTTCAAATTTCTCACCGTGAGAAATTCGCACTGAATTGATGTAATAAGTTGTGGTTGAATGTATTGAGTGGCTAAATTGGCAACGAAACAGGCGAACAGGAGATCTGATGTGGCGTAGTCGGAGCCGCCCCAAGCCGGTAGGGCGAAGCTCCTGCCGAGCCGTGACTTTCCCGGCGTATGGCCCCACCCGCCATCCGATGGAGAGGGGCTGGGGGGAGAGGCCGCGCCGTGACCTCGGTTTTCGCATTGTAAAGAGTTAACTGAGACATAGTCATAAGTGCTTGCAGCCGTGGGGGATATCAAATTTCTCACTGTGAGAAATTTGAACGGGTAATGGAATATTCTCGCAACGGGGCCGCCAACCTTGTCCGCCCATGAAAATTGACCAGTGGACACGGCAACCGGAGATTGAATGGGGCTTAGCGGGAGCTTCGCCCTACCGGTAGGGCGAGGCCCCCGCCGAGCCGTGACTTCGCCTTTGCTTTCGGGTATTCGGCGTATTTCGCGGTTCATCCTCAATTGCCGCAAGACCCTGGACCCAAGCCCTTTATAGAGAATTTCAGACTCCAGGTTTTCCCCACTTCTGCCCTCTGCCTTCTGCCTTCTGCCTTCGCTTTGTGTCCACATGCGCCCGCCATCCTCTCACAGTCCGGGTCAAGCTCCTAACCCACCGTGGGCAATTTGGCGGAAAAAGATGAAGAAAATGGCGATTAACTCCCCTTCCTGCGTTCCAAATTCACTCGTGTTCCTGAGGCCAGCGTCGCAAGCCAAATTTCTCACAGTGAGAAATTTGCTATCTCCCACGGCCAGAAGGAGTTAGCATTGTGTCTCAGCTTACTCTTTACAATGCGCCCAGCCTCGTCTTTCGGGGTCTTGTCATGCCAGCCGCGTCCACCTAGAATCAGGCACCGTGAAAACCAACCGCAAATCGGCGTGGACGCCTCGGCCGAAGCACTTGAAAGCCGGCGTCACCGCGCAAAAGTTCCGGCGCATGGCCCTCCGTCTTCCCGGCGCGTTGGAAGCCGCGCACATGGGCCATCCGGACTTCCGTGTCAACGGAAAGATCTTCGCGACCCTCGGCTGCCCCGACCAGCAGTCGGGCATGGTCAAGCTGACGCCCAAACAGCAAGCCGCCTTCGTTCGCGCCCAACCGGCGGTCTTCGATCCTTGCAGTGGTGTTTGGGGACGCCGGGGATCCATCAATGTCCGTCTGGGGGCGGTCACGGATGGCACGTTGCGGCTGGCGCTGCTCGCGGCCTGGCGCAACACCGCGCCGAAGCCCGTCGGAAGGGAGTTGCCGGACGAGTAGGAGACATTGGCCTAAAAATGCTAATCCTGCTCTTCCTGGCCACTTGCTTCCTCGCCTATGCCAACGGCGCGAACGACAACTTCAAGGGCGTCGCCTCATTGTTCGGCAGCCGCACCTGCGGTTACCGCACCGCCATCACTTGGGCCACTTTCACCACCGTCGCAGGCAGTATTGCCGCCGTTTTCCTCGCGCCATCGCTGCTCGAGAGATTTTCCGGCAAAGGACTCGTGCCCGACACCTTGACCACGCAGCCGGAATTTCTGCTCGCCGTCGCGCTGGGCGCGGGCGCAACGGTCTTTCTGGCCACATGGCTCGGCTTCCCCATCTCCACCACCCATGGATTGACGGGCGCGCTCGTGGGCGCGGGGGTCGTCGCCGCGCGGGGCGAAGTCAACTTCACCGCGCTGGGGCAGAACTTTGTCACGCCGCTCTTGCTCTCGCCGGTCCTCGCGCTCCTGGCCGGGGCGGGGCTTTACGGCGTTTTTCGAGCCTTACGGCTTTCCTTCGGCATCAACAAGGAAATGTGCATTTGCATCGGCGCAGAAACTCAAGTCGTCCTCGTGCCGCAACCCAGCGGCATGTTCGCCGTGGAGGCATTGCCGAGAGTGACGGTGACTGCCGGGGAGACGGCCGTTTGTCTCCAGCGATACACCGGCACGTTCCTGGGCGTGAGCGCGGGCCGGCTCGTCGATGCTTTTCACTTCCTTTCCGCGGGCGCGGTCAGCTTCGCGCGCGGGCTGAACGACACGCCCAAGATGGCCGCGCTGCTGCTCGTCGTGACGGCTTTAGATATCCAATGGGGCTTGGTCGCTGTGGCGGTGGCAATAGCCGTGGGTGGACTGCTTAACGCCCGCAAAGTCGCCGAAACCATGTCGCACAAAATTACCGGCATGAACCCCGGTCAAGGCTTCGCCGCCAACCTCGCCACGGCGTTATTGGTCACCACCGCCAGCTCCCACGGCCTGCCAGTGAGCACCACGCACGTCAGCGTCGGCTCGCTGCTCGGCATCGGGATCGCCACGCGACAGGCGAAGTGGAAGCCCGTCCTCGGCATCCTGCTATCCTGGATTATTACGCTGCCTTGCGCGGCCGTGCTGGCGGCAATTGCTTACTTGGCCTTGCGTCCGCGCTGAATCCCGTCGGACAGCGAAACCGGTGGCCAGCGCGTGCCGCCGGCCGGCGCAGTGGCCCGACCATCCACAACCAGGAGGCTGGTTGGGGGGGGGCCTGCGTGGGCGCCGGCCCGAATCGCCTATCGAAAGCGGTTACGGCAGCTCCTCGATCGTGATCTCCTTGTACCACGCTTCGGCTTTCCCGCCGCCGTGAATCTGAAAGCCGAGGATGCCGAACTGCTCGATCTGCGCGTCCGGCTCGGTGTAATCAACAGTCTGATGGCCGTTGATCGCCAGCCGGATGCGTTTGCCCTCGCAGCGCACCTCGTAATCGTTCCAGTCGTCCTTCCTCAATATCTTGTTCACCTGGTCCAGGTCGGATTTGACGAGCACCTTGTTGCGCCGCGATTCGTCGTAGAGAAAGCCCCACCAGCCTTCGCCCATGTCAGCCTGGTAGCCGCTGACTTCATAATGGTTGGGCACCCGCCGGCTGCGGAACTGCACGCCGCCGTTGATGAAGCCGTCCTTGCCGGTGAGCTTGAATTTTACCCGGAGCACGAAGTTGGTATAACTGCGCCGGGTGCAGAGGAATTCATTGTGCGGCACGGTTTCCGTCAGCGAGCCGCCGACGAACGCGCCCGCCTCGATCCGCCAGGTTTTGTTCGTGTCGCCTTCCCAGCCTTTGAAGGTTTTGCCGTCGCAGATCAACTGCGCCCGGCCCGCCGCCTGGGCCGAAACCACGGCCAGCGAAGTCAGGAAGAAAATGGGTATGAACCGTTTCATGGTTCAACGATTACCACCCGCCCGCCGCCGCACCAAGCGCGAAATCGCCGGGCCGGGTCGGCTCCCCTGGCGGGTGAGAACAAGAAAAGGTTTTCCCGCAACTCGCACTTTGAATGCTTTGCAGGGTACGGATTTGGGTTCGGATACGGCCAAAACGCTTCCTTTCGCCAGAACGACCCCGGGAACTGGTCGGGCTTCACTCCGTCCACGTCCAAGCTAAACTGATTGCCTAACGGACGAAGAGCGCAGCCAATTATCTGGTCCCGGAGTGATGGCAGGCAACGGGCCTCGGGCGGGGTTACCTTTCTCTTCGGCGGCAAACGAGCAATAGCCCGTGCAAAACCGGGCAGAATCTCCTTTGTACGGCCATTGGAGGCAACCGTTTCCGATTCTGTTTGGCGCCTAAATGAACTCGTCAGTTTGATCCAGTAGGACCCGACGGTTTTGCGGTTCCTGCATCGAGTGGACTGCCGGAAGTCGATTTTGGAATGGACGGATAAGGAACAGCATTTCTTTTCAAATACGCTTTCAGCAGCTTTATTACCTCAATTTTGAAGACATCGTAAACCATTGTAGGAGCCTGCGCGTCATGTAGATCTGCAAGTTTTTCCTTGAACTTCTGCCGTGCTTTGCTCCTGTCCTCGGAGAAGGGATCAAGGGCGTTTGCATAACGGTCGTACAGATTGGCCAATGCTTCGACCTCTGCATCTGAGATTTTGAAACTCGTAAGCTCCTCCCATAAACGGGTTTATCTATGCAGCGACGCGGTGAAGATTACGAAGCTCCTCACATTGAGACCGGATGTCTAAAACCTTGTCCAAGCTCGCCGAAGTATGTAATGAAGAGATTTCCTTTGCGAAGGCATCGCTGATTCCTACCATAAGCTCCCATATCTGGGCAACTTTATCAACGCTCTCCTCCGCCTTGGCTGTGGTAGCGGCCAGACGATACAGGCTGACCAGCTGAGCCTCCAGGCTTTTTGCGGCCACAATTCTTGAATTTTCGATGGATGATCTGGCCACGTCCTCAAACAAAATCCTGAAATGAGAGTGGCGAAACGCGGAAACGTCTTCTCCTGCAATGGTGTTCATACAGTCTGCTCGGTTGTATTTTTGTTTTTTAAGGAGTATTTACCTTTTTTCTCACCGGTGTCAAGCACTATACATATCAACGAATCAAGATTTGTTGATGTGTGACGGACGCTTATGCGCAGGGCCTCGTGTCACAGGTCAATGATCGGCATTTGAGCATGAAACTCCAATCAAAACAAGAGAAATCTCCCGGCGTGCGTGCCGAAATGCCAAAGGTCGGAAGCCATTTTTATCAAATCAATACTCCATCTCAAAGGGACCCCCGGCTTGCAATTCCAGCGCGGAGCGGTTCTCATGGCGGGCGCAAAACAATTGCACCGTCACCCGCCATGATTGCTCTCGCCTTTCGAATTCTGCTGTTCGCCTCGTTGTTGCTTTTCGCCGGCCGCCTCCGCGCGCTCGAGACCGAAGACCTCTGCCACTACGCCGGCCGCTTCTTCGCCCCGCCCGATGCGGCCGAGCAGCGCCGATACGCGCCGAGCCGGGAAATTGACATCCTGCACCTGGCCCTGGAGGTCACGCCCGATTTCAAGCAACGGAGCATCGAAGGCAAGGTCACCCTCAAGTTCAAGCCCATCGCCCAGCCGTTTCCGGAACTCAAACTCGACGGCATCGACTTGACGGTTCACTCAGTCGATTCGACCGCGAAGATCCTGGGCTGGCAGGCCACCGACAAGCAGGTGATCGTTACTTTTGATCCGCCGATCCCGGCCGAGCAGGAAACCAGCGTGACCATCGTCTATCACGCCCAGCCGGCCAAGGGACTCTATTTCCGCACGCCGGAAATGGGCTACAAGCCGGAGGACTTGCATCTCTGGACGCAAGGCGAGCCGATCGAGGCGCGCCATTGGTTTCCCTGCCTGGACGCGCCGAATGAGAAATTCACTTCCGAAGTCACTTGCCGCGTGCCCGAAGGCATGGTCGTGCTCTCAAACGGAAAACTGGTTTCGGAGGAGAAAGACTCCGACTCCGGGCTGGTTGCGGTGCGCTGGTTGCAGGACAAACCGCATGCGAATTATTTGATCTCGCTCCTCGCCGGTCACTTCAAGAAAATCGAGGATAAATACCAGGACATTCCCCTCGCCTTCTATACCCCGGCCTCGCAAATCGAGCAAGCCACCAATTCCTTCAAGGACACGCGGGACATGATGGGTTTCTTCGAGGAGGAAATCGGCGTGCCGTATCCCTGGGCCAAGTATTACCAGGTCTGCGTGGATGATTTCACGTTCGGCGGCATGGAGAACACCAGCATCACGACCCTCAACGAGAACACCCTCCATACACTCGCCACCGAGAACCTGCGCAACAGCGAGGGGCTGGTCTCCCACGAACTGGCCCACCAATGGTTCGGCGATCTGGTCACCTGCAAGGATTGGAGCCACGTCTGGCTCAATGAAGGATTTGCCACTTACTACGCCGCGCTCTACGAAGGCCACAAAAACGGGCCGGACGCGATGCTCTACTCGCTCTACCAAAGCGGAAAGAGCATCACCGCCATTCCCAACCAGACCAACGCCATCGTCCGCCGCGATTTCAGCGATCCGAATGAACAATTCAGTTACCTCGCTTATCCCAAGGGAAGCTGGGTGCTGCACATGCTCCGCAGCCAGCTCGGCGACGATCTCTACCGGCGTTGCATCAAGACCTACCTCCAGCGCCATCGGTTCGCCAACGCCGTGACCAGCGACCTAAGCGCGGTGATCGAGGAGCTTTCCGGGCGCTCGTTCGACCAGTTTTTCGATCAATGGGTCTATCACGCCGCGCAACCCGAGCTGGGCGTGGAATATTCGTGGGACGAAAAGACCAAACTGGCCCGAGTCTCCATCACGCAAAACCAGAAGCTGAGCGCGGACGTGCTGCTCTTCAATTTTCCGCTGACGATTCGTTTCAAGTCCCGGTCCGGCGCCGTCCATCGGCAGATCATCGTCAAGGAGAAGACCGAGGATTTTTATTTCCCGCTGGCTGAAGCGCCCGAAGTTGTTCGCCTCGATCCGCGGCTCACGGTCCTGGCCCGGATCGCCTTTAACCCGCCCACCGCGATGTTGCGTGCGCAGCTCGCCGATCCCGGTGACATGCCGGGCCGCTTGATCGCCGCCGAGCAATTGGGCGCCAAGAAAGAGAAGGACCTCGTGAACCTGCTCAAGGAAACGCTCAACCATGACCCCTTTTACGGCGTGCGCCTGGCGGCCTCGCAATCGTTGCGCGCCTTCCAGACCGATGAAGCGTTCGAGGCGCTGCTCGCCTCCACCAAGCAGAGCGATGCGCGGGTCCGCCGCCAGGTGGCCTCCGATATCGCCCGATTTTACCGCGAGTCCAGCCTCGCCGCCGAACGAAAGATTCTGGCGGAGGAAAAAAACCCGGACATCCAGGCCTCGGCCATCATCTCGTTCGGCGCTTACGCGAAGTCCGAAGTGCGGCCGAAACTTCTCGAATATCTCAACTCCGATTCCTACCGCAGTATTCTGGCCGATGCCGCCATCAGCGCCATCCGCGCCCAGGACGATCCCGCGTATATCGACCCGCTCCGCGATTCCTTGCACGACCGGGAAGCGATCCTGCCCAGTGGCGTCTTCAGTCGCGGACTTGAAACTTTGTCCTGGCTGGGCCGGAACGAAGAGAAGAAAGAGACGGTCCGCGAGATTCTGACCAGCCACGTCAACAGCCTGAAGAAACGGGTGCAACTGACCGCCATCACTGGCCTGGGGACCTTGGGCGACGCCAAAGCCATCGCCGTGCTGGAAACATTCACCGGCGCGACGCGAGAAAGCCCCGAGCGCGCCGCCGCCGAACGGTCCGTGGCCAGTTTGCGCGACGCCCGGAAGCCTTCCGCCGAGTTGAGCCAACTCCGCAACGAAGTGCTCAACCTGCAAAAAGAAAACCGCGAACTGCGCAAAGACTTCGACGAATTGAAGAAGAAGCTGGAAGCGACCACGCTGAAACCTTCCTCTGGCAAGACCACCAAGCCAACCTCCTCCACCAAACCGCCCAAGGTGCGTTGAGCGGCGGCGAAGCTTCAGCGCGAGTTCGAGCGCGTGGTGGCCGAAACCAAACAGCCCGAACGCCCTGGTTTCGAAGCGGCGAACCGTTTCCCGATCAGAGGGCGGCCTGAAATGGCGAAATGACCATTACGCCACTGGATGCTTGTTTGCCTCTGGCGAACTAGGTAACCTCGAGTTGTTCGCAATGGCATCTGGCCTAAACGCACTAAATTTCGATGCCGAAGCCGGGAACTCGGCGTCAGGCCTTGTGCCGGTACGCGGAAACCGACCTCACCTGAGCTTCGATGAAGAGGCGGCCGTTCGGGAAGCAGAAGCAATCGGCGACGTCGATCACGTCTTCTTCCGGCAATTTTCCGACGGTCGTGCTTCGCAAGTAGCTGCCTACGTCATCGACAACGGTGATGAACGATTGTCCGAAGGGCAGCTCGCTGAAATCCACCGCCGCGTTTGGTTGCATGGTGTTGCTCCGCTCCTTTATATCGGCTGGCGGACTCGCGTTGATGTGCTGAGTTGCGCACGCGGACCGGACTTCTGGAAAAACGGCCGCCATCACTACAGCCCTGCGGTGCAAATCGAAACTGCCGCTCAAATCTCGGAAGCGATGGCGGAAAAGCAGCGACGCTTTTCGGCATTCAGATTGAGCGACGGTACTTTTTGGGACAACCCCGAAAATTTTAAACTGGCACGCGCAGAAAAGGCGGCGCACCGCCGTCTCATTGAGGCTGTCGTCGATACAGACCGCGAACTAGGCGGTCGCACGAATGCAGTGTTGCGTCGTCTTCTCCTGCTCACAGTGTTAATCAAGTATTTGGAGGATCGCGGTGTATTCCCCGACGCTTGGTTTGGTCAATTCCACAAGGGTGCCAGCTCCTTTTTGGAAGTTCTTCAGGGAGGAACTCCCGATGAGGTGCGTGAGCTGCTCAGCAAACTGGAGCGCAAGTTCGATGGCGATGTCTTCAGTCTGCCTGAAACGGCAGGAGAGCGTCTTACTGCAAGAGCTCTGCGTGCTTTCGCGGATCTGATCGAAGCGAAGACGATCCAAGAACAGCGATACCTTTGGGAGCAATTTTCCTTTAAGTACATACCTGTCGAAGTCCTCAGCCACCTGTATCAACGATTTGCCCAACGCGGCAAAGGCGCTGTATTCACGCCGCCGTTTGTTGCCAGTCTGATGCTGGATTTCGCTCTTCCTTACCAGCGCATCACGGGGACCGAAAGAGTGTTGGACCCGACCTGTGGCTCTGGCGTGTTCCTCGTCGGGGCTTTCCGACGTTTGATTCAGTTTTGGCGGAGCCGGCATGACTGGAAGCAACCCGACGTCGCGACGCTCAAGAGCATTCTCAAACAGCAGATCTATGGAGTCGAGTTGCAGGAGGAAGCAATTCAACTCACAGCTTTCAGTCTGGCGTTGGCAATCTGCGACGCGCTACAGCCAAACGTGATTTGGGAGGAACTCCGTTTCGACAAGCTGGTTGGTTCGAATTTCCTCGTTGGAGATTTCTTCGAGCATCTTCCACGGCTAGCCCCCAAATCGGATGCCGATGGCTTCACGCTGCTGATAGGAAACCCACCGTTCATTTCAAAATTCAGCGAAGCCGCGGAAGCGCTGAACAACCGGAACAGCGATCGTGTAGCCGTGCCCGACAAGCAGATGGCGTATTTAGTCGCGGAGCAGGCCAGCACACTCCTGAGGCGCCATGGCCGAATGTGTCTCATTCAGCCTTCAGGATTCCTTTACAATGAAAAGACTCGCCCGTTTCAAAAGCAGTTAATCGCGGCGCACCAGGTCGATGCTGTCCTGGACTTCACTTCGATTCGCAAGCTGTACGATGGGGCGGATCCAAAGACTGTGGCGATCCTCATCACGAAACGAGTTCCCAGTCCTTCACACCAAATTCGGCATCTGACGTTTCGTCGCACGTTCAGCGTGCAGGAGCGAATTGGATTCGAACTCGATCACTACGATCGGCATTTAGTGCGGCAAGATGTCGCTCTGACGCATGATTGGGTATGGCGAGTGAATTTGCTCGGCGGCGGAAGATTGCACCATCTGACGTCGCGACTCGCCGTAATGACCAAACTCAGTGCCTTTATCGAATCCAAGGGCTGGAGCCACGGTGAGGGCTACATCGCTGGCAAGGCAGGCAAACGGATTCGCGCGCGGTGGCTCACTGGCAAGCCGTTTTTGCCGACCAATGGTATAACTCTGGACGGCATCGACCGAAGGAAGATCGGAACAGTTAAGGAGGAGCGGTTCACAGCACCTCGTACCGAACAGCGGTATACCGCACCTTTGGTCTTAATCAAAGAATTGGACTCCTTGCCGTGTGCATTCGTGCCTGAAGGGTTTTTGGCATTCCGCCACCAGATTATCAGCATCCACGCTCCTCCGGAGGAAAAACGAGAGCTTCGCCGTTTTTATGACGAGTTCGCCGGCAATCGGCCCGCCTTGCGTGCGTATTGTGCGTTGTTTGGCACCCGCGCCTTCGCGAGCAAAGCGACCTCAATCCTGAAACGTGACGTGGACGTTTTGCCATGGCCGAAGCACGGCGAAGCATTGGACATTTCTTCCTGGGAAAAAATACTCTGCGAGGATCTTGTGGGTGGCACTGCAGAATTCGTTCGGCGCGGGCAAAACTCCCGGTTGTTAAAGCAACGCGTGGCACAGGCCGATTTCGAAGTATACGCCGACGTGTTCGTTGAAATGCTCGGAAGCATTTACGACAACCTACGCGCTGCGAAATCCGTTCTGCTCGACGGCGTAGCTTGCCAAGCATTCTGTTTCGGCAACGCTCCGGAAATCGATTGGCCTGACGACTGGAAGAGCCCGATTCAAAAGCTGATCTACGTCCAGCATGGTGACGCCCTGCGAACGGTTCGCATAGTGAGGATCTACGAGCGCAACGTGATCCTCATTGTGAAGCCAGATCGATTGCGCTACTGGACTGGCTCGACTGCGATTCGCGATGCCGACGACACGTTGGTGGACCTACGCAAACAGGGGTACTGATGCCGGCGGATTCCTCCAACGACGTGCCGAGTCGTGGTCGAATCACTAAAGGTCCGGCTCGGCAAACGCTGGTCGAGCGCACGCTAACCTTTGTTCAAAGTGAGCTACCGAACTGGCGCGATGATCCAACACGTCAGCCCGAAGAATCCGAAGAACGTCTCAACGCGCAGCTGTGCAAGTATCTCAACGTTGCCTCAAGAAAGAAATTCCCGATGGTCTATTTCCATCACGAAGAAAAGCAGACAAGTGACCGACGTGTCGATGTTTCGGCACTGCCCGTAGAGCGGCGGGCGTTTGGTTCAGCACTCTACTCCATCTACGACCCGTTCTTGGTCATTGAAGGCAAACGATTGCCGCGGCCGAAAAATGGAAAGAGAGAACGGGAGTATGTCACTGGTGGCGACGCAAAGTGCGGCGGGATCCAGCGTTTCAAATTGGGACTGCACGGAGCGAAGCATGAAACCGCCGCTCTGATTGGCTACGTGCAGAAAGGAGAATTGCGTCAATGGCTGAAAACGATCAACGCATGGATCCGTGACCTTGAAGGGAGACTGGCATTTGAAGAAAAGTGGTCTTCCGTTGAGCAACTGACGTCCTTCATCGAAGACACCGAATTGAAGATTGCGATTTGTTCGTCATCGCATCCGCGTGTTGGCGACGCCACAAGCAAGTTGATCCGCATTCGGCACTTGTGGGTGAGGATGAATCGATAGCGAAGGTTAGGTTCTCAGACTCATGACCATTGACCCAAGCCTTCGTCGGTTTGTAGCCGCTCATCCTCACCGCGATTGATCGCTACCGGGCTGGTGGCGGACGCCCCGCAAGGCAAGGAAACGGAGCACGCCCCAGACATTAGCACTGTGCGGAGGGGATTGACCAAAGGGTGAACATTATAGCAGTCAGATTCCGTCGACGAGACGCCGGCGGGTGCGACCGAGACGGTCGCCCTCCCCTTTCCCTGGCGGAGGATTCGGGAGCACCGTGTTCGGCGGATAAAGGATTGAATCGTCGACCGGGCGGGGCATCCTTTTGCGATGCAGATCACCGAAGTGGCCGCCGGGCTGGTTTTCCGCGACGGCCGGCTGCTCATCACGCAGCGGGAGGCCGGGGCGCATGTGGGCGGGTTGTGGGAATTTCCCGACGGCAAACGCGAGGGGCCGGAGAGTTTTTAAGCGTGTCTGCGCCCGGACAGATGAGGGCACCGGCGAGGTTGACTTAGACCGGGACGACTATGAAAGAATCGAGACGCACAAGCGCCAGGGCCACGGAGAGGTTTTGGATAGATTGTTTAAGCGCCCGTTAGACAAGTCGTTTAAGAAGTTTGTTGGCTGACCTGGGAATAGTCGCAGCCGAGCACCTCGCAGGCGACTTTAATGTATTCTTCGTCTATATCGAAGCCGATGAATCTGGAGACGAGATCGCCGCATTCCTTTGCCGCAAAAGCTGAATGCCCAATTCCGAGGAATGGGTCCACGACCACAGCGCCTTGCCGGCCGTGCAGCCGTATGCACTTGACAGCAAGCTCTGTCGGGAATGTGGCTGGGTGAGGCCGCTGCTTTGCCCGTTGGTGTATGGTTTTATAGGGAATAAACCACGTGTTGCCCCGGCAACGTTTGTCCTTGCCGTTCGTGTGGGACCAACGATCAATGTTGGTTTTGTCAGCGTAGGGCACGCCGATAGCCAGTCGATCCAGCTTTGTTTTGCCCTCCGGAGTGAAATGAAAAACGTACTCGTGGCAATCGTTCAAGAACCGGCCCGAGTTGATCGGTTTGAAATGCCCGTAAGAGTCCGTTTCCGTTCCCCGCTCAATCGAGATGGACTTGATCCAGTGGATTGTATTCTGCAGGTGAAACAACTGCCCTATGCCCTTGGCAACGTCAAAGGCAAAATACGGGTTTTCAGAGGAATCTCCCAGATTCAGGAAAAACGAGCCGTTAGGCTTCAAGACCCGGGCGATTTCACAACCCCACTGAGCACACCATTCCAAGTAATCTTCGTGCGACTTCTTATCGTTGTAAGCGCTATACTGTATTCCAAGGTTATAGGGGGGCGACGTTACCACCACATCGACCGATTCAGGGTCCAGTTGCTTTAGGCACCGAATGCAATCGCCGTGCCTGATCGTGAATTCAACTTCTTTGGTTGCGGGTTTTGCTGACACGCGCGAATTCTATCGCACATGCGCAAATCACTGCTATGGCTAAATCACTCCACCCACCCGTACGGACCCCGACTGTTGATGTTGTGTTGCTTTATGCAATGAACAAGTGCGGCAACTCTCGGCGGAAAACCTTCAGCAGCCTGTTTTGCCATCCGCCTTGTCCATAAGAATGGTAGTAGTTGTAGATTTTGGCCCGCAGTTCCGGGCTCAGTGTGATGGAGCCGGTCGCTTTGTCCAACTGCTTCTGGAGTGCCATCCAAAACGACTGCCAGCCGCCGATCCCTCTGATCGCGGTTTCGTCTAGCAGCGTCTCGATCTCGTCGGCACTCAGGCGGTGAACGGTTGTGCCCTCCGTGGAATAATATGCCGGGCTCCGGCCCCGGCCTTCGATTGCGACTTTAAGCATAGGATGATCTCCTTTGGTTAGGTTTATCAGGGAAGCCGCCACGCTGGGCGGCTTTGGTTTCAGAATGTGATTTGTCTTTTCTATTGCGCTGACGACCCTCTGCCTCGTCATGCCATCGATCATTTTGAGGCAAACGCGTTTCACCGCCTCGTGAAGCGTAACGTCGGAGGAAACGGGCGTCTCCTCGAGACTAAACTCTCTCTGGTCCAGGCTCTCGATGTTACGCAAAGCCGTTTGCAAAGCGTTGACGGCTTGATCAATGCGCTGCCTGTCCGCCAAGAGATTGGCGATCTGCGCCTTGACGGCCTCTGGGTCAAACAGACGGTTCACTGAGCGCAATAGAACACAAACCAGCCCATTGTGCAACAAAAACTTACATAAATTTCCACTTTTATGTTGACTTGTGTTGTATTCCTGGCAAGATGGATTCGAAATCACAGGTGATTCGGTTTTTGGCGGGCAGGTTAATTGGCAAACCACCAGGCCATAAGCCGGCGGCGACGCGCGCGAAAAAGCACCGCAAACCGGCGCGCTCATCCTCACCGCGATTGATCGCCACCGGGCAAGTGGCGGAGGCCCCGCAATGCAGCGAGGCGGAGCACCATGTTCGGCGGATAAAGGGTTGAATCGTCAACCGGGCGCGCCATGCTTTTCCGATGCCGATCACTGAAGTCGCCGCCGGCCTGGTTTTCCGCGACGGCCGGCTGCTCATCACGCAGCGGCAGGCCGGCGCGCATCTCGGCGGGTTGTGGGAATTTCCCGGCGGCAAACGCGAGAAGCCCGAGAGTTTTCAAGCGTGTCTGCGCCGGGAGCTGCGCGAGGAGTTGGGGATCGAAGTGGAAGTGGGCGAGCTGGTCGAAACGATCACCCACGAATACCCGGAGAAAACCGTCCGGCTGAAGTTTTTCCGCTGCGACTGGCGAGAACACGAGCCGCGGAATTTGGGCTGCCCGGATTTTCGGTGGGTGAAGTTGGAGGAATTGGCCGGCTTCAAATTCCCGGCCGCGGACGCCCGCCTGCTGGAGAAACTTAAGGCCACAACGGCCCTGTGGGGCTGAATTGGGACAGTCGTCACCTGGCCGTCGGTGGGCTGCCTTGCATCCGGCCCTAGCTTCGGCTACGGTGCCGGCTCTGATTTTCCGGGCGCGCGGGTTCCGGCCCCGCGCCGGCGACGAACGTTTGACAACCGACTCATGGCCTATTTGAACGACCATTACCTCAAGCTCAAAGCCGGTTACCTCTTCCCCGAGATCGCCCGGCGCGTAAAGGTTTTCTGCGAGCAAAACCCCGCCGCCGCCCGCCGGGTCATCCGCTGCGGCATCGGCGACGTAACGGAGCCGCTGCCCGCCGCGGTCATCGCCGCCCTCCACAAGGCGGTGGATGAGATGGCCCAACGCGAAAGCTTCCGCGGCTACGGCCCGGAGCAAGGCTATGATTTTCTGCGCGCGGCCATCGCCGAAAATGACTATCGCGCCAGGGGGCTGGAGGTGGCGGATGACGAGATTTTCGTTTCCGACGGCTCGAAGTGTGATTGCGGCAACATCCTCGACATCCTCGGCCACCAGAACAAGATCGCCGTCACCGATCCGGTTTATCCGGTTTATGTGGATAGCAACGTGATGGCCGGCCACACCGGCCCGGCCGATGACGGCGGGGCCTACGCCGGATTGGTCTATTTGCCGGGCACCGCCGCCAACGGGTTCGTCCCGGACGTGCCGCGGGACGACGTGGACCTCATTTACCTCTGCTCCCCGAACAACCCAACCGGCGCGGTCATGAACCGTGCGCAGCTCTCCGCCTGGGTCAGCTACGCGCGAAGCCGGAAAGCCATCATTCTTTTCGACGCCGCGTACGAGGCCTATATCACTGACACGGCTTTGCCGCACTCGATCTACGAGGTGGCGCGCGCGCGCGAGTGCGCGATCGAGTTCCGCAGCTTTTCGAAAAGCGGCGGCTTCACCGGCCTGCGCTGCGCGTTCACCGTGGTCCCGAAGTCGCTCCTGGCCTCGACCAGCAGCGGCAAGATGGCCAGCCTGCATCCGCTTTGGGCGCGCCGTTCGAGCACGAAGTTCAACGGCGTCAGTTACCCGGTGCAGCGCGCCGCGGAAGCGCTTTATACGCCGGCAGGCCAGGCGCAGGTCCGCGGGCTGATCGAGCATTACCTGGGCAACGCCAAGGTGCTCGCCGACGGAATCCGGGCGGCGGGCCTGACGATCTTCGGCGGCGTCAACGCGCCGTATCTTTGGGCACAAACCCCGCGCGGCCTTACAAGCTGGGAGGCGTTCGACAAGCTTTTGAACGAGGCGAACGTCGTGATCACACCGGGCAGCGGCTTCGGCTCGAAGGGCGAAGGCTATTTCCGCATCTCGGCCTTCAACAGCCGCGCCAACGCGGAGGAAGCCGCGCGCCGGCTCCAGAAACTGAAGTGGTAGCGGGCGCCAGCTTCTCCGGCGAGCACCGTGCCAACCACCATTAGAACGGATCTCCGCCGACGCATGAAAGTTGTCGTCCTTCCGATCCTGTTGCTCGCCGGCTTGCTGTGCGCGGGCGCGGAGGAACCGCCCGCCGAAAAGCTTACCCCGCAGCAACGGCTCGAACCGGAACATCTTCGGGCCACGCACGAAGCGCGGCTGCGTTTCGCGGCCGAACGCCAGACGCTGCCGGAGCTGGGTGTGTATCACGATTTCCGCGCGGTGATGCACGTCCACGCCGAAGATGCCGATCATACCAAAGGCACACGCGAGGAAGTCCTGGCGGCGGCGAACAAGGCGGGTGTGCGCGCGGTGCTGTTCACCGACCACCGGGGCCCCCGGACCAATACCTGGCACGGCCTGCGTAATGGGGTGCTGTTCCTGGCCGGCTCCGAAGACGGCAACGGCCGGCTGCGCTTTCCGACTTTCGACGCCGACCACCGGCCGCAGACAAACGGGGCGCTCCTCTTCCTCTGCCACGTTGAAGAGCGACTGGATGCGGCCACCGATGGCCTCGATGGAATGGAGATTTGTAATCGCCACTCCGACGCCAAACTGGACGACCGCTTCCAGCAGCAGCTCCTGACCACGGCGAAAGACCCGGCAGCCTGGCGCAAGTTCCTCGACAACTTCAAATCCTATCCGGACGAGATGTTCGCCGCCGGGACCGATTACCGCGCCGGGATATTTGCGAAGTGGGACCGTGAAACTCAGCAGCATCCCTGCACCGGCATTGCGGCCAACGACGCGCACCAGAACGTGATTGTGCAGGGAACAACCCTCGACCCTTACGAGGTCAGCTTCCGCAATCTCAGCACGCATATTCTGGCGCGCGAACTGACGGAGCCGGACATCCGCGAGGCGCTGCGCGACGGCCATGTCTATGTCTCGCACGACTGGCTTTGCGACCCCACTGGCTTTGCCTTCGGCGCGGTGAACAACCTGGGGGTGTTCCCCATGGGCGACCCGGCTCCGATCCTCCGCACGACGCGGCTGATGGCGCTGACGCCGTTGCCGGCGAAACTGAAGCTGTTCCGCAACGGCGAATTGATCCACGAGACTCTGGCAACGAATCTGAACTTCAAAGCCAAGGATCCCGGCGCTTATCGTCTGGAGGCCTGGCTCACGGTCGATGGCGAAGACCGCCCTTGGATCTACTCCAACCCGGTCTATCTGCGGGCGCCCGGCCTGGCGGAGCTGCGACTGCCATCGATGGAAATCTCGCCGACCGTCGAAGTCACCAAGGGCATCGTTTATACGGAAGGCCCGGCTGAGGACGAAGACAAACACAAACTCGATCTATACGTGCCTAAAGGTAAGCGGCCATCGCCGGTGTTCGTTTTCATTCACGGCGGCGCGTGGAAAAGCGGCGACCGCTTCCAGTATCCGCCGCTGGGAAATCGCTTCGCGAAGGCAGGCATCCTCACGGTCATTCCGAGCTACCGCCTGGCGCCGAAGCATCCGCACCCCGCGCAGATCGAGGACGTTGCCGCGGCATGGTCCTGGGTCGCTCGCCACATCAGCGAGTATGGCGGCGATACGAACCGCCTTTACGTGGGCGGCCATTCGGCGGGCGGCCACCTCGCCGCGCTGCTCACCCTCGATGAGAAATATCTGAAGGCCCACGACCTTTCGCCGCGGATGATTCGGGGCACGATGGCGTTGAGTGGCGTTTTCAATCTGACCATTGGCGCAAGCCAGTCATCGGTGTTTGGCGATGACCCGGACGCGCGCCGGTCGGCGTCGCCCTTGTTTCACATCGCGAGCACGGCGCCGCCGTTTCTCGTCACCTATTGCCAGTGGGATTATCCGACGCTGCCGGCACAGGCTCGGGAGTTTCACGAGGCGTTGCGCCGGGCCGGCGCGGCGTCGGAGCTGGTTTTTGTGCCGCGCGAAGGTCATATCTCAGAGATGATCGCGATCACCCAGGAGGAGGACGTGACCGCGAAGGCCGTGCTGAAGTTCATCCATTGAAGCCGCCGATTGGGCGGGGCAGGATCGCCAGGCGCGCTTCCGAATTGACGCGTCGGCGCATGGCAGGCAAATGAACGGGCCATGGGAATACCGCCGTTCACCCCTGCCGGACTGATGGTCGCGGCGCTCCTTTTCGCCCGGTGGGCGGTCCAGCTTTGGCTAGCCCGGCTAAACGAGCGCTACGTCCTGGCGCACGCGGGCGCAATCCCCTCCACGTTCCAAGGGATGGTGGACGCCGAAACCTATGCCAAGTCGGTGCGTTATACGCTGGCCAAAAACCGCTTTGGCCAGCTCGAATCCACTTACGAATCGCTGGTGCTGGCGGTGCTGTTGTTTAGCGGCGTGTTGCCGTGGGCATTCGATTTTTTCACCGACCACTTCGGCGCGTCGGTGTGGGCGCGGGCGGCGCTGTTGTTTGCCAGCGGTGTGGCGCTGGCCCTGAGCGGGCTGCCGTTTGATTGGTTCGCGCAGTTTCGCCTGGAGGAACGCTTCGGCTTCAACACCACGACACAGAAGCTTTGGTGGATGGACCGGCTGAAGGGATTGTTGCTCGGCGTGGCGCTCGGGTATCCACTGCTGGCGCTGGTGCTCAAGCTGGTGGACTGGACGGGCCAATGGTGGTGGCTGTGGGCGTGGGCTTGCCTGGCGGCCTTTCAACTGGTGATGGCTGTTGTGGCGCCGGTCTTGATCCTGCCCCTGTTCAACAAATTCACTCCGCTCGCCGAGGGGAGTTTAAGCCAGCGGCTGCAGGCGCTCGGCCAGCGCACGGGCGTTGCGGCCCGGAGCATTCAGGTGATGGATGGCAGCAAACGATCGCGCCACTCGAACGCCTTCTTCACCGGTTTTGGGCGATTCCGCAAGCTGGTCCTCTTCGACACGCTGATCCAGCAATTGACCGAGCCGGAACTCGAAGCGGTCCTCGCGCACGAGATCGGACACTTCAAGCTTCGGCACATTCCCAAGATGATCGGCGCATCGGTCGCGAGTTCGCTGATCGGTTTCTACGCCGTCGCCTGGCTGGCCAGGCAAGCGTGGTTCGCCCAGGCCTTCGGGTTCTCAGCCGACGGCATTATCCCGGCCTTGTGGTTGTGCGCCCTGGCTGGAGGGGTGGTGACGTTCTGGTTTGCGCCGCTGGCGCATCGGTGGTCGCGCCGCTGCGAGTATGCGGCCGACCGTTACGCGGCCAACACTATGGGCGAGCGGCTTTCCCTGACCGGCGCGCTGCGGAAGTTGAATGCGGAAAACCTAAGCAACCTCACCCCGCATCCGGTCTATAGCGGGTTCTATTACTCGCACCCGACCTTGCTGGAACGGGAGCGGGCCTTGCGGGAAATCAGTCCGGGCGCGGCGGCGGCTACTTGACTTCGCGCACGCAGTTCTGGGCGCCGAACTGATTCGGTCGGCGCTCCTCGCACTGCTCGTCATCACGCCACTGGCCGTCCACCTTGAACCGGTATTCATGGGTGCCCGGTTCCAGGGGGACGACCGCTTTCCAGGTTCCGTCTCGCTGCTTTTGCAGGGGAATCGGATTGTGTTCCCAGCCGGTAAAATCGCCCACCAATTGGACGGCTCCCGCCGTCGGGGCGAAATAACTGAACGACTCTCTTTTTTCGATTTGCCTTGCCATACGTTTGCCTGCTTGCCTTTCCTAGGACGATCTGTTTTTGCGTCCGGTACTAAGTTGAATCGGCTTTTCAGAACGTCAAGGCAGAAGTCAGACCCATCATCCCCTGCTGCCGAAGCCAGCCTGGCCTCAATCTTCCGTCAGCTCTTTCAACTCGTTTTCTAACCGTTGGCGCAGCAGCTCTCGTTCCATTTCGGAGGCCTCGCGCGGCACTCGGATCGGCTCCCCAAACTTGAGCAGCACCCGGCTGAACGGCAGCGGAATCTGAAACCGGTCCCAGCTCCGCACCCGGATTTTCCAGCCCAATTGATAACAACTGGGCGCGATCGGGCAGCCGGTCACTTGCGCCAGAGAGATCGCCCCGGGTTGGACGACGTAGCAGGGGCCGCGCGGGCCGTCGGGCGTAATGGCCAGATCGAAGCCCCGTTCGGCCCAA
>Ga0137380_10001405_pt1 | contig 19553 bp, 15 predicted proteins | sample SagtaG_17_FD_104809 | JGI IMG/M metagenome (GOLD analysis project Ga0137380, IMG submission 104809) | Vadose zone soil microbial communities from Sagehorn Ranch, Mendocino, California, USA - Sage2_L_100_16 metaG | ecosystem: Environmental > Terrestrial > Soil > Vadose zone | place: USA...
AGTTGAATATGGGGGGCCCCGAAATGGCCCCCCATACCCCCCAACGCTCGTCGCGCCCCGGCGAAGCCGTGGCGCGCCTCGACCCACACACGCTCGTCGCGCCCCGTCGAAGCCGTGGCGCGCCTCGACCTCCAACGCTCGGGGCGCCCCGGGCAAGCCGTGGCGCCCCGCGATACTCCGACAGGCTCCGAGTCCAGAATCGAGCTGCGGGTATGGCGCCGCCAGGGGCCGTGAGTTGCCTCATGGCCCTTCACCTCGTCGAACGCGCCCACAGCTTTCTGCAGTTCCGTCTGCGTCGACCGGGTGTAGCCGCCGGTCGGCCAGCCGAGCCGCGCGGTCGGCGTGGTAGCGTATCAGCCTGGATTCGAGGCGGCCGCTCTGGACGGAGGCGATGATGGCCTACGAGTTCACGTCGCTGTTCACACCGATCGAGGTCGGCGGCGTGACGCTGAAGAATCGCATCTATTCCTCCGGTCACGCCGAAGCCATGGCGGAGGGCGGTCGGCCGACCGAGCGGCTCCGGCGCTACCACGAGTCCAAGGCCCGGGGTGGCTGCGCGCTCACGATCTTCGGCGGGTCCTCGAGCGTCCACCCCTCGTCGCCGGCCGCCGCCTGGAAGCAGATTGCCAACCACGACGACTCCATCATCCCGAGCTACCGCGCGCTCGCCGACGGGGTCCACGCGCACGGCTGTCTGGTCTTCACGCAGCTCACGCACCTGGGACGGCGTGCGCAGTCCGACCCCGAGGTTCCGGGCCCGCTGCTGGCGCCGTCGCAGATCCCGGAGCGCGTCCATCGCGAGGTGCCGCACGAGCTGGAAGCCGAGCAGATCGCCGAGCTGGTCCGGGCGTTCGGCGAGGCGGCGCGGCGCTGTCGCGAGGGAGGGTTGGACGGGGTCGAGATCTCGATGGCGCACAACCATCTCATCGATCAGTTCTGGTCGCCCGTCTTCAACGAGCGGTTGGACGAGTACGGCGGCAGCCTGGACAACCGCATGCGCTTCGGCCTCGAGGTGCTGGCGGAGATCCGACGCCGGGCCGGCCGCGACTTCGTCGTGGGCGCCCGCATCTCCGGGGACGAGTTCAGCCCGGGCGGCCTCGGGGCGGCGGACATGGCGGTGATCGCGCGCCGGCTCGCCGCCTCCGGCCTGGTCGACTTCCTTTCGGTCATCGGCGGCGGCGCCCACACGTATACGCTGCAGGCCTCCGCCGTGCCGAACATGAGCTTCGCGCCGGCCGTGTTCGTGCCCCTCGCGGCCGCGATCAAGAGCGCCGCGCCCGGACTGCCGATCTTTCACGCCAGCCGAATCGTCGATCCACTGCACGCCGACCGCCTCGTCGCCGCCGGACAGATCGACGTGGTGGGCATGACACGCGCGCTGATCGCGGATCCCGAGCTGCCGCGCAAGGCGCGCGAGGGCAGGCTGGACGATATTCGTCGATGCGTGGGAGCCAACGAGGGCTGCATCGACCGCATCTATCAGGGCAAGGCCGTCACCTGCGTGCAGAACCCGGCCACCGGACGCGAGGGCGAGCTCGGCGACGTACGGCCGGCGACGGGCAAGCATGTCGTGGTCGTCGGCGGCGGCGTGGCCGGGCTCGAGGCCGCCCGGGTGGCTGCCCTCCGCGGCTGCCGCGTCGTGCTGATGGAGAAAGCGGCCGAGCTGGGCGGACAGGTACTCCTCGCCGCGTGCGCGCCGGCTCGCGCGGAGTACGCGGGCATCGTCCGCTTCCTCGCGGGCCAGGTGCGCAAGCTCGGCGTCGACGTCCGGCTGGGGGTGGAGGCGACCGCGGCCCTCGTGCTCGGCGAGCGACCGGACGCGGTCGTCGTCGCCACCGGCTCGCACCCGTACATCCCGCCGGTCCCCGGCAGCGACGGCAAGCACGTCGTGACGGACCGCGACGTGCTCGGCGGCGAGGCGACCGTCGGCAGTAACGTGGTCGTGATCGACGATGTCCACACCGAGCAAGCGCTCTCGACGGCGGAGCTGCTGCTCGACCAGGGCAAGCGCGTGGAGGTGATCTCGCCACTTTTCTACGTCGGCCAGGACATCGGCGTCACGTCGATCGCGCCGCTCTACACGCGGCTCTACACGAAGGGCGCGGTCCTCACGCCGTGCAGCGAGCTGCGGGCCGTGGAAGGCTCGACGGTGGTCGTGCGCAACGTCTTTTCGGGCGCCGAGCGCCGCATCGAATCGGTCGACACGGTGGTGCTGGCGACCGGCAGCCGCTCCACCGACGCCCTCTACCGGGCGCTCAAGGGCCAGGTACCGGCGTTGTACGCCGCCGGCGACTGCGTGGCGCCGCGGGGCGTCCACCAGGCGATCCTCGACGGCACCCGGGCCGCGCGTGCTATTTGAGCCACCAGGAGCTTCCCGTCTAGCTCAGGTCCTCACTCGTCTGCCACGGGCTCGAACAGTATTCCGGGCCCGCCAGATGCGTCGACCGTGTGATACCTGACCCAGTGAATCTGCGGGCGGGTGATCTGCCGCGCCACGCTTCTGAGCAAGGGAGAAAACTGGGGCGCGAGGAGAAACAGCCTGGGCGGAAGAGAAAAGTTCACGACCTGCTCCCGATACATGCGTCGGACGTTCGGCATGTTGCGCACGACCCAGTCGAAATGACCGATCCCGCGAAGCAGCAGGCTGTCGTCGAAGGTCATCTCGAAGTCGATGATCGTGAGTTGGCTCGCGCGATCGACCGCGAGCAGGTCGATCTCGCCGCACGAAGGGCATGGGATTTTCGCATCAAACGCTCTGAGCCCCTCCTCGAGCGCGCCGTCGAACTCCATCAGGGCGGCGGCAAGCCGGTCCCTGGTGATCGGCGCGGGCCGCAGAAGGGCGACGCCTCCCCGGGATCCGGGCGGAGCAGACGAGGGCTCGGGCGAACGAGCCGTCGCGCGATCGCTGGCCGACGCGTCAGCTGTCTTGCGTGACAAGAACAGATGGGAGACGTCCTCCAATCCCCGTCCAAGCGGTTTGTCTTGTGCGCCCGCCGTGCCGTCAGGCTCGTTCGGATCCATGTTGTTCAATCCGACGCCCTCAGCCGGCCGTGGCAACCCTCTCGTCCATGACGAGAACGGAGTCCTCGCCACCGTACGGGCTCGGCTCGACCGTGGTATTCAGCGGGTCGTTTTGCCACCGCCCATCGACCACGTAGCGATATCGGTAACGTCCGGGCGGCAGCTTGACGACCTTCTTCCAGACTCCCCCCACGGCCTCCATGTCGTTTCCGTCCAGGGTCCAGTTGTTGAAGTCGCCCGCCAGTTGAACGCGCTCGGCGTCGGGAGCCTCGATGGTGAACATGACGCCCTCGGGGGTCACGGCGGGTACCGATGATCCGGCGCCATCGTCGCGCGCGCTCGCTCCGGTCGCGTTCCTCTTGATCGTGACACGCTCGCGCTGGCGCATCGCGGCTTCCTGCTGCAGGACTTCGACCGCGAGCGCCCGGTAGTCATCGAATCCCACACAGTCCCTGCTATAGTGGGCGATCGGCACGCCGTGGCTCGCGGCCTCGGCGAGCTTGACGCTGTACCTGATGACGGTCTCGAAGTGCCGGCCGTCGAGATGACGGCGAATCTCATCGAGAACCGCCTTCGCGAAGGCCGACCGGCCCGAATAGAGCGTCACGAGCGCGCGAACGGCGATGTGGTGATCGGTCTCCTTGGCCAGCACCTCGATTGTCTCCAGCAGCTTTCCGAGGCCGTGCAACGAAAAGAAGCTGGGGTCCATCGGGACGATCGCTTCCGAGCAGGCCTTCAGCGTGTTGAAGGTCAGGAGACCGACGTTCGGCGGGCAATCCACAATGACGTAGTCGTAGCGGCCCTCGACGCTGGCCATGGCCTCAGACAGGATGTCCTCCCGCCCGACACGCCCTGCGAGCGTTTCGGGGATCGCACTCAGCAGGATATCGGACGGAGCCACATCGAGGTTTTCGCGGACGGGACGGATGACGTCACCAAGACCGGTGGGTGGTCGCCCGGCGTCCGGCAAGAACACTTCGTACATGGTCCTCGAAGGTTGAGCCGCATCGGTGAGAAGCCCCAGGGTGGCATGACCCTGCGGGTCCATGTCCACGAGCAACACTCGTCGCTGCTCGCGCGCGAGGAAGGCCGAGAGGTTGATGGATGTGATGGTCTTTCCACACCCACCCTTTTGGTTCACGACCGCTATCGTTCGCATGCGCGCTCCTTTCCGCTCCTAGTTTCGTGTCCTCCTTAGTCGGCTCGACGGCAACCACGCCGACTCGAACAGTAGCAAGGATGACGGCCGAATGGCAACTATTCCTTGGGGTGTCTGCCAGGATGTCACACTACATGTAGGGCCGAGCCGGCCGCCGGCCGGGGGGACCGGCGTCGTCGCCCAACCCCCTGGGTCGGGCCCTCGGCCCCCTAATTCCAGCCTGATGACGCGCCATGGGTTTGAGAAGTCGTCCGTCCACACTCGGGCGCCCGCCCGAGCCGTGAGCGCGAGCCACCGCGGATCGTCGGCGAGCGCGCCGAGCCCGGATCGCGTGTGCGCCAGAACGACCCACTGTGACGGGTCCTTGCCTGCCTCCCGCTCCTCGGGGGCGAGATGGACGGGGATGGCGCTGGAGCTGAAGGCGTCCACGACGAGCATCCCGTACCGGCCATCGGCGGAGTCCCCGAGACGGAGCCGGGCGTCGCCAGTCACGACCGAGCGCCGCTCCGCGCGGCAATCGCGCCAGAAGGTGAAGTACGTGCACGATGACCAGTCGCCGGCCTTCCAGTCGAGCCGCCGCAGCGTATGCGTAGCCGTAACCGATCAGCAGAGCCGACTGGAAGAAAACGAGGCAGGTGTTCCAGACGGCGGGGACACCGCCTCAACAGACTACGATGCGTACATCTCGTCTCGTCAGCCAGTCGTAAAGACGTTTCCATGAGTCGGGATCGTCTCTATTCCAGCGTGCGATCGCCTTCGGTGCGATCGCCACGACACGCCGCCGCCGCCGATGGATCGTCTTCACCAGTTTCGCCAGGTCTGTCGGGCTCTCCCGAAGTGCGCGTAAGAGACGCGCCGTTGCCTCATCCAGCGTCGACTCAGGAAGGCACCTCACCGCACCGGAGGCTAGGGCTACCTCGCTGCACGGCGATGGACGCAGCGGTACGTTTTCATGTCGACTTGACCCCGGCGTCGAAACCGTTATGTGATGACAAAAGCGCCAAATGGAGCGCGGCGCCGCGCTCCATTTGGCGTCGCGCCACCCGGGTGGCGCGACGAATGAAGGTCCGAGTGACGGGCGGGGCCCGCCGCTATTTCTCCTCCAGCGCGTCCAATGCGGCCGTCAGCAGGGCGTACAACTTCGCCTGGGCCGCACAGTCGGTGACCCAGTCGCGGCCGGGGCCGTTGCCGTCGGGGGTGCCCTCCAGAGCGCACCCGTCGGTCCGCTCGAGCGCCTTCGTGAGCTTTTTGCGGGCCTGGTCAAACTCACCGGCCTGGAGGAAGGCGATGGCCTGGGTGAGATACTCCTGCAGCGCGTTCCGGTTGCCCCGGGACGTCACCTGCTCCGGCCTCAGCGCGCCGATCAAGTTGAGCGCTTTCACGGCCTCGTTCTCGGCGAACTGAGCGCCCGTGACCACCGACACGACCACGCTATCGGTCGCGACGCCGCCGAAGGGATCATTGACGGTGAGCGTCGCCGTATAGCTCCCCGGAACGTCCGGGGTGAAGGTCGGGGAGGCGGTCGTCGCACCCGCGAGGGCGGCCTTGCTCCCGACCGGCGTGGCGAGCGTCCATGAGAACCGGAGGGTGTCGGAGTCGGGATCCTGACTCTTCGAGCCGTCGAGGGAGACGGCGTTGCCGACAAAGGTACCCTGGTCGGGTCCCGCGTCTGCCACGGGTGCGCTGTTCGTTGAGCTGCTGACGACGACGGTATCCGGAGCGCTCGACAAGCCGTCGACGTCCGTGACGATGAGGCTGGCGGCGTACACCCCGGGCAGGTCAGCCACGAACGACGGCCGCGAGGTGTTGGCCCCCGATAATGTCGCGGAGCTTCCGTCCGGCTTGCTGGTCAGCGTCCACGCGAAGATCAGGTTTTCGGTGGCGGTGTTGTCGTCGAAGGACCCGGTGCCGTCCAGCGTGACGAGCTGGCCCGCGTGGATCGACTGGTCCGGTCCCGCGTTCGCCGTCGGGGCCTGTCCCACGTGTGATGAGAGTGGGTTGAAGGTCAGGTCGTCGAAAGCGATGAGCGATCCGGGGGCTTGGGTGAGCAGAATGGAATGGATATTCGGCATCGTGAGGCTGAGCGTGAGGCCACCCGCCACATCCGCGGCCGTCACGCTCCCTAACGAGAGGCCATTGACATCGAACGCCTCCATCGTCGCCGAGCCGCCGACGACGGCGAACTGATCGCCTCGAATGGAAACGAAGTTCGTGATGGCCGGCGTGGAGGGATCGCCGGGTAAGGTGAATGTGATCATCACTGGCGAGTTGTACCTGAGGGTGTTCGCGGCGTCGACTCCGCCGATTCCGTTGACCCCGCTTGTCGCGTGCCCGCTACCCAGATTGACCAGAGCGACGTAGCCGACGATCGAGCTGCCGGCGATCGAGCTGAAGCTCACACCGTCGGAAAGTTGCAGCTGAGCACCGAGCCGTCCATCGACCGGGACGGGCGTACCGTCGAGGAACGCCATCCCCGTCACGCCGGGAACGCTCTCGAACGTGATGACACCCGCCCCCGCCCGTTCGCCGCTGGCAAGAACCAGAGCCGGGACCAGGACGGCCAGCGCCAGGAACATGGGTCGCCTCATGGCATACTCCTCCCTACTACCCAAGCATGACGGCGGTTTCCATCACCGTTCTACCAACGTCGCCCAACCCGCGACCAACGTCGCCCATCCCGCCCGGAGAAGTCAAGGAATTCAGCACAGCACTCGTTCCTGGCGGCACAAGGAACGCGCCCCCCAGCGTGAAGGAACGACTATGATGCTTCCTGATGGCCGCATCACCGGCGCGACGCCGCTTGCTCTTCATCGTGTCGCGTGAGCGCATGGACCTGTACGAAGCGCTCCGCGGCGCCCTCTGGAACGAGCTCGATTGCGAGATCATTCTCGACCGTCGCGAGAGGGAGCGTCGCCAGGGTGAGCGCCGCGCCGTCGCGCGGGGCGGGCACGATCGCCGCCGCGCTCAGCGCCGCGAGCGGATGCTGGTTGACCGCGAAGTCCGCGAGTGTGGCTGGGCGGTCGTCGACATCACCACGTGGCCGGAGGAGAGCGTCGATAGCATGCGGAGAAGCTGAGCGTTATTGTTCAGGCATGTCTCGTCTCAAGCCCAGCAAGCGAGCCCGCCTCCCCGATCGGGCCTTCGCCTACGTCGACTCTCGCGGCCGGCGGCGGCTGCCGGTCCACGACAAGGCCCACGTGCGGAATGCCCTGGCCCGGTTCAACCAGGTCGCCTTCGAGAACGATGCCGCCCGGGAGCGCGCCCGCAACCGGCTGCTGAACGCGGCGAAGAAGTACCGCATCGTGCCCGTCGGGTTCATCACCGGCCTGCTGCAATCGGAGCGGCGAGCTGCGACGGCCGGGCGCCTCGTGATCGAGTTGGGTCGGAACCCGGCACCCGGTGAGCTCGAAAAGCGACTGCGAATCGTCCTCCGGGATCCGACCCTGGCTGTCCTGCACTGGTCTGACGCTTCTGGCGCATACCTGGACGGCACGGGCAAGCCGGTTGCGCTCCCCACCGAACGAGACCAACGCGGCGTGACCTACCTCGAGCGCCAGGGTCGGCCGATGACGGCGCTCGTGCACGATCCAACGATCCTCACCGACCCGGATCTCGCGGAGACCGTGCTGGACGCGGTGCGCTTCGTCGTCGAGAAGGACCGACTGCACGGCCAGATTCAGGCGACATCGACCGCTGCCGCCGCGCTTCCTACCGGGTTCGTCACACTCCTCATGACCGATATCGAGGCCTCCACCGCCCTGCTCCGTCGGTTGGGCGATCGCTATGGCGCTCTGCTCAACGACGTCAGAGGCATCCTGAGGACCGCATTGTTGCGAGCGGGCGGCCGCGAGATCGACGCCCGCGCGGACGAGTTCTTTGCGGTTTTCGAGCGGGCCGCCGCCGCCATCGAGGCGGCCGTGGCGATCCAGCGCGAGCTCGGCAACCGGGCCTGGGGCGACGGCCTCGAGGTGCAGGTTCGTGTCGGGATCCATAGCGGTCGCCCGACACTGACCGATGCCGGGTACATCGGTCTGGCCGTTCACACCGCTGCTCGCCTGTGCTCGGCGGCCCACGGTGGGCAGATCGTCGTTTCCGCCGCGACCAGAGCAGCGGTCGGGGCATCGGCACCGACGGGCATCCGGTTCCGCAGTCTCGGTCGACATCGCCTGCCTGGCCTGCCGGATGCCGAAATGCTCTTCCAGGTTCAGGCGCAAGGACTGCGCGTCACCTTTCCGCGGCCGCGGACCGGGCGTCACTCGGTCCCTCGCCGGCAGGCCGATGACCGTCGAGCTCGGCTCGAGAATCGGATGCGCCCTGAGGAGGGTCAGCTCGAGCTCCCTCAGCCGCCCGGGTGACCCTCACCGGCTGCACCGTCGTCCTGGCTAACCGCCGAGCAGCTTCGCCTCGAACGGATACGTGCACACGAGCCGCGCGCCGGTCGGGGTCACGAGCACCTGATCCTCGAGCTTGACGCCGAACGGCGCGCCGACCTTGCCCGCGTAGCACTCGAGACACAGCACCATGTTCTCCTTGATCTCGCGGTCGGGCATGATGCGACGCGGGCCGCGCTCGTCGTCGGGGTAGGGGATGCCGGGACCCTCGTCCTCGAGACCCGCCTGGTGCACCATCGTCGGATAGCGCTGGGGCACGTACGCGTCGGGCAGACGCGGGGCCTTGCGCGCAAACTCCTCGAAGGTGATTCCCGGCCTCACGAGGTCGCGCATGGCGTTGACGCAATCGTAGGCGACGCGATACGCCTCCTTCTGGCCCGGCGAGGGATCGTCGCCGCACAGGAACGTCCGCGAGACGTCGATGACGTAGCCCTCGTAGCCGTTGGCGTCGGTGTCGACCCCGACGAGGTCTCCGGGCATCACCAGCTTGTCGTGCGCCTCGGTCAGCCACGGGTTCGTGTTGGTGCCCGACGCCACGAGCCGCGTGAAGAGGCCTTCGCCCTGGCGGCGTAGGAGCGAGTCGCTCAGGACGGCCAGCAGCTCGTACTCGCGGATGCCAGGCCGGATCGCCGCTTCGAACTCGGCCAGCATGGCATCGCCGATGCCGCCATTGAGCGCGAACAGCTGGACCTCTTCGGGCGTCTTCACCTCGCGCGCGTCGACGGTCGCCGGCCCGACGTCGGTGATGGCGATGTTCTCCTCCTGGAGCGCCAGCAACCCGGGCGCGTCGAGCCTGTCCACCGCGAGGCGCTCGCCCTCGAGGCCGAGCTCGCGCAGCGCAGAGCGGATGGAGCCCGCCCACTCGCGCGCCTTGGCGCGCGCGGCGACGCCGCCGAATCGCCACGTGTAGGCCGGGCGCACGTCCCTGACGAGCTTCTGCGAGACGTGGACCGAGCCGCTGTACTCGAAGAGAATCGGCGCGCCCTCGGCGGGGACGAGGCAGTAGCGCGCGAAGGTGCCCGCGGTCCACACCGACATGACATCCACGCCGGTCGCGTAGCGGATGTTGGGCGTGCTATAGAGGAGCGCGACCGGCAGGTCGTGTCGCCGGAGCATCGTCTGCAGCCGCGCCAGCCGGCCGGCGCGGAGCCTGGCGAAGTCGAGCTCGCGGACGGTCGGCACGCGTAGCTCGGAAAGGCGGGGGCGCTCCGACATGGGCCCGAGCATAGCGCAGCCCTGACGCACATGGCGCGGGTCAGTCGGTTGTGATATATCGTCCGGGCATGCCGAGCAAGACGACGACGAAGGCGAAGACCACGCGGAAATCGGCCGGGCTGCTCGAACGGCTCGCGGCCGGGCCGGTCATCTGCGCGGAGGGCTACCTCTTCGAGTTCGAGCGCCGCGGGTATCTGCAAGCCGGCGCCTTCGTGCCCGAGGTCGTCCTCGAGCATCCCGACCTCGTCGAGTCGCTGCACCGCGATTTCGTGCACGCGGGGTCCGACGTGGTCGAGGCGTTCACGTACTACGCCCACCGGGCCAAGCTGAAGATCATCGGCCGGGAGAAGGATCTCGAGAAGATCAACCGCGCGGCGCTGCGCATCGCGGCGAACGTGGCGCGAAGCACGGGCACGCTGCTGGCCGGCGACATTTGCAACACCAGCATCTACGGACCCGACGATGCCGCGTCGCACCGGCAGGCGCGCCGGATCTTCGACGAGCAGATCGGCTGGGCGGTGGACGCCGGCGTCGATTGCATCGTCGGCGAGACGTACTCGTTCGGCGGCGAGGCGCTGCTGGCGCTCGAAGCGATCGGAGGCTCGGGCCGGCCCGCGGTGATCACGCTCGCGATCCCGCGCGAAGGCCGCACACGCGAGGGCTGGACGGTCGCCGACACCTGCCGGCGCCTGGAGGCTGCCGGCGCCGCCGTCGTCGGTCTCAACTGCGCGCGCGGCCCGGCCACGATGCTGCCGCTGCTCGGCGAGATCCGCGCGGCCGTGCGGTGTCACGTGGCCGCGCTGCCGGTGCCGTATCGCACGACGCCCGCCGAGCCGACGTTCCAGAGCCTGAGCGATCCGGCGTGCGCGAGCATCCCGGACGGCCGGCCGTTCCCCACCGCGCTGGATCCCTTCGTCTGCAACCGCTACGAGATCGCCGGGTTCGGCAAGGCGGCCTTCGAGCTCGGCGTGCGGTATCTCGGGGTGTGCTGCGGCGCCGGGCCGCATCACATCCGGAGTCTCGCCGAGGCGCTGGGCCGGCGCCCGCCGGCCAGTCGCTTCTCGCCCGACATGTCCAAGCACATCCTGTTCGGCACCGACAAGCGGCTGCGTCAGGACAACCTGGAGTACGGCCGCCGCAACTACCGCACCGCGCGCGCCCCGTCCGGCTAGGCCGGAGCGCGATGGCGCGCTTCTTCGCCAAGCACCTCGCCTTCCTCCTGCTCACGCTGCTCGTCGTCTCGTTCCTCGTCTTCGCGCTCAGCGAGTTCTCGCCCGGCGCGGTCGCGCGCAAGGAGCTGGGTGCCTATGCGACCCAGGAGCAGGTCGATCTCCTGACGCGCCAGATGGGCCTCGACCGGCCGCTGCCGGTCCGCTACGCGGAATATCTCGGCAAGGCGGCGGCGGGCGACCTCGGTTATTCGGCGCGGTTCAAGCTCCCGGTGAAGGACGTCATCGGCAAGCACCTCGGCAACACGGCGCTCCTGGCCGCGCTCGCGTTCGCGTGCATCGTGCCGCTCTCGATGCTGCTCGGCATCGCCGCCGGGATGCGTGAGTCGTCACGCCTGGACCGCGCGATTCTGCTGTTCAGCACCGTGGTGGCCTCGATCCCCGAGTTCGCCCTCGGCGTCTTCCTCGCCAGCGTCTTCGTGGTCTGGCTCGGCTGGCTGCCTGGTACGGCCACGCTCGTCGCCGGCGGCGGCTGGTCGGTGGCGACCCAGCTCGTCCTGCCGGTGGCGGTGATCGTGCTGTTCGACTCCGGCTACGTGATCAGCATGATCCGGGCCTCGATGATCGAGGTGATGCAGCGCCCCTACATCCGGACGGCGGTCCTCAAGGGCATGCCGCTCCGCGACGTCATCCTGCGCCACGCCGTGCGCAACGCGATGATCAATCCGATCACGGTGATCATGCTGCAGATCAACTATCTGATCGCCGGCGTGGTCGTGGTCGAAACGGTGTTCGCCTATCCAGGCTTCGGCCGCATGATGCTCGAGGCCGCGCTCTTCAAGGACATCGCGCTGGTCGAGGCCGGCGCGCTCGTGGCGGTCTTCGTGGCCGTCGCCACGAACATCCTCGGCGACCTCGCCTATATGGTCCTCGATCCCCGCATCCGCGCCTGAGCCATGACCGCTCCAGCCACGGCCGAGGCGCTGTCCGTCTCGCCACCGGCAACGTCGCGGCGGCGCGCCCGCGATGGGTGGCGGCGGCTGGCGCGGGTCGGCGAGTCCACGCCGGCGACCGTCGGCGTCCTCATCATCCTGTTCTGGCTGGCGGTGGCGGCCCTCGCTCCGCTGCTCGCGCCGTATCCGCCGAATGCCACCGACCTCGCGGCGCTGGCGCACCCGACACCCTCGAGAGCGCACTGGCTGGGGACCGATCACCTCGGACGCGATCTGCTCTCGCGCCTCGCGTGGGGCGCGCGCCCCGTCCTGGTCATCGCCCCACTCGCCGTCCTCGGCGCGACGGCGCTCGGCTGCCTGCTCGGCCTCGCCGCCGGATACCACCGGCGCTGGATCGATCTCGTGCTCACCCGGGCCTGCGACATCGTGCTCTCGTTTCCGGTGATCATCCTCTACATGATCATCCTGACCACCTTCGGCTCGTCGGCCTGGAACATCGTCGGCGTGCTCACGCTGACGAAGGCGCCGATCATCGCGCGCATCGTCCGCGGAATGACCCTGGAGCTGCGCGAGCGCGAGTACGTGGCGGCGGCCAAGATGCGGGGCGAATCGGCGCTCTACATCATGCTGGTCGAGATCCTGCCGAATGCCCGCGGCCCGCTGATCGTCGACATGTGTCTGCGCACCGGCTACAACATCATCATCATCGGCGTCCTCGGCTTCCTCGGCATCGGGCTGCCGCCCCCCGATCCCGACTGGGGCGGCATGGTCAAGGACACCTACGGGATGATGAGCGTGTGGCCGCACATGGCGCTCGTCCCGTGCGCGGCGATCTCCTCGCTCGTCATCGGCTTCAACCTGCTCGCCGTCGGGCTCCGGGAGCTCGGACTCCGTGACTGACGCCCCGCTGCTGGAGTTCCGGGACGTCGGCATCGCCTACGCCACGCGCGCCGGCGAGGTGCCGGTCATTCCCGCGCTGAGCTTCCGCGTGAGCGCGGGCGAGGCCATGGGCCTCGTCGGCGAGTCCGGCTGCGGCAAGTCCACCGTCGCGCTCTCGATCGTGCGCTACCTGGGGCGGGCCGGCCGCCTCGTGCGCGGCCGCATCCTCTTCGAGGGGCGCGACCTCGCCACGCTCGACGACGAAGAGCTCCGCGCGGTACGCGGGCGGCGCATCGCGATGGTCTACCAGGATCCGATGGCCAGCCTCAATCCGGTGATGACGGTCGGGCGTCAGCTCATGGAAGTCCCGATGCTCCACGAGGGCGTCGGCGCCGCCACGGCGCACGCCCGGGCGATCGAGATGCTGCGCGAGGTGAAGCTGTCCGACCCGGAGGCCGTGATGGCCCGCTATCCGCATCAGCTCTCCGGCGGCCAGCAGCAGCGCATCGTCATCGCGATGGCGCTCATCGCGGAGCCCGCGCTGCTCGTCATGGACGAGCCGACGACGGGCCTGGACGTCACCGTCGAGGCGGCGGTGCTGGACCTCGTCCGGGAGCTTCGGCGGCGGCGTCGCACGGCCATCCTCTTCATCAGTCACAACCTCGGGACGGTCGTTCGCGTCTGCGACCGGATCGGGGTGATGTACCGCGGCGAGCTCGTCGAGGAAGGATCGATCCGCCAGATCTTCACCGATCCACGCCATCCATATACCCGGGGCCTCCTCGACTGCCTGCCGGTCCTCGGGCGCGACAAGCGTTACGCTCCCCTGGTGCCGATTCCCGGCCAGCTCGAGCCCGCGCTCTCGCGGCCACCCGGCTGCGGCTTTGCCGCCCGCTGCATTCACGTCGACCGCGCGCGTTGCACGTCGGCACCGATCCCGCTGTTGCCGCGCGATGGCGCGCGCGGCCATCGCGTCGCGTGCGTCCGCGCCGCCGAGCTGGCGCCGTGGGCGCGGCGGCGCGCGGAGGGGACGGCGGCGGACGCCGCGGTCGTGTCGGACCCGGTGATCTCGACGCAGCGTCTCGGCAAGGTGTACCACGCTCGGTCGGGTCTCTTCGGCGCCGGCCGGGCGGCGGTACGCGCGCTGCGTGACGTCGACGTCGTCGCCGTGCGTGGTCAGACGCTCGCGATCGTCGGCGAGTCGGGCTGCGGCAAGTCCACGCTCGCGAAGGTGCTGACCGGCATCGAGGTCGCCACGGACGGCCACGTCACGCTCGACGGCGCCGAGATCGGTCGGCTCGGTGTTGACGGGCGCAGCCGCGAGCTGAGGCGGAAGCTGCAGATGGTGTTTCAGAACCCGGACAGCACGCTCAACCCGAGCCACACCGTCGGCTACGCCATCTCACGGGCGCTGCGCCGCCTGCGCGACCGCGCGCCGGCCGACCCGAGCGCCGGCGTCGCCCGCCTGCTCGAGGTCGTGAAGCTCGCGCCGCAGATGGCGGCGCGCAAGCCGCGCCAGCTGTCGGGAGGCGAGAAGCAACGGGTCGCGATCGCGCGTGCGCTCGCGGGCGATCCCGACGTCATCGTCGCGGACGAGCCCGTCTCGGCGCTCGACGTCTCGGTGCAGGCGACGATCGTCAATCTGCTGGCCGAATTGCAGGCCGCCCGGGGCACCACGCTGGTCTTCATCTCGCACGACCTCGCCGTGGTGCGCTATCTCGCCGATCACGTCGCCGTGATGTACCTCGGGGCCGTCGTCGAGTTCGGCCGCGTCGCGAGCGTCTTCGCGCCGCCCTACCATCCGTACACCGAGGCGCTGCTCTCGGCCGTCCCGGTACCGGACCCCGACCGGCAATACGCGCGGATCCTGCTGGAGGGGGCGGTGCCGCGCGCGAGCGAGAGGCTGCGCGGCTGTCCCTTCGCGACGCGCTGCCCGCGGAAGCTGGGCGCGGTCTGCGACGACACGCCGCCGCCCGTGCAGCGCATGCCCGGCGGCCATCGTATCGCCTGTCACATTCCGACCGCCGAGCTCGAGACGCTTCAGACGGCACTTGTCGAGCCGTCCCGAGAGGAACGATGATGGGCGCGTCATGAGCGGCCCGACATGAGCGATCGGCAGGGCGCGGCGGTGGTCATCATCGGTGGGGGCGTCACCGGACTCAGCGCCGGCTGGTGGCTCGCCCGCGCCGGCGTCGATGTCCTCGTCCTCGAGCGCGGCATCGTCGGCTGGGAAGCCTCAGGGCGCAACGGTGGCGGCGCGACCCACGTGTACAGTCCGTTCGGGCTCGAAGAGCAGCGATTGTGGCCGCAGATGGATGAGCTGCTCGGCTACCCGACCGAGTATCAGCCGTACCGGATCGGCGTGGCGCTCACCGAGCCGCAGCTGGCGCTGGCCCGCCGCTGGGCCGAAATCGGCGCGACGCGGGGCTTTCGCTGGGAGTCGCTCGACTCCCGACAGCTGAAAGAGCTGGTGCCGATCGTCGGCGACAACGCCATCGGGGGGACGTACCTGCACTTCGGCGGGCACGCCAATCCGCAGCGGACCGTGCAGGCGTATGCATGGGCGCTGCAAGATCACGGCGGACGGATCCTGCAGCACACGACGGTGACCGGGCTCACCCAGCGCGGCGGCCGTGTCACCGCGGTCGAGACCACGCGAGGGACCTTCGACGCCGACACCGTGGTCGTCGCGGCGGGCCCGCAGACCGGACTCTTCGCCGACATGCTCGGCGTGTGGCTGCCGCTGGCGCCGGCGCGTGTCGAGATGATCGCCACCGAGCCGATCCCTCTGATGAGCTGCGGGGGCGTGGCCGGCAACGGACTCTACGGCCGCCAGACGCTGCGCGGCAACCTCGTGTACGGCGGCGGGCCGCACGAGTGGATCAACGTGCCCGACATGGCGGCTCCGGATCATCCGAACACGCCGCTCGTCCGCAACCTCGCGCGCCGGCTGGCCGAGCTGTTCCCCGGCGCCGCCCACGTGCGGCTGATCCGCGCGTGGGGCGGGATCGTCGAGAACACGCCCGACGGGCTGCCCGTCATCGATCGCCTCGCCAGCCCCGGCAACGTGATCCTCGCCACGATGTCGAGCGTGGGGTTCGGCCTCTCACCGGCCGTCGGCCGTGGCGTGAGCGAGCTGGTGCTCCACGGCCGCTGTCAGTTCGCCGATCTGTCGGCGCTCTCGCTCGGCCGCTTCGCGGAGACGCCGGCGGACTGGCGCGACCGGGCCGGCTGGGTTTCGGCAGGCGCCCCGGTGGCCGGCGCCGCGGCGGGTGACGGCGCCGATGAGTGAGCCGGTGAGGCGAGAGAGCGATCCGCGCTCCATCGCGGGCAAGGCGCCCAGGCCCGAGCGCCACGTCGCCGTCGTCGTCGTCGGCGGCGGCGCTGCCGGCGTCGCGGCGGCCGTCGAGGCGGCGGAGGCCGGGGTGGAGGTCCTGCTCGTCGACGAGAATCCCGTCGACAACGACACGATGGCAATGGACGTGCCGCTCTATTTCGGGCAGCGCATGCAGCCGTCCGTGCGCAATCGCGCGCTGATGCTGGAGCGCGTGGTCGAGTCGAACCCGGCCCTGGCCAGCGCGTACGAGGCGGGCGTGGACGTGCAGCTCGGCACGTGCGTCTGGGGGGCGTTCGTCAACGGTCCGACGGTGCAGGAGCTGGACGCGCCGCTGCTCGGCCTCGCCGACGAGCGGCGCTCCTGGCTCGTCGGCTACGACCGTCTGATCGTGGCCGCCGGGGCGCGCGACGTCGTCCTGGGCTTTCCGGGCTGGGAGCGCGCCGGCGTCATGGCCGCCAACGCGGCGTTCTCGCTCCTGACTCGCTATCGCGCGCTCGCCGCGCGTCGCATGGTCGTCGTCGGCTCGGGCAGCCTCGGCCTGCGCACGGCGGCGCTCGCGCTCGAGCACGGCGTGGACGTGGCCGCGATCGTCGAGATCGCTCCGCGGGTGCGCGGCGACGCTGAGCTCGCGCGCTCGCTGGAGCGCCGCGGCGTGCCGATCCTGACGTCCCACACGATTCGCGAGGCGCGCGGCCGGGTCGGCGAGGTGGAATCGGTCGTCGTCGTGCGGATGGACGACGCCGGGATGCCGGCCGCCGGCAGCGACCGGGAGCTGGCGTGCGACACGGTGTGCCAGGCCGTCGGGCTGACGCCGAGCGTGGAGCTGCTCGCGCTGGCGGGCGCGCGTCTTCGGTTCGCCTCGGCGCTCGGTGGCTGGGTGCCGGAGCTCGACGAAGCGGTGCGGACGAGCGTGGCCACGGTGTTCGCGGCGGGGGACTGCGCGGGATTCCACGACGCCATGCTGGCGGACCCCGCGCTCGCGCGTCGCCAGGGACGTCTCGCCGGCCTCGCCGTCGCCGAGTCGCTCGGCGCGCTGGGGCGGCGCGACGCGGAGGGTCGGCGAGCGAAGCTCGATCCCGAGCCGCCGATGCAACCGCCGCGCGAGGTCCACGGTCACTGGCAGGCGTGGCTCCGCTCGCTGATCCACGCGGGCGGCTGGGAGGTGAACGTCTGCCAGTGCGAGGAGGTCACGCGGCGTGAGCTCGTCGAGACGCGGCCGCCGCGCTATCTGGCCTGGCAGTCGCCGCAGATGAGCGCGCGCGGCCTCGGCACGCTCCTGCGCGACGGGCCGATCAACCAGGATCAGATCAAGCGTCTCACGCGCGCCGGCATGGGGCCGTGCCAGAGCCGCCGCTGCCGCGAGCAGGTGGCTCTGCTGCTCGCCGAGGCGACGACAACGCCGGTCGAGCGGATCCCGCTGCCGACGTTCCGTCCGCCGCTCCGCCCGTTGCCCCTGAGCGTGCTGTGGCCGGGCGACGAGCCGCCGGCCATGCGCGGCGACTGGGTGAGCTGGTTCGGCATTCCGACCCAGTTCAGCCCGCACTGGGAGGCCGGCATGGCCATGGATGAACCGACCGCCCACGGCCGCTTGATCATGAGCGACGAGTGAGACCAGGGTCATGGTAGACGTCCCGAAGACGGCGGATATCGTCATCGTCGGCGGCGGCGTCCACGGCGCCAGCCTCGCCTATCACTTCGCCCGCAAGAAGGCGGGTCGGATCGTGCTGATCGAGAAGAAGTTCATCGCGTCCGGCCCGACCGGCCGCTCGACCGCGCTCGTGCGGCGGTTCTACGCCATGGACTTCTTCACGCGAACGGCGAGCGCCGCCGCCGAGATGTTCCGCCACTGGAAGGACGTGGTCGGCGGCGACGGCGATCCGGGATTTCAGCAGGTGGGCATGCTGGTCCTCGCCGGCCCCGACACCGCGCCGTATCTCCGGCACAACGCGCTCCGCGCCCGCGAGCTGGGGGCCGGCGTCGCGCTCCTCTCGCCCGCCGAGGTGAAGGCGCTGGTGCCGGCCGCGCGGGTGGACGACGTGGCGCTGGCCTCGTACGAGGCGGAGTCGGGCTACGCTGATCCGTCGTCGACGGCGAACGCCCTCGTGAATCGGGCGCGCGACCTGGGCGCGACGATCATCCAGTATCGGCGGGTGGACGCGATTCGCATCGCGGGCTCACGCGTGATCGGCGTGCGCACGGAATCGGAGGACATCGAGGCGCCCGTCGTCGTCAACTGCGGCGGGCTCTGGGCCGACCGGCTGCTGCGCCCGCTCGGCATCGAGGTGTCGATCACGCCGACACGCCACCAGATGTGCTTCTTCCGCCGGCCGGGCGGGTTCGGCGCGCACCCGGCGGTGGCCGACATGGTCCAGGTGACCTACATGCGTCCCGAGCACGGCGATCTCACGATCCACGGCGTGCTCTCCTACGACGAAGTCGTGGACGCCGATCACTACAACGAGGGCGTCGACCCCGACGAGATCGTGCGCAACGCCGAGCTGATCGCGCGCCGCTTCCCGGTGATGGAGCACGGCCTGGCGATGGGAGGCTACTCCGGACTCTACGACGCGACGCCGGACCATCACCCGGTGCTCGGCCCGATTCCGGAGTACGCGGGGCTCTACGCCGACTTCGGCTGGAGCGGACACGGCTTCAAGCACTCGCCGTTCATCGGCGACATCCTCTCGGACGTGGTCCTGCACGGCAAAGCGAAGGACTACGACCTCACGCCCTTCCGCTGGAGCCGGTTCCGCGAGGGCGATCTGGTGCCGCCCGCCCGATGGACGGCGCCGCCGCACCCGAAGCACCGGCTCTGAGGCTCCGTCTTTAGGTCGCCTGTCGGAGTATCGAGGGGTGCCACGGCTTGGCCGGGGCGCCCCGAGCGTGGGGGGGTATGGGGGGCCATCTCGGGGCCCCCCATGTCCTAGGTCGCGATCGCGAGCTGGTGGCCGAAGATGTAGAGCGTGGGGTGCGCCTTGAAGCCCTGCACCCGCTTGTCGTGGAACGTGAAGATCGCGCGCCACACCGGCTGCACGATGGGCCCGTCGTCCTGAAGGATCCTCTCGAGCTGCGCCATGACTTCGCGCCGGGCGGCGACGTCGATCGTCCCCTCGGCCAGCGACAGCAGACGGTCGAACTCGGGATTGGAATACTTCGACTCGTTCCACGGCACGCCGGTGCGGTAGGCGAGCGCGAGGCTCATGACGCCCAGCGGGCGGTGCGCCCACGTCGTGAAGCCGAACGGCACCTTGGTCCACACCTCCCAGTACTGCGTGGACGGCATGACGTTGATCTTCACGCGAATGCCGGCTTCCTTCCATTGCTCGACCATCGCCTGGACGGCGAGCAGCTCCCAGCCCGGCTGCGGCCGGCAGACGATCTCGGTGTCGATGCCGTTGGGATGGCCCGCCTCGGCGAGCAGACGCCTGG
>Ga0137380_10001428_pt1 | contig 19439 bp, 14 predicted proteins | sample SagtaG_17_FD_104809 | JGI IMG/M metagenome (GOLD analysis project Ga0137380, IMG submission 104809) | Vadose zone soil microbial communities from Sagehorn Ranch, Mendocino, California, USA - Sage2_L_100_16 metaG | ecosystem: Environmental > Terrestrial > Soil > Vadose zone | place: USA...
CGGCCTGGCGACGGTGCCGGGCGGCAAGCCGTGGCGAGAGGGCCGGGCGGCGCGGGATGGGCGGGGGATATGGCCCGGTGTCGTCGGTGCCGGCGCTGCTGCGTTCGAGGTCGCGGCGGATCCAGAACAGGGACCGGGGGTAGCCGTTTTCTTGGTGCCCGGTGGCGACGCGGCGGCGGAATTCGTGGTGGAACCGCTGGTTGTCGGCTGGTTTGCGGGATAGGACGATGGCGCGCCAGTGAGGGCTGGCGAGGATCGCGGTGAAGGCCACGGTCTCGGGGTAGGTCACGGCGTTGCTGACCGCTTCTTCGGCGCTGGCTTGCGCGCGGACGCGGGCGGTGCGGGCCTCGCGCTGGGAGCTGTATCCGGGGGTGGTGCTCATGGTGATCCACAGGCCGCGGGCGGCGTTGAACGCGTCGCGGGCGGCTGGCCGGCCGCGGCTGCGCACGATCCGCTGGTGGCGGATCTGGGCGTGCACGATGTCGGGGTGCGAGCCCAGGTCGAGCTGGTGCGATGGCTGGTCGTTGCCCTCGCCGATCCACAGCTGGTGCCGCACGCAGACGCAGGCGTCGTGGGCGGCCCAGACCCGGGCGGTCCCGGGGTCCGCGCCGGCGGAGGCCGCGCAGCGCCGGCAGGGCGGGCGGATGTCGTTAATGAACTCCCTGGGCGTGGGACTGGTGCCGTCGAGGGCGGTGGTGCCGGCGGCCTGGTGATGGAAGAGCTCGGGGATGGCGTGGCGCAGCACCGTGGCGAGGTAGCCGGTGAGCGCGGCGAGCTGGTCCAGTCCATCGAGGTCATCGTCGTAGAGGTGGGCTATCTCGTCGAGGTCGTCGAAGCTGAGACTGTTGGCGGCAGCGAGACGGGCCAGGTAGGACTCATATGTTTCGTGGCGCAGCGGAGCGGGGGTGCGGGGCAGCCGCCGGGGCAGCGGCGGCCAGCGCGGGGTCATCCGGTGGCGCGGCGGCCGGTGGTCGCGGACTCGGCGGCGTAATCGAGCGCAATCGTGTCGAGCAGCGGCCGGGTGAGGGTCTCGGTGCCGTCCAGGATCGCGCTGATAGCCGCGGCGCGGATGAGGTGCGACAGGCTGCCGATCATCCCGCCGGTGCGCTGGTGCAGGTAGCGGGCGAGGCTGACCAGCGTGCCGGGCTGGTGGTGGTGCAGCCGCAGGGTGCCTTCCAAGGTGGCGATCAGTGCCTGCCATTCGGTGTTGCAGGGGAACGCGCTGGTGCGGATCAGCGTGCACCGCCCGGCGAGCTGCTTGCCGCGCATGCCGGTGAACAGGCCGCAGCGTTCGACGTTGATGCCGGCGTAGACGAAGGTGGCGGGCAGGTGCTCGGTGAAGTACTTCAGGTGATCCGACAGGTCCTCGCCGGCGATGGTGGCCAGGTTCATGTTGTGGATCTCATCGACGAGCACCAGGTCGACCCGGGCGTCGATCATCACGTGGCAGACCGCGTCGGCGATGTCGGTGGTGTTGTCGCGGCGGGTGACCATGGGCAGGCCGAGGAACCGGGCGAACTCCATGGCCAGCTTGCGCGGCGAGCCCTTGGGCGGGGTGGTGACGTAGACGACCGGGATCCGGTCGCTGCCCGGGTAGCGGGCCCGGATCCGCAGCTCGTGGGTGCGGCCGAGCTGCTTGACCGCGGTGGTCTTGCCGGTGGTCCAGTCCCCGGACACGATCAGCCCGCGGCGGGCGCTGATCTCCCGCTGGTTGAGCAGGGTCAGCAGCCGGCCCTGATGGCTGACCTGCCGCACCGCGGACGTCGAGACCACCACCAGCTCGGAGTGGTAACGGCAGCGGGCCTCGTCATAAAGGACCCGGTCGGCGCCGGGCAGCGCCGTCCACGCTGTGTCCTCCAGTAAGTCGAAGGCGGCCGCGTCGGCGTCGACGAACCGCCGCCACCCGGTCAGGGTCGTGGTCGGGTCGCGGCGCTCGCCGGCCTGGCTCGCCGGAACGTTCACCACCACTGCTGCGCCTCCTTCCGGGCGTCGAACACCCCGAGCGGGATCACCTCGGCCAGGTCGCTGTCGTCCCCGGCGGGAAGATCGCGGGATTCCCCGGCGGGCTGCGGCGGGCCGGCTGGCCTGGCCTCTGGCGGCCGGGCCGCCGTGGCGGTGGCCCGGGTCCGGGCTGCCACGCGTGCGCCGGCGCCCGGCGGGCCTTCCGGTGAGGGGCCGTGCCCGGCCCGGTCGAGCAGATCGCTGACGGCGCGCGCGATTTCCTGCTCGGTCACACGGTCGCGGCCCCTGGTGGCCAGCAGTTTCCGGGCGTGCTGCCAGGCCAGTTCGCCGAACGGCGCCGGGCTGGTTTTCAGGTGCGTCCACGGCACGGTGATCCATCCGCCGTCGTGGTGATTGCGCACCCAGATCCGGGTCACGTCGTAAGGGTCGTGGTGAACCTCCCACAGTCCTTTTTTCGCGGTGATCCCCGAATGCTGGCGGCGATAGGGGTTGAGCGCCTTGCCGTCATAGGTCCGGCGGCCGAGCCTGATCCCGTAGGAATTGATGACCCGCCACGTCACCGGCAGCAGCTCGATGTAGTCCTCTGCCGACAGCGGCACGGCGACGTACCCGGCTGTCTCGACCAGCGCCGCGTATTTCTCGTTCGGTGTCAGCGCCGCGCCCGGGGCCAGCGGATCCCGCAGCCCGTCATGGGGGCGGTTCTGCCACACCGCGACAATCCACTCATCGAGCAGTTCCTGCAGCTCCACGACCGGCCAGGCAGCCTCCTGGTCTGCGTGCTCGCCGCGGTGCTCCACGCTGTTGCCGACATATCCGGCGACGTACTGGGCGAACAGCGAGCCGGCGGAATTGAAGCTGGTCTCGACCGTGCCTTTCTCCCATGGCGAGCCCTTATGAGTGGGCTGGATGCTGATGCCCATCGCCCGGCACGCGTTGCGGAACGTCTGCGACATGTAAACCATGCCGTGGTCGCAGACGATCGTCTCCGGCACGATCACCGGCCGCGCGGCCGCGTGCGCCAGCCGCTGGTCGATCCCGGCAAGCCGGCCGTGCGGGAGCACCGAGCGGGACATCCGCAGCGCATCGGGCCAGCCCGGCCGCATGGGCTCGGGAGTCAGGGTGCGGGCCAGCAGCAGCGCCGCATCAACGGCCTTCGTCGCCGGCCTCAGCACCGCCGCGGTGATCGTCCGGGTCGCCAGGTCGATCATCCATGTCAGCTCGGCCCGGTCCAGCAGGCCGTTATCGAGCACCACCCGCACATCCAGCGGCGTGGTGTCGACCTGCATCCACTCACCCGGGCGGGCCGCGCTGACCGTCCCGAACGGGCCGGCTGGCTGCCGGGCCAGCGACCGGCGGGTCCGCGCCGACCCGAACGTGTGCTTGCCTTGCGAGACCCGCTCCGCCAGCCGGTAGAACGTCGTCCTGGCCGGCATGACCGAGGCGTCCAGGCCATGAGTCTCGGCCAGGATCTGCCCGGCCCGCCGCCGCAGCCGTCCCCGTGTTCCCGTGGACTTGCCGGTTTCCTCGCTCACCGCCTGGCGGACCGCGTCGACCACGCGGGGATCGACCCGGCCGCCCGGCGCAGCCGGCCGGGCGGACCGGCGGTCGACCAGCCCCCACACTCCCTCGGTCTCATACTCCCGGCGCAGCCGCTGGAATGTGCTGAGCCCGGCCTGGTGACCGGCCGCTGACAGCTCCGCGATCTTGGCGATCTCCCGCTGCCGCATCGAACGGGTAGCAGGGTCGTACTCAGGCCGGGGGACAGCACCCGGGCCGGACTCTGGCCGCAGCCCGGTGATGACCTCAAGAATATGCTGCTCCCACCAGCGCGCCTGCCCGGCAACGGCGGCCGGCAGCTGACTCAGCAGCCCATCCGGCGGCAGCCGGGCCGGCCGCCGCCGCGTGATCAGCTCGAAAGCCGGGTCCGCGAGCAGCCGCGCCAGCGGCACCACCGACTCGGTCCCGGTGACATCCGCCAGCCGGACCGCTGCTGCCGCCACCGCGATCACAGTGTGAGACCCGTTCCCGAGCCGGACCTCATCACCGGGCTTCAGCATCCCCGGCCGGGACACCGTCACGACGTCCCCCCGGCCACGGCGATCACCGATGAGGCACCCAGCCGGGAACCGGCCAGGTCAGCTGCCAGAACACCGGACCACAACAGGTGAAACAGCACCGGCAGCACCGCGACCGGGTCGCCTGCCGCCCGCGCGCCCGGCAGCAGCGGACCAGGCGCAGCGAACACCTCAGCCAGCCGGGCTGCCAGGTCGCTGCGCAGGCACCGCGGATGCCGGTAACCAGCCAGCCACCGCAGGTTCGCCGCGAGCACCAGGTCCAGCGCGCCAACGCGCTGGTACGACCAGCCGACCGATGCGCACACGCCCGCGGTCGCCGCGAACACCGCCGCGTCCTTCTGCCCGACCCGGTCATCCGGGCGGACGTCGATCACCACCGCGGATCCGTCGCGCTGTCGAGCGAAGAAATCCGGGACATGCCGCAGCATCCGCTCCCCGGGGCTGCCAAGCAGCAGCCGGAACGGCTGGGAGGAAAAAGCTACCGCCACCGGATCGAAGTCCAGCATCATCACGTGGTCGCGTTCGAGCCACGACTCATACCCGACATGATCGCAAGTTGTCGCCGCCCACCACAGACCCGGAAAGTGCCGCTGCCCAGGCCGCGAAGGAAACGAACGCACCGGCGGCACATGCTCGAACCGCACGTTCCAGCACCGATCAAGCGGCTCACGGCGCTTCGACCCGCCCGGCCCGGCAAAAACTAAGCTGGCGTCACCGACGCTAACCCCGGCAACCGCCGCACCAGCGGTAACGGCCACGGCCACACCACCCAGGTCCGCAATCCCTGCCTGAGCACGACCATAACCAGCCATGCCTCAGATCAAGCGGGACGACACGCCGAATGCCTCAGACCCGGCGGGACTACCTCAGATCAGACGGGAACAGCAGCCCAGCCGCCGGCTATGCCTCAGATGAAGCGGGACAACACCCCGGATACCTCAGACCAGACGGGACTACCTCAGATCAATCGGGATCGGACAATGCCGCGCTCCAGGGCCAAATCCCACGGACGAACCGCGGACAAGCAGTCAAAAGGCCTGACCGCCATCTCGGCGATCAGGCCTCTGACCTGCTTTTCCTGGTAGCGGGGGCGGGATTTGAACCCGCGACCTCTGGGTTATGAGCCCAGCGAGCTACCGAACTGCTCCACCCCGCGTCGCTGTCGCTTAACTTTAGGGGCGCGCGCAGCCCGAGGCAAATCGCCACGTCAGCCGCCGCGAGCCGGTAGGCAAGGCAGCCAGCCGCGTCAGGTGCCGACCGACGGCGCGGTGGGCGCGGCCAGCCAGATCACCTCATGCAGCCGGACTGGCGCCGTCGGCGGCTGGGTCAGCTCATGCGATTCCTGGGCGGTCCGCAGGTCGAGCACCTTCACGGCGCGCGAGCCATACGGCGCAAGCTCCGCCGGGCGGCCGCCAAGCAGCACGGGCCGCCGTCCGGCGTCGGAGATCCCGGCCAGCACGCCCCGGACATTCGCCGCGGAAGCGTCCGACATCCATCCAGCCGGAACGCCGCACATGCCCCTGATCACCTGCGTGAACTGCTGAGCGACATGCCGGTCGACTATTACCACGGACGAGCCGCTGCCGATGGCCTCGCACAGTGTCCGGACCGCGGCCGCCTCGCCCGCGCCTGTGCGCTTCAGCGCCGGCCCGTCAGCGACCGGCCGCAGCGAGCCTGCCCTGCCCGAGTGAGTGAGCCCCGCGCCGAACGTCGTCACCACGGTCGGCACCAGCAACGCCGCCACGCAGCAGGCCCCGGCCAGCGACCAGGCCGCCAGCCCGGCATCGCGCTCCCGGGCCCGGCCCACCAGCCACGCCGATGCCCAGATCGCGCACAAGATCAGGCCGGGCAGGACCACCGGCACCAGCCGGCGGCTCGCCCACGGCTGATCGGGCAGGGTGCCGGGACGCCACAGCACGGCAGCCGCCCCCCACAAGATGACCGCCAGCGGCAGCGCCCAGTTGCGCGCCGCCCCCGTCGGGTCCCGCCAGGTCAGCAGCGCGCGGACGGCCCGGCGGGCGAGCAGCGCCAGGCCGAGCCCGCCGAGCAGCACCGCGGGCGCGCCCGCATACCAGATGACCCAGTACAAGGTGTCCTCGGCGTACAGCCTGGCCGGATCGACCGGCAGGTGCTGCATCCGCTGCAGCCCGGCGACGAAGGCGGCCGTGGCGGCATTCGGGTGCCCGTGCACGAGCTGCACGTACGGCCGGACCGCCAGGCCCGCCAGCCCGGCCGCGCACGCCACGCCGGCGACTTCGGGCAGCCACCGTACCGGCCGCATCCCGGCAACCTTCCGCAGCCGCCGGCGCACCCGCACCGGACGCAGCAGCAGCACCACGGCCGCCGTCGCCACGGCCAGCCCGGCGGCGGCGAGCCCGACCAGCTCAAGCGGCCGGGCGATCGTGTCCATGTACGGGCGTGACTCCAGATACCCGCCCGCGAGGCCGTAGCAGATACCGACGATCAGACCGATGGTAAACGGGGCCAACTGTGCCCGTCGCCTGCCCGCCAGCAGCATGCCTGCGAACGGAATCACCGGGAGCAGGTAAAGGAGCGCCGTCGCCTGCGCGAGCACGGTCAGGCCCAGCGCGAGCCCGGCGAGTGCCGCAAGCACGCGGGCCGGCGTCAGCCAGCGCGGCAAGCCTCGCGGCATCGCTTCGGCGCCCGCGCCCCCGCCGGACCGCTCCACCGTGAGCGAGTCGATGAGCAGGCACAACCCTCCGATCAGCAGCACCTGCACCAGCGGCTCGCTGAACGCGGACCTGCTGGTGTACTGCTCGGGCAGGGTGAAGGCGAGCACGAGCGCGCCAGCCGGGGCCCACTGCGGGCCGGCCAGCCGGCCGACTAGCCCGCCGAACGCGAGCACGGCGAGCGCGCCGAGGATCGCATTCATGGCAGCGCCCGTGCCCAGCCCGTGAATCCACAGGCCTCCCGCGACCAGCATCGGCAGGCCGGGCATCGACGATGGCGTGACCTGGCCGCCGTGCGGGAAGAAGCCGATGCTGGACGAGGAGAGCCCGGTATGCGGCCCGCCGAACGCGGCGAGGGACCGCGGGATGGCGAGCGCGCCGTGCTGGGCGATCCAGTAGCCCGCCTGGAAGGAAACACCGGGATCGCGGGTGACGATGACCGACGGCGAGCTGACGGCCAGTTGCCAGGCGGCGAACCCAGCGGCGACCGCGGCCGTGCCGGCCAGGCCCCACCAGGCCATCCAGCGCCGCCGCTGACTGGGCCCCGGCAGCTGGCGCGGCCACCGGCCGGGCACTCGCCCGAGCCCGTTGATGACGAGCAGGACGGCCAGCGGCACGCAGATCAGCAGCATGGCCGCGGGCACGAACGCCCCGCTAAGCAGCAGCGGCAGCCCGGGCACGAGCCATGCCATCACCAGGATCGCCGGCAGCGCCGTGAGCCGGGCGAACGTGACCCCGCCGGGGGGCAGGCGAAGACCGCGGGCGGTACGGCCGAGACGGCCGCCTGCTGCGCCGAGCCAGGTGCGTCTGGCTGTCGGCGCGGCGCGGGGCGGGGTGGCGGAAGGCGCCTTCGCCGCGCCGGCGTCACCCGCGCCGATTTCGCTGGTGTCGTCGCTGCCAGCGACGCCGATTTCGTTGGTGTCGTCGCTGCCACGAACGCCGATTTCCTTGGTGACGGCGCCGTCATGGGCATCGGAACTGTCGGCCGGACGATCTCCAGTGCGCACGGACCTACTGTAGATGCGCCGTGCCTGCGCATACCCGCACCGACTACTCGCGAGCCTCGCGTGATCGGCGATACGGACGATTCATCCCGGTAGAACCGCATAATATTGCCTGCACGGGTAGCGACAAATAGCGCGCGTGGCGTAGCTAGGATGACTGCCCGGAGGAGCGATGAGCCGCTACGACGATGTGGGTGGCGCCGACGGGCCAGCAGCAATACGCGGCCCGCGCGGTCGCTCCCGTCGGCATCTGCGCCGACGCATCGCCGCATGGGTCTCGATCAGCCTGACCGCCGTCCTCGTCATCGCGACGCTCGGCGCCTACGTGGAGTACCGGAACGTGGTGGACAGCATCCACCATGTCAGCATCACCGGCCTCGGCAAGCGCCCGCCCAAGTACACCAACGCGCTGAACGTCCTGGTGATCGGCTCCGACAGCCGCAAGGGCAGGAACAAGCGGTTCGGCGCGCAACTGGCCGACGGGCCGCAGCGCTCGGACACGGTCATGCTGCTGCATCTCTCCCCCGGCCGGCATCGCGCCACGGTGATCAGCTTCCCCCGTGACTCCACGGTGCCGGTCTTCGCCTGCGCTTCCCGCGGGCCCGGCTCACCCGGGCAGGTCGCCGCGCCCGGCAGCGTCGAGCAGATCAACACGACATTCGCCAACGGCGGTCCAGCCTGCCTGTGGAAGACCGTGGAGCAGACGACCGGCATCCGCATCGACCATTTCATCGAGATGAACTTCACCGGTTTCATTCATGTCGTCAACGACATCGGCGGGGTCTATGTCTGCCTGCCCTTCGCCGTGGACAACGTGAATTCGGGCCTGCACCTGTCGGCCGGGCGGCATCACGTCGGCGGGCAGCAGGCGCTGGCCTTCTGGCGGACCCGTGAGAACGTCGGCGAGGGCTCTGACCTGCAGCGGATCCAGCGCGACCAGTTCCTGATGGCGTCGCTGCTCCAGGGAGTCGAGCATTCGGACATTCTCGGCAGCCCGACGACGATGCTGTCCGTTGTGAAGGACATCGCCGACGCGATGACCACGGACATGGACACCTCCAGCCTGCTGCAGACCGCCGAGAGCGTGAAGGGACTGTCCACCAACTCGGTGCAGTTCATCCAGGTGCCCTCGGGGACGGCGCCGGTGAATCCCAACTGGGTGACCTGGACACCGCAGGCATCGGACCTGTTCGCCGCCATCGCGCACGACCGGACGCTGCCCAAGGCGGGCAAGAAGGCAACCACGCCGACGGTCACCCCCGTGCTCGAGGCCAGCCCGTCCCAGGTGGAGGTGCAGGTCCTGAACGGGTCCGGCGTGTCCGGCGTCGCTAGCACCGCGGCGTCCAGCCTGACCAGCCTCGGCTTCCATGTGGTCGGCACGGGCGACGCGACCAGCTTCGGTTACACGAACTCGGTCATCAAGTACGCCAGCCCCGCCGACAAGCCGGCGGTCAAGACGCTGCGGTACCAGCTCAGCGACGTGATCGCGCAGCAGGACTCCAGCCTGTCCCCGGGAACCCTGGAGCTGATCATCGGCTCGGACTACCAGGGCCTGCGGACGTCACCGTCACCGTCCGCATCCCCGGCGCCAGCGAAGCCGTCCGTCGGCAGCCTCGCGAAGAACTTCAACGGCATCAGGGGTAACGCGAGCTGCAGCAGCGACGGAGCCGCGTTCGCCGGGCCGAACAGCCCGTCGGTGCCCTGAGCTTTCCGGCCGCCGGCGGCCGGTCAGGCCGGGCCGCCGACCGGCACGAAAGGCCCCGGCCTCGCCTCCGCGGCACCGCCGCCCGGCCCTGCCGCCGGATCCTGCGCCCGTCGCCCGGCCAGCAGCGACACCTGCAGCCAGGCCAGCAGCGCGGCCGGGTAGATGAAGTACCCGAACCTGGTCGCGGGCGCCAGCAGGAACATCAGCGTGAGGCCGATGATCAGCCGCCATGCCGCGGCCGGGACGTCGCGCGGCGGCCGGACGACCAGGGACACGGCGATGGCCACGCCCGCCAGCACGAGCAGGGCGACCGCGATCACATGCCCGGCATGGCCGGTCTGGGCGATCATGTGCCCAGGCAGCGGGCTGGCCGCGGCCGACGTGATGTTGGCCAGGCCGAGCGGGAACAAGATCGTGTTGTCTACCAGCGCGGACGGCCAGAGCAGGGCGACCGGGCCGATCAGCGCGCCGGCCGCGACGACGGCCGCGACGAGGAAATGCAGCACCTGGCGCCGGCCATCGCGGACCCCGATCAGCACGGCGGCGACCACGATGACCGGCCAGGCGGTCGCCTTCGCCGCGGCGGCGACCCCGATCGCGAGCCCGGCGAGCACGTGCCGGGGCTGCTTCCAGAGCAGCGCGAGGCTCAGGCAGATGAGCGCCAGGATGGGCACGTCGGTGCCGCCGACGGCAAGCTCGAACGCGATCACCGGCGTCGCGGCGACGAACAGCGTCCAGCGGACGACATGCCGGGCGCCGGCTATGGCCAGCGCGAGGCCGAAGATGAGCAGGAACGCCAGCCCGAACCAGATCCGCGGATCGGTCATCGCGCCGGACCCGAAGACCGCGCGCGGCACCCCGAACAGCGACATCACCGGCAGGTAGGGATTGTAGGCGTTCGGATTGTGCACGGTGGCGAGCGTCGCGACGCTCTGATACGGCGAGTGCTGGTGGACAAGCTGGCCGGCTGACCGCTGGATGACGCTGACCTCGGGCTGCCGCCTGCCGGTGGCGGCATTCCAGAACAATGGCACCACGAGCGCGCCGATGACGCAGGCAAGCAGCGCCAGGTCAAGACCGCGCGAGCGCCAGGCAAGTACCGCGACGGCGGCTATCAGGTAGGCAACGGCGGCGACCACGCCCCAGCGCCGGTGCAGGTCGTTGTGGCTGAACAGCGCAACCCCGGCCGCGAAGATCGCGCAAGCCGTGAAGGCCGCGGCGGCCCACCGCCGCGGGATCGCCACGGGAGCCATCCACCGCGCCCACCGGCCCGATCCGATGCCCCCCGCCGGCGCCGCCCTCAGCCAGAGCATGGCCATCGACGACCCTCCACCGGAGAGATTCTAGTCCGGGCGCCCGGCCCGCCCCTTGAATAACGCCTGGGCAGCCCCCGCGCCCACGGGCAAACCAGCCTAATGTGACGCAAATCACACTCGCCGCCATGCGGCCGCTCAGATCACCGGCGGGCGTCCGGCCCGGGTCATCCGCCACACGGTCCGCAGCGAGATCGGCCGGCGCTCACCAGGATCGGCCCGCCAGCCCTCGGCGAACCCGGACAGCCATGCCCGCACGGCGCTGGCCGACCGGACCCGGATCAGCGTCATCGCCAGCCAGTCCAGCAGGTAGGCGCCCGCCAGCGGCCACGGCAGGTTCCGGCGGGCCAGCAGGACCCTGTTGCGCCCGTCCAGCCGGTGGAACTCCGCGTGCCGCGCGTTCGGCATGGCATGGTGGCACATCCGCGCGGCGGCGTCGTACTCCAGCCGGTAGCCGAGGTCCATCAGCCGCCAGGCCAGGTCCGTCTCCTCGTGCGCGTAGAAGAACTGCGCGGGCAGGCCTCCTGCCTCCAGGTACGCCGACCGCCGGATCGCGCACGCGCCGCCGGCGAAGGTAGTGACCTGGGACGACCGGCCCGGGTCGCCGGCGCGCAGCCGCGGCACGTGCCATCGCGCCCCCGGCCCGCCCGCCGGGTCGACCACCCGGAACGAGACAACGGCCAGCGCCGGGTCGGCGGCGAACCGCCCGGTGATGTACTCGCCCAGGCCGGCGTCGGGATACCAGCCGTCGTCGTCAAGGAACAGCACCACGTCGCCGGAGCAGGCGTGCACGCCCGCGTTGCGGCCGGCGGCCACGCCCACGTTCTCCGGCAGCCAGATCGTCAACACCCCGGCCGGCACCGGCGGCACGTCGGCGCCGTTGCCGACCACGACAAGGTCACCGCCGTCGGCGCGGACGGCCTCGGTGCTGGTGATCGCGCGGCTGAGCTCGGCCGGGCGGTTGCCCATCGTCAAGATGACACACGACAGCTTCACCCCCCGCTCCGCAGCCTGCCGGATGCCACAATCGCCGCGAGGTGCGCGACCACCATCAGCGCGGCGACAGCCAGGCACGCCAGCAGGAGCACCCGGGTGGCGAGCAGCCCGCCGCGGATCGCATCGGCGATCGCGGCCAGCAGGATCAGCAGCGACAACTCCACCGCATGGGTGATCCGGTGCACTCGCAGCACGCTGGCCAGCCGCCGGGCCAGCGCCAGGCCGGAGCCCGTCGGCTGCAGTGCGTCGTCGCCGTGCGCGGCGGGCAGGCCGGCCTTGGCCCTCGCGACCACCACGTTGTCGGTCTCCGCCTTCACGATCATGGCGAGCGCCGCGGCCGCCAGGCCCGCGCTGACGTACTGGCCCGAGTCCGTGAGCTGCCCCTGGGCGCGCAGGCCGAGCCCGATGAGCAACGCCGCCTCGCCCAGGTAGTGGCCGATCAGGTCAAGGAAGATGCCGGTCGCCGAGGTCCGGCCGCTCCACCGGGCGAGTTCGCCGTCCGAGCAGTCGAAGAGCAGGTATCCCTGGATGAGGACCGCGGCGGCGACGGCCGTGGCCACGCCGCCGAATGCGACCACCACCCCGGCGGCGATGCCGCAGCCGATGAATGCGCAGGTGACGGCGTTCGGCGACCAGCCGAGCCTGGCGAAGGCCCAGGTGGCGTACGGCGAGAGCCTGCGCATGTAGAGCCTGCCCGCCCAGTGCTCGTCGTTGAGCCGGTCGATGACCGACTGCGGCTGGCCCGCCGACCTGAGCTCAGCCAGCGATGGTCCCGGCATACTCCTCCACTCGGTCGGCTATCTCCTCCTCGGACATGGCCAGGCGCTCCAGGATCGTGTACCGGCCTGGCCGCGTCTGCGGCGCGTAGGCGACGGCCTTGACGAAGTCAGCGTGCGACATGCCCAGGTCGGCTGGCGTCCGCGGCAGGCCATGCCGGGCCAGGCAGGCCGAGATCTGCGCGGCCTTCTCGGTATCCCCGCGCAGGTGCGTGCAGAACAGCGTGCCGACGCCGGCCAGCTCGCCGTGGCTGCCGGTACCCGGGTACAGCTTGTTGATGGCGTGCATGATCTCGTGGTCGCCGCCGCTGGCGGGCCGGCTTGACCCGGCGACGGCCATCGCCATGCCGGACAGGATCAGCGACTCCGCCAGCACGGTGAGGAACTCATCGGACCGCGCTGAGCCCGGCTGGTGCAGCACCGCGTGGGCGGCGGACCTGGCCATCGCGGCGGCCAGGCCGTCCACCTGCTCGCCGACGTCGGCGGCGGCGAGCTCCCAGTCGGCGACGGCGGACAAGTCGCTCACCGCATCGCCGATCCCGGCAGTGGCCAGCGAGGCGGGCGCGCGGCGGACCCGGTCCAGGTCCACGATCACGGCCACCGGCATGACCACGCCGTACGACCCGTAGCCGGACTCGTGCTCGAGCGTGCTGATCGGCGAGGAGATGCCGTCGTGGGACAGGCTCGTGGTGACGGCCACCATCGGCATCCCGGCCATGTGCGCGGCGAACTTGGTGACGTCAATCGTCCGGCCGCCGCCGATGCCGACCACCGCCTCGTAGGCGCCGGCCCGCAGCCGCTGGCCGAGGTGGGCCGCGGCGGCGTGCGTGCCGTCCGGCACCCGGAAGATCTCGGCCGCCTCGAAATCAAGCTCGGCCGCGATGCTGTCTCCCTGGCCGGGCCCGACCGCCACGGCGACCCGGCCCTCGGCGGCGATCCTGCGGTCAGCGATCAGCCCGCCCAGGCTGGCGATGGCGCCGGGCCGGACGTCGATGACCAGCGGCGCGGCGAGCATCCTGGCCAGCAGCGGCATGGGCATCCTCCAAGATGGGGCAGGCCACCGGCGAGACTAGCAGCGGCCGGCGATCTCGCGTGCCCGGCGCAGATCGTCGTGGTTGTCGACTTCGACCCAGTCCACCGCGCCGATCGGCGCGACCCCGATCTCGCCGCCCCGGTCGGCCAGCTCCTGGTAGCCGTCCTCGTAATACAGGCCCGGATCGCGCCGCCAGGTCGCCTCAAGCGCGCTGGCCAGCGGCGCGGCCGCGGCGGCCGTGATGAGCGTCGCGCCGATGTACTCCCCGTACGCCTGGGCGGGGTCGAGCTGCTTGCTGATCCTGGCCAGCAGCCGCCGCGAATCGAGGGTGACCTTCATCTCCTCGTCGGCGAGCTGCTTGACGTCGTCGACCGCGAGTATCACGCCCGCGCCGTTGGCGCTGCCGCTCCCGGCCGCGGCAAGCAGTGTCTTCTCCACGCTGACCGGGTGCACGGTGTCGCCGTTGACCAGCAGCGCGCCGCCGGCCAGGTACTCGCGGGCAAGCCACAGCGAGTAGGCGTTGTTCCAGTCGAGCGCCCGCTCGTTGGGCACGAGCGTGAGCGTCACCCCGTGCCTGCGCTCCAGGTCGGCGGCGCGATCGCGGACCACTCCGGCGGCGTGCCCGACGACGATCACAACCTCGCGCAGTCCGACGGCCGCCAGGTTGCGCAGCCCGATGTCCAGGATCGTCGTTTCTCCCGCCACCGGGAGGAGCGCCTTCGGCAGCGCGTCGGTATCCGGGCGGAGCCGACGCGAGGCGCCGGCCGCTAGGACTATGCCGATCACCGGCCGTCTCCCTCCGTGGCTGGCAGCCAGCTTCCCATGAATTCCTGCCAGATGAGCACACAAAGATAAGCCGCGAGCAAAAGGTAAGCGAACGTCGCCATGCCCAGCGCCGCGCCGAGCCCGGCCGCGACCATCCGGCCGTCCCAGCCCACGGCCGTGGCGGGGGACGGGTGACCAGCGAGATCCGCGTAGTGCAGGGCGGTCAGCGCGCAGACCGCGAAGATCAGCGTCGCCGGGACCCCGGTGGCGTCGCCGATCGCGGCGAGATAGGCGAACTGGCCGGCCTGCAGCAGCACGGGCACGAGCCAGTCAAGCCGCCCGTCGTGCGGGTGGCTGGAGCCGACCGCGGCAAGCAGCATCGCGACGACCGGAGCGAGCAGCAGGAAGCCGGGCAGGTTGCGCAGGCCGAGGACCGCGAGCACGGCCACGGCGGCCACCCCGGTCAGGGCCGGCGGCAGCGGCACAAGCTGGCCGCGGACCGGCAGGCCGATCTCGGTCGCGATCAGCCCGTCGTCGCGGCGGGCCAGGATGACCCGGGCGGCCCGGGCGCCGGGCGGGCGGTACCGGCTGCTGATGACCGCGTAGCCGAGCGCGACGACGGCCCAGCCGGCCAACCCGAGGAAGACGCCGCGGGCCCCGAAGACCGGCGCGGCCACGGCGATCAGCAGGACGCGGCCGCCGTAGGGCATGCCGAGCACCCGCCAGCCTGGGCCCCGGCGCGATGCGCCCGGCGGCCGGCCTGCCGGCGCCCGCCCGCCGCACGCGACGGCCAGCTGGCTGACCGAAACCATGATCACCGCTAAGGTCGCGAGCTGCCACATGCCCCAGCTGGCCAGCGGGCCGCCAGCCGCCAGGCCGCCAGCCGCCAGGCCGCCAGCCGCCAGGCCGGCGCACGTCCCGCACTCGGTCACGGCTGCGACCGCCCGGGCCAGCCGCCGGTCGCTGATAACCTTCGCCCGGGCGGCCCGTTCCCGCGCCGTCATGTCCGCGGCCCGCTGCGCGCCCATGTCCCCGGCCCGCTGCGCGCGGGGGGCATCAGCGGGCAGGCGGGCCAGCCGCCGCGCGGAGCGGCCGGCCAGGTAGCTGCCGCCCAGGGCGAGCACACCGGCAGCGATGCCCGGCCTGGTGCCCGCGGTGAACCACACCGCGGCGCACAGCCCGAGGGCCAGCGAGATGCCGGTCATCGAGTTTGGGGCCAGGGAGCGGGCGGCCGCCCAGCCGGCCACCCGGCGGGGCAGCTGGTCGACTGCCTCCGCAACGGTCACGCCCCACCTCCTCGGTCCCCGGCGCCCGGCGTCCCCGGGCGCCGAGGCTCGCCGCGCCCCGCAGGACCGGCAGAACTGGCAGCGGCCGCTGCCGGGAGCACGGTCGCTCCGGCGCTCCTGCGCGCACGGCAGGCCGGACCAGCACGGACCGCGGCGCGGTCACGCGTGCTGAGCCCTCAGCCCGAGCGATACCCAGCCCCGGCGGCGGCCATACCCGCCAGCGGCGGCCGCGTCAGGTTCCGCCTGCCCGCGGAGGAGTGCTTCGGCTGAGATGACGAGCCGGGTAAAGTCCGCTCATGCGCACGGTCGCCGTGGTGCTCGCCGCCGGATCCGGGCAGCGGTTCGGCGGCGGTCTGCCCAAGCAGCTGCGCACCCTGGCCGGCCGGACGCTGATCGAGCACTCGGTCGCCGCTTTCTGCGACAGTCCCGGCGTCGATGACGTCCTGGTCGTGACCAGCCCGGGGCTCACCGAGCGGATCGCCGCCCTGCTGGCGGACGGCGGCCGCTACGCCAAGGTGTCCGGCGTGATCGAGGGCGGCGCCACCCGGACGGACTCGACCAGGTGCGCGATCAGCGCGCTCGGCCCTGACGATTGTGACGTGCTGTTCCATGATGCGGCCCGGCCGCTGGTCGACCAGCAGACGATCGAGGCGTGCGTGCGGGCGCTGGCCACGGATCGCGCCGTCGGCGTCACGGTGCCCTCATCCGACACGATCGTCGAGGCCGCCGACGGCGTCATCACCCGGATGCCGCGCCGCGATATGCTGCTCCGCTGCCAGACGCCGCAGGGTTTCCGGCTGTCGGTGATCGCCGCTGCCTACCGGCTGGCGGCGGCCGACCCGGGCTTCGCCGAGGCGGTGCAGACCGATGACTGCGGCGTCGTGCTCCGTTACCTGCCGCAGGTCCCCATCCGGGCGGTGCCCGGCAGCGAGCGGAATATCAAGATCACCTACCCGGGCGACCTGGACATCGCCGAGCTCCTGGTCAAGCGTTAGCCGGCCGATCGGCCGCGGCGCGATCCGCCGGCCGGTCAGGGTCTGCGGCGGGCGTTGCCCGGCACCAGGCTGGCCGGGCTGGTGATGAAGCCGGCCCCCCAGCACATGTGCATGACGGCGAGCACCACGGGCAGCCGCGTCGCGACGCCGGCCGGCAGCCCGCGCGCTGCCCGGCCCGCTACCGCCACGACCCCGGCCAGGTACAGCAGCGGGACGGCGAACCCGGCGGCCGCGATCAGCGGCCAGCCGGTGCCGCCGGCCGCCAGCCCAGCCAGGCCGGCCAGGCCGGCCAGCGTTCCCGCCGCGACCGCCAGCAGCGCCGCGGGCGGCGCCAGGTAGCGCCGGCTGATCGTCCCCGCGTGCTGCCGGGCGACCACCCGGCGCCAGCGGCCGTAGTGGAAGTACTGCAGGCCGAGCGCCCGGACGGTGGCCCGCGGCCGGTAGGTGACCCGCAGGTCCGGCAGGAACCAGATCAGCCCGCCGGCCAGCCGGATCCGGTGGTTCATCTCCCAGTCCTCGGCCCGCAGGTATGTCTCGTCGTACCCGCCGACCTGCTCGATCGCGGCCCGCCGGTAGACGCCCAGGTAGACCGTGTCGGCCGGCCCAGGCTCGCCGCCGGTGTGCCACCGGGACGCGCCGACGCCGGCCGGCGAGGTCATCGCCCAGGCAACTGCCTGCTCGAACGGCGTCACGCCGGCCGCGGCCATGATGCCGCCGACGTTGTCGGCCCCGGTCTCCTCCAGGGCCCGCACGGCGGCACGTAGGTAACCGGGCGGCAGCACGCAGTGCCCGTCCACCCGCGCCACGACCGCGTATCTGGATGCCTTGATCGCCGCGTTAACGGCGCTCGGTATCCGCCCGCTGGGGTTGGGTACCACCGTGACACGGGAGTCGCCGGCAGCAATCCGTTTCGAAATCTCTTCGGTTCTGTCGTGCGACGGGCCCACCGCGAGCACAAGCTCCAGCTCGCCCGGGTAGTCCTGGCCGAACACCCCGCGGACCGATTCGGCCAGGTGCCTCTCCTCGTTCCTGACCGGCATCACCAGGGAGACTGCCGGGACGGTGCCGGGCGGCGCGAGCGGGCGCCGGGCGCGGTATCCGGCCTGGGACGTAGTGGAGTCGCTCATGTCGCTGGTCACGGTACCGCCCCGGAGCCGTGCCGTCACCCGGAAGCGCCAGCGTGCCGCGAAGCTCCTACAGCGCGGTGTCCTCCAGCATCTCGGTAACCAGGGCGGCGATCGGGGAGCGTTCCGAGCGGACCAGCGTGACGTGCGCGAACAGCGGGTGCCCCTTGAGCTTCTCGATCACCGCGACGACGCCGTCGTGCCGGCCGACGCGCAGGTTGTCCCGCTGCGCGATGTCGTGGGTGAGCACCACCCGCGATCCCGCGCCGATCCGGGAGAGCACGGTCAGCAGCACGCCGCGTTCCAGCGACTGCGCCTCGTCCACGATCACGAAGGAGTCGTGCAGCGACCTGCCGCGGATGTGGGTCAGCGGCAGCACCTCGAGCATGTCCCGGCTCATGACATGGTCGATGACGTCCTTCGACGCCACGGCGGACAGCGTGTCGAACACCGCTTGCGCCCACGGGCTCATCTTGTCCGCCTCGGAGCCGGGCAGGTAGCCGAGTTCCTGGCCGCCGACCGCGTACAGCGGGCGGAACACCACCAGCTTGCGGTGCTTCTTCTGCTCCATCACGGCCTCGAGCCCGGCGCACAGCGCGAGCGCCGACTTGCCGGTGCCCGCCCGGCCGCCGAGTGAGACGATCCCGATCTCCTGGTCGAGCAGCAGGTCGAGGGCGACCCGCTGCTCAGCGCTCCGGCCGCGCAGGCCGAAGACCTCGCGGTCGCCGCGGACCAGCCGCACCGACTTGTCCGGCTGCACCCGGCCGAGCGCGCTGCCCGCCCCGGAGACGCCGGAGATCAGCACGAGCCCGGTATGGCAGGGCAGGTCCCTGGCCGCGGCGCAGTCCAGCCGGCCTGTCTCGTACAGCTCGCTGATCTCCCCGGCCGTCACGTCGAGCTCGCGCATGCCGGTCCAGCCCGAGTCGGCGGGCAGCTCGGCGCGGTATTCCTGGGCGGTCAGGCCGATGGCGGCGGCCTTGACCCTGAGCGGGAGGTCCTTGCTGACCAGCACCACCGTTGCGCCCTCGGCGGCCAGGCTGCGCGCGACCGACAGGATCCTGGTGTCGTTGTCGCCGAGCCGGAACCCGGGCGGCAGCACCGCGGGATCGGCGTGATTCAGCTCGACCCGGACCGTACCGCCCTGGTCCCCGACCGGCAGCTCGGCGTCCAGCCGCCCGAACTCCATCCGCAGGTCGTCGAGGAACCGGAGTGCGAGCCGGGCGAAATGGCCGAGTTCCGGGTGATGGCGCTTGGCCTCGAGCTCGGTGATGACGACGATCGGGAGCACCACCTGGTGCTCGGCGAACCTGCCGATCGCCGCCGGGTCCGCCAGCAGGACGCTGGTGTCGAGCACGTACGTGCGCCGTCCCGGTACTGCGGGCGCCGCGGCCGCGCGGAATGCGGGCGCTTGGCCAGGGCCCGCGGGCTCGCGGGCCTGGCTGCCGGTGCCATCGTGGCTGCTGGTGCCGTTGCGGCTGCCGGTCTCGGTGTGGTTGCTGGTCGGCCGCTGCGCGCGGCGCGCTGGAGTACTGGCCACTCGCTCTCCCCTGGGCGCCGCGGATGGCGCCGCGTTCGGACACGCGTGTGTCGGCGGGACCGGGACCGGCCAGCGATGGGCCGGGCGCCGGCCCTTCGCTCATCTCGCCTGCGTGCCAGGACGCGAAGCTCGAAGATCTCGAGGGCCTTCCCGTCGGGCGGCTACGCACCGCCCGTCA
>Ga0137380_10001432_pt1 | contig 19414 bp, 25 predicted proteins | sample SagtaG_17_FD_104809 | JGI IMG/M metagenome (GOLD analysis project Ga0137380, IMG submission 104809) | Vadose zone soil microbial communities from Sagehorn Ranch, Mendocino, California, USA - Sage2_L_100_16 metaG | ecosystem: Environmental > Terrestrial > Soil > Vadose zone | place: USA...
AGACGCACATCCATGAGCGACCTCTCTTCCCACGGCATGGCACCTCCTGGAGGAGGCACCTAGGTTAGAGAGTGTCACCCATCAGCTGATAACAACGTGTTACCTATCAGGTGCGAATGTACCTGTTGCCGTCTAACAAGCGCTTGAAGCTGGCGGGGCCTGCGCTCGCCCCGCAGCTTAAGCGCGATCCGTTAGGCAGCGGCACTTACAGGAGGCGCGTCGTGTGGCGAACTACCGGACCTTGGCATTGCCTCGGTCCCACCGGTGTCACGATTGCGCTCGTGCTCCTCACCGTCCAGGGCCCTCACCTCGCCGCACAAGACAAGGCGAGCGGCTCGAGTCCAGAGGACTCCGTCCGCGCGGTCGAGTTGACTCGCGCCCAGGCCCTGCTGCGGGCAGACACAACAGCGCTTTCGCGAATGGTCGCCGACGAATTCATCGAGATATCGCGACTCGGCCAACTCCGGACCAAAGCGGACAACATCCGCGATATCGCGAGCGGTGCGCTCAAACTGACATTAGTCAAGTACGACAGCCTCACGGTGCGAATCTACGGCGATGTGGCGGTTCTCAGAGGCATCGCAGACAACACAGGCACATTTCGCGGCATCCCGTTCACCGGCAGAATCAGGTACACGCGCGTCTTCGTCCGACGTGATGGCCGCTGGCAAGCGGTGGCCATGCAACAAACGGCTTCACAGTGATCCCAGCCGCTTCGAGGTGATTGGTGACGAGTAGGACTTTTTCGCGCTAATGCCGCCGCCTAACAAGCGCTTGAAGCGGGCGGGCGGTGATCGCTCTAAGCGAAGCGGAGTGGTCGTCCCTGGCGGGCACCGACTGTCGGCGACTGCCCTTGCACCGACCCGCGGGTCGTGCGCAGCTTAAGCGCGGTCCGTTAGGCGGCACAACGATGATTTGCGCCGGCGCGCGGGTCGCCCGCAGCTTGAGCGCGATCCGTCAGGCGGCACGCACGCGACGGGTAGAGAACCGGCCGGCATGACGATACAGCTCATCACGTTGGAGGTTCGGAACCGCCAGCAATGGCGCACGTGGCTCAGAAGGCACCATGCCTCGAGTCCAGGGGTCTGGCTGGTCTTCTACAAAGACCACACGGGTGTGAAGTCGATTCCTTACGAGCACTCGGTTCGCGACGCGCTATGCGTCGGATGGATCGACAGCCTGATCAAACGTCTCGATGACCGCCGGTACGCCCGCAAGTTCACGCCGCGACAGCCCACGAGCAGGTGGTCGGCCATCAATCGCAGACGCTGGGTGGAACTCAAGGCGGCCGGCGTGCTCACGGCGGCCGGGCTGGCGGCGACGCCAACCGACAACACGTACATGCCGCCGCCGGCCATCCCGGATCTGCCGGCCTATCTCGCCAGAGCACTGAGAGCCAATCCGGAAGCATGGAGCTTCTTTCAGGAGCTGGCCCCAAGCTACCGGCGTCGTTTTGTGGGGTGGGTTCATTTGGCCAAGCGACCGGAAACGCGGGAGAAGCGTATTCGGGAATCGACTGCTCTGCTCGCGGCCGGGAAAAAACTTGGTCTAAAGTAAGCCAATGAATCCGTAAGCGTGCAGCCTAACAAGCGCTTGGAGCTGGCGGGCGGTGATCGCCCTAAGGAAAGGGGAGTGTTGTGCCGTGGCGGCCGCGCACTGTCGTCCACTGCTCTTGCGCCGGCGGGCGAGTCGCGCGCAGCTTAAGCGCGATCCGTTAGGCAGCCAACTTGAAACTCTACTCCGACGCACTCGTACGCACAGGCCAAACCCATGGACCTGAGCACCTTCCTTGTGATGTTGCTCGCCTTCACCGGAGCGGCGGCCACCGTCATCTGGGTCATTGTCTTGGCGATTGGTCACGTCAGGCGGCAGGCAACGAGATCGGCTCCGGGCCAACTTCCTGCTGAGGAACTCGAGGAAGTTCGAGCGCGTCTCGCTGAGTTGGAGCGACGCGATGTGCGCTTAGAGGAGATCGAGGAGCGGCTGGATTTCGTGGAACGGGTGTTAGGTCGCTCTCGCGAGGCTAAGCCACTGCGCAATCCCTCGGAGCAGCCGTAACCAGTCTGCATGCGAGTCCTGCCCATCGGGCCATCTCCGAACCATAACTCCTCATGATTGTCCGCCATGTCACACCAAGTGACGCTCCCGCCTGGCTCCGCTTGAGGCGCGCGTTGTGGCCCCATCACGCTGCATCCGCGCACGCCGCCGACATCACGGAGTTCCTCGGAGGGCGCGCGCCTGAGCCGCTCGCCGTTCTCGTCGCTGCGGACGGGGCCGATCAGGTCATTGGTGTCGCCGAGCTATCGATCCGTGCCTACGCCGAGGGCTGCGACACCGACCGCGTCGCTTACCTTGAAGGCTGGTACGTCGTGCCCGACGCCCGCAACCAAGGGGTCGGGCGCGCGTTGATCGCGGCCGCCGCGGCATGGGGACGGTCACAGGGGTGCGTGGAGTTCGCTTCCGACGCCGAGCTGACGAACGACGCGAGCGCGGCCGCTCACACAGCTCTCGGCTTCACTGAAGTCGGGCGGATTCGCTGCTTCCGAAAGGCCCTCTAGAGATGCTGCTGCCTAACAAGCCCTTGAAACTGGCAGGTGGTGATCGCTGTAAGGGAAGCGGAGTGTTGTTGCCCTGGTGGGCACGGACTGTCGTCCCCTTCAACTTGCGCCGGCGGGCGGGTCGCCCGCAGCTTACGCGCGATCCGGTAGGCAGACTCGACGGGAACTCGCCATGACCTTCAAGCCCGCAATTTGGTACCCGATCGCCGTCGTGCTGAGCGCCATCAACTTGGCCGGAGTTGGATGGGCGGCCGGGCAAGCCGAGGCCTCCCATGCGGCGATTCACGCGGCGCTCGCGCTGGCGTTCGGGTTATGGGCCCAGCGCTTGCGGCGGAGTCCCGGCGGGAGCGACCTCCAGGCTCGGCTCGAAGGGCTCGAAGCCGAGGTGAGCCGGCTGGAAGCGCTCGAAGCCGAGGTGAGCAAGCTGCGGCAGGAGCTGAGCGAGGCGCAGGAGCGGCTGGACTTCGCCGAACGGCTGCTGGCGCAGCGACCGGAAACGCGCCGCGTGGGCCCGCAGCCCTAGGGTCCGAAGCAAGCTCATGGCGATCACTCGGATAAACGAGTTCCAGGCCAAGCCGGACCCAAGCCGGCAGAAAGGATATCGAACCGTGCCCGACGGAAAGATCTGTTATCTCGAGATCCCAGCCATCGACGTCGCAGTGTCGGCCGCGTTCTACGCGCAGGTGTTTGGCTGGAAGAGCCGCCTTCGCGGCGACGGCCACACCGTGCCTTCGATGACACGACGGGAGCCGTCAGTGGCTCCTGGGTGCTGGGGCGGCCACCGTCGCGCGAACCCGGCATCCTCACGTATGTCATGGTCGATCGCGTGGACGCCACGCTCTCGAAGCTGGCTGCGGCCGGAGGCCGGGTCGCGACGCCGCTGACGCCGCTCGGCGGCGCGGGAGAGGCATTTGCGACCTTCCTTGACCCGGCCGGCAACGTGCTGGGGCTCTACCAGGAGCCGCAGCGATGACCTCGTCCTGGGTCACGCTCACTTCATGCATGCTCCGCTGCTTCGCCATGGCTGTCGCGCTTCTGGTACCCTCCGTCCTCGGGGCCCAAGACTCCTCCCGCACGTCTTGCGAGAACGCCACGACCGCCACTGAAATGCGACGCTGCATCTCACGTGGTCTGCAAGCCGCTGAGCGTGATCTGCAGCGTTACCTTGAGGAGGCGCGCCGTCGCGCCGCCAACCGTGCGCTGCTGGACAGTGCGCAGCTAGCCTGGAAGCGGTACCGAGATCTCGCATGCCGGGCTGCGGGAGGCGAGCATCACCGCGGCACCAGGCAACCTCCGGCGGTTCTCGGCTGCCTCCTCGACCTCACCCGTCGCCGGATCCACGAGTTGTATGAGCACTATTTGCGGACGAGCGACACGGCGCTCCCTGAACCCCAGCCCTAGGTAGCCCCCAGGCCCGTGAGCGCTCTCGGGGCGATCGTCGTTCTGGCTGGCGCGGCGTTGCTCGTCCTGGCAGTCGTGCGGGGGAGGCGGGCTGCCTACGAGGCGCCTGCCTAACCAGCGCGGCCTCACGGCCTAAAGGTTGAGAAGGAAAACGGGTGCAAGGGCTGCGAGCGCGGCGGCGGCTTGCAGCGCCAGGATGGGCAGCGCCTGTCTTGGAGTCCGCCGTAGCCACTTGATCGCGAAGCACGCCACGATCGGTACCTGTGCAATCATGAGCAGCTGAAAGATATGGGCGGCGGTCCCCTCATCGGCCTCGCGGACAATGCCGAACATGGCAACGTGACCAAGCACCGTCGCGAGCGCGGCGAACGACATGGTCACCGGAAGAAAGGCGCTCGGCTGCTTCATCAGTGTGAACCAAGTCATGTGGCAGCCTCCACAATGGGTTCCGAGCGACGACGTACGAAGAGCCAGACTCCGGCGGGAGTATTGTAAAGCACTTTGTAATAGAAAGCAACTAGCCACCGGCTCCACGGCAAGGATATTCCCACCATGCAGGATTCTCCCCTCGAAACCCGACGCGGCTCGCTCTGGCTCACCACCGACCGTCGGCGCCTCGACCCGACTGCGGCGCTCGCCCTGTTGCGGACGACGTACTGGGGCGACTCGCTCACCCTCGAGGTATTGACCCGCGCGATCGAGCACTCGGTCTGCTTTGGTGTCTTCGATGCGCACACCCTGATCGCGTTCGGGCGTGTGATTACCGATCTGGCCACGTACGCATACTGGACAGACGTCGTCGTCGCCGAAGCCCATCGCGGACGGGGGATTGGGCGCTGGCTCAGCGAGACCATGCTGGCGCATCCCCAACTTCAGGGCTTTCGACGAGTCAGCTTGCTGACGCGCGATGCGGTGTCGCTGTACGAGCGGCTGGGCTTCAGGCCGACGGCCGGGGCGCTGACCTACATGGAGCACCGCGACCCCGGCGTTAAGAACACGATCCTGCGCGCGCTCTCCATCGGGCTGCTGGCCCTCGCTGGCCAAGCTGCGGCTCAGCGTATCACGCCCCAGTTCGCATCGGGAGGCGCCCCGCCCGCCGCCCTTGTCGTGCCAAGGAGACCCTCAGCGCCCGCGCTGCTCGTGCCACAACCACGGGTGCCATCGACACATTGGGAGGTGTCCCCGTGATCGGTGCGCACTACCTCGACGATGTGCGGCGCCAGTTCGTGAAGCTCAAGGCCCAGGCCGAGCGGGCGATGGCGCAGATCGAGGACGACGAGTTCTTCCGCACGCCGGATCCCGAGTCGAACAGTATTGCGATCGTCGTCAAGCACGTGGCCGGCAATATGCGCTCGCGCTGGACGGCGTTCCTCACCGCGGACGGCGAGAAGCCGGACCGGAATCGGGACGCCGAGTTCCTGGTGGAGCCGGACGACACGCGCCAGCGAATCATGGAGCGTTGGGAAGCGGGCTGGACGCTCCTGTTCGACACGCTCGCGGCGCTCACGCCTGAGACCCTGACGAGCACGGTGCACGTGCGCGGCGAGGCGCACACGGTGCTCGAGGCGATCGACCGTCAGATGACCCACTACGCGGCGCATGTGGGGCAGATCGTGTTTCTCGCGAAGCATTGGGCCGGGCCGCGCTGGCAGACGCTCTCCATCCCCCGGGGCAAGTCCAAAGAGTTCGACGTCGCCAAGGATGGGACGCGGTACCGCGCTGGCTGAGGCGAAGGACATGGTTGCGCCTGCCTGCGGCGCGTGGCAGCTTGACCGGAGACAGGCGGCAGGAGAGGGACGGCGGTGCAGGACACGCAGGATCTGGCCTACGCGCGCTGGCGCAACGCGCCGGAACAGTTTTGGGCGGAAGCCGCCGAAGCCGTCCACTGGTACAGGCGATGGAGCCAGGTACTCGACGGCTCGCACCCGCCCTTCTATCGGTGGTTCTCGGGTGGCGTCGTCAATACCTGTTACAACGCGCTCGACCGGCACGTGGCGGCCGGCCGCGCCGACCAGCCGGCGCTCATCTACGACAGCCCCGTCACCCAAACGATCGCCTGCTTCACGTATCGCGAGCTGTTGCATCACGTCTCCCGCTTTGCGGGGGTCCTGGTCGGGCAAGGCGTCGGCAAGGGCGACCGGGTGATCATTTACATGCCGATGGTCCCCGAGGCGGCCGTGGCGATGCTGGCGTGCGCCCGCATCGGCGCGATCCACTCAGTGGTGTTCGGGGGCTTCGCCGCCCACGAGCTGGCGGCCCGCATCAGCCACGCCGCGCCGAAGGTGATCGTCTCCGCCTCGTGCGGCATCGAGCTGAACCGCGTCGTGCCCTACAAGCCGCTCCTCGACAAGGCGATCGAGCTCGCCACGGCCAAGCCGAGCCGCTGCATCATCCTCCAGCGACCGCAGGAGCGGGCGCCGCTAGTCCCGGGTCGCGACCTCGATTGGTCGGAGCTCATGGCAGGAGCGCAGCCGGCGGAGTGCGTGCCGGTGGCCGCGACCGATCCGCTGTACATCCTCTACACGTCGGGGACAACCGGCATGCCCAAGGGGGTCGTCCGCGACAACGGCGGGCACCTGGTCGCGCTCACCTGGAGCATGAAGTACATCTACGGGGTGGAGCCCGGAGAGGTCTACTGGGCTGCCTCCGACCTGGGGTGGGTCGTGGGCCACTCCTACATCCTTTACGGCCCGCTGTTCAACGGGAACACGACGATATTGTACGAGGGGAAGCCGGTCGGCACGCCCGACCCCGGCGCCTTCTGGCGTGTGATCTCCCAGCACGGCGTGGGCGTCCAGTTCACCGCTCCCACGGCGATTCGCGCCATCAAGCGCGATGACCCCAACGGCGAGTACGTCCGGCGCTACGATCTCAGCCGCTTCCGGACGCTCTTCCTCGCCGGTGAGCGCTGCGATCCCGACACGCTCCACTGGACGGAGCAGCGGCTCGGCGTCCCGGTGATCGACCACTGGTGGCAGACCGAAACCGGGTGGCCGATCGGGGCGAACTGCCTCGGCCTGGGGATGATCCCGGTGAAGCCGGGCTCGTGCGCGCGGGCGGTCCCCGGGTACGACGTGCGCGTGCTGGGACCGGATGGTCGCGAAGTCCCTGCGGGCCAGTCCGGGAGCGTCGTCATCAAGCTGCCCCTGCCGCCCGGCTGCCTGCCCACCCTCTGGAACAACGATGCGGGCTTCGTCCAATCGTATCTGACCGCGTGTCCCGGCTACTACCTCACCGCCGACGCCGGTTACAAGGATGCCGACGGCTATCTCTGGGTGATGAGCCGCACGGACGACATCATCAACGTCGCCGGCCACCGGCTTTCCACGGGGGCGATGGAGGAGGTGCTGGCGTCTCATCCCGACGTGGCCGAGTGCGCCGTGGTGGGCGTGTCGGACGAGCTGAAGGGCGAGGTCCCGCTGGGATTCATCGTGCTGAAGGCGGGAGTGCGACGCACGCCGGAAAGCGTGGCGCACGAGCTGATCGACATGGTGCGCGAGCGGATCGGCCCGGTCGCCTGCTTCAAGACCGCCACGGTCGTCCAGCGGTTGCCCAAGACGCGCTCCGGCAAGATCCTGCGTGGCACGATGAAGAAGATCGCGGATGGGGTCGAATATCGCGTGCCGCCCACGATCGACGACCCGGCGATTCTCGACGAGATCACATCGGCGCTGACGACGCTGGGCTATCCACGTTGAGCGGCCTAATGGTGCGCCAGATCCGTAAGAACGCTCGGCCTACCTTTCATCCCCTGCTCGCCATCGTCTTGGGACTCGGCGCGTGCAGAGCGGGCGGCGGTGTCAAAGCCGACGCTGCACGCCAGTCGGACACCGGGTTCGCGGCAATGCAGCTACGCGGCCAAACCGTCATGGGTGTGGATCAATACACCTCGGCGCATGTGTTTGAGGACCTTCCCGATGGTGGACGGATCGTCCTCGACCGCGCCGACAGTTCCGACACCAACGCCGTCGCCGCCATCCGGCAGCATATGCGAGCTATCGCGGCGACGTTCCGAGCGGGGAACTTTGCCAAGCCCTTCCAGGTACACGCACGAGTCGTGCCCGGCACTGCGATAATGGCGGTGCGGGTGGGGCGGAGGTTAGGATCCGGACGACCGATTCCGCAGCCGTGGCGGCGATCCACGCGTTTCTCGCGTTCCAACGCAATGCCCATCATGCCGCGGGTCACGAAGGCATGGCGACTAGCGGCGGCCTAATTCACCGGTAACTTCCCACTATTGCGCCATGTCCAAACTCCTCACCGCCCTCGGAGCAAGCCTCGGTGGCGCGATCGGCTGGTGGCTCGGCGCGCGCGTCGGAATCATGACGGCCTTCCTCGTCAGCATGCTCGGGACTGGCGTGGGTGTGTACGCGGGGCGCAGAATCGCCGATTCGGTTCTTGGCTAGGAGCGGCGCGCGTAACCGGAATCACCGTCACTCAGCGAGCATGCGATGAAGCGGAAGAATTCCCGGACTGTGCGGCGGCGCGGCATCAGCCGCATCGACCAATCCTCGACCCGCACCCACGGTTGGTTCGCGCGTGCGGGTTTCTACAAGCGCCGGGACGGCCGGTACGTGGCGCGCCACCGGAAATTCTTCGGCGACGTGACATACGGCGGGAAGCGACGTGCCCTGCGGGCTGCGCGGGCGTATCTGGTGAAGGTTGAGCGCGCTCGGCGGGGGACCGGCCCACGGTCCGTTAGGCGGCGACCCGCACAGTATTCGCGAACGGACGCGTACGCCAGAATGTGACAATGTTGCCCAGGCGGCAACGCGACCCATCCTCTGAACAACCCTCCCGTAGTTCGGCGCATTTGCCGTGCACCCCTCTTAATCCTCGGGGCGATCGCGCCGCTTGCGGGGCAAGCTCGCTCCGCCGCTTCAGCCCGGTCTGGCTATCAAGATCGTTTCATCCTCGCCAACGGTGCGCGTCTCTACCTCGCTGACTGGGGCGGGAGCGGGCCGGTCCTCCTGTTCATCCCCGGCTTCGGCAACGGGGCTCACATCTTCGACAGCCTTGCACCGGCGTTTCTCGACCACTTCCATGTCGCCGCGCTCACGCCTCGGGGCTTTCCGCCGGCAAGCGCTCCTGACTCAGGCTACACGATCGTCCAGCTTGCCGCGGACGTCCGGGTTGTTCTGGACAGCCTCCGGGCCAGCAAGGCTGTGTTGGCAGGGCACTCCATCTCGGGCGCCGTGATCACCCGTTTCGCCGAAGACTACCCGAGCCGCCTGCTCGCGGCCGTTTATCTCGATGGCGCCTATGACTTCGGTGAGTCGTACCGCCGCTCGCGGGCCACAGCCCGTGCGGACCTCCCGAAGCCGCTCGATACCACGTCCGCCCGATATCGAGCCTGGAAGGAGCGCTATCCCGACCACAGCGCGCTAATCCAGCGCGATGGCCGAATGTGGGATATCGACTCCACAGATATCGCTCGCCGTCAGGCACTCGTCGCGCCGCTCGTCACTGAGGTGCGCTCCACGCCCCATGAGGTATGGCGGGTGCGGGCACCCGCACTCGTGGTTTGCGCAACCGGTAGCATGGACCGATCCTTCGGTTGGCTCAGTCCAGACTCAGCTCCCTGGCGCCGGACGTTTGATTTTGTGCAACGACTGCTGGCCACAAAGCGCGGCGTTTGCGAGGATGCCCGACGCCAGTTACCCCATGGTCGGCTCTTGGTGCTCGATGCCGGCCACTACGTCTTTCTTGACCAGAGGGACGAGGTCATACGTGGCATGAAGGCCTTTCTGCTTTCGGCGGTCCCGCACGCGATCACACCGTTCCACACAAGCAACGGGAGGTTGAGATGAAACGCACGTGGTTGCTCGGTCCAATCGCAATTGCTCTAACCCTGACGGCCGCCGCCCTGTTTGCGCAGAGGCAGCACCGGACAGGTGTGATCTTCGCACCTTCAAGTACGGCGAGATTCACTGACGTGATGCCGGGTGCCTCGAGGTATCTGATCTGGGGTGACACACTCACAGGGCCATTTGGGAGCTTCACGAAGTTCACCCCCGGATTCGACGCAGGCCTGCACACCCATACGAACGACGTTCTGCTGGTGGTCTTACGGGGTGCTTACCTATATAGGGACGATGCCGGCGACAAACGCGTCGGTCCGGGCGATTTCATCCGAATTCCGGGCGGGCACAAACACTGGAGCGGCGGAGACGCCAAAGAAGGCGCGCTCTTCTATCAAGAAACGTTCGGCAAGTTCGACTTGATACCTGCGAAGTAGCCGCCGTGAAAGCGTCCGTCTTTGTTGGCACGAGCCTGGACGGCTTCATCGCTCGAGCCAATGGCGATCTCGATTTTCTACCGCCGGGCGGTGGCGAACCTCACGGCTACGACGAGTTCATGGCCACGGTGGACGCGTTGGTCATTGGCCGCAAGACGTTCGAGAAGGTCTTGACCTTTGACACGTGGCCCTATGGCGAGAAGCCCGTGATCGTGCTCGGCAGTCGCCCGCTCGCGCCAGCTCCGTTCGGCGCCGTCGTGGAGCGTATGTCGGGGGCTCCGGCCGAAATCGTGTCGCAGCTTGCCGCGCGCGGCATCGGGCATGTGTACGTAGATGGCGGGTTCACCATTCAGCGGTTTCTTCAGGCCGGCCTCATCCAGCGCCTCATTATCACGCGCATCCCGGTGCTTATCGGTGCAGGCATCCCCCTCTTCGGCCCATTGCCTCGCGACATCAGACTTCAGCATGTGGCGACGCGCCCGTACCAGAGCGGCCTGGTGCAAAGCGAGTACATTATTGCCGCCTGAGCCACGACCGTTTGACGGAACGGATGACTTGAAGGCCTACCTCCTGACCACCGGCATCATCTTCGGTAGAGGTCCTCATGAGGTCACTCAAGCAAGGCGTCCTCCCCCTCCCCCTCGCTGTCCTGCTCCTCGGATGTCGCCCCGCTCACGTCGACCTCGAGGCTGAGCGTCGTGTCATCCTCGCGCAAGATGAGGCGTGGGCCGCGGCGGCGGCTGCGAAGGACCTGGAGCGAACCCTCGCGTATTGGACCGACGACGCAACCTTGATGCCCCCGGACATGCCTGCCCTGAAGGGCAGGGATGCGATTCGCCAGTACGTTGCCGCGGGGTTTCAGGCCCCCGGCTTCAGCGTGTCCTGGAAGGCTCAGGAGGTCGACGTGGCTGGCGACGGCGCGATCGCGTACGAGATCGCGAGCAATCAGTTTACGATCGCGGACTCCCGTGGTGCCGTGCACACGACGCACGGGAAAGGCGTCACCGTGTGGCGGAAGGATCCCGACGGCGTGTGGCGGTGCGTCGTCGATGTGTGGAACACGAACCCTGAACCCACGGAACTCAACCGGCCGCCGACTCACTAGGCCGGGTGCTCGGCGGAATGGAGGCCGTCACTCGACTGGGGACGGGTGGGGCATCACCTCTTCCGCCGTCCAGTCCGGAGCTCCATCTTCGTCACACCACTCGCGATCCCCTCGGAGGTCCTATGCGCGCCCTCGCCTTCCCAGCGTGCCTCTTGCTGGTGGCCGCCCCCGCACTCTCTTCGCAGGCCGCCCCCGCCGCCCCCGCCGCGCCCGCCGCGAAACCAGCCGCGCTGCAATGGGGCCCGGCGCCCGCCGTATTCCCGAAAGGCGCGAGGATGGCAGTGGTTAGCGGTGACCCCGGCAAAGCGGCGCCGTTCACGGTCGAGCTGGCCATGCCAGACGGCTACAGGATCCTGCCGCACTTCCATCCCACCGACGAGACGGTCAAGGTCAAGCGGGGGACGCTGCTCATCGGCATGGGCGATAGCTTCGATGCATCGAAGACCAAGCCGATGAAGGTCGGTGACACGGGGTCCGTGCCGGCAAACGCCCACCACTTCGCCGCCGTGAAGGGCGCCACGATTATTTCCGTGAGCGCGATGGGTCCCTTTGCGATGACCTACGTCAGTCCGGCGGACGATCCCCAGCAGCAGTCGGCCAAGCCCTGACGCCCGTGCAGCGCCGGGCTGCTTGACTTCAGGGACGAGCCCGCGCGCTGCGCATCTGGTGCAGGAAGCCTCCCGCCCAGGTGCACGGGAGCGCCAGCGCGACGAGCGCCAGCGGATACCAGTGCGGTCCGACGGCCCACATGGTCACGGCCCCGGCGGTACCCGCGACAAGCCCCACGACGCCCAGCGCCACCGCGTGTCCCATCGGATGGTCGGGCGCCAGGCGCGCCGCGAGATAGCCGCCGGCGATGGTGTAGACGCTGCGATACGCCGTCGCGAGCAGCAGCAGGGGTGTGGTGTACAGCCGCGGCTCGCTCAGCGGCGGAAACACCCCTGCCGCGCGCAGCGCCATGTCCGTGGCGATGGAGAGGATCACGACCGCGACGAACCCTGCGAGCACTGCCCCGATGCCGCGGAGGACACGGCGCGGGCGCTGCAGGTCGGTGCTCATCGCTTCTGCCACGCCCTCCTCCATGTTGGAGGTGAGGGCAGTGTCGCGCGCCTCGCCGCGGTTGTCAAGCCACCGTCGACGTGTTCGCGCGCCCGGTCGTCGCCCTTGCGATTCGCTGTTCGACGAGCAACTCTCAAGCGGGCTCGCTCACTTCCGCGCCGTGCGGGACGATGTGCGTGGCTTCCATCAGTCGGGTCCGCCAGCAGGCCGCGTTCGATCAGCTCAAGAAGCGACTTCCCGGCGTGCAGACATTTACGGAGGATCGTGATCGGCTCATCAGGTTCTATGGGAACGGATCAGTCGCGGTCGCGAGCTTCTTCCGCTACACGACCACGATTCTGCCACCGATGACTCCGCCCGAGGTCGCGAAAGAGTTCGGCCCGGTGCTGCGGGGCGGAATGAAGCCACTCGATGCACACGCTTAAGGTCATCGCCGGAGGCCTCGTGCTGCTGGCGCTCTGCCTCCTGATCGGGCGCTGGATCGGCGGTCCCACTCCGGCGACGGGAGTCGCCACCGCCGCCAAGGTCTTCATCGCGCTCTGGTTCCTCGCGGCGGGCATCAACATGTGGGTCGGAGTCTCCCGGGCTGGTTACTCGGTCGCCGAGGAAGCCCCCAGCTTCGTCGTCGTTTTTGCCGTCCCGGCCGCGGTCGCGCTCGTGGTGCTGTGGGGGTTGTCGCGCTGACGGAGCAAGCACCATGAGAAGCCAACGCATCGCGATTGCGCTCATGGCCGCCGTCTTCCCGAGCCCCGCCGCGGCCGAGCCGCTGCCGCCACCTCGCGTCGTCGTGCTGTCGACCGACCTCAACAATCTCAGTAATCAGCCCGACGACCCGGCCGAGCTCGCCCGCTTGGCGCTCCTCACCGGCGCGCTGCGCGCCCGGCTGGCCGCTGCCTGCGGCTACGACGTGGTCCCCCTCGACTCGGCCACCGAAGCCAGTGCTCACGTCGGGGTCGCATACGCCTACGCGCACCCCGAGGTAGCCGCCCAGCTCGCCGCGAGCGTCGGCGCCGAGTGGGTGGTAGCGCTCCGACTGAATCGCATCGGTACGTGGGTGGCCGAGTTTGAGGCGAACGTGGTTCGTGTGAGGGACTCCGTGCTGGTCGGCACCCTTGCGGTGTCGCTCCGAGGGTTCGGCATGGGGACGGATCTCACCGCTCGCCTGACCGAGCGAGGGGCCGCGTCGATGGCGGATCAAGTGGCTCAGGCGATCGACCGAGCCGCGGCGCCGCGGGCCCCCGTGGCGCGGCGCTGTCCGCCCTAAGTCACGCCAGGCGATTCACCCGGTGTCGATCTTGGGCTTCCTCGAACGACTATCTGGTGTTCGCAATCGTCCCACTACGACTCGGAGGAAGCCATGAAATACCTGTGCCTGATCTACGCAGACGAAACCGTGTGGCCGAAGATGCCCAAGGCCGAGGCGGAGCAGTGGTTGGGTGAGTACTTCGCGTTCGGCGACGCCATCAAGCAGAGCGGCCACTACGTCGGGAGCAACGCCCTTGAGCCCACCACTACGGCGACCACGGTCCGGGTCCGCAACGGCAAGGTCTCGACCACCGACGGGCCGTTCGTGGAGACCAAGGAGCAGCTCGGCGGCTACTATCTGATCGAGGCCAAAGATCTGAACGACGCGATTCAGGTAGCCTCGCGGATTCCGGGAGCGCGCCATGGAAGCGTGGAGGTGCGACCCATCAGGGAGTACCAGCGTTCCTAGGCGCGGGAGTGCACGACCGGTGCCCGAGGATGCGGCCGGGCAGGTGCGCGACTTGGTGGACGCCGTCTACCGCGCGGAGTCGCGCCGCGTCCTCGCCACCCTGATCCGCCTGCTCGGCGACTTCGAGCTCGCCGAGGAGGCGCTGCACGATGCCTTCGTCGCGGCGCTGGAGCGCTGGCCGCGCGATGGCGTGCCCGCGCACCCCCGGGCGTGGCTCGTGTCGGCCGGTCGCTTCAAGGCCATCGACGCCATCCGCCGCCGCGCCCGGTTCGACGCGTCGCTGGAGCAGCTCGCGCAGCGACTCGACGCCGACACCACAGACGCCGGGGGGGGCGGGGGCGACGACCAGGGCCTCGACGACGACCGCCTGCGGCTGATCTTTATGTGCTGCCATCCCGCCCTGCCGCCGGACGCCCAGGTGGCGCTCACGCTGCGCGAGGTTTGCGGCCTCACGACCGAGGAGATCGCGCATGCATTTCTCACCGCTCCGCCCACGGTGGCCCAGCGGATCGTGCGCGCCAAGTCGAAGATCCGCGACGCCCGCATCCCGTACGAGGTGCCGTCGCGGGCCGATCTGCCGGACCGGTTGGACACCGTGCTCCACGTGGTCTACCTGGTGTTCAACGAGGGGTATTCCGCGTCGTCGGGGGCGTCGCTGACGCGCCCTGATCTCTCGGGCGAGGCGATCCGCTTGGGCCGCCTGCTGGTCGAGCTGCTGCCGGAGCCAGAGGCGGTGGGACTCCTGGCGCTGATGCTGCTGCAGGAGTCGCGGCGCGCCGCGCGCACCTCGCCGGCGGGCGAGCTGGTCCTGCTGGACGAACAGGACCGCTCGCTCTGGAACCGCGATCTGATCGCGGAGGGGACGACGCTCGTGGAACGCACCCTGGCGTCGCGCCGGTTCGGCCCGTACACGCTGCAAGCGGCGATCGCGGCGGTGCACGCCGAGGCGCCCACCGGCGCGGCGACGGACTGGGCCCAGATCGTCGGACTGTACGACGTGCTGGCGCGGGCGGATCCGTCGCCCGTGGTCGAGCTGAACCGCGCCGCGGCCGTCGCGATGCGCGACGGCCCCGCGGTGGGCCTCGCCCTCATCGATGCCATCCTGGCGCGCGGCGCGCTGCGGGATTACCACCTGGCGCACTCGGCGCGGGCGGACCTGTGCCGCCGGCTGGGGCGAACGGCAGACGCCCGAGCCGCCTACGAGCGCGCCCTCAACCTCACACGGCAGGAGCCGGAGCGGCGGTTTCTCGAGCGACGGTTGCGCGAGCTGCGGGACGCTGGCGGGTGCGCCCAAGTTGGATAGAATTCCGGGACGTACGCATCGGAGGAGATCGCCCCACATGCAGCACCCATTCGCGCACGCGAGTGCGGGGGCCCTCGCGCTCATTGCCACAGCGGCGTGCGCCCGCGCCACCCACCCATCGGCATCGGGAACCGCTCCACCCGCGACGACAAATCAGGCCACGCTCTCGCCCGCGGCTCAAGCCAAGGCGGATAGCGGCCGGCCCCCCTACACGGCGGCGGACGTGCACTTCATGTCCGGCATGATCGCCCATCACGCGCAGGCAGTGGTGATGGCCGGCTGGGCGCCCACGCACGGCGCAAGCGCGGCGGTGCGCGCCCTGTGCGAGCGGATCGTCGTGGCCCAACAGGACGAAATCGCCTTCATGCAGCGCTGGCTCGGGGAACGACATGAGCCCGTTCCGGACGCCGGTGCCCCCCCATCGCACAGCCACCTGATGCCCGGCATGGATCGCGCGGTGCTCATGCCCGGGATGTTGACGGCGGCGCAGCTGGCGCAGCTCGACAGCGCGCGCGGCGCCGACTTCGACCGGCTGTTCCTCGCGTTCATGATCCAGCACCATCGGGGCGCGATCACGATGGTCGAACAGCTGTTCAGCGCCCAAGGCGCAGTCCGGGATGACCTCCTCTTCAAGTTCGCCGCCGACGTGAATGTCGATCAGACCACCGAGATCGACCGCATGAGCCGGATGCTCGAGACCCTCACACGGAGCCCCATGTGAAATCCACAGCGTTGTGTGTGATCGTTGCGCTGTCCGCCGCGGCATGTGCCTCGTCGAAGCTCGACATGTCCACCCGGGCGCCCAGCCCCGACCCGCGGGTCGGACTCCGCGCCGGGTGGATGGACGCCGCTGCGGCTGCCTGGAATCTCCGTCTGGTTGCGACCACGCCGCCCTCGGAGCAGTTCATCAATCGCAGTACCCCGGGTGACTTCCGACTCATCAACTCGGACCTGTCGTTCGTCGGGCACTACGCCATTCAGGGCAACTTCAGCGGCTATCAGGTGTGGGACATCGCGCAGCCGAGCCACCCCACGCTGTACACGGCCTACGTCTGCCCCGGCGCGCAGAGTGACGTTTCGGTGTACCGCACCCTGATGTTCGTGTCCGGGGAAGCCTACAACGGCCGTACCGATTGCGGCGCGCAGGGCGTGGTGGACACGGTGAGCAAGGAACGGCTGCGCGGCATCCGCATCTTCGACATCAGCGACATCGCGCACCCGAAGTACCTGACCAACGTGCAGACGTGCCGCGGCTCGCACACGCACACCGTGGTGACCTCGCCGAGCGACTCGGCGAACGTGTACATCTACGTCTCCGGCACGGCGCCCGTCCGCTCGCCCAACGAGCTCGCGGGCTGCTCGGGAGCGCAGCCGGACGAGGATCCGAACACGGCGCTGTTCCGGATCGAGGTCATCCAGGTGCCCTTGGCGCACCCAGAGCAGGCCCGGATCGTGAGCTCGCCGCGGATCTTCCAGGATCTGACGGCGCCGGCCTCGCACCCCGAAACCCCCGGGGACATCGCCGCCGCGGCGCGGGCGGCCGCGGAGGCGCGCGCCAAGGGTGGCTTCACCGCGATGTCCCACGGCCAGGAGATCGTGCTCGGACCGGGATTCGTCAAATCCCAGCTCGACAGCCTCGTGAAGGCGCGCGGGGGCACGGGTGCACCCACGGCGGCGGACAGCGCCACGCTGCGGGCCGCCGTCCAGGGCATCTGGGATCGGATCGCCAATCCCCCGACCCGTGGCAACAGGCCGCCTCCCGGACCCACCCAGTGCCACGACATCACCGTCTACCCGGCGATCGGCCTCGCCGGCGGCGCGTGCGCGGGATACGGCCTCCTCCTGGACATCCGCGACGTGGCCCACCCGCGGCGGATCGCCGCGGTGGCGGACTCCAACTTCTCCTTCTGGCACTCGGCGACGTTCAACAACGACGGTACGAAGGTCCTATTCACCGACGAATGGGGTGGGGGCCTGCAGCCCCGGTGCCGCGTGACGGATAAACCGGAGTGGGGCGCCGACGCGATCTTCACGCGGGCGGACAGCACGATGACGTTCCAGAGCTACTACAAGCTGCCGGCCCCGCAGACGCCGAACGAAAACTGCGTGGCCCACAACGGATCCCTGATTCCGATCCCGGGCCGTGACGTCATGGTGCAGGGCTGGTATCAGGGCGGCATCTCCGTGTTCGATTGGACCGATCCGCAGCACCCGGTGGAGATCGCCTATTTCGACCGCGGCCCGATGGATTCGACCAAGCTCGTCGGCGCGGGGTCTTGGTCCGCGTACTGGTACAACGGCTACATCGTGAGCTCCGAGATCTCCCGTGGCCTCGACGTGTTCGAGCTGCAGCCCAGCGGCTTCCTGTCGCAGAATGAGATCGACGCGGCGAAGCTGGTGCATTTCGACTTCTTGAACGTCCAGGATCAGCCGAAGCTGGTGTGGCCGCCGAGCTTCGTGGTGCCGCGCGCCTATCTGGACCAGCTCGCGCGGTCGCACGGGCTCGCGCCCGACAAGGTGGCCGCGGCGAGGACGGCGCTCGCCCATGCCGAAAGGCTCTCGGGGCAGGAGCGGGGAGCTGCGCTGGCCCTACTAGCGACGCAGCTGAACGGTGACGCGCAGGGAGCCGCTGGCGAGGCCAAGGTACGAACGCTGGCCGCCGCAGTCAGGGACCTGGCCACCGCCCAGCGTTAACCCATGACCATCGCCGCAGCGCTGTTGCCGGAATTCGATGAGGAAATGGCCACGACGCGGAGGCTGCTCGAACGCGTGCCGAGCGAGCAGGCGACATGGAAGCCGCATCCCAAGTCGTTCGCCCTCGGGCATCTCGCGCAGCTCGTGGCGCGCATGCCGGGCTGGATGACGTCCATGTTACGGGCCACCGAGATCAACCTGGCGACCTCTCCGGGCTACAGCTTCGAGACGACGCCGGCGCTGCTCGCGGAGTTCGACAAGAACGTGCGCGAGGCCCGGGCGGCACTCGCGTCCGCCCAGGACGCCGACTCCACGGTGTCCTGGTCCCTCAAGCACGGCGACCACGTCATCATGACGCTGCGCCGCAGCGCGGTGGTGCGCATGCACATCAATCATCTCATCCATCATCGCGGCCAGCTCAGTGTGTACCTCCGTCTCAACGACGTGCCGCTTCCGCCGATCTATGGTCCCACCGCCGATGAACGCGGGTGAGGGGCCCCCCCATGACCGCCCGCGAGTTCCGAACCATCGCCTTGAATCTCCCACGGGCGTCCGAAGCCGCTCATATGGGACACCCAGACTTTCGCGTGGCGGGCCGGATCTTCGCGACGCTGGGCTATCCCCGCAGCGGTTGGGGCATGGTCAAGCTGACCCCCGAGCAACAAGAGCTTTTCGTCCAGGCCGAGCCGGCGGGGTTCGCGCCGGTCAAGGGCGCGTGGGGTCGCGCCGGAGCCACGCATGTCAGATTGCGGGCGGCCAAGGGGGCCGCCGTGCGCGAAGCGCTCACCATCGCCTGGCGCACCCAAGAGGCGATGAGTCACCACAACAGGAGGTCGTCATGACAGGGCTCGGCGCGCTGTGGCTTCCCATCGTGCTGTCGGCAGTGCTCGTTTTCGTGGTGAGTTCCCTGATCCACATGGCGACGCCGTGGCACAAGAGCGATTACCCTCGGCTGCCGAACGAAGACCGCGTGATGGACGTGCTGCGCCCGCTCGCCATCCCGCCGGGCGACTACATGATGCCCCGCCCATCGAGCCGGGAGGAGATGCGCTCGGCGCAGTTCCTCGAAAAGATGAAAAAAGGGCCGGTCATGATGGTCACGGTGATGCCGGGGGGCTCCACGGCGATGGGGAAGCCCCTGGCTCTCTGGTTCCTCTACGCCGTGGTGGTCGGGATCTTTGCTGCATACGTCGCCGGGCGCGCGCTGCCGGCAGGTGCGGACGCCCGCAGCGTGTTCCGATTCGCCGGCGTCACCGCGTTCGTGGGTTACTCCGCGGCGTTGTGGCAAATGTCGATCTGGTACCGCCGCGCTTGGAGCACCACGATCAAGGCGACGATCGAC
>Ga0137380_10001442_pt1 | contig 19338 bp, 15 predicted proteins | sample SagtaG_17_FD_104809 | JGI IMG/M metagenome (GOLD analysis project Ga0137380, IMG submission 104809) | Vadose zone soil microbial communities from Sagehorn Ranch, Mendocino, California, USA - Sage2_L_100_16 metaG | ecosystem: Environmental > Terrestrial > Soil > Vadose zone | place: USA...
CAGAGACCGTGTGGGGCGACCGGTTTGGCTACCTGCCGGGCCTCAGCGCTCTCGGTGCGCGAGTGCAGCGCCGGAACAACGTACTGCACGTTGACGGTCCCTGCCCGCCGGGACGGACCGGACAGCGCCTGTTCGCAACCGATTTGCGCGCCGCGGCGGTATTGCTGCTTGCCGCCCTCGCCGTACCCGGCCCGACGCGGATCGACGGGACCCATCACCTGGCACGTGGCTACGCCGACCTGCCGGGGGCGCTTCGCTCGTTGGGCGCGGAAATCATCGTGGCACCACAGGGGTGATGACATGCTGCAAGGACCGGTACTCAAACACGCTCCCTCCGACTTCCTGGTCCGGGAGAACATGGTGGTCAGGCTCACCGACCAGGCCACCGCCGGCCAGCAGTACCTGATGCTCCGCAAAAGCGGATACACCACGATGGAGGCAATCCGGCTGATCGCCGACAAGCTCGGGCTACCCACCCGCGACATCACCTACGGCGGTCTGAAGGACGAGGATGGGATCACCGAGCAACTGGTCGCAGTACCGGTGGGCGCCCTGGCGGCGCTGTCCAGGGATTCCCGCGGGCCGCAGGAGTGGCTCCTGAGCGAGCCCAACCGGTGGCTTCAGCTGCAGCATTACGGCTACGGCGTCGAGCCGCTGCGGATCGGCCGCCTGGAAGGCAACGGTTTCCAGATCGTCGTGCGCAATCTCGACGCAGAGCAGGCCGCACGGCTGGAGCAGCTCAGGAAGGTCAACCTGCTGTTCCTCAACTACTACGACACCCAGCGTTTCGGCGTCCCTGGCGGACCCAAGCGCACCCACCTGGTCGGCGCTGCGATTCTGGCGCAGGAGTGGGACCTTGCGCTGCAAGAGCTGATAGGGCTGCGCGCGCCAGAGAGCGCCATGGCGAGCACGTGGCAGGGCCCCGCGCAGGAGTTCTTCGCCCGGCTGGACCCGCGCACATCGTCGTTCTATCTGGCCGCCCACGCATCGGGACGCTGGAACGCGCTGCTGCTGGAGGCGGTGGCCGCCACGTGCCCGCACGAGTACCTGTGCGTCGAACTGGAAGGCTTGGCGTACCGCTACGTCACGTCCATAGACGCCGCCATCAAACTGATGGGCGCCGCACGTGAACTGCCGTACGAGCGCTACAGCTACGACGACGGCCGGCCAGTCCCTGCCACGTCGAAGCGCTCCACCGTGGTACAGACCACGGTGTCGATGACCCGCCACGAGCCCGACGAGCGCATCCCCGGGATGTTTCGCGTGGGCCTGAACCTGTTCCTGCCGTCCGGCTGCTACGCGACCGCAGCGGTTCGGCAGTTGCTGGCATATGCCCGGGCCGAGGGCAGCTGACGATGTGCCCGGACATCAGTGACGACCGCTGCGGGACCAGCTAGCACCGCGCCTGCGATCCGGCGTACGGAGGCATCACAGGTACGAAAGGCGTACAGAAGGGATGGCCACATTGCTCAACACGCACGCGAAGTTCCAGCACATCGACGAGCCATTCACCATACATCTCGCTCAGGGAACCCTGTCCGGCGAGCAGGTGAAGGCGCTGTACGCATCCGCTCCGCTGGACAAGGCCGCTCAGATCGCCCGCACCGACCCGAATCACGAGAAGCAGTACCGGATGAACCTGGTGTACCTAGTTCAGGACGGTGAGAAGGCTGAGGCCGCCAGCTCGCTGCCACCGGCGTGGTCGCAGCTGCTTTCCGACCTGCAGAGCGAGGACTTCATGACCTGGCTGGAAGCGGGAACCCAGCTCATGCTGCGTGATCTGGTTCTTGACATCGGGGTCTACACCCATGTCGACGGCGACTTCATTTCCGTGCACAAGGACAAGCCGAACAAGGCGGTCACCGCCATCTTGTACCTCAACGACCAGTGGCCGAGCGGCTCCGGCGGTGAGTACGAGGTACGCGACTCGGCCGACCCCGATGCGCAGCCCGTGCGCCGCATCCCGCCGCGCCCGGGCCAGTTCCTGGCTTTCCCACCCACAGGCAAGTCATGGCACTCGGTGTCCAGGGTGGATACCGGCGGCGCGCTGACCAGGCTCACTGTGCAGCTCGAGTTCTGGTTTGAACCGCAGGACCGCCGCAACTGACAGGCCGCCCGCATGGTCATGTTGGTGCTGAACAAGAGGAGAATCCTCGGGCAACTCCTCGACTGGTTCCCGCGCTGCCGCGACGAACTCGTCGTCATCACTGCCCGGTCGGCCGTCCGCGGGCTCGACCCGGGTCTGTTCGCAAGCAGGGTGCGGCACCTGGAGGTTGTGGACGACTATGACAGCGCAGAGACCGGGCACCTGGCTGCCCGGCTCTGCCTGGCCCTCGACGCGCGGCTCATCCTGACCACGTCGGAGGCCGATGTGGTCCGCGCCGCACACCTGCGCCGCAGGCTGGGCATGCCCGGGCAGGATGTGGCGAGCGCCACCGCGTACCGCGACAAGTTCGTGATGAAGTCGATCGCCGCCGCCGCCGGGATCCCGGTCGCACCGATGCGGATCGTGAGCACCGAGGGTGAGGCCGCCGAGTTCGCCCGCGAGCACGGATTCCCCATCGTGCTCAAGCTGCCCGCGGGCAAGGGCTCGATCGGCCAGTCTGTCGTTTCTGGCTGGCCCGAGCTTGCCCGCTTCGCCGCGCGATGGCAGCAGCTCGCGGCACCCGAGCCGCTGCTCGCCGAGGCCTGGATCGACGGTCACATGTTCCACGTCGATGGGCTGATGGACGGTGGCCGGGTGCTGCACAGCGCGCCGTCCCGCTACTTGCACTCCCAATGGGCCACGATGCATCACTCTGCGCCGTTCATCTCGGGCATGCTGCCGCGCGAGCACCGCAGCTTCGAGCGCTTGCAGCGATGGACCGCCGCCGTGGTGAACGCGCTGCCGCCACCCCCCGGCCTGCACCCGTTTCACGCGGAGTTCTTCGGTGTCGATGACGGCGAGATCGTGCTGTGCGAGATCGCGTGCCGGGTCGGCGGCGGCAGAATCGTCGAGGCATACCAGAGCGGGTTCGGCGTGAATCTGTACGAGGCAGGGCTGAAGGGGCAGGCCGGGCGTGGCGAGGAGATCCGCGTCAGCCAGACAGGCGATCGGTTCGGCTTCGCCTCGTTCGCCCCGCTTCGCGGCGTGCTCCGCGATCTGCCGCGGTCGTGCCCACTGCCCGGCGTGGTGGCATATTCGGCGACCGGCGTGCCTGGACGGGCCTACCCGGGGGCGCGCAGTTCGACCGACGAGGTCGCGTCGGCACTGATCAAGCTGCGCGGCGATGACCTGCTCGCCGAGTTGCGCTCGTTTGAGGACTGGTGGACCGGGTCGGCCCGCTGGGACATTCCGATCCCTGAACCCGCGCAGGGCTGTGACCCGCCGGCCGCACCGGCCTCGATGACCCGGCCGGGCCAGCCAGCCAACGTCGAATGAGGACAGATGATCGAACCTTGTGATGTCGTCGGGGTGGGCTTTGGTCCGGCGAACCTTGCACTGGCGATCGCCCTGGAGGAGGAGCCGATCGCCAAGACGGCCCGGTTTCTCGAGTCACAGGTCGAGCCGTTGTGGCAGGGCGGCATGCTGCTCGCGGGATCGAACATCCAGAATCATCCCTGCCGGGATCTGGTGTCTCTGCGCAACCCGCGCAGCAGGTACACCTTCATCAACTACCTGTTCGAGGACGGCCGGCTGATCGATCACCTCAACCTGCCAATGGAGTTCCCGCTAAGGAAGGAGTACGCGGCCTACATCCGCTGGGTCACCAGGCAGTTCGAGCATCTGGCCGACTTCGGCGCCCAGGTGAGCCACATCGGTGTCGAGACGTCAGGTGGTGAGCAGGTCTACGTCGTGCGCACGGCCGACGGCGCGGTGACCGCCGGGAGAGCGATGGTGCTTGGCTGTGGACGGACGCCGTTGATTCCGCCGCCGTTCGATGCGGTCCGCTCGCCGAAGGTGGTGCACCTGACCGGCTACCTCCCCACAGTCAAGAAGCTGGCGAAGGCGCCAAGCGCGGTCGCGGTGATCGGCGGCAGCCAGAGCGCGGTGGAGCTGACCCTCGACCTGGCCAAGCGTTTCCCAGAGGCGCGAGTGATCAACTACCTGCGGACGTTCGGTCCGCGGCTGAAGGACACCAGCCCCTTCAGCGAGCAGGGATATTTCCCCGACTTCACCGAGTACTACTTCAAGGCGAGTCGCGCAAGCAAGCGGATGCTCGACTCGTCAATGCGGCCGACCAACTACTCCTCTGTCGACCGCGACGTGCTTGAGGAGTTGTACATCCAGGTGTACGAGCAGCGGCTGGACGGCCAGCAGCGGATCTACGTGCGCGGCAACAGGCAGGTCTGCTCGGTTGCGGTGGATGGGAGCGGCGTCGTGCTCGGGGTGAGGGAACTGCACACGGGCATGGCCGAACAGGACGAGGTCGACCTGGTCGTGCTCGCCACCGGCTTCCGCGACCTCGGCCCTGGCGACAACCAGGAGCCGTACCCCCGGCTGCTCTCAGAGGTCATCGACCGGTTCCAGTTCGACAGCGACGGCTACCTGGTGGTGAACTCGGACTACAGCCTGGAACCCATCGACGACCGCACGCCGCCGCTGTTCCTCAACGGACTCTGCGAGTCCACCCACGGCATAGGTGACGCCGGCTCCTTCAGCCTGCTGTCGCTGCGGGCGGAGACTATCCGCAACGGCCTGCGTAAGCGACTCGGCGCGGACCGGTAGCGGCGAACCGCCGCACCCCCCGCACCACCGCAGGACGGCCTTGGGACACGCCGCGGCAGCCGTTAAGGCAAAATTCATGCATAACGGCGGTGCGCAGTGACGCGCGCGCCTGCGCCGGTCCGCGACGTCGTAGTCGTCCGCCAGGCACGGCCGGGCCAGCGGCCGATAAAGTCTCTCGGCCTCCCGGCGGTTCAGCCCGACCTCCTCGCGGTGCAAGCCGGCGCCGGGCAGTAGTGTGGCATTTCCGCCGGCTTGTCCCGAATTGTGTTCACCACAAGGGCGGACTTACCTAACCTGAGGGTCGCGGCCCTGGCTCGCTCTGGTAACAGGCTTCATCATTGACTCTTATGAGTGCACTTCGCCACTTTGGCGCTGCCGCGGCGTTCGCGGCCTTTGCTGCGGTGATGGCGGCCCTCGCGGCCGGGCCACCCGCGTCATCTGCCACGCACGGCCGCGAACCCGCCGCCGCCGCGCTGGGCATTCACAAGATCAGCCACGTCATCGTCATAATGCAGGAGAACCGGTCGCTCGATTCCTACTTCGGTACCTTCCCCGGCGCCGACGGCATTCCATCGGGAACCTGCGTGCCAGATCCGCTGCGGCAGACCTGTGCAACACCTTTCCACGACCGGCACGACGCGAACACCGGCGGCCCGCACTGGTTCGCGCAAGCGGTCAAGGATATCAACAACGGGGCGATGAACGGCTTTGTCGCGGAGTCTGAGCAGCCAAGTAAGGCCCGTTCTGATGTCATGGGCTACCACAACGGCAGGGACATCCCGAACTACTGGACTTACGCACGCGACTTCGTTCTGCAAGACCATATGTTCGAGCCAAACGAGTCGTGGAGCCTGCCCGCGCACCTGTTCCTTGTCTCCGAATGGTCGGCAATTTGCACCACGCACGATCCGATGAGCTGCCGCAATGATTTCCGAAATCCCGTCAACCCGGACAGGTCAACGACACCACCGATATATGCCTGGACCGACCTGACGTATCTGCTGCACAAGTTCGGTGTCTCGTGGCGCTTCTATGTGATGACGGGCACCCAGCCCGACTGCCCGAACGGCGCGGTCACCTGCCCGGCTGTGCAGCAGACCGCGGGGACACCTGGCATCTGGAACCCGCTGCCCTGGTTCGACACCGTCAAGGCGGACGGGCAGTTGGGCAACATCCAGAGCCTTTCGGCGTTCTTCCAGGCGGCAAAGACCGGAACGCTTCCCGCGGTGTCCTGGATCACCCCCGCCGACTCGGTGAGTGAGCACCCGCCCCGCCTGGTCAGCGCCGGCCAGAGCTATGTGACCCAGCTGATAAACGCGGTCATGGCAAGCCCGGACTGGAATTCGACCGCGATCTTCCTGGCCTGGGACGACTGGGGTGGCTTCTACGACCATGTCGCACCGCCAAAGGTCGACATGAACGGCTATGGCCTGCGCGTCCCCGGAATCGTGATCAGCCCATACGCGCGTAAGGGCTTCATCGATCACCAGAGGCTGTCATTCGACGCCTATGCCAAGTTCATCGAGGATGACTTCCTGAGTAGCAGGCGTATTGACCCTGGCACCGACGGCAGGCCGGACCCTCGCCCGGACGTGCGCGAGAACCTGCCGGGCCTGGGCAACCTAGCCAGCGACTTCAACTTCAGCCAGACGCCTCTGCCGCCGGTGATTCTCCCCGTCCACCCAATCACCGACCTGATTCCCTAAGCGTGGTCACCGCGACGGATCTGCGCCGGGCTGGACAAACCCGACCAGGGGCGGCCAGTGCGCCGCGGCAGGTCGGTCGGATACCGGTGTCTCGGCTGGTGGACCCGTATTTGTTTGTTCAGATGTCATTTCTTGCGGGCGATGCCTCCGAGGAAGCTTGGTCCGGACGTGGTAACTGGGGGTATTCCTTCTGGTCGCCAAAGGGCGACAGGAACGAGGCCAGGTTCTTGCAACTCCAGCCCGTCGAAGAAGGACTTAATCTGTTCATGGCTGCGCGGGGTGATTGATCCGGTGGAGGTGGTGGCGTAGGTCTGGACGGCTTGGCTGAGATTCTGCGGGCTCATGTTGCCGGCCGTCGCGTGGGAGATCACCAGATAGCTCCCCGGTGCCATATTTTCGCGGAATGTTGCGACGATTTCTTCAGCCTGCTCGATGTCGGGGAGGAAATGGAGAACGGCGACCATGAGGATGGCCAGGGGCTGGTTCAGGTCGATAAACTCGTTCGCGCTCGCCTCGCGCAGGATTTTTGTCGGTTCGCGCATGTCGGCTTCGATGACGACGGTGCGCGGGTCGGTCGCAAGCAACGCCCAGGCGTGAATGAGGACGATCGGGTCGTTGTCGACGTAGGCTACGTGGGCGTCGCGGATGAGCCGCTGCGCCACCTGGTGCACGTTGTCTTGGGTCGGCAGGCCGGTGCCGACGTCGAGGTACTGCCGGACGCCCGCGTCGGCGAGGAAGCGGACCGCCCGCCCGAGGAAAGCACGGTTTTCCCTGGTCCTTCGTACGACATCGGGCGCTGCCTCAGCGATCTTGGTTGCGGCGGCACGGTCGGCCGCGAAGTTGTCCTTGCCGCCGAGGAAGTAGTCATATATTCGCGCGACGTTCGGTATCGCAGGATTGACGCCGTGTGGCACCCAGCTATCAGTACTCACCGTACGTGCCTCCTTGAGCGCAGGGCTGGGACCCGCTGATGTGGCGCCATCCGCTGCGGTGGTCGCGCGATGACAGCATCTCACCGAACAGCGACATAGCGGGCATTCATCCCGGCTTACGGAATCGCAGGATTCGGGTCTGGTACGCGCCGTCGTGCCAGCCGCGGAGGAATCGGCTGTGCCAGTGGATGGAGCGCATCAGCCGCTGCTCCTCTGGCGTGCTGAGTGTCGGCTCGGCCAGCCTGGCCAGTGCCCACGCAACGGAAAGGAGCCAGAAGTCGCTGGTGTACGCGGTGACGTCGGTGTCCTGGTCCAGCATCAGCCCGGCTTCCTCCGCAGCCTGCTGATACTGCGCGACCGTGCCGATGCGGGTCTTCCAGTATGCGTCGAAGAGCGTGCGCCAGGCCGGCTGCGCGAGGAAGATGTCCTCGATCCCGAAGACGCCGCCCGGCTCCAGCGAGGCAGCCACGCGCTGGAACAGCTGCGGGCGCGGGACGTAGCAGCTGCTCTCCACCGCGACTGCCGCGGCGAAGTGCCTGGTTAAACGCAGATCGCTGATGTCGGTGACCAGCGTGGATACCCGCTCTGCCACTCCCGCGGCGATAGCGAAGATACGGGTCACCGCGGCCTGCTCGGCCACGTTGGTCAGGGCAGTGACCTGAACTGGGAAGTGTTGCGCCCAGTAGATTGCCCCTCCGCCAAGACCGCAGCCGACTTCCAACAGATTCCCGGTGAACAGCGTTGCGGCATCCCAGGCCGATGCGGCGCGCTCCAGCATGCGCTCTTGAGCGGCTACAATTTTAGCCCGGATCTGCTCTGCCGTCGCATCGGGAGCGAGCCGACAGTCACCGAAGAAGCCGATGTGGTAGTGAATACGAGGGCCGGGTCCGTAGCGGTCGACGATAGACGCAATCTTGCCGCGATAATAGCGGCGCACGAATTCCGTCTCGGATCCAGTTACCGGACATTGTTCGGCAACCGGCGCCGACGCGGGCGTGCCGGGTGAGCTTGGGATACTTAGGCTGGGGTGCATGGTCGTCATCACCATCCTGTGTCGTGCAATGAGCTGCGCGGGTGCTGCGACGCGAATGGCAGCGGCTCTCCTCAGCCGAGCTGCCTGGTATAAGGAGATCTAGGCCAACCTTGTACCGGCTGGGAAGACAAGCCGCTGAGGTCTCGGACAAGTTCCTATGACGAGGTTCCTGGGACGGCGTTGCTGGGGCGAGGTTTCTGGGGCGGGGTTGCTGGGACGACGTCGCTGGGACGGGATTGCTAGTGAGGACGTCGCTGGGGCGGGATTGCTGGCGACGACGTCGCTGGGACGAGGTTGCTAGTGGTCTGCAAGAGGTGTCCTTTGAGCGAACGGCGTCCAGGTGGGTGCATCACAAGGCGGCGGCGGAGGAGCGCATAGTGGGCTACGCGCGACAACACAGCGAGGCGCCTTCCTCGGCGTCACGGTCTGCGCGGAGAATGACTCCACAATCGCAGACTCCGTGGCGGATGGCTGGTTGACCAGCCATCAAGGATTAGCCATCGTGAGGACGGCAATGACGATCAGCATCCCTGACACGGCGTAAGCGACGTAGTCGCTCGCCGAGCCATTGTGCGCCGCGCGCAAGGCCCGCACCGGCATCGGCTCGCGGATCCGCAGGTACCAGCGTGCTAGCACCGCGCCGAGCGCGAGGCTAACGGCGACGGCGGTGAGCTGGCCTGGGTCCAGGTAATCGAATGGGATCCTCAGCCGCGGCAGGGATCCGGACCCCGCCAGGACGGCGTGCGCGTAAGGCGCCGGGTGAAGAAGGCTGGCGGCGGCCGGCGCCATCACATGTTCGAGGAAGAACTGTGGAACTACACCAAAGGCGACACAGCACGCGCCGAGGCAGGCGAACCCCGTCAGCATGCCCGGTCTCAGTCGCTCCATACGGTCGTGGGCCTGCTCGCGCCGCCTGAAGAACGCGAGCCACGCCGCCCGGCCCAGCGCCGCGATGGTGATGACCTGCGTCGCGAGGAGCGCCGCGTACAGGCCGAAGCGACCGCTGTCCAACAGTGGCTTGTGGATCAGGCTTACCGACACGTACCCGTTTAGCGGTGGCACACCGGCGATCGACGCCACCGCGACGATGAACGCTCCTGTGACGACGGGCATGCGGCGCGCCAGCCCGCCCATCTCGGACAGCTTCGCCAGGCCCGTGCGGTGGAGTATCGCGCTAGCGCACAGGAACAGCAGTGGCTTGAACAGCGCGTGGTTGACCAGGTGGTAGGTGGCACCGGCGATGCCGGCCGCGGATCCCGTCCCGAAGCCGGCGATGATCAGGCCCATCTGCGACACGGTGTCGTAGGCGAGCAGCCGTTTGAGGTTGTCCTGTGCGAGCGCCAGCAATGCGCCGATCAGTGCAGACGTGATACCGGCGGCCATAAGCAGGCCGAGCAGCACGGTACGGCCGGCGGGGTAGACCTGGAACGCCAGGCGGACGATCGCGACGACGCCCATCGCGACCATAAGCCCCGAGAACAGCGCCGACACTGGGCCGGGTGCGGCCTCATGGGCGTCCGCCAGCCAGCCATGGAACGGGATCAGGCCGGCCTTGGTCGCGAAGCCCGCGACGAGCAATCCGAGGGCGACGAGATCAGCGGTGCCCATGGCGGCGGCAAGCGCACCGTGCAGTTGGCCAAAGTTGAGCGCGCCGTGGCCTGCGTACAGCAGCCCGATCCCGACGAACACGACGAAGCTCGCGATCGTGGTCAGCACCACGATCTTGAAGGCCGCTTCGAGCGCGATCGGCCGTTCCAGGTAAAAGCCGGTGAGCCCGTAGCTGGCAAGCGCGGCGACCTCGAACCAGACAAACAGGTTGAACAGGTCAGCGGTGAGGGCAGCCCCGATCAGCGCGGCGAGCAGAAGCTGAAACAGGCACGCGTTTGCGCCGAACTCACGCGCGCCGAGCCCGCCTTGTTCGGAAAGGGTGTAGATGAGCAGCAGCGCGCCGATGACCGCACAGGCAAAGGCATAGATGATTCCGAACGGCTCCGCGGTGAACACGATGCCAAGAGCATGACCCCGCACCGGGGTCCACAGGCCCATGTAATGGGCGAACAGCCGACCGCCGAAGACGCTGGGCATCTGCAGTGCCAGGATCGCGGCCGCGCCGCCGAGCGAAGCGACTGCGGCGGTCACAGGGAGCCTGGTGGACAGCCTGCCAAGCAGTGGCGCGACGACCGCACCCGCCAGGGGGATGGCGACCGCGAGCGGCAGCAGCGATCCAAGCAACGCCGTGCTCATCGTGTCCCCCCGGTCACGGGCGGCCTGCCCGGCGAAAGCTCATCCGCGTAGCTCCCTTACCTTATCGGCGTCGAGCGTGCGGTAGTGCTGCGCGATGCGGACCACCACGGTGAGGAAAACGGCGGTGATGGCGACACCGATGACAATCGCTGTCAGGCAGAAGTTCTGCAGAACCGGATCGGCGACGTTGCCGTGCGCCAGGCTCTTGGCGCTCGCTCCGGGGGGTAGGCCGTACAGCACGGGGGCAGTGGACTTCGCGCGGTAGGCGAGCGAGATCATAAATAGATAGGTCGAACTCTCCATCAGCGACAGGCCCATCACCATCTTGATCATGTTGCGCCTGGTCAGGATCGTGTAAAGGCCGGTGCAGAACAACACGGCCGCTACGAGGTAGTTGGCCAGGATCACCACTCGCCCGCCCGTGCCCGAACCTGGCCGCGAGGCTCCCCTGGTTCGCCAGCCTCGCCTGCCCGCCCCCGGACGTAGCCGCGAGGCTCACCGGGCTCCCCGGGTTCGCCAGCCTTCCCAGCCTCCTCAGCCTCCCTGGGCTCGCTAGGCCCGCCAGCCACGCCAGGCCCGCCAGCCACGTCAGGTGACCAGTCGTGACCCATGCCAATGAGCGCGAAGATCACGATGGTCAGACCGGTCGCCACCTCCACGAGTTCGGTGGCGGAGAAGAGGTGGGCGATGCCACCGGACCGGATCGTCTGGGCCGGCTCGAGCGGCAGCCAGTTCGCCGTGAAGGAGCCCTTCAGCAGCAGGCCGAGCAGCTCGATGAGGATCATTGCGGCGGCGCCTGCGAGTTCGATCACCTCGATCAGCCCGGGGCGAACTACCCTGGCGATCCGGCGCCGGCCAAAACCGGCGTAAGCAAGCAACGCCACGCCGAGCATGACCGCGCCGGCCGGAAAGCCGCCGCCGGGCGAGAATCCCCATGCGACCACGTAGAGGCCCGCGACGGCAAGGACGGGCAGCGCCACCCGGATTGCGGTCCTAACGACCACGGTCATCGACTCAGCGGTCTCCGGCCCGGGCGCCCCTACCGGTGTGGCATCGGGCGTGTCCGGTCGGCGGAACCCATCCTCCTGCCCCTCCTCCTGCTCCATGCGCTCGGCCGCGCGGGCTTCGCGTTCTTCTTGGTCGGCTTGCCGGCCGGGATCGGTCTCGGCTTGCTCGCGGGCGCCCGCGCGTTCCTCACCGAAGTAGCCACGCCGAGACTCGCGTGAGCGGGTCAGCACGATCACGCTGACTACCGCCGCAAGCAGCAGGAACGTCTCCCCAAAGGTGTCGAAACCGCGTGTGCCGTACACGACCTCGTTCACCGGTTCGCTGAGTTTCCAACGCGGCAGCGCCACGGTCAGCGCGTACCGTGCGATCGCGGGCAGCGGCGCGTGTTCGCGTGGAATGGTGGCGACCGCCACGCCTAGCGCGGCGAGCAGGCCTGCTGCGAGAAGTGCCCCGGCGAGAGTCCGGCGCGTCGGTTCATGCTCGGCTGCCTCCAGGTGAGGACGGCGACCGTTACCGCTGCCCACCGGCCGACTCTCCGTAGCCGGCCACCGCGTCCTACCAGCGATACCAGCGGCTTCCTGACCCTGAACGGAGCAGGAACCCGACCAGCCATACGGCCAGCACGATCAGGGCGACCCACCACAGGGCATGAATGGCGAAGCCCAGCCCACCGAGAACCAAGGCCAAGATGAAGATCAGCGCTATGAGCAACATAGGGATTAGCCTCCTAGCGGACCGGTACCTCCGGTCCCCTCGTAGGCCTGCCCTGGCATCGCTTTGGCGCCCGGCTATCACGCCGGTCCATGTGCGGGCAGGCACGCTGGCACTGCTTACCCGTGCTGCGAGCGCCAAACGTGGTTTGCCAACAGTCAGACCGGAGACAACCTAACCTGCTCGTCCGCCGAGACGGCGACCGACACAGCTAGGGTCTCTGCCGCGATCCATTCGCGGTGCTCAAGCAGGTCTGTGTCCGACAGGGGCAGCCACAGGCTGATGCGATCTGTGATCGCAAGCCCGGCATCCTTGCGCATCTTGTTCACCTGATGGATCACCTCGTAAACGCGACCCTCTCTCAGCAGGCGGTCGTCGAGGGTGATATCGATGGCAACGGTCACGCCATCCTCTGCAGCCACCGCCCACCCGTCCTTCGCGAGACGTTCAACCAGAACTTCCTCGGGTTCCAGCACGTGTCCGGCCACTTCGAACCGGCCCGCGTCAAGCTCGCGGAACTCCCCGGAGCCAAGCGCATTCCGCACAGCAGGAACGTCGCGGCCCAGGCGGCGGCCCACAACGGGAAGGTTGGGCCGGACACGCAGCTGTGTGGCATCGATACGTCCGGTCACGGCTTCTCGCACTCGGAGTTCGTCGGCGATCTCGTCGAGATAGCGGTCCAGGCCATCGACGCCTTCGATCACAAGCCGGCGCAGTGGCTGGCGGAGCCGAAGCCCCGCGGCGACTCGTGCGCGGCGTCCCAGGTCCACGACCTTGCGGACCGCGCAGACGTCGGCGAGCAAGGCTTCGTCGATGGTCGCGAGCGAGGGCCAGTCCGCGAGAAAGATCGAAGCTGGCGCCGTTGGGCTCACGCTGACGACCAGCGCCTGCCAGAGATGCTCGGCCAGGAACGGCGTCACAGGGGCGATTACGCGCAGGGCTTGGACAAGCGAGGTCCACAAGATCCGAAGTGCTGTTTCCTCGCCATTCCAGAATCGACGCCGCGAGCGGCGTATGTACCAGTTCGAGAGATCATCGACGTATGCCTCGAACGCGCGCACAACATTGTATGCGAGATAATTCTCGTATGCGTGGGTGGCGTCAGCGACGAGCTTTGCTGTTCTCGATATTACCCAATGATCCAGCGCTTGCAGCACGTCTGGTTGGGCCTGCAGCGTGCCTGGTTGGGTAGTGAGGTCTCCCAGTTTCGGCGTGAAGTCCGCGCCGTTAGCATATTGCACCACGAATGTGGCACTATTCCAGAGTGTCAGCAACTTTCGCTGGATGTCCCTGCCCGGGCCAAATCCGAACAGCAAGTTCTGGTTCGGTGGCTGCATGCAGTATTGCCACCGCATGACGTCCGCGCCCATACGGCGGAAAGCTTCGTCAGCACTGATCGTGTTTCCCCAGGACCCATGCATCTCGCGGCCGTGCTCGTCCAGCATTTTTTCGTAACAGAGCACGGTCCGGTAGGGTGCGACTCCGGTCAGTGTTACCGACATGAATAGCTGCGAGTAGAACCATAGCCGGGTCTGCTCGCGCATCTCGGAGACGAAGTCGGCAGGAAACCATTCCACCCAGGCACTGTGGTCCGGCAGGTCAGCCGTCGTTAGCCCTTTTGCCGCGCCTGTCCCGAACCCGCCTTGAATCCGTTGCGGGCTCTGCCAGCCGAGGGTCGAGAACGGAACAATGCCGGCGTCTAGCCAGACATCGCCCACCTCTCTGATCCGATCGACCTCATCACCGCATGATTGACACGCTATCTTGACGGCGTCAATCCATGGCCGCCGAAGTTCGGTAAGGCCATCGAGCGGAGCCACCGCAAGCTCGGCGAGTTCGCGGCGGGAGCCAACGACGGTCAAATGCCCGCAGCTGCACGGATAGAAAGGTAGCGGGAGCCCATAGTAACGTCGCCGCGAGATATTCCAGTCGCCCATGTTCACCAGCCAGTCGTCCATGCGACTGCCCATATAGGCCGGAATCCACTCGACCGAGCGATTCGCTTCCCGCATCCGGCCGCGGATCTCGTCCACGGAGATAAACCAATCATCAGACACTCGGAAGATCAGTGCTGTGTGGCACCGCCAGCACTGTGGATAGCGGTGCGTTACCGTCGCAGCGTCGACAAGAAGCGCGCGCTCACGTAGATAGTCGATAATGCGATCGGTAACCGCTGAGACCGATAGGCTGCTCAGCCACCCAAACCCGCTGTAGAACCGGCCCGCTTCGTCGACTGGCGCCAGCACTTCAAGACCGTGCGCCTTACCCAGATCGAAGTCGTCCACGCCGCAGCCTGGAGCGATGTGGACAATTCCGGTGCCCTCATCGAGCGACACGTTGTCCCACGGAATAACCCTCGGATTGACCTCGGTGGCCGGACCAATTGAGTCGAATGGCGCGCGGTACCGCCAGCCGACCATATCAGAACCCCTGACTACCTCGCGGAAAGTGCGGCCACCGCCACGTTGGACCGCGAGCCAGTCACCGTTCTCCGACCGTCCATACTCCGCGTCCGGGTGCACCGCAGCGGCGACATTGGCGGGCAGCGTCCAGGGCGTCGTGGTCCAGATAATCAATGCCTCACCCTCGCGGTCGCGAAGGGGCAGGCGCACAAGCAGCGATGGGTCGTCACGATCTACATAACTTCCGACCAGCTCGTGCGTGGAGATCGAGGTGCCGCAGCGCGGACACCACTCGGTCACCCGGTGGCCGCGGTACAGCCACCCGCGCTCGTGGGTTATGCGCAAGAATCGCCAAATATACTCGATGTTCGTGTCGGAGAACGTGTAGTAGTCACGCCCCCAATCCATCCACTGGCCAATCCGAACCGAACCTTTGATCAACTCCGCTGATGACCACGTGACAACATCGCGGCACTTCCGGGCGAACGCCTCAAGGCCATACTCCTCGATATCTCTTTTCGAGTTGAGGCCAAGGGCGCGCTCAACTCCCACCTCGATCCAAAGGCCCTGGCAATCGAACCCATTTTGGTAACGTTGATGAAATCCACGCATTGCCTTGTAACGCTGGAAAACATCCTTGAGCGTACGGCCCCATGCTGTGTGGACGCCAAGTGTCTTGTTCGCCGTCACAGGGCCGTCGATAAAACTGAAGCGGGGACCGCCCATGTTCTTCGCCCGCACTTGGTCAAACGTGCGGTTGCGATCCCAGAACTCAAGAATTGCTCGCTCGAGCGAGTCGTAATCCGGCTTTTCAAGCAGAGCAGGAAACATGACCGGTAGTATATAACGGATGACGATGTCATTCGGGCACCTGCCGTGACCAGGGCGGCATGGGGCCGCGTGCCGACGTATGCATGACCCTGCCCAATGTTTGGTCACCACCGCGGGCGAGCACTTCGAGGAATCGATTCAGATACCCACGAAACGGCCTCCACCGGACACTACGCCCAGGTTACGATGAACGGCGACGCCGAGGAGCGCCGTTGGGCCGCGAAGGGGGGCTTCATGGCAGGCAAGCAGCTGGCAGCAATCGAGCACATCGTGGTCCTGATGCTCGAGAATCGCTCGTTCGACCACATGCTGGGCTTCCTGTACGAGGACGCGGGCAATACCTCTCCCACGGGGGATTCCTTCGAAGGACTGCGTGGCGACGAGGCGAACACCGACGCTAACGGTGCTGAGGTCACCGTCTTCAAGATTGACCCCACCAAGCCCAGTGCCTACTTCATGCCGGGTTGCAACCCCGGCGAAGGCTACTCCGCAACCAACTTGCAGCTGTTCAGCGCCGACCCGGCGCCGGCGCCGCCGGTTTCCACCAACGGCGGATTCGTCACGAACTTCGCCGCGACCCTGAAACTGGCCAGCCAACGGCATCGCCCCATCAAGCCCGGCACGGTGCCCGCCGACATCATGGGGATCTTCACCCCGGCGATGCTTCCCGTGCTGTCGGGCCTCGCTCGCGGCTATGCGGTATGCGACAAGTGGTACTGCTCCGTCCCGACCGAGACCATTCCGAATCGGGCGTTCGCCGCAGCGGCGACAAGCCAAGGCCACATGAATGACTCGACCAAGTCGTTCACCGTACCCACCATCTTCGGCCTGCTGAGCGCGAAGGGCGTCAGCTGGAAGATCTACGGATATGACAAAGACCCGCTAACCCGGCTGGACTTTCCAGACACGACGAGCGCGCCCGACACCAACTTCGGGTTGTTCGCCGACTTCCGTGCCGACGCCGCCGCCGGGCACCTACCTGGGTATGCGTTCCTGGAGCCGAGCTGGGGTGCGGCAGGCAACAGCCAGCACCCCAACTACGACGTCGCCAAAGGGGAACAGCTCATCCACGATGTCTACCGCGCACTTAGAGATGGGCCGGGATGGAACCATACGCTGCTCATCGTCACCTACGACGAGCACGGCGGATGCTACGACCACGTCCCCCCGCCGACGGGGGCAATTGCACCGGGCCAGGCTATCGGTGAGTACGGATTCGACTTCACCCGCTTTGGTGTCCGGGTCCCGACCGTGCTGGTCTCGCCGCTGATCGTGCCCGGCACCGTCTTCGACGTGCCAGCCGGTTTCACGCCCCTCGATCACACCTCTATTCTCAAGACGGTCGAGGAGCGCTGGGGGCTACCGAGTCTCACGGCACGGGACGCCGCCGCCCCCGACGTGGGTGATGCCCTGACCCTGGACGCGCCACGCGGTGACGATCCCCTTGATGGCGTCGTCGTACCGACCTCGAGCGGACCGAACCCAGCCATCGGGGTACCGTCCCACATCGAACAGATCCAGGCCGAGCTGGTATCCCAGCTCCCGCTTCCTCCCGAGCACCGCATCGCGACGCCACCCCTTGGGGCCCTGAAGACTCCGGCAGAATACGACAGCTATATCAAGGCCCGGATGGCGCAATGGAAGGCGAGCCGACGGTGAGGAATGCGCGACGGGACCCATGCCACGGTTGGTTCGCCGGATGCCAGCTAGAAGGAGGAGACATGGCCGGTGACGGGGTGTGCTTCATCGTTCCGCCGATCGTGCTGGTGCAAATGATCGAGGAGGGGTCACCGGAGGCGCGGACCTCGGCGGTTCGCACGCTGGCGATCTCCGAGCGGGTCCGGGAACGGCGCGCGCTTGTGCGGCGGCTGGTCCAGCACGAGCCGCAAGCGGCGGCAGCACTGTTGCTGCCGCCGGTCGGCGAGCGACGAACCGTCTATGACGTGCAGAATGGAAGTCAGGGCGATCTCCCGGGATTGAAGGTGCGCGGCGAGGGAGAGCCCGCCGCGGGAGACCCGGCCGTCAACCAGGCCTATGACGGCGCGGGAACGACCTTCGACTTCTATCAGAGCGTCTTCAACCGAGACAGCGTGGACGGCCAGGGACTCGAACTCGTCTCCAGCGTTCACTTCGAGGCTAACTACGACAACGCGTTCTGGGACGGATCCCAGATGGTCTACGGGGACGGCGACGACCAGATGTTCAAGCGCGGTGGTTTCACCGAGTGCCTGGACGTGATTGCCCATGAGCTGACGCACGGAGTGACCCAGTTCACGGCGGGCCTGCGGTACCGCGTGCAATCCGGGGCACTGAACGAGTCGTTCTCTGACGTCTTCGGCTCCCTGGTGAAGCAGCGCTTTTTGGGGCAGACCGCCGACCAGGCAGATTGGCTGATCGGGGAGGGCATCATGGGCCCGCAGCTCCCCGGACCGGCACTCAGGTCGCTGAAAGCTCCGGGGACCGCGTTCCAGTTCGACCGGCAGCCGGGGCACATGGACGCCTACGTTCAGCTACCGGACGACGGCGACCCCCACCATGACCACGGCGGCGTCCACATCAACTCTGGGATCCCCAATCATGCCTTCTACCTCGCCGCCACCGCCATCGGCGGGAACGCGTGGGAGAAGGCGGGGGCCATTTGGTACACCACCCTGACCACGCGGCTGAACGAGAATTCGGACTTCCAGGCGGCCGCAGACTCCACCGTGGCCGTGAGCGGCGAGCTGTTCGGGGCGGGAGGAGCCGAACAGCAGGCAGTCCGGGCGGCATGGGAGCAGGTCGGCGTCATACCCACCTAATGCTCGCCCCAAGCGGGCAGCACGCGCGACGGATGGACGTATGCTCACACCGTGCGTGTATCCGTCGTCCGTGGGGGTGGGTTCGGTGGGCTGATCCGAACCACCACTGCCGACTCGGAGCGGCTGTCTCCAGAGGACCGTCAGACACTCGCGGTCCTCGTGCGGCAAGCCGGGCTCTTCGACACTGCGAAGGCTCCGAAGCCCGAAGAACCCGAGCCCGACCGGTTCACCTTTATGGTCACCGTGGAGGACGAGGGGGAAAGACGCAAGATCGGGTTTTCTGAGCGGTCGCTGCCCGGCAGCGTTCGAAGCCTCATCTCCTGGGTCAGCACGGTTGACGGTCACGAAGAGAGCATCAGACCGCCAGGCAGTGCGGGGAGCTGACCAGGTGAGGGTGCTCGAAGATCACCCACCTAAATGCCGCGACTGGCAGGTCGCAGTGACCCGGACGCGGTCACGGGCCCGGCTGCAGCGGTCAGTCGGGCAACAGCGGCACAGGCAGACCGTGGTGCTGGCCGAGTAGCACGGCGCGGGTGACAGCCGAGGAACCGAACCGTGTTCGTACGGCGTCAAGCGCTGCGTCGAGGTCGCCGTCGCTGTGCCGGTCGAACGGTAGTGGCAGCTGTCCCGTTCCGTCGGCGAGGTTGGCGACGGCGACACCGACGAGGGTCAGGCCCCGCTGGGAGATCATCGGCATCGCCGCCGCCAGCAAGCCTCTTGCGGCGTCCAGGAGGGTGCGGGTGTGCGCGGTGGCCTGGGGCAGTGTGTGTGAACGGGTGACACGGGAGAAGTCGCCGAAGCGCAGCCGCAAGATGACGGTGCGGCCGGCCCGCTCGGCCGCGCGCATCCGCCCGCTGACGCGGTCAACCAGGCCGGCGAGGACCGCGTCGATTTCGCCGGCTGAGCGTGGCGAGCGGCCAAGGGCCTGTTGCGCCCCCATGGAGCGGCGGCGGCGGCCGGGCTGC
>Ga0137380_10001447_pt1 | contig 19311 bp, 15 predicted proteins | sample SagtaG_17_FD_104809 | JGI IMG/M metagenome (GOLD analysis project Ga0137380, IMG submission 104809) | Vadose zone soil microbial communities from Sagehorn Ranch, Mendocino, California, USA - Sage2_L_100_16 metaG | ecosystem: Environmental > Terrestrial > Soil > Vadose zone | place: USA...
CGGCCAGAACGTGCTCCGGCACCTGGTCGAGTCCGCGCACATCGCCGGCATGATGGCCAGCGAGCTGCGGCTGGACCCGGCGCTGCTCAAGCGCTGCACGGTGCTGCACGACATCGGCAAGGCGCTCACCCACGAGGTCGAGGGCAGCCACGCGCTGATCGGCGCGGAGATCGCCCGCCGGTACGGCGAGCCGGAAGACGTGGTGCACGCCATCGAGGCGCACCACAACGAGGTCGAGGTCCGCACCGTCGAGGCGGTGCTCACCCAGGCCGCGGACGCGATCAGCGGTGGCCGGCCGGGCGCCCGGCGCGAGTCGCTGGAGATGTACGTCAAGCGCCTGGAGCGCCTGGAGCAGATCGCCGGCGGCCACGAGGGCGTAGAGAAGGTCTTCGCCATGCAGGCCGGCCGCGAGATCCGGGTCATGGTCAAGCCCGACCGGATCGACGACATCCAAGCGCAGGTGATCGCCCGCGACATCGCCAAGCAGGTCGAGGAGGAACTCACCTACCCAGGCCAGATCCGGATCACCGTGGTCCGCGAGTCCCGCGCCACCGAATTCGCCCGCTGACCAGACCTTTTATCCCGAACGGACCGGGTGCCTGCCCCTCAGCCGCCAGCGAGCGGCACCGGCGGCACGCCCGGCGGCGTGAAGCCCATGATCTGGCCGTAGAAGGAGAGCTCGGCTTCCAGGCTGGCCACGATGTTCTCCGCCCGCCGGAACCCGTGCGACTCGCCCTCGAAGGTGATGTACGCGTACGGGATGCCGTGCGCGGCCAGGTCCGCCGCGATGGATTCGGCCTGCGCGGGCGGCACGACCGGGTCGTCGAGCCCCTGCAGCAGCAGCACCGGGCAGGTCGCGTCGGTCACGTGCCCGACCGGTGCCCGCTCGGCGTACAGCGCGTCGCACTCCGGCAGCGGCCCGACCAGCCCGTCCAGGTACCGCGACTCGAAGTCGTGGGTATGCTCCGCGAACGCGCGCAGGTCGGCCACCCCGAAGTAGGACGCCACCGCCGCGAAGACGGCCCTGGCCCCGGACCCGTTCGCCCCTGCGATCACCCCGATACCGGACGTCACGGCGGCCAGCGCGGTCCAGCCGCCCGCCGACCCGCCGCGGATGCCGAGCCGCTTCCCGTCCGCCTCGCCCGACTCGGCCAGGGCCAGCGCGGCCGTCATGGCGTCGGCCACGTCCACGACGCCCCACTGGCCGCGCAGCCGCTCGCGGTAAGCGCGGCCGTACCCGCTCGACCCGCCGTAGTTCACGTCGATGATGCCGATGCCGCGGCTGGTGAAGAAGGCCTTCTCCAGGTCGAGCCGGGGAACCACCTGCGCGGTGGGGCCGCCGTGCACCCAGACGATGTACGGCGGCCGCTCGCCCTCCGGGCCCCGGGCCGCGGGGTTGGCCGGCGGGTAGACCAGCGCATGGACGACCGAACCCGACGGCCCGGTCAGCCGGGCCGCCCGCGGCACCGGCAGGTACGCGGGGTCCGGCAGCGCGCCGGCACCGCGGCTCAGCTCGCGGACCGCCGGGCTCCCCGGGTTACCGCCCGGAGCTCTGCTGGCTCCGGCGGGGACAACCCCCCCGAGCCCTCCCCGGGCAGGAACGTCGACGCCGATCACGGTCATCGGCACCGCCGGCCCGCCCGCGATGGTGGCGATGGTCTGGCCGGCCGCGGACAGCCCGGAGACGAACACCCGGTACGGCAGGTCCAGCTCGGTCAGCCGGCCGCTGTCCGGGTCGAGCACGCCCAGCCGGGTTTCGCCGGTGCCGTAGCTGACGGCGAGGCGGCCGTCGCCCAGCAGCGCGTACGGGCTCAGGCCCAGCTGCCACAGCGGGCTGGCGAACTCCTCTTCCCGCGGGCACAGCTCTCGCGGCGGGCCGGCCAGGCCGGTCAGGTAGACGTTCCACCAGCCGGACCGGTCCGAGATCACGTACAGGCTGCTCTCGTCCCGCCAGACCGGGGCCAGCACGGACTCGGTGTCACCGCCCATGAGCACCTGAGGCCGGCTCTCGTCGCTGACCGGTCCGGCGCCGTCGAGCGCCGCGACCCGGAGCTCGGTGCCGTCCCACGGCATCCGGGGGTGGTCCCAGCAGATCCAGGCCAGCCGGGTGCCGTCCGGCGACGGGGCCGGGTAGGCGTAGAAGTCCGACCCGCTGGCCAGCACCCTGATCGCGGCGGCATCGCCCGCGGCCGAGCCGTCCAGCGGGACCGCCACGATCGTGCGGGTGATCCGGCCGCTCGCGTGCTGTTCCCGCACGCACCAGACCTCGCCCCCGCCGGGCGAGAGGACGAGGTCGGCGAACCGGTCGGCGGCGTCCTGCGCCGGCGCCGGCGTCAACGGCTCCGGGCGCCGTGCTGGCTCCAGCGGGGACGACCCCCCTGCGCCCCCCCGGGAAAACCCGTCGACGCACCGGTACAGCCGCTGGTCGCCGAAGTTCGCGAAGACGAACCCGTCCGGCAGCGGCAGGTACGACTTGCCGCCGTACTCGTGCACCCGGGTCCTGGCATTCCACGGCATCGGGAGCAGGTCGCGCTTGACCCCGTCCGGCCCCTGGCAGACGATCGTCACCCGGCCGCCCTCCTCCGGCCGCGACTCCTGCCACCACACCCCGGCGGTGTCGATGACCGGGAACGCCAGGCCAACCTGCTTGCGCGCCACGTCAGCGCCGTCGATCGGGGAGGGCCACTCGCCGTGGATGTGCATTTCTGTAGTCATTCGCATACAGATATCATGCCGGATTCAGCGGCCAAGAGCACTGGGCATCTTGGCCCGCTCCGTTCCCCGCCCGGGCGCCCCTATCCTGGTGCTGTGACAGCAGGCCGGACCTACCAGATCCGCACCTACGGGTGTCAGATGAACGCGCACGATTCCGAGCGCCTGGCGGGCCTGCTCGACGAGGCGGGCTACCAGGCCGCCGGCGACGGCGAGACCCCGGACGTCGTGGTGTTCAACACCTGCGCGGTCCGGGAGAACGCGGCCGACCGGCTGTACGGCAACCTGGGGCACCTGCTGCCGCAGAAGAAGAACGGCATGCAGATCGCGGTGGGCGGCTGCCTGGCCCAGATGGAGCGGACCCGGATCACCGAGCGCGCCCCGTGGGTCGACGTGGTCTACGGCACGCACAACATGGGCTCGCTGCCCGCGCTGCTCGAGCGGGCCCGGGTCAGGAACGAGGCGCAGGCCGAGTTCGCCGAGACGCTGGAGACCTTCCCCTCGCTGCTGCCCGCCCGGCGCGAATCGTCCTACTCGGCCTGGGTCGCGATCTCGGTCGGCTGCAACAACACCTGCACCTTCTGCATCGTGCCGAGCCTGCGCGGCCGGGAGAAGGACCGCCGCCCCGGCGACATCATCGGCGAGATCCGCGCACTGGTCGCCGACGGGGTGCTCGAGGTCACCCTGCTCGGCCAGAACGTGAACTCCTACGGGGCGGAGTTCGGAGACCGCAATGCGTTCGGCAAGCTCCTGCGCGGCTGCGGTGAGATCGAGGGCCTGGAACGCGTCCGCTTCACCTCCCCGCACCCCAGGGACTTCACCGACGACGTCATCGACGCCATGGCCGGGACCCCGAACGTCATGCCCAGCCTGCACATGCCGCTGCAGTCGGGCTCGGACCGGATCCTGAAGGCCATGCGCCGGGCCTACCGCCGGGACCGTTACCTGGCCATCCTGGACCGGGTCCGGGCCAGCATCCCCGACGCCGCCAACACCACCGACATCATCGTCGGCTTCCCCGGCGAGACCGAGCAGGACTTCGCCGGCACCCTGGACCTGGTGCGCCAGGCCAGGTTCGCCGGCGCGTTCACCTTCCGCTACTCCATCCGCCCGGGCACCCCGGCGGCCACCATGGACGCCCAGGTGCCCGCGCAGACCGTGCAGGAGCGCTACGAGCGGCTCACCGCCCTGGTCGAGGAGACCACCTACGCCGAGAACCAGAAGCTGGCCGGCGCCACCGTCGAGGTGCTGGTGGCTGAGGGCGAGGGCCGCAAGGACGCCGCCACCCGCCGGATGTCCGGCCGGGCCCGGGACAACCGCCTGGTTCACTTCACCCCGGGCCAGGCCGCCCTGGGCCATGCCGCCCTGGACCATGCCGCCCTGGACCATGCCGCCCTGGACCATGCCGCCCTGGACCATGCCGCGCCGCGCCCCGGCGACGTTGTCACCGTGACCGTCACCCGCGGCGCCCCGCACTACCTGCTGTCCGACGCCGCCCCGCTGTCCGTCCGGCGCACCCGGGCCGGCGACGCCTGGCAAGCCGCCGCCGCGGCCCCCCTGGCGGCTCCGGCCCCTGCCGGGTCCGCCGTCCTGCTGGGCATGCCCGCGCGCCCGCCGCACGGCTGAGGGAGCTGGACCACGCAGCCCGGCGTGATCGAGAACATTGGCGCGTCGTCCCGGATACCCTTCTGGCATGGCCGACGGGTGGCGAGTGAGCCTGATCTTCAATGACTGCTCGGGCGCGGGGAAGAAGTCTGACTGGCCTGCGGCGGTCCGCGACCTGCTGCGCGGTCGCTGCGGCGATGACATCTCAGTCTCCGCTGGCAAAATGCACGTCTTCTTGTATGCCGGGACCGCCGATGCCGCCGAAGAGGCTGAGCCTGTGGCGTGGGAAGTGCTGGCTCAGCAGAGTCTGAGTGCCGATGTCCGGCTCGAGCGGTGGGACCCTTCTGGCCAGGCATGGCAGGACGCGCGGGCCGGGGCGCCGGACGGTGTCGTTGCGGGGCTGCCAGCAGCGCAGGAAGGTAACCAGAGACGAAGACGCCTGCGCTCGACGGTCGGCGCGATGCTCGGCGAGCTCCTAGCGCACATCCATCCTTAGGGAAAACGCCTGACGGTCCCGCCGGGCGTGCCGCCGAGCCCTAGCTGTCTTCCAGATTGCGCAGGAAGTCGATCAGGCCGCCGAAGTACACCGCCTGGTCGTCGTACATGGCCAGGTGGCTGCCGTCCGGGCAGTACAGGTAGCGCCCCTGCGGCAGGCGCCCGGCCATCATCTCCATGTGGCCCGGGTCCATGGTGTCGTGGCGCGCGCCGATGACCAGGGCCGGCACGTCGATCGAGGCCAGGTCGGCGCTGCGGTCCCAGCGGGCCAGGCTGGCGTCGGCGCTGATGCCCAGCTCGCTGGGACCTTGCATGGACACGTAGATCGCCGGGTTGATGTGGGCGAAGGCGCGCACCACCGGGTCGGGCCAGTCCGCCACCGGCATCCGCAGCACGTGGTGGACGTAGTGCTGCTCGTTCAGCAGCTCCATGTACCTGGGGTTCTCGATGTCACCGTTCGCCTCGTACGACTTGATCTCGGCCAGCGCCGCCTGGTCCATCCGGGGCATCAGGACCTGCTCGGCGTAGGCGTTGTAGGCCGGGACGCTGGACATCATGTTGGAGACGACCATCCCGCGCAGGTGCTCCTGGTGGTGCAGCGCGTACTCGATGGCCAGCAATCCGCCACCCGGTACCGCCCGGCCGGCGTGTCCACTCCGATCATCCGGGATCCCCCGCTCAGCACGTCTTCCCGCCCGGAGCTGTCCAGATACCCGTTCATGATGTGCCTTCCTTAGCCGACCCACGCGCCAGGGAGGATTATGCCAGCCTCACTGGTTACGCCGTAGACGATGCCGGGCCAGGCGGTCCATCCGCCTGGCCCGGCTCCAGCGGGACCGTTACCTCACCCCGGTCACCGCGAGATCGTCGGTGCGCGCGCTCACCGGCTCGGCCGCGGGGCCGGCCGCCGGGATCCGGAGCAGCCGGGCCAGCGAGGACGGCAGCCACCAGTTGGCCCGGCCGAACAGGGCGACCAGCGCCGGGACGAGCAGGCAGCGGACCACCACGGCATCGATCAGGATGCCGGCCCCGAGCCCGGTGGCCAGGATCTTCAGGTCGGTCTGCGGGCCGGTGGACATGGACAGGAAGCTCAGCATCAGGATCGCCGCCGCGCTGGTGACCAGGCGGCCGGTGCGGCCCAGGCCCTCGGTGACCGCGTGGCGGGCGTCACCGCTGGTGTCGTAGGCCTCCCGGATGCGGGTGAGGATGAACACCTCGTAGTCCATCGACAGCCCGAACAGGAAGGCGAACACCATCAGCGGCACCCACATCGTGATCGCGCCGGTGGCCGGGATGCCCCACAGCGCGTGCGAGCCGTGCCCGTCCTGCCACACCCAGGTCAGCACGCCGTACGCGGCGGCCAGCGAGATCAGGTTGAACACCACGGCCTTGGCGGCCAGCAGCACCGAGCGGAAGGCCCGGGTCAGCAGCAGGAAGGTGGCCACGCTGATGAGGGCGAGCATGAGCGGGAAGTCGCCGTAGACCGCGTGGTTGAAGTCGATCAGCGCCGCCCCGCCGCCGCCGACGCCGATCACGTGCGGGCTGGGCAGCAGCGCGTGCTCCAGGCTGGTGATGGTCGTCTGGCCCGCGGGCACGCTGCTCTCGGCCACCGGGATCACGGTGACGATCGCGGTGCCAGCCCGCTGGTAGTCCGGCGTGGCCGGGGCCACCGCGGCGTACACGCCCGGCACATACGCGGCCGAGGTGGCAACAGCGCCTGCAGCGGCGGAGGTCAGCACCTCAGCCGGGGTCAGCACGCCGGACGGCACGCCGCCGTCGGTCAGCGTGACCAGCGCGTCGTGCGCGGACCCGCTGGTGGCCTGCGCGGAGCTGCCCGGCTCGCCGAGGTGCAGGGACAGGGCCGGCAGCATCAGCGCGGTCAGGATGCCGAGGCCGGCCAGCGCGGTCAGCCAGCGGTGCCGGTAGACGCCGCGGGCCCAGGCCGAGAACACCCGGCTGGCCCGGCGCTCGGTCCGCAGCCGCGGCCAGTCCAGGCGCGGGCCGACGGTGGCCAGGATCACCGGGAGCAGGGTGACGGCGACGAGCACCGACATCAGCGGCACCAGCACGCCGCCGTAGCCGACGCTGCGCAGCATGGGCACCGGCAGGACGATCATCGACAGCAGCCCGATGGCCACGGTCAGCCCGGAGAACACCACGGCCCGGCCCGCGTGGTTCATCGCCTCGGTCACGGCGGCCACGTTGTCCCGGCCCGCCGCCCGCTCTTCGCGCCACCGGCTGACCACGAGCAGCGAGTAGTCGATGGCCACGCCCAGCCCGATCAGCGCGATCAGGAACTCGACGATCTGGCTGATCCCGGTCACCTCGGTGAGCCCGCCGACGACCAGGAACGTGGCCAGCACCGAGACCCCGCCGATGAGCAGCGGCAGCAGGGCCAGGAAGCTGGCGAACACCAGCGCCAGGATGACCAGGGCGCCGACCGAGCCGATCATCGCCTCGGCCATGATCCCGGTGCCCTTTTTAGCCGAGGACGGCTGCCCGTTGGCCAGCAGCTGCGAGCCGGTGACCCCGACGTGCCATCCGGCGGGCGCGGCCGCCGTCACGGCCCGCTCGACCGCGGGACCCAGGTCGGGGCCGCCGAAGCCGGCCACCGGGGCCGTGTAGACCAGCGCGAAGGTGGACCGGCCGTCGCGGGTGACGAACGCCGGGTCGTGCGTGGTCGCGTAGTCCGCGATCCGCACGCCGGGTATCGCCCGGGCCAGGGCGGCGAACGCCCGCCCGGTGGCCGCGGCGGTGGCCGGCTCGGTGACCTTCTGCCCGGCCGGCACGGTGATCACCGGCAGGTAAGGGGCCTGGGAGCCGCCGGTGCCGTACTGGCTGGCGATCTGGTTGTTGACCTTGAACGCCTGCCCGGGCATGGCGAAGTCGTTGGTCATCCGGTGGGTCGTGCCGTTGATGGTCATCACGCCGACGGCCGCCACGATGACCCAGAACAGGGTCACGAGCGCCTTGTGGCGGAGGACGAAGCGGGTGAGCGCAGGCATCGTGACCTCCTGGTCAGGGGCCGGCGGCCGTTCCGCCAGCTGCAGCTCAAGAGTGCCGCCGCCGGCCCCTGCCGGTCGTCCCGCGACGGGTGGCACCTGGCCGTACCGCCGCGGGATTAACCGCGCCCCGCGTACTCCGGGGGGGGTAGGCAGATGATCAACCGGGGGAGGGCGACGCAGGGCTCAGGCATGTTTAGTCTTGCGAGCATGGAAGGTATGGCGGCGGCGTGGCGGCGGTGGTTCACCTCGCCGGTCAGGGACGCGATTCTCGCCGTGCTGCTAACCGCCCTCCTGGGGCTGGGCAGTCTCGCCGAGGGCTATCCCAAGAGCCCTTCCGACCAGATCCAGTTCCGGGGCCAGCCGGTGCCGCACCCGGGAGCCGCGCTGCTGCTCGTCGCGGTGGCCTGCCTGGCGCTGGCGTGGCGGCGCCGCTGGCCGGTCGCCGTGCTCGCCGTCTCGGCCGGGGCGGTGACCGTCTACTCGCTGCTCGGCTACGTCAACGGCGCGTCTCTGATCGCCCCCGTCCTCGCCCTGTACACGGTGGCCACGCAGGTCAGCGTGCGCCGGGCGGTACTGGCCGCCGTGGCCACGCTCGCCGTGCTGATGACGGCCACCGCGGTGAACAACCCGTTCGGCCACATCAGCGGCGGCGGGTTCGACATCCTGCCCGGCATGGTCGCCGCCGCGCTGTTCGCCGGGATCGCGGTGGCGAACCGGCGCGCTTACACGGCGTCGACGCTCGACCGGGCCGAACAGGACGCCCGCCGCCGCATAGACGAGGAACGGCTGCGCATCGCCCGCGAACTGCACGACGTCGTCGCCCACACCATGGCCACCATCAACGTGCAGGCCGGGGTGGCGGCCCACGTCCTGTCCACCCGCCCGGAGGTGGCCGCCGAATCCCTGCAGGCGATCAAGACGGCCAGCAAGGAGGGGCTCAGGGAGCTGCGCGCGATCCTCAACGTGCTGCGCCAGGCCGACGACGCCGACCCCACCCAGCCCGCTCCCGGCACCGCTCAGCTCGAGGCCCTGATCGACGGGGCCCGCCGGGCCGGGCTGGAGACGACGTTCACCGTGACCGGGGAGCCCATCCCGCTGCCGGCCGCGGTGGACCTGACCGCTTACCGCATCATCCAGGAGTCGCTGACCAACGCCATCCGGCACGCCGGCCCGGCCACCGCCGCGGTCTCGCTGGTCTACCGGCACGACGAACTGACCATCGACGTGACCGACACCGGCCGCGGCCAGGCCGTAACCGCGGGGCCCGGCGGCGGCCACGGGCTGGCGGGGATGCGCGAGCGCGCCGCCGCCATTGGCGGCACCGTCGAGACCGGCACCGTCGAGACCGGCACCGTCGAGACCGGGACTGTCGAGACCGGCCCCGGCCCGGCCGCCGGCTACCGGGTGACGGCCCGGCTGCCCCTCGGCGGCCGTCTCGCCGACCGGCCGCCAGCTTCCCCGGCCGAGGCTGACCGGCCGCCAGCTTCCCCGGCCGGGACGGCACCCGCGGCGCCCGGCAAAGCACCCGCGGCGCCCGATACCGCGCCCGCGGCGACCCGGGAAGGGGCCCGGCCGTGATCCGGGTCCTGATCGCCGACGACCAGGCGCTCATTCGGGCCGGCTTCCACGTCCTGATCGACGCCGCCGACGACCTGCAGGTGGTAGGCGAGGCCACCGACGGCGCGCAGGCGGTCGACCTGGCCCGTCGCGAGCGCGCCGACGTGGTGCTGATGGACATCCGGATGCCCGGGGTGGACGGGCTGGAAGCCACCCGGCGCATCTCCGCCGACGACGACCTGGCCGGGGTCAAGGTGATCATCTTGACCACCTTCGAATCCGATGAGTACGTCTACCAGGCGATCCGCGCGGGGGCCAGCGGCTTCCTGGTCAAGGACACCGAGCCGGCCGACCTCATCCAGGCGGTGCGGGTGGTGGCCAGGGGTGACGCCCTGCTGTCGCCGAGCGTGACCCGCCGCCTCATCACCGACCTCGCCACCCGCCCCGAACGGCCGCCGGCCAGCGACACCTCGAAACGGGCGCTGGCCGGGCTGACCGAACGGGAGCGCGAGGTGCTGTCCCTGGTGGCCGGGGGCCTGTCCAACGACGAGATCGCCGCCCGCCTGTTCCTCAGCCCGCTGACCTCCAAGACCCACGTCAGCCGCATCATGACCAAGCTGAACGCGCGCGACCGCGCCCAGCTCGTGGTCATCGCCTACGAGACCGGGCTGGTCACCCCGAGCGGCCGCGACCCGCGCTAGCGCCCGGCCCCTCAGCTGGCGGCGCCGTAGGCTATCCGGTATCCCGTCAGCCGCGATCAGCCAGCGGGAGGCGCAGCGGCCGGAAGAACTCGCGTACGTCGCCGACCAGCAGGTCGGGTACTTCCATGGCCGCGAAGTGACCGCCGCGATCGAATTCGGACCAGTGCACGATGTTGTCGGACAGGTCGGCGAAGCGCCGGATCGGCTGAGCGATCTCCCGCGGGAAGACGGCCACGCCGGTGGGCACCCCCGAGACGGCCCGCGGATTCCAGGAGCGCGACCGCGCGCCCTCGTAGTACAGCCGCGCCGATGATCCCGCCGTCCCGGTCAGCCAGTACAGCGTGACGTTGGTGAGGAGCTGGTCGCGGTCGACCGCCTCGTCCGGCAGGCCGCCGTCGGTCCACGCGCCGAACTTCTCGGTGATCCAGGCCAGCTGCCCCGCAGGTGAGTCGGTCAGCCCGTAGGCCAGCGTCTGCGGCCGGGTGGACTGGAGCGCGCTGTAACCGGAACCGGTCGCGCGGAACTCCCGCTGGACCCGCTGCCGCCGGGCCTCCTCCTCGGTCAGCTCGCCCGGGTCGTCCGGCGGCCGGGTGATGAGCATGTTCAGGTGCACGCCGGCCACCTGCCCGGGAGCGGTCAGGCCGAGCTCGCGCGAGATCACCGAGCCCCAGTCACCGCCCTGCGCGCCGTACCGCTGATAGCCAAGACGCTCCATCAGCGTGGCCCAGGCCCGCGCGACCCGCGGTACGTCCCAGCCGCGGTCCCGGGTGGGCCCGGAGAACCCGTAGCCAGGGATGGACGGGATGACGAGGTGGAACGCGTCGCCCGGGTCGCCGCCGAATGCCTTCGGGTCGGTCAGCGGGCCGATGATGTCCATGAACTCCACGACCGACCCGGGCCAGCCGTGCGTGATGATCAGCGGCAGGGCCCCGGCCTCGGCCGAACGGATATGCAGGAAATGGATCCGCTGCCCGTCGATCGTGGTGATGAACTGGTCGAACTCGTTCAGCCGCGCCTCATGGACCCGCCAGTCGTAGCCGGTGCGCCAGTACTCGGCCAGCTCCTGCACGTACTCCAGCGGGATGCCGTAGTCCCAGCCGGCCCCGGGGAGCTGGTCGGGCCACCGGGTCCGGGCCAGCCGCTCCCGCAGGTCATCCAGGTCGGCCTGCGGGATCTCGATGCGGAACGGCCGTATCTCTGAGTCGACGGTTCGGGTTTCCATGACCGGGTTCTACCATCGGGGGATCGCCTACGACGAGGTCTTGGCCGAACGGGTCCGGGACAGCCTGTTCGACATGACCGGCCGCCCGATGCGCGGGATCGTCGTCGTGGCCGCGGAAACCCTCGACGACGCCGCGCTGGGACGCTGGATCGCCCGGGCCCGCCGTCACGTCGCCTCGCTCCCGCCCAAGTAACTGCCGCCGCGCGGCCGGCGGGGCTGGCGCGGGACGCATGGGCGGCGTGAAGCGCCTGGGGCGCGAGGTACGAGGCCCGAGGGCCAGCGCAGCCTGATGCGGCCCTACAGCCCCCAGAAAGGACCGGCCAGCCCTGCGCCGCGCAGGTACGCCGCGGCCTGCGACGGCTCCCGCCGGACATAGCCGCGGTCCAGGCGCCCGTCGTACCAGTGCGCGGCCAGCCGCCACAGCGTGCCGAGATCCATCACGTAGCCGCGCGGGTAGCCGGTGTCCGCCAGCCAGGCATCGACGCAGCCTTCGGAGCAGAACAAGCGCTGGTGCCCGCAGGTGCGGACGACGTCGTCCCACATCCGTGCGGCGGGCACCAGGAAGTGGGCCACCTGCTCGCCGTCCGGCGGCCGCCGCGAGCCCACGTTCCAGGCATGCGGGCGCCGGCACTCCGGGCACCGGGTCGCCACCAGCATCTCGTTCTCGCCGGGCAGCAGCTGGGGGAGGGCGAAGGAATCCCAGGCGCAGCCACCCCACCACAGCGTGCTTGCGCCCATGACCGAGAATCCCAGCGGCACGGCCGAGAACGGGTGCGCCATGACGATCTGGCCCTGGCCGCCGAGGGCGAGATGGCGAGCGCGGGCCAGCTCGTCCAGCCCCGCGGTGACCGCCGGGAGCCCGGCACCTAGCTGCTCGGCGAGCTCGGCCGCCCGCGGCGCGCGCCCCGTCTCGGCAAACGCCCGGTACACCGCCAGGCGCAGGTCCTCGATGTCCACACCGCCATCATGGCAAAGCCGGGCCGGCCGCGGCCCCTACCAGGACCGGTCAGAGCGATAAGTCCGGGCCCCGCCCGTCGTCATCACCAAGAACAGGTATTTCTGACCGGGCTGCCTCCTCCGGTAAGGCAGGAGGACCGCCAGGCCGATGCGCCGCCGGACCACGCAAGGGGGCCACCATGCATCCGATGTTCGTGCAGCTGTATCTGGAGCCGGACGCCGAACAGGACCAGGAAGACGAGCGCCGCCGCGCGGACCGGGCCAGGCGGCACCGGTCACGCGCGGCGGTGCGGGTCACCGCCCGCGACCGGGACCGCCAGCCTCCGCGCTGACCCCGTCGGCCAGGACCGGGCGCAGCGCGTCGAGGACGGCGGCGTCCTCGATGGTGGACGGGACCACCTCGTCCTGGCCGTCGGCGATTCCCCGCATGGTCTTGCGGAGTATCTTGCCGGACCGGGTCTTGGGCAGCGCGGCCACCACGTCGACCCGTCGCAGCGCGGCGACCGCCCCGATCTGGTCGCGGATCAGCTGGACGAGTTCGGCGGACACGGCGGCAGGCTCGGCGCTGACGCCTGCCTTGAGCACCACGAACCCGCGCGGTATCTGGCCCTTGAAATCGTCGTTGACGCCGATCACCGCGCATTCGGCTACGGCGGGATGGCTGGCCAGGACCTCTTCCATCTGCCCGGTCGACAGCCGGTGCCCGGCCACGTTGATCACGTCGTCGATGCGCCCCATCACGTACAGGTAACCGGCGCTGTCGCGGTACCCGCCGTCGCCGGTGATGTAGAAACCGGGGTGCTGCGACATGTAGGAGTCGGCGAACCGCTCGTCGTCACGCCACAAGGTGGGCAGGCATCCCGGCGGCAACGGCAGCCGCACCACGATCTCCCCGGTCTCACCCGGCTTGACCTCCGCGCCGTAGGCGTCGACGATCCGCACGTCGTAGCCGGGCACCGGCATGGTGGGCGACCCGGCCTTGGTCGGCAGGGCCTCCAGGCCCATCAGGTCGGCGGCGATCGGCCAGCCGGTCTCGGTCTGCCACCAGTGGTCGATGACCGGGATGCCGAGCAGGTCGCCCGCCCACCGGTAGGTCTCGGGGTCGAGCCGCTCGCCGGCCAGGAACAGGTATTTCATTCCGGACAGGTCGTACTCACGGGCCAGCTTGCCGTCCGGGTCCTCCTTCTTGATCGCCCGGAACGCGGTCGGCGCGGTGAACAGCGCCTTGACCCCGTGCTCGGCGATGACCCGCCAGAACGCCCCGGCGTCCGGGGTGCCCACCGGCTTTCCCTCGTACAGCACGCTGGTGCACCCGGCCAGCAGCGGGGCGTAGACGATGTAGGAGTGCCCGACGACCCAGCCCACGTCGGAGGCGGCCCAGAACACCTCGCCGGGTTGGGTGTCGTAGATGTTGTCCATGGTCCAGCGCAGCGCGACCGCGTGCCCCCCGTTGTCGCGGACCACGCCCTTGGGCCTGGCCGTCGTGCCGGAGGTGTACAGGATGTACAGCGGGTCGGTCGCCTTGACCGGGACGCAATCCGCGGGCTCGGCCGTGGCTGCCGCCTCCTTCCAGTCCAGGTCGCGCCCGGCTGTCAGGGCGGCGGTTGCCTGCGGCCGCTGCAGGATCACGCAGCGCTCCGGCTTGCGCCGGGCCAGGTTGATGGCCTGGTCCAGGATCGGCTTGTACTCGATGACGCGGCTGCCCTCGATGCCGCAGGAAGCCGAGACCACCACCTTCGGTTCGGCATCGTCGATCCGCGTCGCGAGCTCGGGCGCCGCGAAGCCGCCGAACACCACCGAGTGCACCGCGCCGATCCGCGCGCACGCCAGCATCGCGATCACGGCCTCGGGGATCATCGGCATGTAGATGATCACCCGGTCGCCCGCGCCGACGTCCAGGCCGCGCAGCAGCCCGGCGAACTGCGCGACCTCCGCCAGCAGCTCCCGGTAGCTGTACGTCCGGCCGGTGCCGGTGACCGGGCTGTCATAGATCAGCGCGGCTTGGTCCCCCCGGCCGTCGCGCACGTGCCGGTCCAGCGCGTTGAAGCAGGTGTTCAGCACGCCGTCGGCGAACCAGTGGTAGAACGGCGGGTCCGAGGCATCGAGTACCTGGGTCGGTGCCTGGTACCAGTCGATGGCCTTGGCTGCCTCACCCCAGAATCCCTCGGGATCGGCCAGGCTCCGGTGGAACGCTTCCGCGTAGCGACCCATGACGTAACTCCGTCTCTCTCTCTGTAGTAGTGGTACCCGGCCAGGTCAGTGCTTGGCCAGCGGGAAGAGGGGGAGCACCGCCCGCTTGTACGCGGCCTCGCACAGCTCGGCGCAGCCGATGTAGCCGGCCAGCGCGGCCACCACAAGGCCCATGTAGCCGCCGGTCTCCACCGTCAGGCCGCTCGCGTAGTAGTTGCCCACTCCGAGCATGAACAGCGTCGCTGCCAGGCCCGCCAGGGCCAGAACCACCATGACGTTGGTGCGGAACGAGGCGATGAGGATCCAGACCGTGAAGATGCCGAACGCGTACAGGAACAGCCCGAGGGCCTGACCAGCGTTCGCGGCCGGGATGTCCTTCAGGAAGAACTGGACGATCGCGAACAGGGACAGCCAGAACGCGCCGAACGTGCTGAACAGCACGCCGGTGAGCGCGTTGCCGGTGCGGAACTGGATGACCCCGGCGATCAGCTGGGCTATGCCTCCGTACATCAGGGCCACGCCGAAGACGACCGGCGTGATCGCAGCGGGCATGAGCTTGGCGTTGATCATGCTGAGCATGAACGTGGTCACCGCGAAGGCCGCCAGGCCCAGCGGTGCGGAATTCCCCCAGCCACTGGCCGGGACGACTGGCTCGGCTGCTGGTTGCGCGAGAGGTCGCGCAAGGTCGGCAGTAGTCATGTGACTCTCCTCACATCGGTACTTCCTTTAGCTGGAGGATCTGTTAACGCCAGGTTTCCACGAAGCGCCAAAGGTCCCGATCAGTCCCTGCCGAAGGTCGGTACCTGCGAGGTCGGCCGCTGGCGGCACACTAGGGGGCATGGGGACGCACGTCATCGCCGTGGTGGGGGCGACCGCGACCGGCAAGTCCGGGCTGGCCATCGAGCTGGCCCTGGCCCTCGGCGGCGAGATCGTGAACGCCGACTCGATGCAGCTCTACCAGGGCATGGACATCGGCACCGCCAAGGAGCCAGAAGCCGCCCGGCAGGGCGTCCCCCATCACCTGCTCGACATCTGGCCGGTAACCGAGCCGGCGAACGTGGCCGGCTATCAGAAGCTCGCCCGGGCCGCGATCGACGAGATCATCGCCCGCGGCCGGGTGCCCATCCTGGCCGGCGGCTCCGGTCTTTACGTCCGGGCCGCCCTCGACGACCTGGATTTTCCCCGAACGGATGCGGTTATCCGCACTCGCCTCGAGCAGGAGCTCGCCCGGGTGGGCGCCGCGGCGCTGCATGCCCGGCTGGCCGGCCTCGACCCGGCCGCGGCCGGCGCGATCCTGCCCGGCAACGGGCGCCGGATCGTGCGCGCCCTGGAGGTGATCGAGATAACGGGGCGCCCGTTTACCGCGACCATGCCGGCTTACCTCCAGAACCGCCCGGCCATCCAGATCGGCCTCATCCTGCCCCGGCCCGAACTCGACCGGCGGATCGCCGCCCGGGTCGACCGGATGTGGCAGGCGGGCCTGGAGGCCGAGGTGCGAAGCCTGGCCGCCCAGGGCCTGCGCGACGGCAGGACCGCCAGCCGCGCGCTCGGCTACCAGCAGCTGCTCCGCCACCTGGACGGGGAGTGGACCCTGGAGGAAGCCCGCCTGGAGACGATCAAGGCCACCAGGCGCTTCGCCCGCCGCCAGGAATCCTGGTTCCGCCGCGACCCCCGCGTCCGCTGGCTCGACGCCAGCGCTGACTCCCCGCGCCTCCTGGACGAGGCGATGAAAGCGCTGCCCGACGTCCCGCCCGCCGCCGGGCCGTAGGCCTTCCAGCCCCGCCCGGGTGTCGGTCTGGCCGGCCTACATCTGATCGCCGAGCTGGTAGGCGCGCTTGGCATTGTCGGCGCAGAGCATGCGGGCGAGCCGCCACGCCGTCCGTTCGGTAAAAAGATCTCCGGCCAGCCCGTCCCGGAGGTGCGCGGACAGCGCGGACCGGAACAGCGCCGCGCCCAGGTAGTACAGCTCGGCCAGCCCGAACGCATCCGAGCTGTACAGGAACTTCCCGTACGGCGCGAGCTCGAGTGCCTCGGCCAGCAGGGCCGGGGCGCGCGCGCCGAGGTTGTGCGTGGCCAGCCCGGCGTCGACGTACACGTGCGGGAACACCTGGGCCAGGTAGCCGGCCTCGCGGTGGAACGGGTAATTGTGCAGCAGCATCACCGGGACCCCGGTGGGCTGGATGGCCCGCAGCAGCGGGGTGAGCAGCAGCGGGTTGCAGCGGTGCAGGTCGACGTCGCTGTCCCCGTAGCCGACGTGGAACTGCACCGGCAGCCGCAGGTCCACGCCGCACCAGACGAGGAACCGCTGCAGGGTTTCGTCCGCCAGCCGGGGCGGGCCGTTTATTGCCGCCCGGGTGCTGGCAGGCTGAGCGCTGGCGGCCAGCCAGCGCCCGGCCGCGGCGGCGACCTCGGCGTCCGACGGCCGTTCGGCCCGCAGGTCGAGCCCGGTCCGGTAGGCGGCGATCGACTTCACGCCGACCGCCGCGGCGGTCCGCGTGGCCAGCGCGGACCGGACCGCGTCGGCGAAGGAGGCCGCGCCCACCCCGGCCGCGGCGACGTCCTCGGCCACCTTCTCGAGCCGGACGATCTCGTGCGCGGTCGCGCCCGCCAGGTCGCCGAGCTCGGCCGGGGAGGTGACCGGTTCCGGGATGTAGCCGGTGTCCACGCACAGCACCGACACCCCGGCGGCCGCCAGGAACCGCTTGCTCACCTCGGTCGCGCCCAGCTCGGCCCGCCGGGCCGCGTAGCCGGGCAGTTCGGCGTGCGGCGGCAGGCCGAGGACGGGCGGGCAGAGCCGCCGGAACGCCAGCCCGGCCTGCGAGTCGAACACCGACCCGCCCGGCCAGGCCGGCCCTTCAGTCAGCATCGACTCGAGCGCGGCCACGTCCGCGTCCCGGCGCAGCACCCCGTGGCAGTGGTGGTCGACGAGCGGCTGTTCCGCGACGCAGGGCAGCAGGTCCGCCACTCCAGTTCCCTTCACTCGCCTCCGGGCCCCCACCCACCTCCCCATCCCTCTTCACTGGCGGCTCCTTCCCTCGTCGCTCGTTCCTCGCTCCTCAGTCCAGTCGCCGCCGGCGGCCCTTTGGCTCGCTCAGGACGCCTCGTCCCGCACGGCCGCCAGTCCCGGCCGCCCGGCCGCGTCCGGCGCGCCCGGCGCGGCGATCCCCTCGCGGGCGGCCAGCGCCACTCCGAGCTTGCGCGCCGTGCCCGGCGCCAGGATCACCGCGATGACCGCCGCCACCAGCCAGGCGCCGGACACCACGGGGAACCACCTGGCCGTGCCGGTCGGGTACGGGATCACGTTGCGGTACAGCGTGTAGCCCAGCACGACCAGGCTCGCGATCGGCACCACGATCTGCCACGTCGGCACCGGCAGCTTGTGCCGCACGAACACCAGCATGATGCAGCCCACCGTGGCCAGCACGTACACGACCAGCAGGATCAGCGTGCCGATGGTGCCGGACCACAGGAAGCTGTTGAAGGCGGCAGCGTGGGCGGCCACGGCGCTTTCGATGATGACGATGACGCCCGCGATCACGACGACCGCGAGGGTGGCCCAGACCGGGGTGCCCCAGCGCGAGTTGCTCTGGCCCAGGCCGCGCGCCCCGGCGGTGTCCCTGGCCAGCGCGTACAGCAGCCGGGCCGCCCCGACCACGCAGGCCAGGCAGCAGCCGAAGGCGCTGATCGCGGTGCCGAGCGTGATCACGTCGCCGACCCAGCTGCCGACGTAGGAGGAGCCCAGGTCGCCGAGGAGCGACGGCGAGGTGGTGAACGCCTTGACGCCGGCCGGGGTCGTGCCGAAGGCCATCATCTCCACCGCCGTGACGATCACGAAGTACAGCCCGCCGAAGACCGCCGTGCCGAGGATGGCCCGCGGGATGTCCCGGGTCGGCCGGTTGGCCTCCTCGCCCAGGGTGGCCGCCGCCTCGAACCCGGCGAACGACAGGAAGCCGAACACCACGCCGAGGAACAGGTTGGAGGAACCGGTCCCCGGCGCCACCGAGAACACGCTCCAGGTGAAATGCTCGTGCCCGGGGGCGTTCCCGGCCAGCAACCGGACCAGCACCACCGCGGTGACCACCAGGATCAGCGCGACCGTGGTCCCCTCCACGCTCAGCAGCACGTGCGCCCCGCGCCTGGCCGGCATGATCGCCAGCAGCAGCGCCAGCGCCAGCGCCACCACGAGCAGTACGAAGGGCGCCCAGGTGGGCGGGTTCGGCCAGATGCCGACGGCTTGCAGGAAGGCCGTTCCGAATATTCCGGCCGCGGCCGAGGTGACCACGGCATAGAAGGTGTACGTGCCGAGCAGGCCCCAGCCGGCCACCACCCCGGCGCGCGGCCCGAGCGTGGCGCCGACGAACGCGTAGACCGAGCCGGAGTGGTGGAAGTACTGGCACAGCCGGACGAAGGAGTAGGCCACAAGCAGCACGCCCACGGCCGCGATGAGGAAGGTCAGCGGCACGGCCCGGCCCGCATAGGTCGCGCTGCCCTGGGGGTTGATGTTCGCGGCCATGCTCGGCGCCATCAGCGCGACCGACAGGCCCACTGCCGCCCACACCGACAGCGAACGCTTAAGCCCTGGTGTGCCGGACGGGCTCGCTTCCATCTGCTCCTCCTAACGGTCCGTGATTCCCCATAGTGTCCCTCCGGCCTGTCCGCCACGGAAGTGGCAAAATATCCGAATACCCGTTTCACCAGCAATTTCCCGCCCCTCCCGAGCCGCGCCCTTCCCCTCACCCGCCGCCCCCCGCGCCCCCGCGCCGCGTCCCCCGCGCCCGCGCGCCGCGTCCCCCGCGCCCGCGCGCCGCGTCCCCCGCGCCCGCGCGCCGCGTCCCCCGCGCCCGCGCGCCGCGTCCCCCGCGCCCGC
>Ga0137380_10001456_pt1 | contig 19267 bp, 20 predicted proteins | sample SagtaG_17_FD_104809 | JGI IMG/M metagenome (GOLD analysis project Ga0137380, IMG submission 104809) | Vadose zone soil microbial communities from Sagehorn Ranch, Mendocino, California, USA - Sage2_L_100_16 metaG | ecosystem: Environmental > Terrestrial > Soil > Vadose zone | place: USA...
CATTCCGCGCCGGGTCGGCCAGGCTGCATCGGCAGCGGCGCGGGCGCTGGCCGGGTCCCCGGCGACCGCCGCGCCGGCGCTGGCCGGGTTCCCGGCGGCTGCGCCCAGGACGAACCTGCGCAGGCCGACGTCGCCGGTCACGTCCGGGCCGCCTGCGGCAGTGCCACCCGGACGCCCTGGCTGTCGGCGAGCAGCGGCAGCGGTTCGAGGTGCGCCGCCGGGTCGGCCAGGCTCTTGCCGGCCAGCCGCACGTTGTACCTGGCCGCGCAGCCGGGGCAGGTGAGCAGCTCGCGTTCCAGCGTCCCGGCGGCCAGCGACGAGCCGCAGGCCGCGCAGGCGTCGCGGTACGCGTACAGCGTCCCGCGTACCGCGCAGACGACGACGGTGGTGCCGTCCGCCGTCGCGGAGACCGGCCGGGAACTCGGCGGCCCGATGTCCGGCAGGGTGACCCAGCCGGGCAGGCCGCCCTGGGTGGCCCTGCCGCTCCCCTCCATGGTGGCGGGATCAGGGCCGGATCCGCGGCCGCTGGCCGGCCGTGGCCCGATCTGCAGCAGCCGGGGGGCGGGCGGCTCGGTCATCCCCTCCACCACCACCTGCGTGACCTCGGGCGCGGCATCGGTCACCGCGCCCTCGATCGCCAGCTGGACCGTCACCGTCGATGACGGGCAGCCATGGCAGCTGCCTTCCAGCTGGAGCCTTGCCACGCCGTCGGACACGCCGAGGTACTGCACCCCGCCCGCATGCGAGCCCAGGTAGGGCCGGACTCGGTCAAGCGCGCGCTGGATGCGTGCGTCGACGTCAAGCGGGTGCAGGCCGTGCAGCAGCAGCAGGCTCTCGACCAGCGGGTCCTCGGCGAGCCTGGCGAGCGTTGCCGCGCCGTCCTCGCCGCGCTCGCGGAGCACGGCCACGATCTGGCCGAGCCCGTCGCCGTACAGGCCGACGAGCAGCCCGACCAGCTCCTCGGCCGCGGCCGCCACCTGCTCGCCCGCGCTCGTCCGCAAGGTGGCGAGCAGCTCCTCCACCCGTGTCCCGACCTGCGCAACGCCGGTCATCCGTCTCGCCTCCGTCCGCCTGCGGCCTGCCGAGCCCTCCGGGCGCCGCCCGCCGGGCAGGGGATAAGCCGGGGCCGGCCGCGCCCGGGCGGGGTGCCGGGGCGCCGCGGGGTCATCAGGTCGCCAGCGTGACCGTCATCGGCGAGTGCACCTTGTCCAGCACCCTGCCGTTGCCGAGCGACATGTGCACTCCGCACGGCAGGCACGGGTCATAGCTCCGGACGGCCCGCATGATGTCGATGCCCTTGAACCGCTCCGGCGGGTTCTCCTCGAAGATCGGCGTGTTCTGCACCGCGTCCTCGTACGGTCCCGGCGTCCCGAAGCTGTCCCGCACGCTGGCGTTCCACGGGGTCGGCGGGTACGGGTGGTAGTTCGCGATCTTCCCGCCGCGGATCACCATGTGGTGCGAGAGCACGCCGCGGACGGCTTCGGTGAAGCCGACGCTGAATGCCTCGTCGGGCACGCTGAAGGGCTCCCAGGTCTTCGTCCGGCCCGCCCTGATCTCCGCGAGGGCCTTCTCCACGAAGTGCAGGGCGGCTGCCGCCGAGTAGGCCTGGAAGTAGGTACGGGCCCGGTCCCGCTCGATGGCGTTGGACAGCGGGCGGCCGGCCTTGTCCTGCGGGACCTTCCACTCGAACGTGACCTCTGGCCTGCTCATCGTGCGGGGCAGGTTGATCAGCACGCTGTGCCCGGTGGACTTGACGTAGCCGAAGTCGACCAGGCCGCCCTGCGCGGTCGCCCACAGCCGGGCGATCGGCCCGCCGCCGGTGTCGGCGGCGAGGTGGTCGGTGCCGTCGAACCAGCGCGGCGACATCACCCAGCTGTACTTGTCCTCGAAGTTGCGCTTGCCTGGCCGCGGGATCGTGTGCTGGTTCCACGGGTGCCGCCGGTCGACCGGGTTGCCCAGGGCGTCGTGGGTCACGAACATCTCCTGGTCTTCCCAGTCCTCGTAATAGGAGCTGCCGAGCAGGATCCGGATGCCGAGATTGATCTCGACAAGGTCGTTGGTCAGCAGCTGCCCGTCCCTGATCACGCCGGGAGTGACGAACATCTTCCTGCCCCAGGCGGTCATGTTCTCGTACCTGAAGTCGCAGTGCTCCGGGTCGTTCAGGCTGCCCCAGCAGACCATGTCGGCGCAGCGCCTGCCGACCTCCTCGTAGCCGGGCAGCGCCTGGTAGAAGAAATCGAAGAGGTCGTCGTGCATCGGCACCACGCGCTTCATGAACTCGACGTAGCGCATCAGCCGGGTGAGGTAATCGGTGAACAGCTGGACGGTCGCTGTCGTCCCGACGCCGCCCGGGTAGAGCGTGGAGGGGTGCACGTGCCGCCCCTCCATGAGGCAGAACATCTCCCTGGTGGATCGGCTGACCTGAAGTGCCTCCCGGTAGAACTCGCCTTCGAGCGGGTTCAGCGAGCGCATGATGTCGCCGATGTAGCGGTAGCCGTGCTCGGCGGCATGCGGGCACTCGGTGCGGTTGGCCATCTCCAGCACGCCGGGGTTGGTCTCGGCCACCATCTTCTCGCAGAAGTCGACCCCGACCAGGTTCTCCTGGAAGATGTTGTGGTCGAACATGTACTCGGCGGCCTCGCCCAGGTTGATGATCCACTCCGCCAGGTGCGGCGGCCGCACGCCGTAGGCCATGTTCTGGTTGTAGACCGAGCAGGTCGCATGGTTATCGCCGCAGATGCCGCAGATGCGGCTGGTGATGAAGTGCGCGTCCCGTGGGTCCTTGCCCTTCATGAAGATGCTGTAGCCGCGGAAGATCGACGAGGTGCTGTGGCACTCGATGACCTTCTTCTGGCTGAAATCGATCTTGGTGTAGATCCCCAGGCTGCCCACGATCCTCGTGATCGGGTCCCAGTTCATCTCCACCACGCCGGCGCCATCGACCGTCGTCATCGTTGATCCCTCTCCCCTGCGTCCCAGGGCGCGGGCGCCGCCGGCGCCGCGCCGGCCGTTGTCACCAGGTCTTCTTGTAGCCCGTGAGCAGCTCGTCGCCCTTCACCCGCCACTTGGGCTCGTCGTCAAGCGTCTTCGCGGTGAAGCCGCGAAGGGTCTTGATGACCGTCCCGTACAGGCTGCTCGCGGTGGTCGAGACCTTCGAGCCCGGCGGCTCGTCCATGAACGGCATGAACTTGTCCGGGAAGCCGGGCATCGTGCAGGCGATGCAGATCCCGCCGACGTTCGGGCAGCCGCCGACGCCGTTGATCCAGCCGCGCTTGGGCACGTTGCACTTGACGACCGGGCCCCAGCAGCCAAGCTTGACCAGGCATTTCTGCGAGCCGTACTCGGTGGCGAAGTCGCCCTGCTCGTAGTAGCCGGCCCGGTCGCAGCCCTCATGCACGGTGGCGCCGAACAGCCAGGTCGGCCGCAGCGCCTCATCCAGCGGAATCATCGGCGCCTGCCCGGCCACCTGGTAGAGCAGGTACAGGATCGTCTCGGAGAGGTTGTCCGGGTGCGTCGGGCAGCCGGGCACGCAGACGATCGGCAGTCCTGCCTTCGACCGCCAGTCCCAGCCCAGGTAGTCGGGCACGCCCATCGCGCCGGTGGGGTTCCCGGCCATCGCGTGGATGCCGCCGTACGTCGCGCAGGTGCCCGCGGCGAGGATCGCGGTCGCCTTGGGCGCGAGCCGGTCCAGCCACTCGCTGGTGGTCATCGGCTGCCCGGTGGCCGGGTTGTTGCCGAAGCCGCACCAGTAGCCTTCTTCCTTGATGGCCTCGTTCGGGATCGATCCCTCCACCACGAGCACGAACGGCTCGAGCTCGCCGCGGTCGGCCTTGTGCCACCATTCGATGAAGGTGTCGGCGCCCTGCTCCGGGCCGCACTCGAAGTCGATCAGCGGCCAGTGCATGGCAACCTTGGGCAGGCCGGGCAGCGCGCCGAGGGCGATCTCCTCGATGCTGGGCTGTGTGGCCGCGGTCAGCGCGACGGAGTCACCGTCGCAGCCCAGCCCCCCGTTCATCCAGAGGATGTGGACCACGGGCTCAGCAGCATCGCGCTGGGCACCGGTCGTCTGTGTGTCAGTGGCCATGCCGGGGCCACCTCCTCGCTCCTGGATCGGCTGGATACCGGCGGCGGCTCTCCTCGCGGCAGCGCGCGGCGCCGACGCGACGGCCGGGTGCGGCGGCCCGGCGGCTGGCCAGCCAGACCTGCCCGACGGCCCCGGGAGCCTCAGTGGACAGCGCGGCTGCTGCGGCAAAGATGGGCACGCACCTCGCCTTTGGTGATGCGCAGACGTCGTCATGCTAGACCGGCCACGTTCCGGCTTCAAGACACAGCAGGCAGTTCGCAGGACACAACTGTCCCAGTGGGCAGAGCGCCCGACTCAAGTGTCCGTGCCGATATGGCCGACTATGCCCCATAGGGCAGCGACTTGCTCCTGCGATGAGGGTTCCTGTTTCGGACTGTTGCACGTACCCTGGCTTGTGCCCAGCCACGCTGTACTGGGATATGCCAGCCACGCTGTACTGGGATATGCCAGCCACGCTGTACTGGGATATGTCTGAGGGAGAGACCGGTGGCTGAACCTCTGAGCGGTCCCGGCCGGGACTCGATCGAGGTCATGCCGGTCGTCGTGCTTTCCCAGATCTTCCCCGCGCGGCCGTCGTCGATCCCGGACATCAGGGATTTCGTCCGCCGCTGCCTGGCCGAGTCGCCGCTGACCGAGGAGGGCACCCGCGAGGTCGGCGAGACGGTGTTCCGCGCCCTGCTGGACGCGGCCGGCCCGACCGGGTGCATCCAGGTGGCGTTCCGGATCTTCCCCGAGCACGTCGAGGTCGACGTGCTGCACTCGGAGATGCCGATCAACGCGCCGTTCCAGCCGGTCCCGCCCGGTGTCGCGGCTGGTCAGCCTGCGGCCCCGGCCACAACGCCGCCCGGCAGGCCGGGCGCCGAGGACGCCCACGGCGACGGGCCAGGGCAGCCTGCTGCCCTGGCTGCCGCCGCCGGACCCGGTGCCACGGCGCGGCCAGACCGCACGGCGCGGCCAGACGGCACGGCGGCGCCGGACGGCACGGGCCAGGGCGCCGCCGCGGCCGGGGCCGCCGGGCCCGGGACCGGAGCCATACCGCTGGGCCAGGCCGGCCATCCAGCCACCTTCGCCGAGTGGATGGCCAGTGTGCTGCGCCGCGAGGGGCTTACCCAGGAGGCCGCCGCCCGCCAGCTCGGCGTGTCCGTGAAGACGGTCAGCCGCTGGGTGGGCGGCGCCACCGAGCCGCGCATGCGTGACCTGCGCCGGATCCAGGAAGTGTTCGGCGAGGTCCCGCTGCCGTAGCGGCCCGGGGCAGCAGGGCGCTGAACCCAGGACCCGGCCACCCGCCGGGCAGACGCCGGCCCCGAGGTCGGCCACCGCGCCCGGCAGACGCTGGAGCCAGAGCCGGCCACCCGCCGGGCAGACGCCGGCCCCGAGGTCGGCCACCCCGCCCGGCAGGTGTCTCCCGTGCCGCCCGGATCGGCAAATAGCCAAACCTGTCTGCTCAGACCACTGGACGCCCCCCCACAAGTGTCCTACGGTTCTGCCATGGCGGTTCAAGCAGGGCGCCACCATTTCAGCACGGATCGTAACCAGGTGATTCTCCGCACATCCCGTGACGGAATGGCCGCCAAGGCCGGTCACGACCTGACGATCGAGGCGACCCGGTGGTCGGGCCAGCTGACCATCGGCGACGACCTGCTTCCCGCCGCCCTCGAGGTACGCGTCGACATGGGCGCCCTGGCCGTGCGGACGGGCACCGGCGGGATCAAGCCGCTCACCGACCGGGACCGGGGCGAGATCGGCGCCACGGCGCGCAAGCTGCTGGCAACCGACCGCCATCCCGAAGCGGTCTTCACCGCGACAAAGTTCGAGCCGGACGCCCGTGGCGGCGGCACCATCACCGGGACGTTCACGCTGCGCGGCGTCGACCGCCCGCTCACGCTGACGGTCAGCCCGGCCGGCCAGGACCGCTACCGCGTCACCGGCTCGATCGTGCAGTCGGCCTACGGAATCAAGCCGTACTCCGCCTTCCTCGGAGCGCTGAAGGTCAGCGACGCGGTCGGCATCGAGGCAGACATCGACCTGTCCGGGCCGGCCGGGGCGGCGGCATGACTCCCTCCGGCCGCCCTGCCCCCGGCGGCGGGCCGGCCGCGATGCCCCGCCCGGCGGCCCCGGTGGCGGCCGGTGACGTGGCCGCCTTGTTCGAGCGCAGGGACGCGCCCCTGCGGGACCTCGCCGACCAGGCCACTGCGGTCGCGGCCGCGTGTTACGACATGGCTGTCCGCTTTCACCGGGGCGGGAAGCTCGTGGTCTTCGGGACGGGCGGGTCGAGCACCGACGCGCAGCACGTGGCGGTGGAGTTCGTCCACCCGGTAATCGTCGGCAAGCGCGCGCTGCCGGCCATCTCGCTGACGTCCGATGCCGCAACGGTGACCGGGATCGCGGCGCGCGAGGGCATGGCCCACATCTTCGCCCACCAGCTTCGCTACCTGGCCGAGCCGGCTGACATCGCCCTCGGCATCTCCGCCGGCCGGAACTGCGCAGGCGTACTGGCCGGGCTGCGCACCGCGCGGGACCTGGGGATGCTGACGATCGCGCTTGTCGGCGGCGGCGGAGCGATCGGGTCAGACCAGGGCGTGGATCATGTGCTGACAGCGAGGTCGGACGACCCAAGGATCGTCAAGGAAGTGCACGTGACCGCGTATCACGTGCTCTGGGAACTCGTGCACGTGTTCTTCGAGCAGCCCGGCATTCTCGCTCCCGGGGTGGAGACATGACCGCCGCGGCGGGCGGCGGGCGGGCACCCGGAGTGCCGGAGTGCCACGACGAGGTCTGCATCACCTGCTCGGACAGCGCGGTCGCCGTGCGGGTTCTGCGGCTGCTCGACGATGACCTGGCCATCGTTGATACCGGCGCGGGCACGGAGGAAGTCAGCGTCGCGCTCGTCACCGCCGCGGCCGGCGACATGATCCTGGTGCATGCCAGGGAGGCCATCGCCGTGCTGGGAGATGACCAGTCATGACGGGACGCGACGGCGAGGCGGGCAACGGGACAGTCGAGTCTCTCTACCCCTTCCTGTACGCGGGCACCAGCGACCTGCCCGCCGTGCTCGAGGACGTGCGCAGGTCCACGGTGGCTAAGGCAGCCGAGATCATGGAGCTGCGCCGGGTGATCAGCGAGCGCGACGGCGCCCGGCTGGCCGGCTGCGCGCAGGAGGCGGCCCGCCGGTTCGCCGCGGGCGGGCGGCTGTTTACCTTTGGCAACGGCGGCAGTGCCACCGACGCCCAGCAGCTGGCCACGCTGTTCCTGTACCCGGGCGACGGGAGCACGCCGCTGGCCGCGTGCAACCTGGCCAGCGATACGGCCGTCGTCACCGCGCTCACCAACGACATCGGCGTGGATGTCGTCTTCTCCCGGCAGATCGCGGCCTTCGGCCGCCGGGGCGACATCGCCGTCGGGCTCTCCACCAGCGGCAACTCGGCCAACCTGCTGCGCGCCTTTGACGAGGCGAGCAGGCGGGGCATGCTGACCATCGGGCTGGCCGGCTACGACGGCGGGAAGATGGCCGAGCTGGACAGCATCGACTACCTGTTCGTGGCGCCGTCGTCATCGGTGCACCGGATACAGGAAGCGCAGACCACCATCTACAACGTGCTGTGGGAGCTCACGCTCGCCGCGCTCGGCCGGCCGCGGGTGAGCAGATGACGAGCCGGGTGCTGGTGGCCGGGGTCGGCAACATCTTCCTCGGCGACGACGGGTTCGGGGTGGAGGTCGCACGCCGGCTGGCCACCGAGAGCCTGCCCGAGTGGGTCAGGGTCGCCGATTACGGGATCAGCGGCCTGCACCTTGCCTATGACCTGGCCGACGGGTACGAGACCACGATCCTCATCGACGCCACCACGCGGGGCGACGATCCCGGCACGGTCTACGTGATCGAGCTTGACCATGCCGCGCAGGCCGGGGGAATGGCAGGCCCGGCGGGCCGCGGCCAGCTCTTCGACGGGCACGGCATGCAGCCTGACGTCGTGTTCGGCGCGCTGGACATGCTCGGCGCCGACGCCGGCCGGGTACTGCTGGTCGGTTGCGAGCCGGCCAGCGTCGATTACGGCATCGGGCTGAGCCCCCCGGTGACCGCCGCGGTCGGCGAGGCAGTGCGGGTGGTCAAGGACCTGATCGCCGCGGCCGGCGCCAGCGAACAGTCCACCGCCGCCGCCCCGAACCGGACCGGCGGCGGTGCCCGGTGAGCCACGGAAGGGTGGACACATGTGTCTAGGCATACCCGGTGAGGTAGTCGAGTTCGTCGCGGACCAGCCCGACCTGGCCAAGGTCGACGTGAGCGGGGTCCGGCGGATGATCAACATCGGCCTGCTCGCCGACGATCCGCCCCGGGCGGGCGAGTGGGTGCTGATCCACGTCGGATTCGCCCTGTCGAAGATCGACGAGGACGAGGCGGCGGCCGCCCTGGCGTTCCTTGAGGGAATCGGGCAGGCGTACGAGGACGAGCTCGCGGCCCTGCAGGAATCGATGATCGAGTAGGGGGTCGGGATGAGATTCGTCGATGAGTTCCGTAACGCAGACCAGGCTCGCGCGCTCTCCGCGAAGATCGCCGCCGCGCGCGAGCCGGGCCGTCACTACAAGTTCATGGAGGTGTGCGGGGGGCACACGCACACGATCTACAAGCACGGCCTGGAGGACTACCTTCCCGAGTCTGTCGAGCTCGTGCACGGCCCCGGCTGCCCGGTGTGCGTGATACCGATGGGCCGGGTCGACGACGCCATGCACCTGGCCTCGGCCCCGGACGTGATCATGACGTCGTTCGGCGACATGATGCGGGTGCCGGGCAGCACGGGCTCGTTCTTCGACGCCAAGGCCCGCGGCACCGACATCCGGATGGTGTACTCCCCGCTGGACTCGCTGAAGATCGCCCGGCAGAACCCGGACCGGCGGGTCGTGTTCATGGCGATCGGCTTCGAGACCACCGCGCCGTCCACCGCCATGACGGTCCTGCGCGCAGCCGCCGAGGGGCTGGAGAACTTCTCCGTCTTCTGCAACCACGTCACGATCGTCCCGGCGATCAAGGCAATCCTGGATTCCCCCGACCTGCGGCTCGATGGCTTCCTCGGGCCTGGTCACGTCTCCACCGTGATCGGCTGCCGGCCGTATGAGTTCATCGCGCGCGATTACGGCAAGCCGGTCGTCGTGGCCGGCTTCGAGCCGCTGGACATCCTGCAGTCCATCTACATGCTAATGGTGCAGCTTTCCGACGGCCGGGCGGCGGTGCAGAACCAGTACACCCGTGTCGTGCCCTGGGACGGCAACCCGGTGGCGCTGCGGGCGATCGGCCAGACCATGGAGCTGCGCCCGTACTTCGAGTGGCGCGGCCTCGGCTTCATCTCCCACTCCGCATTGCGGATGCGCGCCGACTTCGCGCGGTTCGACGCCGAGCAGCAGTTCGATGTCCCCGGAGTGCGGGTGGCTGACCCCAAGGCCTGCCAGTGCGGCGAGGTGCTCAAGGGCGTGCTCAAGCCGTGGGAGTGCAAGGTGTTCGGCACTGCATGCACGCCGGAGACGCCGATCGGCACCTGCATGGTGTCACCGGAGGGCGCCTGCGCCGCCTACTACAACTTCGGCCGGCTCAGCCGCCAGCGGGTGAAGGAAGTGAGCAGGTCATGACCGCCGGACATCCCGGCATGGCCGGACAGGCCCGCGCCGGGGGCCGCGGCCCGGGCCCGGGCGAGGACCCGGGCGCCGGCTGGGTCGCCGCTGCCCTGCGCGAGCACGATGAGCTCGCCGCGCAGGCGGTGCCCAGCCCGCACGACGGGCGCACCAGGGGCTCGCCGCAGCCGCCGCCAGGGACGGTCCGCGAGGAGGAGGTACTCGAGCGCATCGACCGCGCCCGCCGCAGCCGCCCGCGGGTCAAAGAGCAGCGGATCACCATGTCGCACGGGGCTGGCGGCAAGGCGACGAGGACGCTAGTCGAGGCGATATTCCTCGACGCCTTCCGGAACCCGCTGCTCGAGCCGCTGGAGGACGCGGCGCAGCTGCACGTCAACGGCTCCCGGGTCGCTCTCACCACCGACTCCTATGTCGTGTCGCCGCTGTTCTTCCCCGGCGGGAACATCGGCGACCTGGCCGTGAACGGGACGGTGAACGACCTCGCGGTGGCCGGCGCGATCCCGCTCTACCTCTCCGCGGGCTTCCTGCTTGAAGAGGGCTTCCCCGTCGATGACCTGCGCCGGATCGTCGCCTCCATGCAGGACGCGGCCGCCGCGGCCGGCGTCCAGGTAGTGACCGGCGACACCAAGGTGGTGGAGAGGGGCAAGGCCGACGGCTGCTACATCAACACCGCCGGCGTCGGAATCATCGAGCATCACCGGACCCTGGGCGTGGCCCAGGCACGGCCCGGTGACAGCGTGATCGTGTCCGGGCCGATCGGCGACCACGGCATCACGATCATGCTGGCCCGGGGCGAGCTCGACATCGAGGCCGACGTGACGTCGGACACCGCGCCGCTGAACGGGCTTGTCGCCGACCTGCTCGCCGCGACGCCGGGCGTCCGCGCGATGCGGGACGCCACCCGCGGCGGCGTGGCCACCATTCTGAACGAGGTGGCCACCGACGCCGGGGTGTGCGTGGTCGTCAGCGAAGACGACATCCCGGTCCGCCCCGAGGTGCGCGGCGCCTCCGAACTGCTCGGAATCGACCCCATGTACGTGGCCTGCGAAGGCCGCCTCGTCGCCGTGGTGGACGGCGCCGAGGCCGACAGCGCGCTCGCCGCGATGCGCGCGCACCCGCTGGGCGCCCACGCCGCCGTCATCGGTCACATCATCGATGACCCCGCCGGGATCGTCTTGCTGAAGACCGCTTTTGGCGGAACCCGCGTGGTCGACCTGCTGGTCGGCGACCCGCTGCCGCGCATCTGCTGAGCCTAGGAGCGCAGAAACGTGCATGAGCTGGCGATAACCGAAGGCGTCATCGACGCGGTCATGCAGCGCCTGCCGGGCGCCAAGATCACCTGCGTGCGGCTGGAAATCGGCGCGCTGTCCGGCGTGATGGCCGACTCGGTCAGGTTCTGCTTCGACCTGGTCACCGAGGGCACCGACCTGCAGGGCGCCCGGCTGGAGATCAGCGAGCCGTCCGGCCGCTGCAAATGCCGGGTGTGCGGCAGCGAGTTCGAGCCGGACGGCCCGGTGATCCTGTGTCCCTGCGGCAGCGCCGACATCACGGTCCTGACCGGCCAGGATCTCACCATCACATCGGTCATGGTGGCCTGAGATGTGCGGGACGTGCGGATGCTCGGCCGGCGCCGTGGTGCGGCTGCTCACGGCCGACCGTGACGACTTCCGCCCGGGGGGGCAGCAGCCGCGCCACGGCCATGGCTACGGGCACGGCGACGAGGCCGGCCACGACGGCACCAACGACAATGCCGGCCACGACGACGCCGGTCACGACGCCGGCCACGACGACGCCGCCCACGTTCACCTGCACGGCCCGGCAGCCGACAGCCGCACGGTCATCTTGCAGCAGAAGGTGCTGGCCAAGAACGACGAGATGGCCAGCCGCACCCGCGAGTGGCTGCGCAGCCGCGGCGTGCTCGCGGTGAACATGATGAGCTCGCCGGGCGCCGGCAAGACGACCCTGCTCGAGCGCACCGCGCGGGAGTTGGCCGGCAAGCTCAAGCTCTGCATCATCGAGGGCGATCAGGAAACTGCGATCGACGGCCGGCGCATCAAGGCGGCCGGTGCCGCCGTCGTGCAGATCAACACCGGCTCCGGCTGCCACCTGGACGCCGCCATGGTCGCCGAGGGGCTGCGCGCGCTCGACCCGCCGACCGGCTCCATCGTGGTGATCGAGAACGTCGGCAACCTGGTCTGCCCCGCCCTGTTTGACCTGGGCGAGGAGGCGAGGGTGGTGGTCTCCTCGGTGACCGAGGGCGCGGACAAGCCGGTGAAGTACCCGAACATGTTCCGGCATGCCGACCTGGTGCTCGTCAACAAGATCGACCTGCTGCCCTACGTGGACTTCGACACCCGGAGGCACGCGGCTGACCTGCGACGGGTCAGTCCCACCACGCTGATGCTGCAGGTGTCGGCCACCACCGGCCAGGGCATGCAGGGCTGGTACGACTGGTTGCGCCGCCGCGCCCCGGCGCCGCGCGAGTAGCTGCCGTCCCGCAGCGGCTGGCCGTCTCGCAGCCCGACCGGCCGTCCCGCTGTCGGCCGTCCCGCAGCTGGCTGGCCGTCCCGCAGCCCGCTGGATGCCGCAGCCACCGGGTTGCGGCGGCAGGCAGCTCAGGCTCCGGCGCCCGCCTGGTCCCTGGCCGCCGCGACCGCGGCCTGGCCGAGGCTGATGCCGCCGTCGTTGCACGGCACCCGGGAGTGCACCAGGACACGGAAACCGCTGCCCTCCAGCCTGCCGACCGTCCGCTCCAGCAGCAGCACGTTCTGGAACACGCCGCCGGACAGCGCCACCGTGCCCAGCCGGTGGCGCTCGCGCAGCAGCAGGCAGGCGGCCTCGATGAGCGCGGCGACGCCATGATGGAACCTGGCCGAGATCACGCCGGGATCGACGCCGGCGGTCAGGTCGCCAACGACAGCATTGATCAGGTCGGCCCCGCTGACCAGCAGCGGGCTGCCGCCGGTGATTCCGGCCTGGTAGCAGCCCGGCTCCGCGGGGTCGGCTAGCTGCTCGAGCTCGATCGCCGCCTGGCCCTCGTAGTTGACCAGGTCCCGGACGCCAAGGATCGCCGCGACGGCGTCGAACAGCCGGCCGGCGCTGGAGGTGACCGGCGAGTTGATGCCACGCCTGCCCAGTGCGATCACGTTATCCCAGCGGCGCTCGTTCCGCCGCGCCACGGCAAGCCCGGCGGGCGGGCCGTCCGGGTAGGCGGCGTCGAGGTACGCGGCGGCCATCCGCCACGGCTGCCTGATCGCCGCCGCCGCGCCGGGCATCGCCACGCCGGCCAGGTGCCCGGCCCGCTCGAAGCCGGCCAGGTCGGCGATGAGGAACTCGCCGCCCCAGACCGTGCCGTCGGTTCCGTAGCCGGTGCCGTCGAACGCGACGCCGATGACCAGGCCCTGCTCGCCGTTGTCGGCCAGGCAGGACGCGATGTGCGCGTGATGATGCTGGACGCCGGCCAGCTCCACGCCGGCCAGCTCGGCGGCGTATTTCGTGGACAGGTACTCGGGGTGCAGGTCGTGCGCGACGACCTGCGGGGTGATGTCGAAAAGCCGCCGGAAATGCTCGATGCCTTCGGTGAACGACCGCAGGGTCTCGAAGTTCTCCAGGTCGCCGATGTGCGGGGAGATGACCGCCCGGTCGCCCGCGGCCAGGCAGAACGTGTTCTTCAGCTCGGCCCCGCAGGCCAGCACCGGCCGCCGCAGCCGGAAGCCGAGCGGCACCGGCTCCGGCACGTAGCCGCGGGAGCGGCGGATCAGCGCCAGCCGGCCGCGGAACGCCCGGACGACCGAGTCGTCCGTCCTGACGTGAATGGCGCGGTCATGGGTGAGGAACGCGTCCGCGATGCTGCCGAGCCTGGCCACCGCGTCGTCGTCCCGGTAGACGATCGGCTCGTCCGAGGAGTTTCCGCTGGTCAGCACCATCGGGCAGGCGGTTTGCCGGATCAGCAGGTGATGCAGCGGCGTGTACGGCAGCATCACCCCGAGCTGCCGGTTGCGCGGCGCGACGGCGCTGGCCACGGCGCTGCCCGGGCGCCGCGGCAGCAGCACGATCGGGCGCCGGCTGCTGGTCAGCAGCGCCTCGGCGGCCTGGTCTACCTCGCATAGCTGGCTTGCGACGGCGGCGCTCGCCACCATGATCGCGAATGGCTTGTCTTCCCTGTGCTTGCGGCCGCGCAGCGTCGCCGCCGCGGCCTCGTTGCCCGCGTCCACCGCCAGGTGGTAGCCGCCCAGGCCCTTGATGGCCAGCACCTGGCCCCGGCGGAGCAGGGCGGCCGCCGCCGCCAGCGGATCGCCGGGCAGCGGCGCGGCGGCCGCGTCGTGCAGGCGCAGCCGCGGCCCGCAGGCGGGGCAGCAAACCGGCTGGGCATGGAACCGCCGGTCGGCCGGGTCGTTGTACTCCGCCGCGCACTGCGCGCACATCGCGAAGCCCGCCATCGTGGTCAGCGCCCGGTCGTAGGGGACGTCGCGGACGATGGTGAACCTCGGCCCGCAGTTCGTGCAGTTGATGAACGGGTAGCCGAACCGGCGGTCAGCCGGGTCGGCGAGTTCCCGCAGGCAGTCGTCGCAGGCAGCGGTGTCGGGCGAAACCAGGGCACTGCGCTGCCCGCCGGGCTCGGTTGGCGCGATCATGAACCCCGGGGACCCGTTAATCCGGAGGGTCTTCGTGGTGACCCGCTCGATCCTGGCCAGCGGTGGCGCGTCGTGCTCCAGGGCGAGGAGGAACTCCCTGACCGCCGCCGCCGGGCCTTCTACCTCAGCGAAGACGCCGGCCACGTCGTTGCCCACCCGCCCGGCCAGGCCGAGCCTGGTCGCCAGCGAGTACACGAACGGGCGGAAGCCAACGCCCTGGACGATTCCCTCGACCCGGACGAGCGTCCTGACGCGCTGGCTCACCCTCCTAGTGTGACCGTGCGCCTGGTCCGCCGGGCGGCAGGGCGGTCACCACCTGCCGCCAGGCCGGGCGTTATCTGAGGCCGGCGAAAAGATCATCTTCCGGGACCGGGGCCCCGGTGGTGTCGCTGGCCCGGATGAAGGTCTCCAGCCCGAAGACCCGCGCCGCGATCTCCGGCGGGATCTTGGAGAACCACGAGTCCTCGATCTGGCTGGCGTGCGCGCGGAGCGCCTCCCCCTTGCGCTCCAGCACCGCGCGGATGTCGACGGTCGTGGTGATGCGCCGCTCCGACTCGTCCATCATCTGCTGCGTGGCGGGATCCATCTCGTCGAAGTCGGGCACGTCGACGCCCTGCTCCCGGAGCGCCTCCCATACCTCCCGCCAGCCGCTGCGGCGCATCGCCGTGAGGTAGAGCTTCGCCGGGATGCCGGTGGCCGACACGGCTGCCACCGCCGCGCGGCTGGCGTGCAGGTGGTCCGGGTGCTGGTAGCCGCCGTTGTCGTCGTAGGTGACCACGACCTGCGGGCGGTAGCGGCCGATCAGGCCGGCCACGCGGTCGGCGACCGCGGCGAGCGGGATGTTGCTGAAGACGTCCGGCCGGCCCTTGTAGTCCCACTCCGGCATGCCCGAGTCGTGGTAACCGAGCACCTCCAGGTCGCTGACGCCGAGGTAATCGCAGGCCGTCCTGAGCTCGGCCAGCCTGAGCTTTGCCACCGCGGCCTCGTCGTGCCCGTCCTCGCCCGGCTTGACCTGCCCCGGCGCATCGCCGAACTCGCCGTTGGTGCAGGTCACGACCACTGTCCGGATGCCTTCCGCGGAATACTTGGCGAGCACGCCGCCGGTGCTCGAAGATTCGTCGTCGGGATGCGCGTGCACGGCCATCAGGGTGAGTTTCTCCGCCATGACACCAGCCTGCCCGATCACCAGCCATGCCCGTGCCACCGGGTCAGCCCAGCGGTCCCCGCCCGCCGTCGATCTCCGGCCTCGCTACACCTCATTCCACTCGCTGGACCTCATTCCACCAGCGCGAACAGCCGGGCCGGTGCCCCGTCGCAGTGAGCGATCCGGTAGAAGGCGGCGTAGATCATCGCGTTCTTGCCCTGCAGCCGCGATAGCGCCGTGGCGTGCTCGACGAGGTAGATGCCGGCGCCCAGCAAGATGCGGTGGACGATGAAGTCCTCAGAGGTGAAGTCGGTGCGCCGGGCGCACTCCTCCTCGAAGAAGTCGAAGACGACCGCGGTGGGGCGCCGCCCGACCAGCCAGTGCGCGGCGCTCTCGTGCAGATACGGCGAGTTGACGTAGTAGTCGGGGAACTTTCCCCACATGGCGTCGGTCCAGCCGGTAGCGAGCACGGCGACCTCGCCCGGCCCCAGGCCGGGATCCGCTGCCGCCAGATCCTCGGCGGTCACCGGCTGCGAAGGCCCCTTGTCCAGGCCGAAATAAGCTACCCGTCCCGACAGGTCAGTCAGGGAGGCATCGCTGGTTGTCTTGCCGTCGGCAAAGCAATGCAGCGGCGTATCGATGTGGGTTCCGGTGTGCACGCTCGCGTGCACGGAGCTGACCTGCCAGAACCCGGGCCCGCGGTGGAAGCGTTCTACCTGCACCGGGACGTTGGTTGAGGGCGGTCCGATCGTCGAGGTGGAGACCTCGACACTGAGATCCACCAGTGTGCCGCTCGTCATCTCAGCTCAACCTCGCTCGGTCATCGATGCCGTGCTGGCACCGCCGTGATGATCATATTGTGCATGGGCGGTTGTGCCCGGAATCGGCATGTCGCCGCCGAACTTCTATGCGGATCGCGGAGGCACAGGGTGGGAAGCACACATGGCGGGGGCGTGGAGGTAGTCGACCTCCACGCCCACTATCTGGCCCCCTCGCTGGTCGAGCACATCCGGCGAGGTGAATTCAGACCGCACGTGCGGGTGACCGGCGGCCCTGACCGAACTCGCTTCCTGTTTCCCACCACGACGAGCAGGCTGCTCCTGGCCAGGATGACAGACACCCGCGAACGCATCCGCCACCTCGACCAGTGCGAGATCGACATCCAGGTGCTGTCCACCTGGATCGATATGTTCGGCTACGACCTGCCCGAAGACGTGGCTGTCAGCTACCACACCCGGATGAACGAGGGACTCGCCGAGGCCGTCGATGCTTACCCGCGCCGCTTCCGGTTCCTCGCCAGCGTGCCGTTGCCCTGGGGGGCGGCGGCGGCCGATGTCCTGCGGGACGCGGTGACGCGGCTCGGCGCGGTCGGCGCCATGATCGGGACCAACGTCGGCGGCCGTAACCTGGACGACGCACGGCTTGAGCCCTTGTGGGCGGCCAGCGAGAAGCTCGGCTGCCCGGTGGAGCTGCATCCGGTTCATGTCGCCGGCGCGGAGCGGCTGGGCGACTACCAGCTCGAGAACTTCCTGGGCAACCCGTTCGATACGACCGTCGCGGCCGCGTCGCTCATCTTCGGCGGCGTGCTGGACCGCCATCCCCGCCTCGACGTGATCCTGGTGCACGGCGGGGGCTACCTGCCGTACGCGGTAGGCCGGATGACGCACGGGCGGCTGGCCCGGGGGGTTGCCCGGGATCTGCACCGGGAACCCGTCGATTACCTCGACCGATTCCACTACGACACCATCGTCTACGACCGGCGGCTGCTGACCGCTCTCCGCGGCTTGGTGGGCTCCGAGCGAATCGTGCTCGGCTCGGACTATCCATTCGACATGGAGCCGGCCGACATTGTCGCCACCGCACGCGCCGCCCTCGGTGAGGATGCGCTGCACGTGCTGGCCGCGAACGCCCGTCGGCTCCTTGCCCTCGGCCGCGCTGAGCCTGGCGCGCCCAGGCGCTGAGAACGCCCGGCGGCGCCCGCCCGGCGCGCTGTCTTCGGGGCCGGCCGGCGGCCCGTGTCCGCGGTTCCCGTGCAATCGGTCGCCGGGTCTGGCCGCGGCGCCGCCGCCCGTTCCCCCGTAGCCGCTTCACCGCCTCCACGTGGGCATGAACAGGCGTGATGGCTAACGGGGCCGCTCGCGGTTGACAACAACGCCAGGAGTCGGCCACCCTTGAGCCGCAAACGATTGTGGTGCCGGGCGACGCCATGCCGGTGGCCGGGAACGAAGATCAGAACGCTGATCTGCCGCGCGGAGGTCTCAGGATGATCGATCAGGGCGACGGGCGGCGGCTCGGGTGGCTGGGAACCGGCCGGATGGGCTTTGAGCTTGCCCGCCGCCTGGTCGCGGCGGGCTGCAACGTGGCCGTCTACAACCGGACCAGATCCAAGGCCGAGCCGCTGGCGGCGGACGGCGCGACGATCGCCGGGTCGGCCGCGGACCTGGCGGACAGGAATATCGTTTTCGTCATCGTTGGCACATCCGCGGATCTCATCGACGCCGTGCTCGGTCCCCGCGGGCTGATGAGCGGCGAGGCGGCACCGGCCATGGTGATCGACTGCTCCACCGTCTCAGCCGAGGCATCGCAGCACGTGCGGCAGCAGCTGGCCGCCCGGGGGACCTCGTTCCTGGCCGCGCCGGTCATGGGCAACCCCAGGGTCGCCCGGGCCGGCCTGCTGACGCTGGCCGTCTCCGGCCCGCCGGCCGGCTTCGACGCCGCCGCCCGGTACCTGGAGCTGCTGGGTGCCGGAGCGACATATGTCGGGGAAGGCGAGACGGCTCGCACGGTAAAGCTCTGCCACAACCTGTTCCTTGGCGTGGTGACCCAGATAATGGCAGAGGTAACCGTACTGGCGGAAAAGAGCGGGATAAGCAGGCAGGTATTCCTTTCCTGCCTCAACAAGAGTGTCATGGGCTCGCAGTTCACCCGCTATAAGTCGCCGGCATTCGTGAGCCTCGACTTCCAGCCCACGCTCACCGCCACGCCGCTGCGCAAGGATTTCGATCTCGGGCTGGCCGCCGCCCGCGAGCGCGGGGTTCCCCTGCCCGTTGCTGCCCTGGTCCATCAGCTGGTTCAGAGCCTCATCGGACATGGCTACGGGGATGACGATTTCGCGGCGCTGCTGCGCCTTCAGGCCGACTCGGCCGGCCTGGCGCTGGAACGCGAGGACGCCGAGATCTCCGACGGGCTCGATGTCGATGGCGCCATGGCCGCGCGCTAGGCGCCCGCCCGGATCAGGGTCAGGGCCAGCCCGATGCGGGAGGCCGCAGCGCGCAGCCAGTGCCGCTCGTCGTCAGAGCGCAGCAGCACCTGCGCCACGGCAAGGCATGCCAGTTCGGCGTCGGTCACCTCCGGCGGCTTCCCCGGGCCGCTGCGAGGCCCAGCGACGAACTCTGGCGGCGGCACGGCACTCCCGGCCTTCCGCGTCGTCACCCTCGCCCTGGGGCAGGGGGGTCAGCGGGCTCACCCAGACCACGCCAGCGTCCCTGCGACCCATGTCTGGGTGACCCGGGTGGCCGGCGCGAACGGGTCGCCGCCGCAGATGACGAAGTCGGCGGGTTCGCCGGGCTGAAGACCGCCGGCGCACGGTGCCCCAAGGGACGCGGCGGCGCTGACGGTGAGCGCACGGACGGCCTCCTCGCGGCTGAGCGCCTGCTCGGGCTGTAGCTCCCGGCCGCCCGGAAACCTCCGGTCCACGGCGGCACGCAGGTTGGCCAGCGGGTCGAGCGGCCCGCTGGGGTAGTCCGAGCTCAGCACGAGCGGCACGCCGGCCTGGAGCAGGCGCCG
>Ga0137380_10001461_pt1 | contig 19257 bp, 20 predicted proteins | sample SagtaG_17_FD_104809 | JGI IMG/M metagenome (GOLD analysis project Ga0137380, IMG submission 104809) | Vadose zone soil microbial communities from Sagehorn Ranch, Mendocino, California, USA - Sage2_L_100_16 metaG | ecosystem: Environmental > Terrestrial > Soil > Vadose zone | place: USA...
CACGTCTACCAACTCCCCGGCCGCCTTTCCATCGAACCCAGCGTGCCCGTGACAACGGCGCTCTTCCCGCGCAGCTCCGCGCCGGTTACCCAGGAGCTGATCGTTCCCGGCGTGCTCCCGTGGCGCGGATGGATGGGGCAAAACCCTGAACCCAACCGCGTGCCGGTCCAGGTCTGGTACACGATCAAGCGCGCCGCCAAGACGGCGTTCGGCGATCGCCCGCTGCCCGCCGGTACCGTCCAGCTCTATCAGGCTGACTCGAGCGGCCGCGTGCAGCTCATCGGCGAAGCGTCGAACGACCACACCGCACCGGGGCGGGATTTGCGGCTGCAATCGGGCGATGCGTTCGACGTTACCGCCGAGCGCGTACAGACCGACTGGAATCAAGAGCAGCTGCCGCCGATGCGACGCGGCATGCCGAATCGCCAACGCGTCACCGCAGCGTATCGGGTGACGATCACGAACGCGAAGGCCGAGGCAGTCAATGTCGACGTGCGTGAGGCGCACTTCGGCAGCTGGAAGATCATCGAGAGCAGCGTTCCCCCGGAGAAGCTGTCGTCGACCGAGTCCCGCTTCCGCGTTGCGGTGCCCGCGGGTGGCGAAGCGACGTTGACCTACACGGTGCAAATCGAGCAATGACGATTCAGATCGCTCATATCGGAGATATGCATTTCGGTGGGCTGGCCAACGTGCCGGTGATCGAGGCGCTGGAGCGCATGCTGCCCGATCTGCGGCCCGACGCCATCGTCATCGGCGGCGATCTCTCGCAGCGCGCGCGCCACGGCGAGTTCCAGCGCGGCCGCGCCTTTGCGAACCTGTGCCGCGAGACGGCGCCCGTCCTCGTCATTCCCGGCAATCACGACGTGCAGTGGTGGTGGCGGCCGCTCATTCCGTTCGGCAAGGACGCCGTCTACCAGAAGTATCGCAGTTACTTCGGTGCCGACCTGACGCCGACGCTGACGATCCCCGGCGGCGCCGTGATCGCGTCAGTGCTGACGGCCCACGGCGTCGCGTGGGGCTCGCTCACCCCCCGACTGCGCGACATTGCCGTGAAAGGTCACCTTCCCAAGAGCGAGATGCAGCGGGTCCAGTCGGTCTTCGCCAAGGCCGATCCGGGACTCCCGCGCGTGCTCGTGATGCATCACAACCTGCTGCGCGGCGAGATGTCGAAGCGCATGGGCCTGGCGCGCTGGCGCCGCGCGCAACGCCGCATCGTCGAGGCGGGCACCGACGTCGTGCTCTGCGGGCACGACCACGAGGAAGGCGCCGAGCAGCTCGACGGCCGCGTCGCGGTGTCGACCGCCGGCACCCTCTCGACGCGGGCGCGCGGCGGGCGGCCCGTCTCCTTCAACTTCGTCACGATTGATCCCGCAGCAGTGCAGGTTACGTTCTTTCGTTGGGATGCAGCGAAGCAGCGCTTCCAGCCGTCTGATACGGCGGCGTTTGCTCGGTCGCAAAGCAAGCAGTCACTAGCGAAGTCGTCGCCCGTCCCCGTAGCCCAGGAGTGAGGTTAGTTTTGGTGACCTCGGGGCATCGCCCCGGGGTTAACACACCCGTGTCGAGGTTCTGGAATGCCCCCGAAGTTTAGCGGCGTTGATTTCTACAAGATCGACGGTCTTCTCAGCGAGGAAGAGCGCGCCATCCGGGATACGGTGCGCGCCTGGGTCGACGACAACCTGATGCCCGTCATCGGCGACGCCTACGTCGCCGGCAAGTTCCCCAAGCAACTGATCCCCGGCATGGCCGAGCTCGGCCTGTTCGGCGCGAACCTCCCCGAAGAGTATGGCTGTGCGGGCCTGAACAACGTCGCCTACGGGCTCATCATGCAGGAGCTGGAGCGCGGCGATTCCGGGGTCCGGTCCTTCGCCTCGGTGCAGGGCGCGCTCGTGATGTATCCGATCTACGCGTTCGGATCAGAAGAACAGAAGAAGGCATGGCTACCGCAGATGGCGAGCGGCAAAGTGATCGGTTGCTTCGGCCTGACCGAGCCCGACTACGGCTCCAATCCCGCCGGCATGATCACCGTCGCCAAGGAGACGAAAGACGGCTGGGTCCTGAACGGCGCCAAGATGTGGATCACGAACGGCTCGACGGCCCAGGCCGCGATCATCTGGGCCAAGACGGGCAAGATCGACGATGCTGACTCCATCCGCGGCTTCATCGTGGCGACCGACGCGAAAGGGTTCTCGGCCAAGGACCAGAAGGGCAAGCTCTCGCTGCGGGCGAGCGATACGAGTGAGCTGGTGCTCCAGGACGTGCATGTGCTGAAGGATGCAATTCTCCCCAAGTCGGGCGGGCTCAAGTCGCCGCTCATGTGCCTCACGGCGGCACGGTACGGCATCGCCTGGGGCGCCGTCGGCGCTGCCATGGCCTGCTACGACGAAGCGGTGAGCTACGCCAAGCAGCGCGTGATGTTCGGCAAGCCGATCGGGGGGTTCCAGCTACAACAGGCGCGCCTGGCCGACATGCTCACGGAAATCACCAAGGCCCAACTGCTCTGCCTTCAGCTGGGCCGGCTGAAAGACGATGGAGAGTCCACGCCCCAGCAAGTCTCACTCGCCAAGCGTAACAACGTGAACATGGCGACTGATATCGCGCGCGAAACCCGGCGCCTCCTCGGCGCGAACGGTATCCTGGCCGAGTACCAGGCGATGCGGCACCTCGCAAACCTCGAATCGGTGTACACCTACGAGGGGACGCACGATGTCCACACCCTGATCCTGGGACAGGAGATCACCGGCCTGAGCGCCTTCAACTAGAAACCCCCTCAGGCCGCGTCTCGTCATATCAGCCATGCATCTCGCGCTGTTACTCGTCCTCGCGCAAAGCCAATTGGTGGACATTCAGAACCTCTCTCCCCGCGAACATCGGGTGAGCGTGTTCGTGCTTCCGGCGCCGCAGGACCTCAAGGTGTCCGCCGTCGGCGCCGAGCCATGGCCGGACCGGCTGCGCAGCCGCGACGACGACAATTGGCAGGAGGACGAGCAGACGACGTGGCCGGCCGCTGCCTGGATCCTCGATGCGCGCAGCCGCGCGGTCGTCTGGGACATGCGCGCGGTGGACACGCGGCGCGCATCCAACGGCCTGCGCCGGTTCTCCGGCACCGTTCACCTCCCGGCCGGCACGTACGAGGCGCATTACGCGTCGTATCCCGCTTCGTCCGTCTCGTGGAACGGCGACATCAATATCAGCATGAGGGAAATCATCCGGCTGGGCCGGCGCGTGAAGTATGGCGGGCCGTATGTCGAGACGGAGCTGTACAAGCAGTTCGGTCTCAATATCGAGGGCGCGGGCCGGATTGCTTCTCAAGACGACATCAACGCCGCGCATGCGGCGTTCACCGCATCCGCGATCGCGACGCTCGTCCCCGACCGCAACAGCTCCATACGGAAAGGGTTCGAGCTCACCCGGCCCACCAGCGTCGAGGTCTACGCCATCGGTGAGCTGCGGCGCGACGGCGAATTCGATTACGGCTGGATCATGAATGCCGACACGCGTAAGCGCGTCTGGACGATGACCTACGCCGGCACCGATCCCGCGGGGGGCGCGGCCAAGAATCGCATGGCGCACGAGACGCTGCAGCTCAAGCCGGGCCACTATGTCGCCTACTTCGTGTGCGACGACACCCACGGTCCCGATGAGTGGAACAACGTGCCGGCGACCGACCCCGAGTTCTGGGGAATGACGCTGCGCGTCGCCGATCGTGCGGCGCGCGCGTCCGTCAAACCATTCGAGTACGAACCTGTGCCGCAGGGCCAGACCATCGTCTCGATGATTGGGATCCATGACGACGAGATGCGGTCGTCAGGCTTCGCGCTGCGGCGTCCGATGGACGTGCACATCTACGCGTTGGGCGAGGGTACCAGCGACAAGATGCACGACTACGCGTGGATCGTCGACGAGGAGCAGCACAAGCGGGTCTGGGCGATGCGCTACGAGGATACGGAGCATGCCGGCGGTGCCGAGAAAAACCGGTTGTTCGACGGGACGGTGCACCTCGATGCCGGCAACTACCTCGTCTACTACCACAGCGATGACTCGCACTCCTACAACGACTGGAACGGCGCCCCACCGGCCGAAGAACGCTACTGGGGCGTCAGCATCTTCCCGGCGAGCGGCCGGCTGAATCCCTCCGACATCGGGCCATTTATGCGGACCCGGGGCGCGGGGGGCGGGGGGACCAACACGACGCTGGCGCAGCTCACGCACATGGGCGACGACGAAGACGCGCGTACGCCGCTGCGTCTCACCGAGGCGACGCGCCTGCGCGTCCTGGTGATCGGCGAAGGCCGTGACGGCGACATGTACGACTACGGCTGGATCGAGGACGCAGACGGCCAGACCGTGTGGAAAATGAAGTACGACGAAACCGACCCCGCGGGCGGCTCGGAGAAGAACCGCGTGTTCGACGGCGTGATCAGCCTGCCCGCAGGCAACTACGTCCTGCGCTACCGCTCTGACGGCTCCCACTCGTACAACGACTGGAACGCCGACCCCCCCGACGATCCCGAAAGTTGGGGCATCTCTGTGTTCCGAATGGCGCGGCGCTAGCGTAGCTTTCCGTCCTCATGAAAATCGCTGTGTGCATCAAACGCGTGCCCGATTCGGAAACGCGCGTCAAAATCGCTGCCGACGGCAAAAGCCTCGACGAAGCGGGGGTCAAGTTTGTCTTGAACCCCTACGACGAGTTCGCAGTGGAAGAGGCGCTGCGCCGCAAGGAAACAGCGGGGACCGGCGAGGTCGCCGTCATCTGTCTCGGTCCTGCCGCAGCCCAGGAAACGATTCGGACCGCCCTGGCGATGGGCGCCGATCGCGGCGTCCTGTTGCAGGCGGACAAGATCCCTGTCGACGCATTCGAGACGGCCAAAGTCATCGCGGCCGAGCTGAAAAGCACGACGTGGGACCTGATCCTGTTTGGCCGCATGGCGATCGACGATTACAACCACCAGGTCGGCTCGCTCGTCGCCGAGTTGCTCGGCCTCCCGTGTGTCACCGCCGTCTCGCATCTCGACATCGAGGGGACGAAGGGCGTCGCCGAGCGAGAGATCGAAGGCGGCATCGAAGTCGTGGACTTTCCGCTTCCCGCCGTGCTCACCGCGGACAAAGGACTCAACGAACCACGCTATCCCGCGCTCAAGGGCATCATGGCGGCGAAGAAGAAGCCGCTCGAGGTGAAGCCGGTGCAACCGGGAGCGGGCTCTCTCGAGGTCGTCGCGCTCACTCCGCCGCCCGATCGCAAAGCGGGCAAGATCGTCGGTGAGGGAGCCGGGGCTGTCGGTGAGCTGGTGCGGCTGCTCCGCGAAGAGGCGAAGGTCCTGTGACGACGCTCGCCGTGCTGGAGCAGCGCGATGGCGTGCTGCGCAAGATCTCCCATGAGGTGGTGACGGCCGCGCAGCGGCTCGGTGGCGGTGTCGAAGCCGTCGTATGCGCGGCAGGAGCGGTTCAGGGCGCCGACCAGGCCGGCAAGTACGGCGCCGACAGGATCGTCACTCTGACGAACCCAGCCTTCGCGAAGTATGCCCCTGAGGCCTGCGCGGAGGCGCTCGCCGACCGTGCGAAGCAGGGCGGGTATCGCGCCATCGTCTTCGCGGCGAGTGCAACTGGCAAGGACCTCGCCCCGCGCGTCGCGGCGAAGCTCGGCGTAGCTGTGGCAGCTGATCTCACCGATCTCGCAGGGGATGGCGTCGGCATGGTCATAACGCGGCCGGTCTATGCGGGCAAGGCGCTGCTCAAGGTAAAGGTTGCGTCGCAGCCCGCTGTGCTCTCGCTGCGGCCCAACGTCTTCACGCCCGTGGAGCGCCCGAAGGCGGGTGCCGCGGAGACGGTCGCCGTCACCGTCCCCGCAGGCCGCGTGGTCGTACGAGAGATCAAAGCCGCGCCTGCGGGTACGCTCGACGTCGCGGAGGCGCAGGTGATCATCTCTGGCGGCCGCGGCCTCAAGGAGCCGGCCAACTTCAAGGTGCTCGAGGAGCTCGCGCGCGCGTTTGGGGGCCAGGCCGCGGTCGGCGCGTCGCGCGCGGTCGTGGATGCGGGGTGGCGGACGCACGCCGATCAGGTGGGGCAAACGGGGAAGACCGTGAGCCCCTCGCTCTACATCGCGGTCGGGATCTCCGGGGCGATCCAGCATCTCGCCGGCATGCGGACGTCGAAAGTGATCGTCGCCATCAACAAGGACAAAGACGCGCCGATCTTCAAGGTGGCCGACTACGGCGTCGTGGGTGATCTGTTCGAGATCGTCCCCAAGCTCACCGAAGAGATCCGTAAACTGCATGGATAAGATCGTCCCGGCTCAGTATCAGCCCGCGTTACCACTCGACAAACTGATTCTCCAGGAGGGCGCCGAGGGCGCCAGCGATCGCATGGAGCTCGACGTGCTCATCGTCGGCGCGGGGCCCGCCGGACTCGCCTGCGCGATCGAGCTCGCCAAGCTCGCCAAGGTCGACGGCACCGAGCTCAACATCGGAGTCCTGGAAAAGGCGGAAGCCCTCGGGGAGCACTCGCTCTCCGGCGCCGTAGTCAACGCGCGCGCATTTCGCGAGCTTTTTCCCGACGTCAAAGAGTCGGAGTTTCCGTTCCGGGGGCCGGTTGGCAAGGAAGCTGTGTACCTGCTGACGGCTGAGCGCAGATGGCGTCTTCCCACGCCACCGTCGATGCGCAACCACGGCAACTACATCGCGTCGCTGTGCGAGATCGTGCGTTGGCTCGGCGCCAAGGCCGACGCGCTCGGCGTCAATGTGTTCACCGGCTTTCCGGCAGCGCAGCTCCTGGTGCGCGACACGGCGGTGGCGGGTGTACGCACCGCGGCCGCGGGTCTCGATCGTGACGGCAAGCCGACGTCCGCTGGTTCGCCGCCCAACGATCTCGTCGCTAGAGTCACGGCCCTCGCCGAGGGGACGAGGGGTCTGCTGGCGCAGGCGTGGTGCCAGTGGCAACGGGTCCCCTCGGAAAATCCGCAGATCTTTGCCCTCGGCGTGAAGGAGCTGTGGGAGACGAAGCAGCCGCTCGATCGTGTGATCCACACGCTGGGATGGCCGCTGCCCAGTGATGCATTCGGCGGCAGCTTCGTGTACCCGCTCGAACCGAATCTCGTCGCGCTGGGGCTCGTGGTCGGGCTCGATTACCGCGACGCAGCGCTCGACGTGCATGTCCTGCTGCAGTGGTTGAAGCAACATCCGCTGCTACGCGAGCTGCTGGCCGGCGGCGAGATGATCGAGTGGGGGGCGAAGACGATTCCCGAAGGCGGTTTCTACTCTCTCCCCGAGCGGCGCTCGGGCACCGGTGTCGTGCTGCTGGGCGACGCGGCGGGGTTTGTGGATGTGCCGTCGCTCAAAGGGATTCATTACGCGATGCAATCGGGGATTCTCGCCGCCCGGGCCATCTTCCAGAATCTCAAGAGTGGCACTGCGCTTTCGGAGTACGATCGCCTGGTGAACGCGTCCTACATCGCCACCGATCTCTACCGCACGCGGAACATGCGGCTCGCGTTCCGCGACGGATTCTATCTCGGCGGCTTGCAGGCAGGGTTGATGACGCTCACGGGAGGAAGGTTTCCCGACGGTAGGTACAAGATGCCTGCAGATGCGGACGTCCCCCGCCGGTTATCCCCGGGCTTGCGCCCGGGGTCAGCCGGGACGTCGAATGCGGTCAGCAAGGTCGATGCGGTGTTCAAGTCCGGGAATTCGACGCGAGACACGATCCCGAGTCACCTCATTGCGCCTCCCGATCTCCCGGTGGAGGTCGCCCGGTTTTACTCGCGGATGTGTCCGGCAGGTGTCTACGAGGCGCATGATCCGGATGTAGGGGCGCAGCATGCTGCGCCCCTACTCCGCATCAACGCCCCGAATTGTGTGGACTGTAAGGCGACGGACGTACTTGGACCGCGGTGGACGCCACGGGAGGGCGGCAGCGGACCGAAGTACAAACGCATGTAACGCTAGGCGTGGATGTCCCTGAAGTAGTGGCGCGCGCGTTCCGCGAGCTGGGAGGTGGACATCGGCAGATTGCGTTTGACCCAGAGCATCGTCCGCTGCCCGCTCGGAAACCGAGCTCCGTCCTCCTTGGATACACCCGTCATCTGCGTCAGTGAAATCCCGAACATCTCCTTGCTGGCGCGATCGAGCGCGATGCCAAATCGCTCGTCTTCCGGCGTGCTCAAGATGTCGGAGTGGGTGCGGCCTAACTCCTCGAGCGGGGCCGCGTACGCGTGCTCGGACTGCGTATCCATCGTGTAGCCACAGTAGAGCGAGAATGGGTAGGTGCCGGCCAAGGCATTCCAGAAGTCTTCGATCCGGATCGCGCCGGCGGTGTTCCCCGCTTGCCACAACGCATTCGCCATCTCGCTGTAGACCCGCGAGTCACGGCCGGATGGCTGGAGGCGCGACAGGACGGGCGCCAGCGCGCTACGAAACAGTGCCCATTCCGGCAGGCCGTCAGCAACGCATCGTCCTGTGATCTGCTCGGCATCGAGGACGGACAGCTGTCCCGGATCGCGCAGCGATTGCGGGCGGAATTTGCCCGCTGCCAGGCGTTCGAACAGCCGGTCCCGCTGATCGGACCCTGCGATGACCACCACGCTGTCTCCGCGCCGCAAGCCCGCTTCGACGAACACGAGCGCCGACTCGGTGAGCGTGTCGCGACGACGATCTTGGTCTTCGGTATGGCGGTGAAACTGGGCGAAATGGCGGCCCGTCGGCGCGTCAGTCAGAAGGTTGCTACCAGCGGCCGTGGTCACTCGCTACCCGATTCATCGAAATAGTGACGTGCGCGCTCGAGCACCGCAGCGCTCGCAGAGGGCAAGTTGCGCTTGACCCACAGCATCGTCCGCTGCCCGCTGGGGAAACGCCGCTCACCTTCCTCACCGTGGCTCGAGAATCCGACCATCTGCGAAAGCGGAACACCGAACACGTCCTGGCTTGCGGCGTCCAAGGCGATGCGAAACCGCTCGTCTTCAGGGGTGCCGAGGATGTCTGAGTGGGTGCGGCCGATCTCCTCGAGGGGCCCGGTGTAGGCGTGATCGTCGTGGACGTCGAGCATGTAACTGCAGAACAGCGAAAACGGATACAGGCGCGCGAGCGCGTTCCAATACTCCTCGAGCCGAATCGCGGCTTCCTGCTTGCCTTCGTGCCACAGCACATTGACGGTCTCGCCATACGCCCGCGTCGTACCGCGCCCGAACGCCCGTACCCGCTCGAAGATCGCCCCCATCGCGTATCGAAAGTCTTCCCACTCCGGCATGTCATTGCGCATGAACTTGCGCAGCGTCAGCTCGGCATCGTGGAGCTCGAGCTGGCCGGTCTTGAGAAACACGCCGGGATCGAGATCGTCCTCACGCAGACGGTTGAGGAAGAGCTCGGTGTGCGCGGGGGACGCGATCACCACGACCGCGTTGCCGCGGCGCAGGCCGGTCTGCAGGTACAGTGTGACGGCGTCGGTGAGGGCCTGCGGGTCGCTCTGCAATTGGGCAAAATGCCGGTTCACCGGGGCTTCGATCAGCAGCGCACTGACAGGGGGTGAGGACATCTAGCGATCTAGCGACAACAAAAAGAGAGGCCTCATGAACGCGTAGACTAGGGCCTGCCATTTCCAGCCACAATCAACCATCTGAGCGAATGGCTAGCGGCAGCCTCCCCCTCTTGGATTAGCTCATCGGATGGAAATCCTGAAAGCTCAGTTTGATGCCGTCGATGATGAACTGGACGGCGATCGTGGCGAGGACCAACCCCATGAGCCGGGTCAGGATCCGCATCCCCGTCTGGCCGAGCCGCCGCTCCACCAGCGAGGCTGCCGACAGCACCAAATAGGTGATCAGCGCAGTCAGCACGATCGAGACGTAGACGGTCACCATCGCAGCGGTCGATTTCGCCCCCAGGGCGAGCACCATGACGGTCGAGATCGCGCCCGGCCCCGCGAGCATCGGCACGCCGAGCGGTATGATGCCGATGTCGTCCTTCTGGATTCCCTCGGCGGTCTCGATCGGCGTCTCGCGCTGCTGGCTGCGCCGCGCCTGCACCATGTCGAGCGCGTTCAGGCCGATGAGCACGCCGCCCGCGATCTTGAACGCGCCGATCGTGATTCCGAAGATCTTGAAGATCAGGCTGCCGCCCAGCGCGAACGCGATGAGCGTGATCGCGCATGTCCACGTCCCGCGCCGTGCCAGCACGCGCCGCTGCGCGGGTGAGTCGCGCGCCGTCATCGCCAGGAACGTGGGGATGACCGCGAACGGATCCACGATGAACAAGATCGACGTGAAGATCAGAACCAGCTCGATCGCCCGTTCGGTCATCGTGCAGCCCCGACGAGGCCGGCCCGAATGCGCTGCATCTTCGGCGTCCGCTCCCCCACATCGCGCAGCTGCGCGCGGACGCGATTGTACGTGCCGGCTGAGAAGCGCAGCGTGAGCGGTCGTCCATCGCGCACGACATCCATGTCGACCGCGCCACCCGGGCCGACCGCCCGCACTGCGGCGCTGACATCGGTCCCGTCGAGGATGGACCGGCGGTTGATCCGCACCAGCTCGTCGCCGGTACGGAGTCCCGCCGCTTCCGCGGCGCTCCCGGGCGCCGCGACGGCGCGCCAGCGGCCGCCCTGCACGGCCGGTGGGATCGAGCCGATGCGGGCGTCGACGTCGGGTGTCTCGGTGAACGCCACCTTCCATCCGGCGGCGCGGAGGTAGTCGTCCCACGGAATCTCGGTAGCGCCGCTCACGTACAGCCGCCAGAACTCCTCGAAGTTGTGCCCGGTCGCGCTGCGGACCGCCGCTACCAGCTCGTCGCGTGTGAAGCCGCGCTCGCCCGCGTAGTGGTCGAGCAGATAGCGCATCACATCGTCGAGCGATTTCGCATTGTCGGTCGAGTCGCGGATCGCAAGATCGAGCAGGAAGCCGAGCAACTCGCCCTGCAGGTAATAGGAGATGACGTGACTGTTGTTCACGACCGGTGAGTCCCATACCGTCCACGACGACCGCTCGGGCGAGATCAGCAGGCGTGCGGGATTGCTGCGGTAATTCCCGATGGAAGCGGCGAGGCCGCTGGCGAAATCGTCCGGACTGTCGAGGCCGGCCCGCGCCAGAATCACGTCGGCATAATAGTCGGTGACGCCCTCGCTCCACCACAGATTCACCGTGCGCACTTCGTGCTCGTAGTCGAATGGACCGAGCTCGACCGGACGGATGCGCTTGACGTTCCAGGCATGGAAGAACTCGTGCGCGCTCACGGTTTCGGCGCCGCGGGGATACCTGGCCAGCGTTTCGGTGGTGACGCCGATCGTGGTCGAGTTCAGATGCTCGAGCCCGCCGCCGCGGCCGCCGACGAAGATGTACGTGTAGTCGGTGTAGGGGGCCGAGCCGAAGATGCCGATCGCCGTCGTCGAGATGCGCCGCAACATGTCGACGAAGACTCCAGGTTCATAGGCGCGACCGCCGCCGAGATCGACGACGGCGCGATGCGGCGTGCCGGCAGCGCTGAACCGATACGTCAGGAACTTGCCCAGCAGGACCGGAGCATCGATGAGCACGTCGTAGTTTGGCGCCGCGTACGTCGTGCTGTCGACTGTCGTCGGCACCAGGCCCGTGGCGACGCGCCACCCTGCAGGCACCTGGAACGTGACGCGGGCCGGCGCCTGCTTCCACCCGTCCAGATACATGAACGTGCGCGGACCATCCACCACTCCGGAGCTCGACCGCAAGAACCAGCGGTTATTGGGCCGTCGCCATTGGTCCGTGTCCCGCAGTCCCGCGGTATAGCGCATCGTGATCCCGGCAGCGCCCTTGGGGTCGATGACCCACGAGATCGGCGAATCTTGCTGAATGGGCAGGGAATCGCCCGCGGCGTTCACGGCGACGACGTCACGGATGTTTTGCCACGAATCCATGAGCCGATACGCGCCGGGCGCCCAGTTCGGAATGACGAGACGGCTGCGACTCGGCGGATTGGTGATTTGGAGCTCGACGAGATACGCGGACCGGTCCGTGGGGACGGTCACGCGGTAGGAGAGCTGTGGACTGGAATCTTGCGCGCTGAGGAGCGCGACGAGCAGCAGGATCAAATCGCGACCTGCACAACCCGATCTTTGCCCGACTTCTTCGCATCGTACATGGCCTGATCGGCCCGCCGCAGGAGATCGTCGGTACTGGCCTCCGTGGCTGTGCAGGAGACCACGCCGATGCTCGCCGTCACATTCGGCGTTCCCTTGAACACGTTGCGCAAGCCGACGACGAGCCGTTTGGCCGCGGCGTCCGCCAGGTGCGCATCGGTCTCCGGCATGATGACGGCAAATTCGTCGCCGCCCAGCCGTCCGACGACATCGGCCTGCCGCACCGATATGCGCATAGCGTCGGCAACGAGTTTCAGCACGGCATCACCCGTTTGATGGCCATGAGTGTCGTTGATGACCTTGAAGTTGTCGAGATCCATGTACATCAGCGCCAGTGGGCGCGGATACCGGCGGTTGCGGTCCAGCTCCTGACCGAGCCGCTCGGCGAACGCGCGGGCGTTGAGGACGTTCGTGAGCGGATCCTGAATGACCAGGCGCGCCATCTGTGCTTCCCTGCGTCGCAAAGTCTGCAGCCCCGCCATGGCGAGGCCGAGGACGGCGAGATACGCCAGTCCGGTCAATACGCGCCACACCATCGGCGTGTCCGCCGGCATTTGGACCCACGCGGTGGCTTCCCGAAATCCGGTCGTGACGACGGCGAATACGATTCCCCACACCAACCCCTCGGTCCACGTGACCAGGAGCACCGGGATGATGTACAGGATCCCAAGCCTGGCAGCTGGCGGGGTTACCGCGTTGACCCAGTACACGACGAGGGTCAGGAGGATGTACCCCGTCAGGCGGAGCGCGCGACGGACGTTCGGTGAGCTGAGAGCGGCCATCAGTAGGGTGGCTCCGCGACGTGCCGTGGGTCGTCGAGGATGATCGCCTGCAGCTCCGTGCCTGCCGGAACGGTCGGCATGTCGGCTGGGACGATCAGGAGGGCGTTGGCGCGTGCCATACTCGTGAGAATGCCAGAGCCCTGCGGCCCTGTCAAACGAGCCTCCCCTTCCTCTACTATTGCGCGCAGGTAGTGTCGCAGCTTGGGACCGAGCGTGATCGGCTCCCTGACAATCACCGGAACGGTGCGGCGAAACGGCAGGGCGTGCCCCTGCAGCCGCCGAATCGCAGGTCGCACGAACAGCTCGAATGTCACCATTGTGCTCACTGGATTCCCCGGCAACCCGATCCACGGGACTCCTTGCAGTAGACCGAATCCGACCGGGGCTCCGGGCCGCATGGCGATCCGCCACAGCTTCAGCTCGCCGCCGAGCTCCTGTAGCACGTCCCGCACAAAGTCGTGCTCTCCCACGCTCACGCCGGCGGTCGTGACCAGGAGATCCGTTCCCGCGGCACCGCGCAGATGCTCGCGCAGGCTCACTTTGCTGTCGCGCGCGATCCCCAGGTTGACGGGCTCCGCGGCGGACCGGCGAATCAAGGCCTCGAGCGTATAGGAGTTCGAGCTTGCGATTTTGGTGCCCGCCAGAATCGCGTCTCGCTCCTCCAGATCGACGATTTCATCGCCCGATCCCATGAACGCCACGCGTGCCCGGCGATGCACGAGCGGCGCATCGTACGCGATCGATGCCAGCACGCCGAGCTGCGCCGGGCCGAGGGCCGTGCCCGCAGGGAGCACGACTGTGCCTTTGCGAATGTCTTCGCCGCGGCGCCGGATGTTCTTTTTCGCGTCGCGCGCATTGCGGATCGTGACTTTGCCATTCGAGGACTGCGTGGTGTCTTCCTGGCGGATCACCGTATCGGTGCCTTGCGGCAATGGTGCGCCGGTGAAGATGCGGGTCGCCTGCGCCTTGCCTACGGTCTTTTGCGGAAACTGCCCGGCCGCGATCGTCTCGATGATCTCGAGATCGGTCTCGGTCTCCGCGAGGTCCGCACTCCGCACAGCATAGCCATCCATCGCGGAATTGTCCCACGGCGGCAGGTCGATCGGACTGGCGACGTCCTCGGCGAGGACCGCATCGAGCGCCTCGCGCAACGGTCGGCGAGCGTGAGGCAGCGGCCGGCAGTCTGAGAGGATGATCCTGGCGGCCTCCGCTGGCGTCATGGGGGGAGTATCTTCGCGCGATCCCACGCGAGATTGGCGATCGTCACGAGCCAGGCGGTGTCGCTGAACCGAAAGACGGGGATCGGAAGGCGCAGGGTACGGTCGTCTGTGACCATCGCGACCCAGTCGCCAGGATCGTGCACGGCGGGATCGAAGATCGGTTTCGGTCCCGCCAGGGTGCGATACACCTCGATCTTGGGAAGCGGTGCGCGCTTGAATCCCTCCACGAGCACGATGTCGGCGTCGCTGAGATAGCGCTGCGCGAGGGTGACGGGATCGGATTCCGCTTCCGTGCGCTCGAACAGCACCCGCTGTCCCGGTGCTTCCATCAGCACCCGCTCCACTCTCCCCTCGTGCCAGTGCCGCCAGGTATCCTTGCCCTTCTGATCCATGTCGGCGGGGTGAGATCCGTGCTTGATCGTCATCACGCGGAACTTGCGACGCACGAGCTCCGCCGCGAGCGCGACCAGAAACGTCGTCTTGCCCGCGTTCTTGAGGCCGATGATGGAGATCATGCGCGTCGCCGCCACAACGCCTCCGCACGCTCGAGTTCGTCCGGCGTGTTCACGTTAAAGAACAGCTCGTCGGGGTCGCCGAAGCCCCGAACCTGCGCGAGGGAGAGGATACCGACCCTTACATCGGTGTGGAAGGAGATGGCTTTTAAGTCCCCGGTTTCGAGCCGCCGCGCGATCGCCGGGCCACACGCCGGGCCATACACGGCGCAGAGCGGCTCCAACCCGCGGCGGCCGGAGCTCTCCGGAAGAAACGCGTCGTAGTTGCCGGCCGCGGCGCCATCGACCAATGCCCGCAGCAACGCGTCAGGAACGAATGGCATGTCCCACGCGACGCACAGGACAGGCTCGGGCGCAGCCGTGACCGCCGTGTAGATCCCGCCCAGACTGCCGAAGCCGGGCCGTGCGTCTGGAATGGTCCTCAGATCCGCGCGCCACGCGGAGGCCCCGGGTGCGTTGGCGATCAACAATGGAAGCGCGCCGGTCACGGCCTCCACACCCTCGACTACGCGGTCGAGAATGCGGGCTCCGCCGACCGACAGCAGCCCTTTCGGGATCCCGCGGTATCGACTGGCAGCGCCCCCCGCCAGGACAGCTCCCCGCATCTAGACCCCGAGGTGACGGTGTTCGACGGCGAGGCAGTGATCCATCACGAAGGGGATGCCCGCCTTGGCTGCGCGCGCCTGCGCCGCCGCATCCACGACGCCTTGCTGCAGCCAGATCAGTTGCGGCTTGAGCGCAATCGCCTCATCCACGACGGCACCCGCGAGCTCGCTGCGGCGAAACACGTCCACCGCGTCGATGGTGTGATCGCGCGCCGCATCGGTGAGCGTGCGGTAGCTCTTCTCGCCGAGGATTGCGTCATGACCCGGATTCACCGGAACGATTTTGTATCCCGACCGCTGGAGATAGCGCGCGACGGAATTGCTGGGCCGCATCGGGTTGGGGGATAATCCCACGACGGCGATGGTGCGCGCCTTGCGGAGCAGGGCGCGGACGGCCTCTTCTTCGGCGGGTGTCATGACCCGCGCTTGTGCACGTGCGGCGTGCCGCTGACCGCGCGGCCGACGAGCACCATCCCGGAGCGCTCGGCGATGGTCACGGCGAGCGTGGACGGAACGCTCGGCGTTGCGACCCAGGCGAGTCCTGCCCGTGCCGCTTTGAACGCCAATTCGGCCGAGATCCGGCCGGTCACGAGCAGCCCGCGGTTCTCGATCGGTGTCCGCGCGAGCACCGCGGCACCGATCACCTTGTCGACCGCGTTATGCCGGCCGATGTCCTCCGCGTGAAAGAGCAGCGTATGGGCGTCGGTGAGCGCGGCGGCATGAATGCCGCCGGTCTCGTTATAGCGTGCGCCCGCCGCAAACAGCTCCTTGAAGAGCGCGCGCAGCGTTTCGGGGGCTGGAGGATCGCCGCGCAGCGGTGGCGAATGGGCCATCGCATCGGGGTCTGCAAGCATCGTGGCGACCGCGCCGCAACCCGACTCGAGCACCAGCTTGCGCCGTTCACCTTTCACCTGCGCCACTCGCTCCGGCTTCACGTCGGCCCAGAATCCCAGATCGGGCGCGCAGGGACGCAGCTGCACGAGGTCGTCGAGTGACGCGATGTATCCCTCACCGTGGAGCCATCCCACCACCAGCTCTTCGAGCTGATCGGGCGTGCACATCCACGTGACCGCGGGCTCGCCGTTCACCTCGAGCCAGACGGGCCACTCCTCGACCACCGCGGAGTCGGCACGCATCCGGCCCGAGCGGTCGCCCGGCTGTTTACGATTCGCCGCGGTATTCGGAGTAGTGATTGGGACTCTCCTCAATACGCACACAGTGCAGGCCAACGCCGGCAGGCAAGGCACCGGCGATTCGTTCCCACACATGCAACGCGAGCGCCTCGCCGGTCGCGACCCACTTCCCATCGGCGAACGGCGCGATGTCTTCGTTCATATGGCGCCCGTCGAAACGACCCACGACTTCACGCTGCAGCAGCGACTTGAGCACGGGCAGGCTCATCACACCGCCGCGTGCCGGATCGAACACACCCTTCACGGTCACGGCACAGCGATAGCGATGGCTGTGGTCGCTCGTGGCCCCGGCAAACTCCGGGGTATTGGGAAACCGGTGCGTCGCAGTGAATTCGACGATCCTGGTCAGATACGCTGTCGGCATCCCTTAGAATACCTGGACGGCGGTGGCCTTGAAAGAGAACACGACCGTGCCGCCCGGAGTGAGCGCGAGATCGCGTGCGGCCTCCGCGGTCACGGCGGCGACCAGCTCCACGCCGCCCATGTCCGCCCGAACATGCACGCCGGCGCCGCGGTGCTCGATGGCCAGGCCGGTCACGCGACCCTTGAAGACATTGCGGGCCGATGACGGGAGCGGCTCGCGGCTCACGAAGATGTCGGTGGGCGGGACCGCGACCACCACTGGACCGGCGCGATCGGTCATGACCACGAGCTCGATGCTCCCGACGCGCACCGTCTTCACTCCGTCGCCCGCGGGAAGCTCGACGCGAAACAGGTTCTCGGGCGTGACTGGGGACAGGCGACCGTCTGCGAGCGCGCGGATGTCGTCGGCCCAGCGGTAGGCGTCTTCGAGCTGGTGTGATGCGATGCAGACGGCAAAGGGACGGGCCGCTCGCTCTGCGGCGAGCGCGCGGTACAACGCGCCCGCGGCGGCACGGTCGGCGGAGCTGGCTGGCTCGTCCAGCAACAGGACGTCGGTTCGCAGCGCGAGCGCTCGCGCGACCGCCACGCGTTGGACCTCGCCATCGGATAGCTCGTGACGGCGCCGCGCGAGCAGCGACTGGAGTCCGAGGCGGTCCACCACATCCCCGATGATGCCGTTGGCCGCGGTGCGTCCCATGTCCCGGACCTGCAGACCGTATTCGAGATTCTCGCGCACAGTGCCGCGAAAGAGAATCGGCCGTTGCTCGACCAGCGTCACGCGCCGGCGTAACGAGGCGGGTGGACGCCGGGGCACGACGGCGCCGTTCCAGAGCACCTGGCCTTCGGTCGGCGCCTCGAGGAGTGCGAGCAGGCGAAGCAGCGTGCTTTTTCCGGCCCCGTTGTGTCCGACGACCGCCACCGTTCCCGTGCGGGGCACCGTGAACTGCTCGAGGTCGAGCACGACGCGTCCTTCATAGCGGTGGCGGATGCCGCGCAGCTCAAGCATGGCCGCGTCCCTGCAGCACCTGCAACGCGATGTTCACGACGAGCGCCAGCATCAACAGCACCAGGCCGAGCGCGAGCGCCAGGCCGAAGTCCCCTTGCGCCGTGTAGAGCGCGACGGCGGTGGTCAGCGTGCGCGTGGAGCCGCGGATATTGCCGCCGACGATCATCGCCGCCCCGATTTCGGCGACGACCTGGCCGAAGGCCGCGGTAATGACGGCGGCAAGAGCGAAGCGCGCTTCGCGCGCCACCGTCCAGGCGGTCCGCCACGATCCCGCCCCCAATGTTTCGGCGGTGCGGCGGATCCGCGGGTCGACGCCTTGAATGGCGGCGGCCGACAGCGCGGCGGCGATCGGCAACGCCAGCAGCACGTCCCCGACGACGATCGCTTGCCAGGTATAGAGCCACCCCAGGCCACCCAGCGGGCCGCGTCGTGAGAGCAGGCCGTAGAGCAGCAGGCCGACGACCACGGTCGGGAAGGCGAGTGCGGTGTTGACCATCGTCAGCGCGGCGCGTCGTCCCCAGAAGCGCCGGGTGGCGAGGAAGTAGCCCAGCGGCAACCCCACGGCGCAGGAGATGGCTGTCGCAACGACCGCAACTTTGAGAGTGAGAAGAGCGATCCCGTAAACCTCGGAATCACCCGCAACGAGTAGTCCCCACGCCCGCCGGAAGCCTTCGGCTAGAAAATCCATCCAATGCCGAGACTGATCCAGGGATGGAGCGTCCAGTCGTTGAGCGGTTGGGTCAGGGGAAGCACGCGCGACCCATCCGACGCCCGTTGTTCATGGAAGGAGAGGGGATACTTGAGACGCCAGAACTGAGCGCGCGCCTCGCCATTGATCATCACGCGTCGAGCGGGATACCAGCGGACGCCGGTCGCAAACGCGATCGTCAGCTTGGTGCCGAACTGGTAGCCGCTTCCCGTCGTGTCCCCCGGGGAATTCACATCGAACGTCAGCCCAAGCCCCGTTCCCACATACGGGGCAAGCCCGCGCCATGTCTTGTTGCCGCTGAGCCGCAGCTGCATTCCGACCTCCACCATGGCGAGATCGGACTTGAACGGACCGGTGCGGCGGGCGGGAGATGAGGAGTCGGCGCGTGGATCGAGGATGAATCGGTCGCCATGGAGGTAGGCGCCGGTGAACTGAAAGTGCAGCGCTCTGCCGGCCGGGATCTCGTAGCGCGCCCCGAACGTCAGGGCGTTGCTCGTGCCTGCGCCCGCGGTCCCGCGGTCCGCGCCCAGGTGGCCGACAAAGACGACCGGCCCCGAATGGAGCAGGATATCGCGGTAGGGTGGGTGCTCGGGGTCGTGGCCGACCTGGGCGGTTAGGCGGTTCGTCGGTTGGGCCGTTAGCAGTGCCGCCACGCCGATTGCCGTTCGAACCGCCAAACTGCCAAAGCGCCAAACCGCTCGTCTCATCAGTCAGTCTCCCTGAGGTCGCGTCCCGTCATATCTTTAGGCGGGTAAATAACCATGAGGTGCAAGATCG
>Ga0137380_10001466_pt1 | contig 19225 bp, 22 predicted proteins | sample SagtaG_17_FD_104809 | JGI IMG/M metagenome (GOLD analysis project Ga0137380, IMG submission 104809) | Vadose zone soil microbial communities from Sagehorn Ranch, Mendocino, California, USA - Sage2_L_100_16 metaG | ecosystem: Environmental > Terrestrial > Soil > Vadose zone | place: USA...
CGGACTGCGCGACGCGGCCGGACAGCCGCTGAAGTACACCGCACACGACTTCCGCCGCATGTTCGCCACCGAGGCCGTCATCGGCGGCCTGCCCGTCCACATCGCCGCCCGCCTACTCGGACACCACAGCCTGGCCACCACCCAGGCCTACCTCGCCGTCTTCCAAGACGACCTGGTACACAACTACAGGGCCTTCCTCGACCGGCGCCGCTCCATGCGCCCGGAGGCCGAATACCGCGAACCCACCGCCGACGAATGGCGCGAGTTCCAGCAACACTTCGAGCTGCGCAAGGTGGAACTCGGCACCTGCGCCCGGCCCTACGGCAACCCCTGCCGACACGAACACGCCTGCGTGCGCTGCCCCATGCTGCGCGTCGACCCCGCCCAACGCGGCCGACTCGTCGAGATCGTCGCCAACCTCCGCAACCGCATCGCCGAAGCCCGTATCAACGGCTGGCTCGGCGAGGTCGAAGGACTCCAGGTCAGCCTCGACGCCGCCGCCGCCAAACTCGTCAGACTCGACCGCGCGACCACAGCCGCAAGCACAGGCGTCACCAACCTCGGCATCCCCGTCATCCGAGAACACCACGACCAGGAGAAATAGACGATCGTCGTGGTCCGGTAAACACTACCTCTACGGCCTGGGCGATCTGGTCCTGCGGGTCGTCGAGGTTGGCTCGGTCCAACGGCTGCCGGACGGCGACTGGCTGACCCTCAAAGGGATGCAGCTCACCTGGAGCGGTACGGAGCTGAAGGAGCGCCAAGTGTTGGTACGGCTGAGCGGTCTGACCAGACGACGGGAGCCGTCGTAGTGGGCACGTATTTCGGGGCGACCGCGGTGGACCAGCTCGTGCAGGCGCAAGCCGAGCCGGAGCGTCACCTGGTGAACGGGCCGGATGGCCGGTGTATTGGCTGCGGTGGTGTGGAACCGTGCCGAGCGCGGGTGCGACTGGAGGCGGTGTTTGCGCTGTACGGGCGGCTACCGAAGCGGCGGCCCGGCGTGACGATGGTCGGGATGCGACGGACAGACCGGCCCGACAAGCGGTCGTGGTTCGAGGGGTGACCGCCTCGCGGCGAGCGTGGTCGTAGTCGGATGCGGTGACGCACAGGCGTAGCTGGCGAAGCGGGTTCGGATCGGTCATGAGATCCAGTGTGACGCCGAAGGGTCGGTGGTTCACCTTGTCGCTATCGTGAGGACGAGGAGGGGCTATGGAGATCGGTGGCAGGCATCCCGCGCTCGCCCGGCTCGTTGCACTCGTTGGCCGGTGGACGGTGCAGCCGAAGGTCGAGGGCGTCGGTACGGCTTGGACCGAGTTCGCCTGGCAGGACGGTGGCGCGTTCCTGCGCCAGGACTCGAACGTGGACGATGCGATGCCGTCCACCGCGCCGCAGGCGTGGCGGGACAACGCGCCGTTCCCGACGATCGCCGTGATCGGGCTCGACGGCGCCGGCGAGGAGTTCACCATGCTGTACGCCGACGCGCGCGGAGTGCACCGGGTGTACCGGATGACGTTCGCCGATGGCGTATGGACGATGTGGCGGGACGCGCCCGGGTTCAACCAGCGCTTCACGGCCACGGTGAGCGCCGACGGCGACAGGATCGAGGGCCGGTGGGAGATGTCGAAGGACGGCGTCGCCTGGAACCTCGACTTCGAGCTGATCTACATCCGGCAACGTTGAAGCAGCGTCGCGAGATGAGGACCATCCTCGGACTGCTCGCGCTCGTGGTGGTCCTGGCCGGATGCGGCGGGTCGGCCGGCAACCGGCCGCCGCTGCTCACGGTACCGACGAGCACCGCCGACCGTAGGGATCTCGACCCGTGCACGATGGCGACCGACCAGGAGTTGACCGCGATCCTCGGCGTGACGCCGGCAACGCCGGAGCGCACGCAGGATCCGGGAGGGTTCGTCCTGTGCACCTGGTACGACGCCGACCGGAAGCGCCATCTCGCGGTAGAGCTGCTGGAGCCGCTCATCAGTGCTCCGCCCGGCTACGGCTGGACCCGCCAGTACTTCGACACCGCCTTGGGCAAGGGCGCCAAGCCGGTCGCCGGCGTCGGTGACGACGCGTGGCATCGAGCCGATCTGAAGATCGCCTGGCTGTACGTCCTGAAGGGAGAGCTGGCCTTCGCCGTCGCCCTGGCGTACCTCGACCTCAACGCCCGGCCCAGATCCGACGACGCCATCCTGGCCACTCTCCAGCCGCTGGCAGCCGCCATCGCCGGGCGCGCATAGGCCCGTCATCCAGAGCCGAGAAACCGGAGCACCGCGAGTACCCGGCGGTGGTCGCCCGCGATCATCTGGTGGATGCGGGCCCGCCGGGTCGAGTCGAATCGATGGCCGCGTCCAGACGTCAGGTAGACCGGCGGTGGCGCTGCCGGTGCCGTGGTCGAACTGACGGTCGCGGCGCTGTGCCTGGTGATCGCGCTGGGGCATCCAGGTCCAGCACGCCGGTAGCGCCTGGTACTCAGCTCGGCAGCTGCTCCAGTTGCTCCTTGAGCAGGCGCAGGTGTTGGGCGTTCTGCCTGCGGATGTACCCGGCCATCAGCGGGGCCATGACCTTCATGGGACCGGCCAACTCCGGTCGCGGGCGCAGCGTCACGCGGGTGCCCGCACCTTCGGCGGCGAAGAGGATCTCGCCGACGGGCTTGGCCATGGTCGGCTTGTCGGCCCGGAACGCGATCCGCCGGTCCGGCTCGTAGCCGGTGATCTCCAGAGTGGCGGTGACCCGCTGGCCGGGCAGCTTGAAGACACACTCATACGTGGTACCGACGCCGTCGCCCGCGGACAGGCGCCGCACGGCCTGGAAGTTGCGCTCCCACTTCGGGTGGTTCTCGAAGTCGGACACATAGCCGAAGACCTCGGTCAGTGGGCGGTCGATCACGGTGCTGGCCTCGACGTTCATGGCCACAGCGCACCACGCGCGGTCCGGCGGCGGATCCGCCCAACGTACCGGCCGCGCCTGCCCGTACCGGCGAAACGCTCCCTGCCTGCACGCGGGGACGCCGGGATACCCCGGACCACGGGCTCGTCGACTTCCCCCGGCTGCTGGACAAGATCGGCGAGTCGATGTCGAAGGACTTCAAGCTGCTCGACGGCGGACTGCGCGACGGCGGCTGGATGGGCGAGGGCCGGCCGAAGGGCGGTCACGCGCTCGCGATCCTGCCCGGCCTGACCCACTACAACGTCGTCGGCTCGCCGCTGTTCGCCGCGGCCGCCCTCGCCTTCCTCGACCAGCAGCCGAGCTGAGGGAGGACCTCGTGACGGCCGACGACGAGACGGCGATCCGCGAGCTCATCGAGCGCTCCGGCGACATCGTGATGTTCGACGTGCCGCTGCCACCGGACGGAGCCGCCCACCCCCTACCTGTTCGTCCGGCCCGCTCGTGGGAGGGTTAGCTGCGTCGGCATGCGGGAAAGACTGACGTCGCCGGCTGAGTCCGGCGCGTCCCCGTGCCTGAACGAGGAGCTTCACGATGACTCCGCGCACCGTCGATGACCTGACCAGCTTCGCCGACCTGGCGCTGCTGCCCGAGCTGCTGCATGCCCTGTCGGAGCTGGGCTACGAGGAGCCGACGCCGATCCAGCGTGAGGCGATTCCGCCGCTGCTGCAGGGGCGCGATCTGCTCGGCCAGGCGGCGACGGGGACCGGGAAGACGGCTGCGTTCGCCCTGCCGGTACTGCAGCGGATGCCGCGCGACCGGCGAGCGACGGATCCGATGGCGCTGGTGCTCGTACCCACCAGGGAACTGGCGGTACAGGTCTCGGAGGCGATCCACCGCTACGGGCGCGAGCTGGGCGCCCGGGTACTGCCGATCTACGGTGGACAGCCGATCGGCCGGCAGTTGCGGGCGCTGGAGCGCGGCGTGGATGTGGTTGTCGCCACGCCGGGTCGGGCATTGGACCACATCGCCCGGCGCACGCTGCGGCTGGACAGCCTTGACGTGGTTGTCCTGGACGAGGCGGACGAGATGTTCGACATGGGCTTCGCCGAGGACATCGAGGCGATCCTGCAGGAGACGCCAGAAGACCGGCAGACCGTGCTGTTCTCCGCGACGATGCCGCCGCGGATCGACGGGATGGCCCGCCGGCACCTGCGTGATCCGGTCCGGATCCAGATCGGGCGCGAGGCGGTGGCCGCGGGCGAGGCACCGCTGGTGCGGCAGAGTGCGTACGTGGTCCAGCGCCCGCACAAGCCCGCGGCGCTCGGGCGGGTGCTGGATGTGGAGGCGCCGGGGGCGGCGCTGGTCTTCTGCCGTACCCGCGAGGAGGTCGACCAGCTCACCGAGACGCTGAACGGGCGGGGGTACCGGGCCGAGGCGTTGCACGGCGGGATGAGCCAGGAGCAGCGCGACCGGGTGATGGGGCGGCTGCGCAGCGGTACGGCTGATCTGCTGGTGGCGACCGACGTCGCCGCTCGGGGGCTGGACGTGGAGCATCTCACGCACGTGGTCAACTACGACGTTCCGTCCGCGCCCGACGCGTACGTGCACCGCATCGGCCGGGTCGGCCGCGCCGGTCGCGAGGGAGTCGCGATCACCCTGGCCGAACCGCGGGAGCACCGCATGCTCAAGACCATCGAGCGGGTGACCAAGCAGCCGATCACGGTCGAGAAGGTACCGACCGTCGCCGATCTGCGTACCCGCCGGCTGGAACTGACCCGCGCCGCGTTGCACGAGAGTCTCCTGGAGGACGACCTGGAGCATTTCCGCGTCGTGGTCGAGACGCTGGCTGACGAGTTCGACGTCATGGAGGTGGCGCTCGCCGCGGTGAAGCTCGCGTACGAGGCGAGCGGGGCCGCCGCCGACGAGGAGGAGATCCCGGAGGTCACCCCGAAAACCGGACAGCAGGCATCGAACCGCCGCGCGGCCGCCGGAGGTGACCAGCGGCGCGGCCGGGCACCGGCGGGCGGGATGGTCCGCTTGTTCGTCGGCGTCGGACGCAGCGCCGGGATCCGGGCGCATGATCTCGTCGGGGCGATAACCGGTGAGTCGCCGCTGAGCGGGCGTGACGTCGGAGCGATCGAGATCGCCGACCGCTTCTCGCTCGTGGAGGTTCCCGAGGCGGCAGCTGCCGACGTGATCGCCGCCCTGCGGCAAACCACCATCAAGGGAAGGAAGGCCACCGTCCGCCGGGAACGCCAACCGACCCGGTAGAGCGCCCCAGCGTCGCTTGCGTCCCCATCCGGCAAGTTTCTCAGCCAGGCGCCGGTACCGCCGATATGCCGGGCAGGAGCCGCGCGTGGCGGCTGGCGGGGTGGGGTGGTTCGGGATGCGACGTCTCTTGGTGCTGGTACTCGCCGGCGCGATCGGACTCCTTGCCGTCGGTACGGGTACCGGCCTGGCCGGACACGCCAACGCCCTGACCCGCCAGCGCCAGGAGTTGGCGCAGCGGGCCACCGCGCAGTCGCAGGTGCTCAACGACTACTTCGAGCGCTCCCGCTCGATCATGCTGATCACCGCCCAGAACCCGGCCTTCGCCGAGCTCTACGACCTGCCCGGTAGCCACGACGACCGGATCAGGTCCGGTGGCGCGCTGTTGAAGCAGGCCGACGCGATGGACTACCTCGAGAAGCTGTACCCGGAGAGCATCGGCGAGGCATGCTTCATCGACGCGGGCGGCGGCGAGAACGCCCGCGTGGTGCGCGGCGACCGGGCCGCGGTGGACGACCTGTCGCCGGACGAGTCGGGCAACCCGTTCTTCCACCCGACGTTCGCGTTCACCCAGGGCCAGGTCTACCAGGCCAAGCCGTATGTCTCGCCGGACACCAACGAGTGGGTGCTCGCCAACTCGACCGTGGTACCGAGCCGCGACGGCATCAACCACGCCATCGTGCACTTCGAGGTGACGGTGGAGAGCTTCCGCCGGGAGGCGGCGGCCCACGGCTCCGGCGACCTGCTCCTGGTGGACGCCGACACGGGCGCCGTCGTGCTCGACACCGCGGTACCGCAGCGGGTCGGCGCGCCGCTGGGCAACCCGACGGACCGGCGGTTCACCAGTCTGGCCCGCCGCTGGAAGGACAACGGTCAGCTGAGCATCGACGGCCGGCTGGGCGCCTACCAGCGGGTGGCCGACACCCAGGGCAACGCCAACCACTGGTACGCCATCGCGTTGGCGCCGCGTCCGACGACGCCGTTCACCGGCGTGGGCGCCCTGGCGGTCGTCCTGGTGGCGGTTTCGCTGCTGCTCATCGGTTACGTCGCGGCGGCGTTGCGGCGGGGACAGCTGACGCTCGTGCACGCGGCCAATACCGACCCGCTCACCGGGCTGCACAACCGGCGCCGGCTGACCGCGGACCTCAAGGCCGGGCTGCGCCGGGCGAGCGCGGACGATCCGCTGCTGCTCATCCTGTGTGACCTCAACGGCTTCAAGGCCTACAACGACACGTTCGGCCATCCTGCCGGCGATGCCCTGCTCACCCGGCTCGGCGGCAGGCTGGCCGCGGCACTGGGCAGACACGCCAGTGCGTACCGCATCGGCGGCGACGAGTTCTGCGTCCTGGCCCGGCCCGGCATCGCCGGTATCGCCGAGACGGTCGAGACAACGCTCCGTGCGCTGACCGAGAGCGGTGACGGGTTCGCCATCACCGCATCGCACGGCGCCGTCCTGCTGCCCACCGAGACACACGATGCGGGTGAGGCCATGCGCCTGGTGGACCAGCGGATGTACGAGCAGAAGACGTCGGGCCGGGTACCGGCCGACACCCAGACCACCAACGCCCTCCTCCGCGCCCTGCACGAGCGCGATCCCGCCCTGACCGAGCGGATGACCCGTACCGCCGAGCTTGCCGAACAGGTCGGCGACATTCTCGGGCTCCCGGCCGCGGAGCGGGCCCGGGTGCGCCAGGCCGCGCAGCTCCACGACATCGGCAAGGTCGCCGTTCCGGACAGCCTCCTCACCCAGACTCCACCGCTCGACCCGTCGGACTGGGAGTTCCTGCAGCAGACTCCCACCATCGGTGAGCGCATCACGGCGGCGGCGCCGGCCCTGGCACCGCTGGCACCGCTGATCCGCTCCGCCCGGGAGCGCTTCGACGGCACCGGCTACCCCGACCGGCTCTCCGGCGACCAGATCCCGCTCGGCGCGCGCATCATCGCCGCCTGCTCAGCGTTGGCGGCCATGACGTCGCGGCGTCCCTACGCGCCCGCGCGCACCGCCGCCAGCGCGCTCACCGAAATGCACCGCGCGGCCGGCCGGCAGTTCGATCCGCGGGTCGTCGCGGCGCTGACGGAGGTACTGGCAACCGCCGCGGCCGACCATCCGGTGGAGGCTTCGCGTCCGGTGTGACCGGCCGACCGGACCGGTGTCTCAGGGGCGCGCGCGGGGGAGGGCGGTCCGGGCCAGCCTGACTGCCGCGCCCTGCGCGTCGGCCGGAACCTTGCCGCCATGGAAGATGACGACGAGCTGGGTACCGGTGCTGAGGACGTGCAGCGTCGTCAGCCGCGGCAGCCAGTACGCCCGGTCGCCGACGCCGCTGACCGGTTGGGTGACGTCTGTGGTGTGTTCGTTGTTTTCGAAGTCGTCCCCGGCGGTCGGTCGGGAGTCGTCCGAGATGTAGACGAACGTATGGCTGTCGTTGTCGATGATGAACCGGCACAGCGGAGGCCACGTCTGCAACCGCGTCCCGTTCGACACGACGGTACCGATGGCGTCGCCGACCTCGGCGGGGCTGATCACCCGGCAGGGATCCGGCATTTTCGAGGGATCCCATTGCGCGGACGCGCTGGACGCCGGGCTGGCAGCCGTGGTGGACCGGGCGTTCCCGCAACCGGTTGCCACCAGCAGCGACGCCAGGACGGCGTACGCGGTCGCCCGGTTCCGGAGCCCTCGTCGTGTCATCTCACCGACCCGCGCTTCAACGGAAGAGTCCCGCGCCGATCCAGGCGTCTTCCGCATGACCGGGCGGGCAGGCGAAGACGGCGCTGGCGATGTGCTGACTGAAGGCGTTGAGTGCGTCCCGTTCGGCGAGCCGGCGCTGGATCGCGACGAACTGCCGTCCAGGGTCGCGCTGGAAACAGATGAAGATCAGTCCCGAGTCCAGGAGGCCGTTCGGGTCGGCACCGGCGTCGTAGGAATACGACCGCCGGAGGATCCGGTCGGCGCCGTTCACCGCGGTGGCCAGCCTGACATGAGCGTTCGCGGGCGCGTCGATCCGCTCGTTGGTGTCCTGCCGGCGCCCGAGGATCGCCTCCTGACCGGCGAGGTCGACCCGGTCCCAGGTGTCCAGCAGCAGCCGGATCCGGCGCACCACCAGGTAGGTACCTCCGTGCATCCACGAACCGCCGTCGCGTACCCACACGTACCGCGACATCGCGTCGCCATCGGAGGTGCTGACGTTCGCCGTGCCGTCCCGGAACCCGAGCAGACCGCGCGGGTCGGCGCCGCCCGAGCGGAATCCGGTCTGCCGCCACCGCAGTCTGGCGTACGGCCGCGCGGCATTGACGATCGTACGGATGGCCTGGTGTGCGGTATCGGGTCCGTCGCGCAGACCTGCGTACACAGATCACCGTCGCTCTGTGTGGGATCCAGCGCCTCGCCGGCGAACGGCGGCAGCGGGACGAGCGCGGCCGGCCGCCGGTCGAGAATGCCGAACCGGTCCCCGAACAGCGACGGGCCGAACCCGACAGTCACCGTCAATCCGGTGCGATCACCGCCGGACAGCGTCGCGACGGCGTCGGTCCAGCGCCGAAGTACCGACACCAGTTCGTTTCGATCCGTGGTCACCACATCGAATCCGGCGATGGACAGGAAGGGCAGCGGCGGCGTGGCGATCCCGGCCTGATGCCCGCCCTGGACCGCGTCCAGCCACCCGCTGCCCGAGGGGCCGGTGTCTGCCACCAGCGACGCGGCGGCGAGGGCGGCGGTACCGGCGCCGGCGAGAATCCCGCGCCGGGAGAACACCTGGCGGGCATCCTGGATCACGAGATCAAGTATATGGCGGAATCCTCTATGAACCCGTACGAAAGCCTCGAATCAGTCGCCGTTAGCCAGCCGGTACACCTTCGAATCGCGCAGCTGGAACCCCAGGCGCTCGTACAGCCGGTTCGCCGCCTCCCGCGACGGCCGCGAGGTCAGGTCGACGGTCCGGGCCCCGGCCGCCCTGGCCAGCCGGACAGCCTCCCGGGTCAAGGCGGCGCCGATGCCGCGCCCTCGCGCGACCTCGTCGACGACGACGTCCTCGATCCACGCCCGCAAGCCGGTGGGGATCGGAAACATCGCCAGCGTCAACGCGCCCACGATCTCGCCGTCCAGGCGTGCGACGAGAAGATGGTTACCCTGCCACGCCGCCAGGTTGCGCAACGCCTCCGCATCGAGCGGCTTGGCGGACCGCGACAACTGGGGGAGCAACCGGCCGAACGCCTGCACGACCTCGTCGGTGACGACCTGCACGACCTCGATCTCGATGCTCATACCGGCGACTCTAGTGACCCGACGGGCGGGCAGATGGGCGAGCAGACTGATCGCCCGGGCCCAGCGCGTCGCCGGTCCGCTACCCCGACCGGGCGTGTACCGCTGTCACATCCGGATGGGAGCGGTGTCGCTACAACTTGGCGAGGACAGCGGCGGCGAGCTGCTTCTCCAGATCGAGGCGGCTGCTCTGGCTGTGCACGTTGAACACCCAGATGCGCAAGCCCTGGCTGCCCTCGCGGACGTACAGACCGGTGTTCCCGGTGTCGTAGGCCTCGTCGCCGACGCCGGTCACCGCGGTACCGGTGTGGATCGGCTTGATGCCGGGGTCGCCCTCCCACGGGCCGACGTCCAGGGTGACGTTGCCGTTGTGACCGGACGCCGGGTCCCACTCGCACTCCGGGGTATCGAACATCGGCTCCGTCTTGCCCGGCGCGGACGGCTCGCCGAGGGCCGCGGTCACCTGGTCGGTGGTGAGCATCGAGCAGGGGTCGCGTTTCGTTGCTGTACCAGACGACTGGCCGGTCGAGGCGCCCGCCGGGGCGGCGCTGGACGGACTCCGCTGACCGGTGCTGGGCTGCTGGCTGGAGCCGCACGCGGCGGTCACCATCGCCACGGCCACGACGAACGGCACGATCAAGCGTTTGGGCATGACACTCCACTGTTTCGGGTGACAGGACCTGATGGACATTGATCGGGAGCGTAGTGGAGGGTGTCAACCGAGAATATGGTCAGGCCGCGTCCGCGCCGGCCGGGTCGCTGGTCGTGGTGCCGTGCGCAGGCGGGGTGCCCGCCGGTCCTCCCGCGGGTCGCTGCCCAGGGCCAGCAGCGCGGCGACCGGCAGGGTGGCCGCGCCGAAGGCCACCGCATCCTGACCGAGCACACACATCTCGATGGTTGCCTGCTCGTACGGGCGGCGTAGTGCGTAGGCGGCCGCGGTCTCGCGGATTTGCGGCAACATCGCGGCGCCGATGGCGATCCCGGCCCAGCCGCCGAGCACGATGCGCTCCGGGTTGAACAAGTTGATCAGGTTGGCGATCCCGGCGCCGAGATAGCCGGCGGTCTCCTCGAGCACCCGGGCCGCGGTGCGTGAGCGGGGAGCGGCGGCGATCAACGCGGCCAGGCTGGATTGCTCGTCGACACCGGGCACGGCGCGGCCACCCCGAGCCTGCCGGTACCGGTCGAGGACGGCCTCGGCGCCGACGTAGGCCTCCAGGCATCCCCGGGCACCACACCGGCATGGCCGCCCGCCGTACACGATCGTGGTGTGTCCCCACTCGCCGGCGCTACTGGTGGCGCCCTGGTAGGTGACGCCGTGCGTGATGACCGCCGCGCCCACGCCGGAACCCACCAGCGCGATGACCGCGTGCCGGGCGCCGCGGCCCGCACCGAACCACAGCTCGCCCTGGCCCTGGGTCTTCGCTCCGTTGTCGAAGAACAGCGGCAGCCGTACCCCCGCGGCGCGCAACTGCTCTTCGAAGGGCACCGCGTCCCAGCCGATGACCTGAGCATGCACCAGTACTCTTGGCGCCTGTTCGACGGTACCGGGCAGACCGATGCCGACCCCGATGACACTCGACTCCTCGACCCCGGCCTGGACGATCACCTCGCGCAGCGCGGCGGCTACCTGAGCCACCACCGTGGCGGGTTCCGGGCGGGGGGAGCGCAGCGGATGCTCCACAGTTGCCTTCCGGGTCATCGACAGGTCGAACAGCTCGACCTTCACGCCGGTCTCGCCGACATCGATGCCGACCACGTTGCCGTAGTGCGGGTTGACCCGTAGCAGCACCCGGGGCCGGCCGCCGTCGGAGTCGACCAGTCCGGCCTCGATGATCAGTCGGTCCTCGATCAGCTCGCCGGTCACGTTGCTGACGGTGGCCACGCTGAGCCCGCTGCGCTGGCTGAGCTCCTGCCGGCTCAGCGGGCCGTCGAAGAAGAGCATCGCGAGCAACGCGGACCGGTTGCGCCGTCGCAGGTCGCGTACCGTGCTGCGGTGGGGTTCCATCGAGTGCCAATCTGTGCCGGGGTCGATGCCGGCCGGAGCCATTACCGTGGATCGGGGACGGTGACCGCCGCCGAGTCTTGACTAAAGCATGCGCTACGAGTTAAATATTCGCCATTAGCTAAGATGTGAATTAAGTTCCGGTCACCGCCCCGGCGGTGGCGTTTCCCTCCGCGCCCTGCCGCCGAGCCGGATCCGGCCGGACGTCCGCGGTCCACCGGCCGTGGCAGCGCGCCCCTTCGGTGCCGTGAGGTACCCCGTCCCCCGCCAGAATGAAAGGAAGCACCCGAGGTGAGGCTTCGCAGAATCGGCGTTCTGGCAGCCACGGCCGCGCTGCTGTTACCGTTGTCGGCCGCGTGCGGCAAGAGCTCCAACGATTCCGGCTCAGGAGCCGCCGGGACGCTGACCTACTGGGCCAGCAACCAGGGCACCAGCCTGGACAACGACAAGGCGGTGCTGCAGCCGGAACTGGACAAGTTCAAGGCGCAGACCGGCATCACGGTCAACCTGGAGGTCATCGGCTGGCCGGACCTGCTCAACCGGATCCTCGCCGCGACCACCTCGGGCCAGGGTCCGGACCTGCTCAACATCGGCAACACCTGGTCGGCGTCGCTGCAGGCGACCGGTGCGCTCCTGCCGTTCGACGACGCCACCATGAACGCCATCGGCGGCAAGGACCGGTTCCTGGCCGGCAGCCTCGCGGCCACCGGTGCTCCGGGCAAACCACCGACCGCGGTACCCATCTATTCGCTGGCGTATGTCCTCTACTACAACAAGAAGATGTTCACCGCGGCCGGCATCAGCAACCCGCCGACCACGTGGAACGAGCTGGTGGCCGACGGCAAGAAGCTCACCCATGACGGCCAGTGGGGCCTCGCCGTGGAGGGCGGCAACCTGTCGGAGAACGCGCACCACGCGTTCGCGTTCGGCCAGCAGTACGGCGCGGACCTGTTCGACAGCTCGGGCAAACCGCAGTTCGACTCCGACGGCGAGGTCGCCGCGATCAAGCGGTACATCGACTTCATGGCGGCGGACAAGATAGTGAACCCGAGCGATGCGGAGTACGCCAACAACCAGTCGGTGACCGACTTCGCCACCGGCAAGGCCGGGATGCTCCTGTGGCAGGCCGCGGACAGCTCGCTGAAGTCGCACGGGATGAGCCCGGACGACTACGGCGTCGCGCCGGTCCCGTTCGAGCAACCGGTACCGCCGGGCGGCAAGCACGTCAACAGCATGGTGGCCGGGATCAACCTGGCGGTGTTCGCCAACACCAAGCACAAGGACGCAGCGCTCAAGTTCGTGAAGTTCATGACGAGCGACGCCGAGCAGGTCGCGCTGAACAAGACGTACGGGTCCATGCCGACCGTACAGAGCGGCTACTCCGACCCGGCGTTCCACACCACCGAGGTGAAGACTTTCCAAGAGGTACTGGCCACGACCGCCGCGCCGCTGCCGGCGGTGCCGGAGGAGAGCCAGTTCGAAACCCTGGTCGGTACCGTCATGAAGGGTCTGTTCGCCGACGCGGCCAGCGGCAAGCCGATCACGTCGGCCTACGTCAAGAGCAAGCTGTCCGCTGCCAACCAGCAGGTCAAGGCGGGCGGCTGACTCCCGAATGGCAACGGTCACCACGTCGACGCGCCCGGGCGGAACCGGTACTGTGCCGGTCACCCGGGCGCGCCGGCGGCGCCGCCGGTTCGGGTTGCGGTACCAGGCGACGCCCTACCTGATGCTGCTACCGGCTCTGGTCATGGAGCTGGCGGTGCATCTCATCCCGATGGTCGTCGGCGTGTGGATGAGCCTGAAGGGGCTGACCCAGTTCTATGTCCGCGACTGGTCCGCGGCTCCCTTCACCGGGCTGGCGAACTACCGGGTCGCCGTCGACCTGCACGGACCGGTCGGTACCGACCTGCTGCACTCGCTCGGCGTCACCACCGCGTACACCGTGCTGTCGGTCGGGCTGTCCTGGCTGCTGGGTACCGCGGCCGCGGTCCTGTTGCAGCGGCCGTTCCGCGGCCGGGGACTGATCCGCACGCTGTTCCTCACCCCGTACGCGCTGCCCGCCTACGCCGCAGTCATCACCTGGAGCTTCCTGCTGCAGCGCGACACCGGTCTGCTCAACCACGTCATCGTCGACGACCTGCACCTGGCGGGCCACCGGCCGTTCTGGCTGATCGGCGGGAACAGCTTCGCCTCGCTGGTCGCGGTGTCGGTGTGGCGTACCTGGCCGTTCGCCCTGCTGTGCCTGACCGCCGGACTGCAGACCATCCCCGACGAGTTGTATGAGGCGGCCGCGATCGACGGAGCCGGGTTCGGGCGGCAGGTGCGCACCATCACGCTGCCCATGCTCGGCGCGGTCAACAAGGTACTGATCCTGGTCCTCGTGCTGTGGACGTTCAACGACTTCAACACCCCGTACGTGCTGTTCGGCAAGTCCGCGCCACGGCCGTCCGACCTGATCTCGGTGCACATCTACCAGAGTTCGTTCATCACCTGGAACTTCGGCCTCGGGTCGGCGATGAGTGTCCTGCTGCTGCTGTTCCTGCTTCTGGTCACCGCGGCCTACCTGACCGTCACGTCCTGGCGGAGGAACGATGCATGAGCCTCGATGGGTGAAGGTGGTCCGCGCGGTGGTGCTTTCCGGGCTCGCGTTGTTCACTGTCGCACCGATCTACGTGATGGTCAGTTCCTCGGTCAAGCCGCTGGTCGACGTGCAGAGCGCCTTCCACTGGATCCCGTCACGATTCACCATCCGTCCGTTCGTGGACATCTGGCACACCGTCCCGCTCGGGCACTACTTCCTCAACAGCGTCCTGGTTTCCGGTGCGGCGACGGTGTGTTCGGTCACGGTGGCAATCTTCGCCGCGTACGCGGTCAGCCGGTACCGGTTCGCCGGGCGGCGACTGTTCTCCATCGCCGTCCTGTCGACCCAGATGTTCCCCGGCATCCTCTTCCTACTGCCGCTGTTCCTCATCTACGTCAACATCGGCAAGCTCACCGGCATCGACCTGTACGCCACCCGTACCGGCCTGGTCATCACGTACCTGACGTTCTCGTTGCCGTTCTCCATCTGGATGCTGGTCGGGTACTTCGATTCGATCCCGCGCGGCCTGGACGAGTCGGCTCAGGTCGACGGCGCCGGCCCGCTGCGTACCCTGCTCCAGGTCATCCTGCCCACCGCCGTACCGGGAATCGTCGCCGTCAGCGTGTACTCCTTCATGACCGCGTGGGGTGAGGTGCTGTTCGCCTCGGTGATGACCAACGGCGACTCGCGTACCCTCGCCGTGGGCCTGCAGGGGTACGCGACCTCCAACGACGTGTACTGGAACCAGGTGATGGCCGCCTCGCTCGTGGTCAGCGTTCCCGTCGTGGCCGGATTCCTTCTGTTGCAACGCCATTTCGTCTCCGGCTTGACCGCCGGTGCGGTGAAATAGACACGACAAGGGGGAATCGATGAACGGGACCGACTTCGTCTGGGGAGCGGCGACCTCCGCGTACCAGATCGAGGGAGCGGTGGCCGAGGACGGCCGGACACCGTCCATCTGGGACACGTTCTGTCGGGTACCGGGCGCCATCGACAACGGTGACACGGGTGACGTGGCATGCGACCACTACCACCGGTGGCGCGAGGACATCGGGCTGATGCGGCAGCTCGGGTTGGACGCGTACCGGTTCTCCATCGCGTGGCCACGGGTGCTGCCCGAGGGTACCGGCCGGGCCAACGCGGCCGGGCTGGACTTCTACGACCGGCTGGTGGATGGCTTGCTGGCGGCCGGCATCCGGCCGTTCCCCACGCTGTACCACTGGGACCTGCCACAGGTACTGCAGGATCGCGGCGGCTGGCCGGAACGGGACACCGCGTTCCGGTTCGCGGAGTTCGCCGCCGTCGTGGCGGCCCGGCTGGGCGACCGCGTCGCTGACTGGTTCACCATCAACGAACCGTTGTGCTCGGCCTGGATCGGCCACCTCGAAGGCGAGATGGCTCCCGGGCTACGGGACATCGTGCTGGCCGTACCGGCGGCACACCATCTGCTGCTCGGACACGGCCTCGCGGCTGCGGCGCTGCGGGCCGGCGCCGCGGTACCGCCGCGGATCGGTGCCGTGCTCAACCTCAGCCCGTGCGAACCGGCCGGACCGAGCGAGCCGGACGCAGCAGCGGCCTGGCGGGCCGACGGCCATACCAACCGGTGGTGGCTGGACCCGTTGCATGGCCGCGGTTACCCGGCGGACATGCTTGGCGTGTACGGCGTGGAGCCACCGGTGCGCGCGGGCGACCTGGAAGCGATCGCCGCGCCCATGAACCACCTCGGCCTGAACTACTACTTCCGCCAGGTGGTCACCGACGACCCGAGCGGCCCGATCCCGTATGCGCGGATGGTCGCCGTCCCGGACGGCCAGCAGACCGCGATGGGCTGGGAGGTGCACCCGGACGGCCTCGAACAACTGCTGCTGCGGTTGACCAACGAGTACCACGCGCCGCGCATCTACGTCACCGAGAACGGCTCGGCGTGGCCGGACGAGGTGCTGCCGGACGGCCAGATCGAAGATAAGGAGCGGACGATCTACCTCGAGGACCATCTGGAGGCGAGCCTGCGCGCGACCCAGGGCGGTGCGCCGCTGACCGGGTACTTCGCCTGGTCGCTGCTGGACAACTTCGAATGGGCGTACGGGTACGCCAAGCGCTTCGGTCTGGTACACGTCGACTACGAGACCCAGCGCCGCACCATCAAGGCCAGCGGATACCGGTACGCGGAAATCATCCAGCGGCACCGGCTCGGCGCCGGGGTTCCGTGATGTCACGGCAGACGCCCTAGAACACGGTGTATCCGCCGTCGATGACGAGGATGCTGCCGGTCATGAACGCGGAGGCGTCACTGGCCAGGAACACCACACTCGGTGCGATCTCCTCCGGGGTGGCGTAGCGCTGCATGGGCGCGTCCTCGATCCAGTGCCGGCGGAACTCGGGCCGGTCCACCGGCGCCATCTCGGTCTTCACGTATCCCGGTGCGATCGCGTTCACCCGGATCCCCATCGGCGCCCATTCGGCCGCGAGCGACTTCGTGAGCTGGTGCACCGCCGCCTTCGACGCGTTGTAGGCCGGCTGCCACTGCGGCCGGTTGACGATCTGGGCGGAGATCGAGCCGACGTTGACGATGCTGCCGCCACCGCCAACCGCCAACCGCCGCCCGAAGGCCTGGCAGCAGTTCCATACGCCGGTGAGGTTCAGGTCGATCACCTCCTGCCACTCCGCGTTCGTCACCTCGAACGCGGGCTTGTGGATACAGGTACCGGCGTTGTTCACCAAGACGTCGACCCGTCCCATGGTCGAGAAGACCTCCTCGACGGCCCGTTCGACGTCCGGCCGGCGGGCGACATCCGCGCGGAACGCCTGGGCGCGTACGCCCCGCTCGGCCAGGTCCCGGACCGCGTCGTCGCTCCTGGCCGTGTCGCGCGCGACGATCGCCACGCTCGCGCCCGCCTCACCCAGCGCGAGCGCGAAGGCCCGCCCGAGCCCGCGGTTGCCGCCCGTCACCACGGCCACCCGACCGGCCAGGCCAAAGGAATCCAGTACCGGCATCGCAGGTCCTCTCTAGCGAATCGATTCGTAGTCCTTGAGCGTGATCGCCTTGAAGCCGTACCGGCGCAGCCAGTACGGCAGGGCCGACTCTTGTCACGAGCGGGCTTCACGGTGATGGTATTGCCAGTACTCACCGCCCGGCCATCAGTCGGTGGCCAGTTCGTCGGTCGCGGTTCGTCCGGCGTCGGTGGCGCGGCGCAGGAAGTCGGCGACCAGTTCAAGCTCGGTGTCGGCGTAGCCGGCGCAGATGTCGTCCATCGAGTTGTTCATACCGGAGTAGAGGCGGAACACTTCCGCATTTCGGTCGCGCAGGGCCCGTACGACGACGGCGCGGCGGTCCGACGGGTCGCGCTCGCGGGCGACCCAGCCGCCGCGTTCGAGCCGATCGAGGATGCCGGTCATGGTGGCTGGGTGCAACCCGGCCCGCCGGGCGAGGGCGCCCGGGCTGAGTGGACCGTGCCGGTTGATCAGTTCGAGGCAGTCGAAATCGACGTCCTTGAGCTCCACCCGGGCGCCGACCTGGTGGTTGAGCAGGGATAGCTGGATGCTCAGCTCCCGCAGCGACTCCTTGATCGCCGTGGTCAACCGCCGTCGCTGCCGCTTCGCGCCCGGGCCGCCGCGTGTTACGGAACTCATATGGTACGGTCCTCGAATCAGGTGTTACGGTTCTCGTATCATATCGGATGCGGAAGACAGGGTAGCAGATGAAGCTCACTATCGTCGCGGCGACCGGCGGTATCGGTCGGCAGGTATTCGAGCAGGCCGTAGCCGCGGGACACGATGTCACCGCGGTCGTGCGGAACCCGGAGAAGCTGCGCGGAGCGCCGGCGCGCATCGTCGCCGCCGACCTGAGCGCCGCGGACCCGGCTACGCTCCGGTCGGCGGTCGAGGGGGCGGACGCGGTCCTCTCCGGCCTCGGTCCGACGTCCACGGCGGAGGCCGGGGTCGCCGCGCAAGGTACCCGGGCCATCGTCGACGCGATGACCGCAACCGGTGCAACGCGCATCGTCGTCGTCAGCGCCGCACCTATCGGCACTGTGGCCTCACCCGGGCGCCCCGACCCACCGAAACACGACCCGGGTGACGGGTTCGTCATGCGTCACGCGCTCAACCCGTTGGTCAAGGCAACACTGCGCAAGCACTACGCCGACCTCGCGCTGATGGAGGACATACTGCGCGACAGCGGCCTGGCCTGGACGGTGATCCGCCCGCCACGACTCACCGACAAGCCACTGACCGGTACCTACCGGATCGCCTACGGGCGCAACCTGCGGCGCGGCGTCCTCGTCTCCCGCGCCGACGTCGCCCACCTCATGCTCCGCGTCCTCGACCAGCCGCAGACCGTCAAGCAGGTCCTCGGCATCGCCAACTGATGGAGTACCTCATGTTCACCGTATACCTCGTGGTCACCCTCGTGGCCATCGCCGCCACCGCATTCTCCGGCGTGGCCGCGCTCGTGCACTTCAAGCCGATCCTCCCCGGCATGGCCAAGGCGGGCGTACCGGAGTCGTGGCTGACCTTCCCGATCGGCACGCTGAAGACGGCGGGCGCGGTCGGGCTGCTCCTCGGCCTCGTCGGCGTGCCGTTCATCGGAACGGCCGCGGCGATCGGCCTCATCCTGTTCTTCGTGTGCGCCGTCTACACCCACATCCGGGCCGCCGACTACTCGGTGCAGTTCGGTCTGGCGAACGGGTTTCTCGTCCTCGCCGCCGCCACGTTGGTGCTCGGCCTGGCAGTGGGCTCGGCCTGAGAGATGGGGGGCCACCCGGTCACCCGGCTTCCGGTGCGCGTGGGGTGATGTTGTAGTTCATGCGGAAGAAGTTCTCCGGGTCGTACTGCGCCTTGACCCGGCCGAGCTTCGCGTACTTCGCCGGCCCGCCGAACGCCTCGACGACCCGGTCCATCTCGTCGACGTTGAGCATGTTGACGTAGACGCCCGTGCCGGTCCACGGCTTGAGGTCGCGGACGATCGTGCGGGTGCGCTCCATGTAGTCGGCGTCGTGTGCCGGGTCGTCCCACCGCATCGCGAAGTTCAGCCACATCAGGTACCCGCGGTTGGAGAACGCGGTGGCGTCCTCGGCGACGTCGCCGATGGCACCACCGAGGCCGATGATCTCCACCCCGACGCGTCGTGGTCGTGGCGCGCGCGGTCATCTGACCGACCGTCGTGTCCGCGCGCGGGTTCATGGTGGGGTGATTCCTTCGATCAGTCGGTGGTCATCTCGGCCCACAGGAACCCGGC
>Ga0137380_10001474_pt1 | contig 19181 bp, 10 predicted proteins | sample SagtaG_17_FD_104809 | JGI IMG/M metagenome (GOLD analysis project Ga0137380, IMG submission 104809) | Vadose zone soil microbial communities from Sagehorn Ranch, Mendocino, California, USA - Sage2_L_100_16 metaG | ecosystem: Environmental > Terrestrial > Soil > Vadose zone | place: USA...
CGCGCGCGAAGTGGGAGTCATCGTCACCGATGCGCGCGGCGCAGCCTTACGCGCCCCGCTCAATGTCGAAGCCGATATCGCGTGGGTGGGTTACGCGAACAGTGATATTCTTGCCGAAATCGAGCCGTTGCTGCAGAAGGCGCTGAAACAGCGCGGCCTGTTCGACCTGCCAATTTGATCCGAGACCATCCTTCGTAGTACTACCCTCTAAATTCGTATTTTCTCAACACAATTTTGAAACCACAGATAAACACAGATAAACACGGATCGGTGTTTATCTGTGTTCATCTGTGGTTTCGCTTTTGGTTGCGGTTCTACTGCACTGTGATTCTTCGCGTCTTCGTGGTGAAAAACCACGCGTCAGAATTCGAATCTCAGGCCGAACTGGATATTGCGTGCGGGGAGCGCCGCCGTCGAGCTTCCGAACAGCGAGCTCGTAATGTCCGAGGCCGGTGGCTGCAGATTCACCCGGTTGAAGACATTGAAGAATTCGACCCGGAACTGGATATTTGCCTGGTCGCTCCCTTTCCAGGGAATCCTGGTCACCTTCAGCAAAGCGAAATCGGTGTTTGCATAGCCCGGGCCGATGAACGTGTTGCGTCCCAGCGTCCCGTTCTGACCCAGGGAGGGCTTGGGGAAGTCATCGACGGTGAAGATCTGGTTGGGGAACTGGAAATCGCGACGGTCCCCATGCTTGGAGTTCCCGAAAGCAGGCGCGCTGAGAGGCGCGAAAGTGTTGCCGTCCGCGTTGAAGTCGCACCCGCTATTCCCGATCAGGTTTCCGCCTGCGTCCAGGACCGGAATGAAAGGGAGTCCGCAAGTGACGGTGAAGGGCCTGCCGCTCTGAAGAATTGTCACTCCGCTAAGCTGCCAGCCGCTGAGCACCCTGCCGATTGCCCCGGCGCCGCCGCGGAACCCAGGGAGCCGCAACAGGTAGCCGCTCGCGAACTTCTGGCGTATGTCGAAGTCGGCGAGCCCGCGCGCAAGCCCCTGATTCGTAATATCGACCACGGGCCCGTCGGTGCCGCTGCTGGCGGTATCGATCGCCTTGCCCAAGGTGTATGCGACGTGGAAGTCGAGGCCGCGGAAGTCCCGTCTCCGCACCATGAAGGTCCCGCCGTGAAACGCCGAGATGCCGTTGGCCTGGCCGTAGCCGATGCTGCCGAAGCTCGAGTTAAGCCGGTCCAGCCTGCCATCGAACAGGTCCCCGTTGAAGCGGTTCACGTCGTAGACCTGGTAGAGCTTCCGCCCGCCCGCACCGATGTAGTCCGCCTCTACGGACCAGGCTGCAGCCAGCTCCCGCTGAATCCCGAGGAACCAGTTGATCGAGTACTGGCTCCTCATGAGCGGATCGTTGGGGCGAACCGGCGAGTTCAACCCTGGCACTCCGCCCTTGCTGTCCAGTGCCAGGCTGATGTCGGGGAAAGGGAAGTCATACGGGCGTTGCGCGCTCTTACCGAGCGCATAAACGGGCTGCGCCGTAGTATTCTTGCTGACGCCTATCGGCGCGATCACGGGAAGAAACGTGCTGGAATCGTGGAAGAACTGCCCGAACGGGCGATCGTAGAAAATCCCTGCTCCCGCCCGGATCGACATCTTGCCCTTGCCGGTCGGATCCCACGCGATACCCAGACGAGGCGCGAAGTTGTTCTTGTCGGTCTCGTCGAGGCTTTTCTTCACCTCCATCCGGGCATTGGCGATTCTCTCGGCGAAGCTGTTCCCGCCGGCGAACGTGATGTTGGCGAATATGCCGTCGTGGTCATCCGGTTTCAGGAACGTCTCCCAGCGCAGGCCCAGGCCCAGCGTAAGGTTCGGACGGACCTTCCAGTCGTCCTGGATAAACCAGCCGAAGCCCGGGAAGGTCGGCCGGAAGGGCAAGCCGCCCGGTTTCCCCGTCTTGAAGTTGTATGCCAGCTGGCCCTCGGAGAACGGGTCGTCCCGGGCAAAGTCGAACAGGTTGAGGAAGGAGTAGGTGGGCCGCGCGTTCACCCACTCGAAGAACGCCCCCGCGCCGCGGAAGCCGCTGTCGATCGCATACCGGAAGCCGCCCTTGAACGAATGCTCGCCGCGGTTGTACGTGAGCACGTTGCGCCATTCCAGGTTGTTCTGGATGAAGGTGGCGTCCGCGAACCCTTGCCCGTAGCCGGCGATCCCCGGTACGGTGACCGCGGGGATATCTCCGTGGTTCAGAGGCACGTCGCCACGCGCCCGGTTCGCCGAGACCGACATCTCGTTCAGCAGCTTCGGCCCGAACACGTGCGTGTGATTCAAATTGAAATACATCGTGTACTCGGGCTGAATGACGGTGAAGTCAGGGTAGACGCTCGGAGCCGCGAACGCGACGGTATCGCGGTTGGTGCGGTAGAAATTCCCGTAGATGCGGTCCTTGCCGTTGTTGAAGTTGTGATCGATGCGCGCGTTCCACTGCAAGCCGTTTCGCAGCACGGTGTCGCTGAAGATGCCGTTCGTGGTCAGCGCCATGTTGCAGGGCATCGATCCGATCGGCGTCTCGACCGGGCCGGAGGCGCCGCCCGGAAGCGAACCGCAGGCAGCGACGTTCGGGACGGCTCCGGCCAGCGGCCCCGCGAAAAGAGCCGCGGTGGTGGGCGTCACCTTGGCCGGGAAGCTCGAGACGATCTTCGTCGCGATGCGGTCGGGGTGGTTCGTCTTCATGAAGTTGATGAAATCCTGCGTCACGACGCTGGTGTTGCTCGAGACCCCCACGTTGGAGCGCAGCACGTCCATCGAGGCGAAGAAAAAGGTGCGGTTCTTCCAGATCGGCCCGCCCACGCTCCAGTTGATCTCGTTGCGCTTGAACTCCGGAACCTCATTCTGGGGATAGGTGCGCGACGTCAGCGTGTCGTTGGTGTAGAACCAGCCGAAGCTGCCATGCAGGTCGTTCGTCCCCTGCTTGGTGACCACGTTGATGACCGCTGAAGCATTGCGGGCGTATTCGGCGGAGAAGTTGTTCACGGCCACACGGAGCTCCTGCACAGAATCGGCGTTGGGTGTCAGGTTGGTCACACCACCCCGGGGACTGGCATTGACGCTGGCAGAATCGATCAGGAAGCTGTTGGACTCCGCGCGCTGGCCATTCGCGTTGAGGTTCACACCGAACTCGGCGTTGAAGACGTCCGCCGTCGCCTGGGCGTACGCCTGCCCGCCGCCCGAAGGAAGTCCCGTGACGCCCGGAGTCAGAACGACGAGGCTGTAGAAATTCCTGCCTACGAGGGGGAGGCTCCGAACCTTTTCCTGCTCGATGTGGCCGGAGACCCTGGCTTCGGAGGTCTCGACCGCAGGGGGGGCGCCCGTCACCTCGACCACAGTTGCCGGTGCTCCCAGTTCGAGAGCGACGTCGAGGCTCTTGGTCTGGCTCACTTCGAGACGAATGCCCTTGATCAGCGAAGTCTTGAAGCCGGGAAGGCTCACCGAGACCTCGAAGGTCGACGGCGGCAGCGACGTGATCCGGAAATATCCGGCGTCGGAGGTCACTGCTTCTCGCGTCGTGCGGGTCTCGACGTTGGTAACAACCACTGTGGCGCCCGGAACAACCCGCCCCGAAGGGTCTTTGACCGTCCCCTCGATGGCGCTTGTAAACTGCGCCCAGAGGGGTGAGGCGAAAAACACAAGAGTCGCAAACAAGCTCGGGCAGGTTTTGTTAAGCACTCCCATAAGAGGCCCCCAAGTAAGAAGATTCGCCGGAGAGTCAAGCACCTTGGTCTGTCGCCCGACACTTCCCCGGGATTGAGACAAAATGCTCAAATTTCAATCAATTAAACTCTTTGGCTGCGTGAATATCCGAAGAATGAACACAAGTCAAGCGATTTTTACCTTGAACGGGAATCCTTCTTCAGTGAATGATTCGGGTGCTATTAGAAGTGGGAGTCAAGTTTTTTCGGCGCTGCGGTGACGTGATCCTTTTCGTGAAATTCGTGGAATTCGTGGCGGTTTTTGGCTGATTACTGCCCACGAATTACACCGAATTAGCACGAATTAAAACTCTGCGCAGCTTCCGAGAGAGTTAAAGGCCGCATTGTGCTTCGCGATTCTTCGAGCCTTCGCGTCTTCGTGGTGGATTCGGCGCTGTCCCATGCAAGGGCCTGGAAAACGATTGCCCTACTGACCCTTTTCGGGCTGGCGGGGTCAGGGTCCGCTCAGGCCCAATCCGTCCACCAGCAGGCGGAGTCCTACTTGGCGGCAGGGGAGTTCGACAAGGCGACGAGGTTGCTCGAAGAGAGTCTCGCGGCGTCGCCGGCCGACATCACAGCCCACAATCTGCTGGGCATCGCCCTCACGGCTTCCGGGAAACTGGAACAGGCCAATGCGCACTTCATGAAAGCGATTGCGCTGGACCCCAAGTTTTATCCCGCTTTGAAGAACCTTGCGATCAACGAGCTCAGACTCAACCGTGTTCAGGACGCGAAAGATCACTTCCAGGAAGCCCTCAAACTCTCTCCCGACGATCCGCTGGCTCACCTCTCGCTCGGCGAGATCCATTTTGCCAATCGGCAATTCAAGGCCGCCGTCGGGCACTACCTCCGGAGCAAAGACCTGCTCCTCAAGAACCCGCCGGCGCTGCTCAACTTCGCCAGGAGCTGCTTTGAATCCGGGGAGGGGGCGCGAGCGTCGGAATCCCTGGAACGTCTCGAGAGTACGGATCCTCAGACTAACTTTGAAGCGGGACTCATGCTGGCGCAGCTGGGAAGGTACGAGGCAAGCGCGCGCCAGTTTGAGCGGGCCAGGAAAGGATACCCGGACCCTTACCAGGCCGGCTTCAACCTTACGCTTGCACACGTCAAGGCCCGTCATTACTCCTCCGCGATTCAAAGCGCCCAGGAGGTCATATCCCAGGGATACCGGAACGCGGAGCTGTACAACCTCCTGGCGGAAGCCTACGAAGGGAGCGGAAACACGCTTGAAGCATACAACGCGCTTCGTACGGCGGCACAGATCAACCCGGCAGACGAGAAGAATTACCTGGATCTCGTAGTCCTTTCCGTCGACCACAAGAATTATGACCTGGCACTGGAGATTGCAGGCATTGGACTGGAACACGTCCCCGCATCCCAGCGGCTGATCTTGCAGCGTGGAGCGGTGCGCGCCTTCAAGGGGCAGTATGCCGAAGCGGTGGAAGATCTCCAGCAGGCGATCCGGCTGAACCCGAACGAGAACCTGCCCTACTTCGCCATGTCCATGGCCCTGATGCAGATGGACCAGATGCAGAAGGCGATCGAGATACTGCGGCAGAGGGTGGCCGCAAGCCCGGACGACTACCTGATTCTGTTCGCCCTCGGGGAAGCCCTGAATCGCGCGGGCTTCAGCCCGGGAAGTGCTGAAGCCCAGGACGCGGTGAATGCTCTGGAAAAATCCGTTCGCCTCAATCCGCGCTTTGCCGGCTCGCGCGCCGCGCTGGGCAAGATCCTGTTCAAAGTGGGCGACCTGGACGCCGCGATCCGAGAGCTCGATAAGGCGCTCGAGCTCGATCCTTCAGATTTCGCGCCCGCATATACGCTTGCGCTGGCGCTGCGCAGGAAAGGAGAGACCGCTCGCGCCGAGCGGCTTCTGGCAGGCTACGAAAAGCACAAGGCCGAGGAGAGGGACCAATTTCGCAATCAAACTCTGGTCCGCATCCTCCGCGCGCCATGACCAGACCTCAGACCTCAGGGGTCAGACCTCAGACCGGTCGGAAGTCTGAGGTCTGAAGTCTGGTCTGTGGTGGAGGCAATTATGACGAGAAGATTTCGTCCTTTTGTCATTCTGGCAACGAGCTTAGCCTGGGTGTCCGCGCCCGCGAGGATTGAGCAGTCCGCGTCGCAGCCCTGGCGCGGCCAGGGGGTGGTGCACCTCGACAAGTCACCTTATGCGAAGCTGCGCAGCGTGCCGATCCGCGCTGTGAGAATGCAGGACGGGTTCTGGGGCCGGCGGCGCAAAGTCACTATCGAAAAGAGTATTCCCAGCATCCGCGCGCTCATTGAAGAGCACGGCTACGCGGACAATTTCCGCCGGCTCTCGAAGAGCAAGAATGTCGAGCGCAAGGGGCCCGTTTTTGCCGACACCGATCCTTACAAGTGGGTCGAAGCGGTGGGCGTTTTCTTGCAATCGGGAGATCAGCCGCAGCTCCGTCAATGGGCGGAGGAATGGATTGACGAGATCGTTGCCATCCAGGAACCCGGCGGGTATCTCAACACGAACTTTGTGGGCGAAAAAGCCTCGCAACGGTTGATCCCGGAGACGATGGAATGGGGCCACGAGCTCTACAGCCTCGGCCACATGCTCCAGGCTGCGATCGCCTATTACCGCGCCACGGGCAACCGCAAACTGCTCGATGCCGGCATCAAGTTCGCGGACTACCTGGCGAGGGACTTCGGGCCGGACAAGAAGCCGCTTCTTGCCGGCCACCCTGAAGTGGAGATGGCGCTTGTGGAGCTCTACCGAACGACAGGCGAGCGCCGTCACCTGGAACTGGCCGGCTATCTCCTGAACGGCGACAAGCGCCTGGATCGCCCGGCTCATCGAATCGTCTACACGTTTAGCGGCACTCCCTTCACCGCGCGCGCCAGGCTCCAGGGCCACGCCGTTCGTGCGATGTACGCTTGCAGCGGCGCCACCGATTACTACCTCGAAACAGGCGACAGGCAGTACTGGGGGACCCTCGAGCGCCTGTGGCAGGACATGCTGAACGGGAAAATGTACGTCACCGGTGGGCTCGGGTCGCGTTGGGATGGCGAGTCGTTCGGCGCATCCTACGAGCTGCCGAACTCACGGGCGTACGCCGAAACGTGCGCCGCCATCGGCAGCTTCATGTGGAACTGGCGCATGCTCGCTGCGACGGGTGATGCGCGCTTTACCGACGTCATGGAGCGCGCCCTCTATAACGCCATCAACGTCGGCATGTCGCTCGATGGGATGCTGTATTGCTATGCCAATCCGCTGGAATCCTCCGGCAAATCCGACCCCAACTGGCACAGCAAGGACGGCACCGTCCGCAATCCGTGGTACGACGTGCTCTGCTGCCCGCCCAATATCCAGCGCACGCTCGGGGCCCTGCCAGGATACCTCTACAGCACGAGCAAGGATGGCATCTACGCTCACTTCTTCGAGAGCTCCGATCTCGACTGGCGCCTCGAAGACGGCACCGGGCTGAAGATCACTCAGAAGACCGGCTACCCGTGGGAAGGCAACGTCGATTTCACTCTGAATCCCGAGAGACCGGGCGAATTCACGCTTTATCTCCGCATCCCGGGATGGGCGGCCGGCGCCAAAGTGTCCGCCAACGGTCAGGCGGTGAACGGCGCTGTCGAGCCGGGCAAGTACCTTGCACTCCGCCGCCGCTGGCAGGCGGGCGACAGGGTTCGCCTCGAGCTCGACATGACCCCGCAACTGGTCGCCTCGCACCCGCTCGTTCTGGAAAACGCGGGCAGAGTGGCTGTCCAGCGCGGCCCGCTCGTTTACTGCCTCGAGCGGACGGACCAGCCCGGCGTGCGGTCGCTCCAGGACGTGGCCCTCGCGCCCGGCGGCGGGCCGGGGAAAGAATTCCGGACGGAGTTCAGAGCCGGCTTGCTGGGCGGAGTCACAGTCCTCAAACACAGAGGCACGGTGAAGGAGGGCACACTCTCGGACCAGCCGCTCTACCGGCGCGTCCTGACTGGGGGCGGGGCGGAAGCGGGAACGCGGCGCTCGAGCCGGCCCGCCGAGCTCACATTCATTCCGTACTATGCATGGGCCAACCGCGAGCCCAGCCCAATGCGCGTCTGGATCCCGTACGATACCGGTAGGTGACCGGATTGGATTTCGGATTTCGGATTTCGGATTGCGGATTAATTCGTGCAATTCGTGAAATTCGTGGCAAGTCTTTCTGTTGTTAACGTGCCACGGGGTTCTTGTGGCCTACAGCCAGCTTCATGATGGCCTCTTCGCTGCACTCCTGCCGCTCGAGGACACCGGTGATGGCTCCTTCGTGCATGACTGCCACACGATCGCTTTCTCCCAGGATCTCTTCCATGTCGCTGCTGATCATGACGATGGCGACGCCGCTTTCGGCCAGGCGGCGCATGAGCTGATAGATTTCGGCTTTGGCGCCCACGTCAATCCCGCGCGTCGGTTCATCAAAAATCAGCACCCGCGGGTCCAGGGACAGCCACTTCGCCAGCACGACTTTCTGTTGGTTGCCGCCGCTCAAATCCGCCGCCCTGGCTTCCACCGAAGGCGCTTTGATATTCAGTTTGGCGCACATCTCCGAAGCGGTTTTCCGTTCAGCATCACGATCGATCAACCCCGCCGCAGCATACCGGGATAAGGCGGGCAGAGTGATGTTTTCTCGAATCGCGGCTTCCAAAACCAAACCCATCTGGCGCCGGTCTTCCGGAATCAGATAAATTCCGCGCGCGATGGCGTCTTGCGGTGAAGGCACTTTGACCGGCTTACCGTCTAACAGCACGGTTCCTTCCAAAGCCGCATCCACGCCGAAAATCGCCTGCGCCACCTCCGACCGTCCCGCCCCGACCAGCCCCGCGAAGCCGAGGATCTCTCCCTGGCCGACGTCAAAAGAGACGGCGTGCTGCGGATACCTTCCCGTCCTCAAGTTGCGCACCTCGAAATAGCGCGGTTTCCCGGCCGTCGCAGGATGCACGTAGAAGTGCTCGAGGTCTCGGCCCACCATCAACTTGACGATCCGGTCATGGCTGATCTCTTCGCGCGCCAGCACCCCCGCATTTCGGCCGTCGCGCAGCACGACGACGCGATCCGCCAGGTCGGAGATTTCACCGAGACGATGCGAGATGTAGATGATACTGACCCCTTGCGCCTTCAGCTCCCTGGCGACTTCCAGGAGGCGCGCCGTCTCGGTCAAGGTGAGGCTCGAGGTCGGCTCGTCCATAATCAAGATGCGCGCGTTGAGCGAAAGCGCTTTGGCAATTTCGACCATCTGTTGCTGGGCTATAGAGAGACTTCGCAGCGGCGTATGGCTCGGGATGTCCAGGCCCAAGCGCTCGAGGTAGATACTGGTCTGCGCGTGGAGCTTCCGGCGGTCGATGAGCCTGAGCGGCCCGCCCCAGACCGGCTCGCGGCCAAGGAAGACATTACCGGCAACGTCCAGATTGTCGAGCACGTTGAGCTCCTGGTGGATGAAGCCGATGCCTCTGCCGATCGCGTCTGAGACCGAACGGATCGCCGCCTCGCGGCCGTCAATTCGGAGATGGCCGGAGTCCGGTTGATAAACGCCGCCCAGGATTTTCATGAGCGTCGATTTGCCGGCGCCGTTCTCCCCGGCCAGCGCGACGATCTCGCCCGGATGGACATCCAGTTCCACCGCATTCAGCGCGACCACCCCGGGAAACCGTTTGCTGATCTCCTTCATTTCAAGAACGGGAGGCGTCATTTCCAGCCCCTGATCTTGGCCGCGAATTTCACGAATTACACGAATTTTTGGTCTATGCCGGTTAGGAGCGTGAGGGCAAACACGTTCCAATAAGGAGCCTTTCTAAGCGCATCATCCGTGAGCCGCGCCAATCTGTCTTCGTGTGATTCGTGAAATTCGTGGCCAAGTTTTTCTTAGTTCAACCGCGACCGCGCAGCCGGTTGATCTTGGCCGTGAATTCGTCGACGTTGTCGTGCTTGATGATCAGCGTGGGGATGATCTTCTGTTTGTTCGCGGGAATCACGGATCGGTCGCCGCCGAGAAGCTTGGCCAGCAGGTGAACGGATTGATAGCCGAATTCATAGGGCTGCTGGACGACGGTCGCGTAGACCGCGCCGTCCTTGACTCCGGCCAGAGTCTCGTCTTCCTCGTCAAAGCAGATGATCTTCACTTGACCGGTTTTGCCCGCATCTCTCACCGCGTTGAGAATCGCCGGGCCGTTGTAACTCCACAGCCCGACCAGGCCGGCCACGTCCGGGTATTTGACCAGCGTGTCCGCAACATTCGATTTGGCGCGCACCCGGTCGGTGTCGTCGGAGCGGACATCAATGATCTCTACCTTCGAGCCCTGGAGCGTCTCCTTGATGCCCTGGTAGCGCTCCTGGGCGTTGCGGGCATCAATCTTGCCGACGAACACCATGACGCGGCCCCCTTGTGGCAGCGCCTCTTTGATCAGCTCCCCTGCCTGGCGCCCGGCGGCGACATTGTCCGTGCCCAGGTAGCACGCGCGGTCGCTTTGCGGCGCATCGCTATCCTGGGTGATGACGAGGACCTGTTTGGCGATCTCGTTAATCATCTGCGTCTGATTGGCGGGATCAACGGGGCTGATGGCGATGCCCCCTATGCCTTTGGCCAGCAGATCATCAACGATCCGCCTCTGCTCGCCCGCCGTTCCGTCCGATGGAATCTTGAACTCCACTTCGACATCGGCGAGCTCGCGGTCGGCCTGTTCGCACCCCTTCCGCGCAATCGTCCAGAAGTCCGCTGCGTTATTGGTGACAAAGGCCACCTTCTTTGAAGCTCCCCCGGGGCGCGAGCAAGCCACAATCGTCAGTCCCAGGAACCCACACAAGCATGTGAGTGCCACGCGAGAGAATCTCATGCTTTTCTCCTTTATTGCTTCGTCCCTGGGAGCGCACGCATCCCGCGTGCCGGGTCTTATACAAGCCGAGCATGCTGGAAGGGTGTGCTCCGCTTACTTACTTCAGGGCGCGCCCCCTGGGAGCGCACCCATCTTGCGTGCCAGCGTTACACACACAGCACGCTGGAAGCGTGCGCTCCCAAGTGCGCTCTCTGGTCACTTCACTTTCCACTCCTGGATGCCGGCCGACCAGTCAGGCTGCATCGTAACTTCGAGGCGCAGGCCGCTCGTCGTCACGGGTTTGAAGGTGACCTTGTTGAACCGGTCCTTCTCGACGGCGTAAGGCTCGCCAGTCTCGACGGGTTTCCACTCCCCGCCTTCCCTGTAGAGGACGCGCCAGGATCGAGGCACCCGCGCCTCACCACGGCCGCTGTCATCAAACCAGTAGACTTCAATCTGTGAGACTGCGGCCGGCTTCTCGAAGGCGTACTCGACCCACTCCTTGGTCCCTTTCTTCGGCCACCAGTCGAAGTAGGAGTCGGAGTCGCTCGAGGAGCGAGGCTCTTCCCCGTCGTTGACGGCTTGCGGGTTCTTCCTGCCCGAGGTGGTGACCTTGCTCGTCATCGCGAGGGTTGGCCAGGGGAGCGGCCTGGCGCTCGACTCGTTGTTGGGAATCCAGACGACCATCTGGCCGCGCCCACGGTTCGCCCACGCGTAATAAGGGATCGCGGCAAAATCCTGCTCGGCCTTGGTCACGTTCCCCTGAGCGTCATAGGCCAAACCCAAGGCCCTGCCCTTGATGACCGTAATGCCCTTCAGCACGCCAGGCTCGAATTCGGCCGTCAGTCTTGCGTTGTCAGGCAGCACCAGGTTGCGCACATGGCCGGCCGGGTTGTCGGGCCACTCGGCGCAGTAAACGAGCGGGCCGCGCTGCAGCGCCACGCGTCCGCGGTCGGCGCCCACGTTTTCGTCGGCCGCGACACGGCGCACAGGCATCGGCAGAGTAAGCTCGATCACGTCGCCCCGTTTCCAGTCGCGGCGCAGGCTCGCATAACCTTTCTCGAGCTTGATGGGAACGAGCTTGCCATTGACCTTGAGCGCGGCCGGTTGCTCGACCCGATCCAGGAAGCGGTAGAGGTCGCTGGGCGCCGCTTCATTACGCGCCCAGCCCGGAATGCGCACGTCGATCGCAAACCCGGTGCTCTTGTCCGGGTTGACCGTCAACTTGACGGCGCCGTCCCAAGGGTAACGGGTCTCCTGAACCAGCTTCACCACGCGTCCGTTGTCCATTTTGATATCGGCCGCGCCGCGCACGAAGAGATTGACGTAAAGCGTGTCGCCCTGCTGCGCGTAGACGTAGCCGGGCACCGAGGCCATGAAGCGCGTGATGTTTCCAGGACAGCAGGCCACGCCGAACCACGGGCTCCGCTGATGCTGGCCGTTGGACTCGAGCGGATTGGGGTAGAAGAACGACTTGCCGTCCAGGGACACGCCCGAAATCAGGCCGTTGTAGAGTGTCCGTTCCATCACGTCGATGTACCTGGCATCGGCATGAAGCAGGAAAAGACGATGGTTCCAGTAGTCGTTGCCGATGGCGGCGCAGGTCTCGTTATAGGCGCTCATGTTGGGGAGCTCGTAATCGCGGCCAAAGGCCTCGCCCGAACCGGTGGCGCCGATGCCGCCGGTGATGTAGAGCTTCTTGCCGGCGACGTTTTCCCAGATCCTGTCGATGGCCTTGAGGTAGGAGGCGTCGCCCGTCAGGGCCGCGACGTCGGCCATGCCGGAATACATATAAGTGGCGCGCACGGCGTGGCCGACCGCTTCGGTCTGCTCCACCACTCTCATGTGCGACTGGTTGTATTGGCGACCGGCCCCTCTCGCGCCGTCCGGCCCGCGCACGTCGAGCAGAAATTTGGCCAGATTGAGATAACGCTCCTCGCCCGTGATTCGGTAGAGCCTGGCCAACCCCATCTCGGTGATCTGGTGGCCGGGCCAGATGGATTGCTTCCCCGGGCCGAAGGTACTGTCGAGCAGTTCGGCCGTCCTGAGGGCCACGTCGAGCAGGGATCGCTTGCCCGTGGCCTGGTAGTAAGCTGCGGCGGCCTCATAAAGGTGGCCCAGGTCGTAGAGCTCGTGGCTGTCGACCTTCTCCAATTCCCAGCGCTTCGTGCCGGCCCACGGATGCGGCTTCTCGGGATCGATGGTCCGGGTGGTGTAGAGATAACCGTCTTTCTCCTGTGCCGCGCCGATCTTTTCGATCAGGCCGTCCACGTAGGTTTCGAGCTTGGGGTCCGGATGAACGCTCAGGCTGTAGGAAGCTCCTTCGATCACCTTGTAGAGGTCGGTGTCGTCAAAGGGATAGCCCGGCGGCTTCTTGTCCCTGAGCGTTTCACCCCTGAGCGCGGCGCCCGCGCGCAGAAAATTGTCAACGCGTCCCGTTTCCTCGCACTTCTGGAAGGCGAACGGGATCGTCACTGTCCGATTGACTTCGATGCGCGGCGCCCAGAAGTCGTCGCTAAAATGGACGGCGGTGAAGGGCACGGGCTTGACGGCGTAATCCCGCAAGGGCTTCGCGGACTCCGCCGTTTTCCTTTGCGATGGAGCCGCCCCGTAGCAAAGTGACACTGCCAACCCGATGACCAACCATTGTCTCCGGCCTTTCATGATCCCCGCCCCTCCGAACAGCCAGAAAATGTGAAAAAATGAAACTGCCGATGAACACAGATAAGCACGGATCTGTACTACTAACCCGAGAATCCTTCGCAATCTGGCAAGGATTTTCGGTCAAATGACAAATGACCAATGACCAATGACAAATAGAAGTCAGAAGTCCGGACAACGAACTGCCATTTGTCATTTGTCATTTCGCTGATTCGTTCCTCGCGCTCTTTGGTTGCGGCTGGGCTGCTCTGCGTTCATCGGTGTTCATCTGTCTTCGAAAACGACTGCTAAGCCGTCACGGTCCAGGCGGTCGGTTCATACTTCCGTTTGTAAACATCCCCGCGCAAAACGAGCCCGCATCCGGGCAGGTCCGGCACGCGCATCTCGCCTTCCTGAAACCTGAAAGCGGAAGTGTCGAACAGATCACTCGCGCTCCGGTCCTGTTCGGCGAGGAGAAAGTTTGGGATGCCACGCGCCAGCACGAGCTGCATGTGCAAGCCAAGGAATGAACCCCAGTTGTGAGGCGCCAGCTGGATCTGCGTCTTGCCCGCAATCTTGCGGGAAAGCTCCCATTGACGGCTGAGCCCGAACGCCCGGATGTCGGGCTGCAGCACGTCGAGCGCTTCACTCTGGATGTATGCGTCAAAGTGGTCGACATCTCTGGCTGACTCGCCGTCGGCAACGCGAGTCTTCCATCCTCTCTCTTTCAGGCTTTCTTTCAACTTGAGGTCTTGCTCCACCTGTTCGGGAAACATCTCTTCAATGAAAAAGAGCTCGTCGCCCAGGGCATCCAGAAATTTCAGGGTCGTCTCAAGATTGAAGCCATTGTTCGCATCCACCATCAGCTTGACATCCTTGCCGGCCAGGCGGCGTATCGCCTTGACCACCTCGATGTCACGCCGAACGCCGGCTTCCGCCTCCATCCACTTGAAGCCCCGGCCCACCTTGATTTTAAAAGCCCGATGCCCTTCCTTAAGACTCTCTTCGACCTCTTCCAGTAAACGCGCCACGCCGCGCTCCTGGTATTCGGGCAACAGATCATTGAAGTAAATTCCCCCATCGTAAATGGAGATCCACTCGCGGCCCTGCCCACCCAGGAGTCTCCAGGCCGGCTGGTTCAACGCTTTGCCCACCAGATCGAAGAGAGCGTGATCGGCACGCCCCAGGGGACTGATCATGCCCACGCCGGGCTTCCAGTATTCATCCAACGTATGACCGATCAGAGCGCTGGCTTTTTCAGGCGTCGTGCTGCCCACCCCCACCCCTTCGATGCCCTGGTCTGTGGCGATTCGAAGCACATTCTCCCGGGTTTCCCATCCGTGAACATCGAGGTGTGAGTTCTTTCCCACCAGCTTCGGTCTGCGGCAAACATGCAGAAAACTCGTGATCTGGGCAATCTTGAATTTTCTCAGGTCGTCAGCCACGCGGGTCATCTCAGTTGCGAGGAGTCGCGCTCCAGCGGCCAGAGAGGCAGCAGCTTGAACAAACTCACGCCGATTCATGTGCGTGGTCATGGATTCTCCTTCCGATCGACAAGGGGCCAAGGGGCAAAGGGAAAAGCTTCACGAACCAAGATCAGGCGCCAGCCCTAAGCTCACCCTCTGCCCCTATGTCCCTTTGCCCCTTTGCTTCTCCAACTTCAAGTGCCCGAAGGCGGCGCTGCCAGGTGAGGAGCCGGCGAAAATGTAGGGCTCGCAGCCCGTCTCTCGCGCGTATCTTTCAGCCACGCGTTCAACGGACGTGCCGGCGTCGCGGCGGCCGAGCACGGCGACCGTTCCGCCGCTGCCTCCGCCAGTGATCTTGGCGCCATAAAGCCCCTGAGCTGGCCCGGCTTCGCGCACGAGCCGGACCAGGCGGTCCGTGCTCGCCGAACCCAGTCCGCACGCCGAGTAACTCGCATGTGATTGATACATCAGTTCGCCTAACAACTCCAGTGCCCCCCCGTTTGCAGCGGCGCCGATCAGCTCCGCATAGAGGCGCACGCGGTGGTGCTCGTAGATCGCGTGGGCCGTTGGTACCCGCACGGTGTAGCTCCGGTCAGGATCGACTCGTGTCACCGGATCGGTGGTGCCCTGATAGCGCGACAGGAAATCCGCTCCACGCAGCCGTTCCGGCAACTGCGCGGCATAGACCTGCTCGAGCTCCGACGGCGTGAGGTTCGCGAGATAACCTCCCCAACGCGGATCGTCTATGTGAACAGGCTCTCCCGGTCCAGTTCCATGGACGTTGAAGCCCGCCAGCTCGGCGATGATGCGATAGCCCATAAATGTTCCGAGGCGCACGGAGCCATAGTCCGCTCCGGTGACCGCATGCCGCACTCCGGAATCCAATCCCCAGAGCGCGATCTGACCTGGAATCGCGATCGTCTCACGGAGCTCGGCGGGCTGACACAGCAGGGCGAGCAGCCTGTTGGCCTCGCCGCACGCCGCCGTCATCTGGTCCATCACGCCGCAGGGGGCGCCGGCCACAAGATTCTCGGCCTTCTGGCACAGGAGCGCCATCTCGCGCGCTTCGATCGTGATTTCGAACGCCGCGGCAACGGCCTGCATGACAGCGACCTCGAGGGCGGCCGAAGAGCTCACCCCCTTGCCTTGTGGCACGCGGGAAGCGATCAGGATGCGGGCGCCATCCTGGAAATTGAATTCGCGCTCGCGCATCAGCACCAGGAACACACCGGCCACGTACGCTGCCCAGTGTCGCGCCGGATCGCGCTCGAAGCGGGCGCGGGCAGCTTCGTAATCCACCGGATCGCCCGCGCCTTCAAAATCGGCCAGCGGCATCTCAAACGCCAAGGCCAGGGCGGAGTCCTCCGCCAGGCTGACGATCCTGAGCCGGCGCGAAGGGTCGCGCTGCAACGCCGCGTAGGTCGCCTCCTGGAGGGGCAACTCCAATACCAGCGAGCCGGAGTAATCCGCGATTCCGCCCATCACGTCTAACCGCCCCGGCGCTCGCGCGACTACGATTTCCCGTTTCGGGTCAAACAGTCGGCGCGCCTCCGCCACCGGACTCTCCTCCAACTGATTCAGAGTCTCGATAAAAGCCGGCGTATCCGGAAGCTTATGCGTCGTGCCGCGAATGATCCGGTACATCGCTAATTCTCGTCCGCGTAAACTGCACAAAATGAAACAACCGATGAACACAGATGAACACAGATCCGCGCTTATCTGTGTTTATCTGTGTTCATCTGTGGCTTCGTTCACCCTTATGCTTTGACTGTCTGCCGCCTGAGAATCTGATCGGCGACGACACCGACCAGGATCACGGCGCCCATCACCGCGAAATTGAGCGAAGACGGAACGCCAAGCAGGTTGACGAGGTTTTGCAAGACCTGCAGCAACGCCGTGCCGGCCAAAATCCCGACGATCGAACCCTCGCCGCCGCGCAGGCTGCAACCGCCCAGAACGGCCGCGGCAATGCCGTACAACTCGAAGAAATTGCCGTGTGACGAAGGCGAAATCGAGTTCGTGTAGAAGGCGAAGACAACCCCCGCGATCCCTGCTAACGCTCCCGAGATCACGTAAGCGCTGTTGATGATGCGCCGCGAATTGATGCCCGAGTAGCGCGCGGCCTCCTCATTACGTCCGACGGCGTAGAGGTAACGTCCATAGACCGAGCGGTGAAGGACAATCCACATCACCAGGCTAACGGCCAGCAGCAGGACGAACGGCGTCGGAATTCCAACCAGACTGCCCGTCGCCAGATTGCGGAGGCCTTCAAATCCGGCAGCGCTACCGAAACCCTTGGTTTCGTCGTTCGCGATGAAACGCGCCAGGCCCCGGTAGAACAGCAGCCCGCAGAGCGTGACGATGAAGGGCTGCAGCCGCACCTCCGTAATCAAAAACCCGTGCAACCAACCCAGCCCCATGGCCATAACGATCACGGCGCTCACGGCCCACACGCTCCCCCACCGCCACTCGGTCAGCATCATGGAGAGCAACACGCCCAGGAGCGCGAAAACCGAGCCGACGGAAAGATCGATCCCGCCGGTGATTATGACCATCCCCAGCCCGATGCTGAAGATGCCGTAAGCGCCGATCAGGCGGGCCATGTTTTGCAGGTTGGCCCCGGCGAGAAATCGCGGATTGAGCACCGCCACGACAATGCACAAAATTACCAGCAAGAAAAACGTGCCGAGTTCTTTTTTCATCAAGGCGCTTCAGTGTGGTCCATTCCTGCAGCCACGAGTTGCACGACCTAAAAAAAAGGCCACGAATTTCACGAATTCACACGAAAAAATTCGTTTAATTCGTGGCAAGTCTTTCCGGCCTCGGCCCCGAAGCTATTTCGCAGAGAACTTGAAGATTGTCGTCGTCGCGTATTTCTCACCCGGTTTGAGCACCGTTGACGGAAAGTCGGGCTTATTCGGCGAGTCGGGGAAATGCTGCGTCTCGAGGCAGAAACCATACCGCCTCTGATAGACCTGGCCCCCTTTGCCCTTGATGCTGCCGTCGAGAAAGTTGCCGGTGTAGAACTGCACGCCCGGCTCCGTCGTGTAGACTTCGAGGACCCGCCCGCTCACAGGCTCATAGACTCTGGCCGCCAGCGCGGGCGCGCCGCCGCCGTTCAGCACAAAATTGTGGTCGTAGCCCTTGCCCAAGAGCAGTTGTTCATCCTGCTGCTCGATCCTCGCGCCGATCGCCGCCGGTTGGGTAAAGTCCATCGGCGTCCCTTTGACGCTCCGTAGCTCGCCGGTCGGAATCAGCCCCTGGTCGACCGGCGTAAACCTGTCGGCATTGATCATCACCTCGTGATTCAAGATGCTCCCTTCACCGGCCAGATTGAAATAGGTATGGTTGGTCAGGTTAAGGATCGTCGCCTTGTCCGCCGTCGCACTGTACTCGATCTTCAGCTCGTTGTTGTCAGTCAGCGTATAGACGACCGAGACTGATAAATTCCCCGGATACCCTTCCTCGCCATCCTTGCTGACGCAATTGAGCGCAAGCGCCGGGCCGCGCTTGACCTCCCTGGCCCCCCAGACCACTTTGTCAAAGCCCTTGATCCCGCCATGCAGATGGTTCTCGCCATTGTTCCGCGCGAGCCTGTACTCGCGGCCGTTCAAAGAGAACCTGCCCTTCGCGATCCGATTGCCGTAACGGCCGATGACCGCGCCGAAGTAGGGCGTGTTGTTCTTCAGATAGCCCTCCGGGTCGTCGAAACCGAGCACGACATCCGCCAGCTTGCCATTGCGATCCGGCGCTTTGAGGGAAACAAGTATGCCGCCGTAGTTCGTGATCCGTGCCTCAACTCCATGGGCGTTCGTCAACGTGTAAAGATCGATCACCTTTTGATCGGGCGTCTTTCCGAAAGGTTGTCTCTGAATGCGCGCTTTGGCTTCCGTCGTCCTCCTTGGATTCCACAATGGAACGAAGCCAAGGCACAGCGCCAGAGCCAGAAAAAATCTGTCAGCATAGCCCATCATCGTCGCCTCTCACGGTGTTGTTTGTGCGCTTGCCATCCTTCAAGCAGGTGTATTTTCGTCAGAAGCCGTATCCTACGCCCACATCGGATTCATTGCCAGTTTGGAGCGGTGAGATTTTTGGTCGCGGCCATGCCGCACCATGCTACGGCCACAGAGACACGGAGCAAGCTGAGACTGTCTTCACGAATGACAAATGACAAATGACAAATGAAGAACGAAGTTTTGTAGATTCGTTCGGCGCCTGCAATTTGTCATTTTTCATTGGTCATTGGTCATTTGTCATTTGCAAATCTTTCTCTGCGTTCTCTGCGGACGTGAGAAAAAATGTAGCGCCGGCTTCCAGCCGGCAAACGGTCCGGTTGACGCGAAAGGAGTTATCCAGGCCCACATGCCGGCGAGACGCCGGCGCTACGATTTTTCCTCACGCTCTGCGACACTGCGTGTGTTTGGCTGCGGCTCTGCTGCGCCGTGTTTCCTGCGCGCCCCGTAAAGACAAAGGATTTCATGACTGTTGCCTCCGGGAATACGTTACTGTAGGCCCAAGCGCTGAGAAAGGAGAAAGAAATGAGAAGGATTATTGTCTTAGTCGTTCTTGTGGCCGCGGC
>Ga0137380_10001482_pt1 | contig 19151 bp, 19 predicted proteins | sample SagtaG_17_FD_104809 | JGI IMG/M metagenome (GOLD analysis project Ga0137380, IMG submission 104809) | Vadose zone soil microbial communities from Sagehorn Ranch, Mendocino, California, USA - Sage2_L_100_16 metaG | ecosystem: Environmental > Terrestrial > Soil > Vadose zone | place: USA...
CGCGCGCGATCAAGGAGTTGCGGGGAGAATAACGCAGCTCCGCTGTACGTCATAAGGCAGATCAGCGGCAAACGTTCGCTGGATTGTACTCGTCCTCGGCCCACTTAGCTGGGTTGTCACGAATGTATTGTTGCGCCCGCATCAGGGCGCGATCATCACGGATGACACGATCATAGAGGCCGCTCTGCCAGACCGGCGCGCTCGGCGTCATTCGGAGAGCTCTCACCCGCTTACATGCCGCCGACTTGAAGGCGCCGACCTTGGCGCCCAGTGATCCAGGCGCACACCCCGCTGTCCGTAGCGGCGAGGCACCCTTCGGGTCAACTGAACTTGGTTGGCCAGATTGCGCGGCACCTTCGCCTCCGGCCTGCACACGAGAGTGCCTCGCCCTCCGCTCCGCCGACCCAGTAATCCAGACGATCCCGTGGACATGGTTTGGCATCACTACGAAGTCATGGGGCTCCGGCTGGCTGCCCCCGCAGATCGCCCTTGCCCATTCCATTTGCAGCGCTCGCCTGATGATCGGGTCATCGAGGATGCATTCCCGATTAAGCGTACACATGGTCACAAAGTAGGCGCCGGCTTCCCGATAATCCCACCCGGCGAGGCGCATTGAACGTCTGCGTCTTCTTGAAATATCTCCCATCGCGCACCCGATCATAAGCACCCACACGGCGAGTCGGAAGATGCTGATGGCACAAAGACACGTCACAGGCGCGATGTAGGGGCGAGGCACCCGAGATAACCGCAACGCCATTCGCCCACAGCTGAAGTCTTGGTTTCCAAACAATCATCCGTTCCAGGGGGTGCCTCGCCCCTACGTCCGGTTAAGCACTACGCACTGCGACTTACCCACAAACTAGTGCCGCCCGCCCCTCGCTTGTCGCCCGGCCACCGCCGACAATAAGCGGAGACAAGCGATGACATCTGATCTCGCGGCGACACCGGCACCAGTTGCCGAATTCCAATCGCCGGTTGCGCCTCGCCGCCGCTGGCGCCTGCGCGGCAGGCAGCCGGAAGGCGACCTTGCATCCGCCCCCTACCCGCCGCTTATCCGCCACCTCCTCTGGCACCGCGGAGTGCGCACCCCCGCCGAGGCCGCTGCCTTCATGGACGGCACTCCGGTCGAATACGACCCGCTCCTGCTCCCTGATATCGAACCCGCCCTCGATCGCCTTCGCCGCGCAATGGACGAAGGCGAGCTAATCGCCGTCTACGGCGACTTCGATGTCGACGGCGTCACCGCCTCCACGATCCTGATCGAGGGCCTTCGTGGCCTCGATGGGCGAGTGGAGCCATACCTACCGGACCGCTTCTCCGAGGGCTACGGCGTGAACATCGCCGCCATCGACAAACTTCACGCCCAGGGCGTTACGCTCATCGTCACCGCCGACTGCGGTACGAGTTCCGTGGCGGAGGTCGCCCATGCGCGCAAGCTCGATATCGACACGATCATCCTCGACCACCACACGATCCCGCCGGAGCTGCCCGCCGCCGTCGCGCTCGTGAACCCGAAGCGCGCGGAGAACCGATATCCGGAGCCTGAACTCGCGTCCGGCGGGCTCGCCTTCAAGGTGACGGCTGCCCTTTACGATGCAATGGGCCGCGCCTGGGATCCGGAACGCTACATCGATCTCGTCGCTCTCAGCACCGTCTGCGATGTCGCGCCTCTCCAGAACGAGAACCGCACCCTCGTCCGCCGCGGGCTTTCCGCCCTCCAGCGGACGGAGCGCCCGGGCCTACGCGCGCTGCTGGAGGTCTCCGGCCTGAAGGACGCCCGCCTGGACACCGACTCCATCGGCTACGTCCTCGGGCCCCGGCTGAATGCCGCCGGCCGCCTCGCCCACGCGCGTCTCGCCCTCGACCTGCTCCTGGAAAGCGACCCCGAGCGCGCGATGCAGCAGGCGCTCGAGCTGAGCGCGCTCAACGCCCAGCGCCAGCAACAGACTGCTTCGGCGATGGAGCTAGCGCACGAGCTGCTCTCGAAGGAAGATCCGGACGCGCCGCTCATCTTCATCGGCCGCGCGGACATCCCCTCCGGTATCGTCGGCCTAGTCGCCGGGCGGCTCGCAGAAGAATACCACCGCCCGGCCGTGGTCTACCAGCGAGAGGAAGCCACTTGCCGCGCGAGCTGCCGCAGCATCCCAGAGTTCGACATTACGGGCGCGCTGCGCACCTGCCCGGAGCTGATGCTGCGCTTCGGTGGCCATCGCGCGGCCGCCGGCTTCACGGCTGAGAACGACAAGCTGCCGGCACTGAAAGAAGCGCTGCTGCAACAGGCGCTTGAAGGCCTCGCGGGCGTCGAATTCGCGCCCGTGATCGACATTGATGCGGCCCTCGACCTCCGCCACATGAACGGCAAGCTCATCAGTATGCTCTCGCAGCTCGGCCCGTTCGGTTGCGCCAATCCCGAGCCGGTCTTTCTTAGCCGGAATGTCGAAATCGCCGACGTGAAGTCGATCGGCGAAGACGGTGAGCATCTCCGCCTTCGCCTCCGCGACGGCTGCGTCACTTGGCCAGCGATCGCGTTCGCCAGCGCGAGCGACTCCACGAACGGCTTCGCCGGACATGAAATGCAGGAGGGGCAGCGCTACGATGTCGTTTACAGCTTCTGCCCCGACCGCGGCGGGAACGGCGGCCTCGAGTTGCGGGTGAAGGACCTGCGACCCGCCGAAAGGCCGGACTAGCCTTTCCCCGTCTTCGCCTGTAGGCTATCAGCCAACACCGTGCGACAAATGTCTTGCGAGCTTTGCGACCCGGCGGGTTCGGACCTAGCTTCCTTCGCCTGCTGGCGGATTTTCGCCGCTCGAGACCAGAACTACCTCGGGAAATGCATCATCGCGCTGCGAAGGCATGAGGAGGACTTCCTTGCCCTGACTGAAGCCGAGCGGGATGAGATGTGGGAGGCAGCGCGGGCGGTCCGCGATGCGCTTGCTCGCCGCTTCGCGCCGGACCACTTCAATTACCAGGTGCTCGGCAACTCGGGTCGCCACGTCCACATGCACCTGACGCCACGTTATACTTCGCCCCGCGAATTCGGGGGGATCACGTTTACCGACGATCACTGGGGCACCTGGCCGTTTCCCTCGGAGCAAGCTCTGCCGGAGGGATTCTTAAAGACGCTCGCCGATGCGATCTCACGCGTGATGCCACCGAAAGGAGCCGCGAAATGACGATGTATCACAAGCCCTCCGGATTGGTGAAGGCGATGAACTCCTTGGTTGGCCGTCTGGCCTCCTGGGGACTCATTCCAGGCGGGACGGCGTTGCTTCAGGTTAAGGGACGCCGCTCCGGGCAAACCCGCTCGACCGCCGTAACCTGGGTCGAGCACGACGGTCAGCGCTACCTCGTGGCGCCGCGCGGTAACACAGAATGGGTCCGTAACGTCAAGGCCGCCGGCGGCGAAGCGGTCCTCAAACACGGAAAGAGCGACGCAGTACGTCTCGAGGAACTACCGGTCGAGCAGCGCGCTCCCCTCATCCAGGCGTACCTAAAGAAGACCGCAAGAGTCACCAAGCGCGAGTTTGGCATCGAGCCGGACGCCCCAATTGAGGAGTTCCAGCGCATCGCCCCAGACCACCCCGTCTTCCGGATCACGACCATCTCGTAGGGGCCTGGGCTTGCTCCGCCCTTATGTCATTCCGAGCTAGCGGGGCGGGGCAGACCGTTCGCCCTGAGCCCCGCTTAAGATCGGTGGTTGGCGAGGAATCTCAACATTCGCTACTCTGTGAAACCTACGTTCGCTTCGTCTCGCCATAGTCGCCGAAGGGCGCGTCCCGACGCCTGACGGCCTCGCGAAACCCCTCCTTCATCGCCAGGTCTCGCCATGCGACACCCTCCGGGGTATGGCGCGCGATTCCATCGAAGAACGTGCCGATGAGCTGCGTCGACCGCAACCCCATATTCTCGTAAGCCTGGTTGACCAGCAGCTTGCTCATCGCCAGCTGGTTGGCCGGGATCGTCGCGAGCTTGCGCGCCATCTCGTCGACAACCGAAGGCAGCTGCTCCGCCGGAACCGCCTTCGAAGCGAGGCCGATGCGCTCCGCTTGGCTACCCGAGAGCGATTCACCGGAGAGCATCACTCGCTTGGCGTGTTCGAGCCCCAGACGGTAGACCCACATCACGGAAGTCGGCTCGCCCCACACCCGGGCCGGCGGATAGCCGATCTGGGCGTCCACGGCCATGTAGATGAGGTCCGCGCAGAGCGCCATGTCCGTGCCACCGCCGACGCACCAACCGTGTATCTGCGCGATCACCGGCTTCGGGCTCTCCCAGAGCGACATGAAGACCCGGACATTGCGCGACATTCCCTCGTAGTCGCGCACCGGGTCCCAGTGCCCGGACATCTCGCGTTGCGTCGCGTCTTCCGCTCGCGTGCCCCAGTCGAGGTCATATCCCGCGCAGAACGCCCGGCCAGCTCCGCTGAGGACCATCACTCGCACGGCCCCGTCCTCGTTCGCGGCGATAACCGCGTCCCGCAGGTCGGAGATAAGCCGCCGATTAATCGCGTTCAGCCGCGCCGGCCGGTTTAGTGTGATGCGCGCGATGCCATCTGCGGCGGCGTAATCGATAGCTTCGAACGTCATGGAGGGGTCTCCTGTCATAGTCGTGGAAACGACTATAGCCGTTCAGCCCACCATGTGCAGACGGCGCGCTATTTGCTGAAGCGAAGTCTATACATCGAGGGTCGCTTATCCGCCGTTGCGGCGGCGCGCATTGCGGGACGCCTTCTCGGAGGCGTCCGCCACGTCCTCGGTGCGCTCGCTCACCTCACGGGTCACCTGGCTGGCGGTCTCCGGTGCCCCACGCCCGGCCTGGCTGGCGGCGTTCCGGCCTACCTCGATTCCGACCTGCATCGCCTCGCGGTTAGCCTCTACCACCCGCTGGAGCGTGTCGCGCGTCTCGCTGCCTACGCCCGCCATCTCGCTGATGACTTGACGCCCCAGCTCAAAGCGTCGCCGCTGCCGCCTCGTCCACGTGTCTATAGCGGCTTTCGTGAAACCGATCGCGTCCACCGGCGCTTCGAGCCAAGTGCGCGTTAGGTCCGCCTGCTCGCGCTGTGTCCTGCGGGCCTCTTCCAGCACGATCTTTCCCCACTTGTACGCTCGTTCGTTGCCCATGTCCGCCATTTCCAATACGGCGTCCGAGCTTTCGTTCATGGTGCTCATCAGGCGATTGATCCGTTTGCCCATGCGTTCAATACCTCCTTAAACGTCGCAACCCTGCTTCAGGGGTAGTATCCGTGTAGCAGGGTTGCAGAACCGTAAACCTGCACAGGTGTCGCATATCGCATCTGCATAAGACTGAGGCCTCATAGCTTATAGCTGACACCCCAAGAGCTGCAGGCCGCAGGCGCCGGCTCGGCTATAATGTCCTTAGCGGAGGCACTCGATGCAGGAGAGCGGACAGACACTAAACGAACTTCAAGAGCGCATCGCGCACGTCCTCCGCCGTCTTTGACATCCCGGGACACGAGCAAGAAATAGCCGGTCTCGAAAAAGAGTCCTCCGCTCCTGGCTTCTGGGATGATCCGCAGTCTGCGCAGCGCGTCATGCGCCGGCTCGCCGACGCCCGCGAGCAGGTTGACACCTGGCGAGGCCTCGAATCCCGCTCGAACGAGCTCCAGCAGCTGCTTCAGCTGGCGCGAGATGAGTCCGACGAAGAGCTCTCCCGGGCCGTCGCTTCTGACGTCGCATCGCTTGCGGCCGAGTTCGAGGAGATGGAGCTAGGCCTGGCACTTTCCGGCGAATACGATCGTCGCGACGCCATTCTGGCGATTCACGCCGGCGCAGGCGGAACCGACTCGCAGGACTGGGCAGAGATGCTTCTGCGAATGTACCTCCGCTGGGCCGACAAGCGCGGCTACAAGACAGACGTCCTCGACATGACTGCAGGCGAAGAGGCCGGCATCAAGAGCGCGACCATCGAGGTCCGTGGCCGCAACGCTTACGGCTACCTGCGCGGCGAGCGCGGGGTGCACCGACTCGTGCGCATCTCTCCATACGATGCCTCGAAGTCACGCCACACGTCGTTCGCGCTGGCCGAAGTCATGCCCGAAGTCGAGAACGAGGCCGAAGTGCACCTGGACCCGGACGAGCTGCGCATCGACACCTTCCGCGCCAGCGGCCACGGCGGCCAGAACGTCCAGAAGAATGCCACGGCGGTCCGCATCACCCACATTCCCACCGGCATCGTTGTCACCTGCCAGAACGAGCGCTCCCAGAGCCGGAACAAAGAGTCCGCGCTCAAAGTCCTGGAGGCACGCCTGCTGGAGAAAGAGATGGAGCGCCAGGCGGAAGAGCAATCGCGCCTCAAAGGCGAGCACGTCTCCGCCGAATGGGGCAACCAGATCCGCTCCTACGTCCTGCACCCGTATAAGATGGTGAAGGACCACCGCACAGGCTTCGAAACAAGCGACGCCGAACTGGTCCTCGACGGAGACCTTGACCCGCTACTGCGCGCCTACCAGAAATCCACCCTTGGTGACTAGCGAATCGCACCGTCATTCTGAGCGCCGACGACACCCGCGCGCCGTACAACCTGTCTTCGCGAAGGAATCTGGGGCGGGGCAGCCGTGAGTGCGCGCTTGAGTCGCCCAACCTCCCCTTTCCTATTTCCCATTTCGCATTTCCCATTTTCGCTTGCGCTTCTTCTCGCCTTAATCATTGTTATGTCCGCAACGGTGGTTTTTCCCGCCCGCGCCTCCGCCAAGACCGCCCCAACCGTCTCCGACGCCGGCGTCACAGACAGCTTTCCCGACGGCATGAGTTTTGCGGTTACCGCCAGTAGCGATTCGCCCATTAACGACTTGAAGATTCGCTACAAGATTCTGCCCGATGGCACGTCGGCTAACGCCAGCCCCAAGTTCCAGCCCTCGACGTCCGTAACCGCGAGCTTCAATCTCGGCGGCGCGGACCTCTATCTTCCGCCCGGCACCGTGGTCGAATACCACTGGGAGGCCACCGACGCGGACGGCGACCAGTCTCGCACCGAGACCGCCAGCTTCTTCTACGACGACGTCCGCTTTCAGTGGACGCCCTTGGAGTCGAATGGCATCACGGTCTACTATTACTCCGGCTCGCAGGACGACGCCCAGGCCATGCTCCAGACCGGCACCGAGACCATCGGCTCGATGTCGCAGCTTTTGGGAGCGAACATCACCTACCCGATCAAGGTCTGGATCTACAAGAACAACAACGACATGCGCCCGGCCCTTCAGCGACGGAGCGCAACTTTTGAGGCCTCCGTCATAACCGAGGGCGTACGCGTCGCCTCCGACACTGTATTGATTCTCGGCAATGGCTCATTCAGCACGCTCCGCCACGAGTTGACTCACGTCGTGACTCATGCGGCTGGCGAGAGCGCTCTCGGCCATCTGCCGGCCTGGCTGGACGAAGGAACCGCGGTCTACGGCCAGAACGACCCTGGTGGCTTCGGGGACGCCGTCGACCAGGCGGTCCGTCGCGGCAACGTGTTCTCGGTGCGCCAAATCACCTCCTCACCGGGAGACCCGTCCGCCGTAAACCTCTTCTACGGCCAGTCCTGGAGCCTCGTGAAGTATTTGAACGACACCTACGGGCCGGAGGAGTTCGCAAAACTCTTCGCCGAGATCAAGAGCGGGAAGACTATCGACGACGCCTTGAAGGCAGCTTACGGCTTCGACCAGGACGGCCTCGACAACGAGTGGCGAGCCGCGCACGGCCTCCCGCCGCGTGCTACACAGGAGCCGCGCCAGGACCAGCAACCCCAAACGACTGCCGGCACCTCCGGTTCCCAAGCCAACGCAAAAGATGAGGGCGGCGGCACGTCTACCTTCGTAGTTATCGCATTGGCGGCCGGCCTGATCGTGCTCGCCGGCGCCGTCGGGCTTGCGGGCTGGGCGGTCGCGAAGCGCCTCTGACGAGCTGACAGCGAGGGAATAATCAGCCCGCTCGGCCTCTCCTTTCCCCGTACCGGCAGCTGCGGCTCCTCCGTCGAGACAGCTGATGTCGGCCCGCCGTCCGGGCAGAGCCAGCGCCGATTCACGCTCCGTGAAATAGTCGATCTTCACCGACCGGATCAGCCCGATCGCAAATTTCTGCCCTGCCGGATCAGCAATCCGCGAAGCTTTAACCCTAGCGCGTTTGCCGCGGATGGCTTCTCCATCGTTGCCGGGGTGCTAAGTCTGCGGAATTGCCACGGTGGTTTCCGCGCTGCCTGGCTGTAGCGCTTCGTATTCGCGCCGGAGAATCGACATCCCGATGATGTCCCAATAGCGACCGTTCTGAAAGTAGTGCTCGCGCCGCTGGCCTTCCTCGACGAAACCGCATTTCCGATAGCAAGCGATAGCGCGCGCGTTGAACTCGAATACGCCGAGCTCGACCTTATTCAGATTCATCTGATCGAAGGCGAAGCGAAGCAGAGTCATCACAGCGTCGGATCCGTAGCCGTTCGACCAGTACGACTTATCGCCCACCATGATGCCCAGGGACGCGTGGCGGTCCTCAGCCGATCCGTGGTGCAGGCCGCACATGCCGATATGTAGCCCGTCCTTCGTCTCAATAGCCAGACGGACATCCGCGAAGCTATTACCCTGCTCTGCGGTCTCCGCCAGGTACTTTTCCTCCTGCGCACGCGACATCGGGTACCGCAACAGCAGATACTGTGTCACTTCCCGGTCGTTCACCCAGGCGTAGGCTCGTTCCACATCGGTCCGCTCTAATGCCCGCAAGCGGACCACGCGTCCCTCTAGCATTTCGTCCTCCTTCCCCGATAAGAAAAGCCCGCCGGTTCGGCGGGCCTGGTTGTCGCGGTTTCGACTAGATCAGTGAAGATGCGATGGCCTGGCCCCACCGAAGATCGTAACAAGCAGCCCGGTGTCCCTCCCGGACATCGGCGGTACCCATACCATCTTCGCCGGATAAGCCTGGCAATTCATCGTAGGCGGATGTTAGCAGCGACGCTGGCGGCTGTCAACCGCTGCGGACAGCAGTCCAGTCAGCCAGAAGCAGGTAGAACGCCCCGGTCGCGTAGAAACGGTATTGCCGCTGCAACTCGCTGTTCGTCAACCTTCTGGTTGATCTCGAAGACGCGGGGGACGCCGGGCGGCAGCTTTTCCGCGTAATGCGGCCAGTCCGCCGTGCCGTGGCCCGGCGCCCGGTGATCGGCGAGGCCGTCAACGTCATGGACGTGTGCACCGATGCAGCGGTCGCCCAGCTCATTCAACCAGCGGTCGTGGCGCTCCAGGCCGAGACGGTCGAGCACCTCCGCGTGACCAACGTCCAGCCAGAAGCCCGCGACCTCCGGCGGATAATAGTCGAGCAGTTCCCGCAGTTCGCCCGGCCCGGGGAACTCGTGGTAGTGATAGCGGTTTTCGAGGCCAACGGCCACATTGCGGGGAGCCGCATATTCGGTAATCTCGGCCAACGAACGGCTGGCCAGCGGGAGATAGGTACCCGCCGCCTCCGCGCGCCGCTCGACCGCCCCTCGGCGCAGTACATCGATTTCAGCCCCATCGCGCTCCCCGGCGTCGTAGCTCTTTCGAAGCTCACCCTCCTCCCGAAACATGCCGCCCTCGATTCCTCCCAGGTGCACAACCATATAACGCGCGCCGCAGCGTGCTGCATGATCGACTGTAACGCGGGCGCGCTCAACAGCAAGGACACGCTCTTCTTCGTTGGTCGACGCGAGGTTGAGAGCGTCCGATGACTTGCCGTTGGCGATTTTGATGCGGGGTGTCGGTGAGTGCAGGGAGACAATCCCGACGTGATCGTTGGAGAGAAGCGCCTCGACTCCTTCCGGCGGGATTACGTAGTTGATCTCAATCGCCGGAAAGCCGAGGCCAGCGGCCGCTTTTGCGAAGGCAAGCATGTCGTCCGCATTCGCGCCCTCGGGCCGAAAGCGGCCCTGCGACCACATCGTCGACAGCGCGTGTACAGGAGTTGCCAGGCGAGGCGGGGTCACGTGGTGGAGTGTATCAGGTGTTAGGTTCGAGGTGTGAGATGCGATCTTTCACTCTCGCTGTCTCTTCTGCGTCCCTGCTCATTTGCCGGTCGCATCGGCCATAGCCGTTGGGCAACGGCGATTCCAGCGGCAGAGGCAACGGCACCGGCGAAGAAGGCGGTGGCCAAGCTCAGAAGGAAGCCCGCGAAATCATCCGCGCCTATTAGGGGAACGGCTACGCCGGCCGCGCACGCACCGGCCAAAGCCATCGGCAGCGCTGTCAATGCCCCCCGGCCGCGCGCGACAACCGCGGCGACGGCCCACGGGATTAGCCCCATAAAACACCAGACCGCGAAGAAGAAAAGAACGAAGGCGACGCGCGCCTCACTGGTCATGGATAAAGGTTACAAGCGTGAGGGGTTAGGTGTTAGTGAGGTATTGGCAGAGGGGCGGCTGCGATCGTCAGCCGCGCCGGGCTGCCCGCCCTGGAAGCGTCCGTGAAGGTGCCGGCGTAAGCGCGATCACCTCTTCGCCAACGCCCGACGATTCGCCTTCGGCTACGGCCACGTCGCCGAAGCGCTCGGCGATGATCTTGCGGCCTTCTTCGAGGAGTGCGGTGAAGAATTCCTCTTCGCGCACCGTGCGGACGACCTCTCCTTTGCGAAAAATGGCGCCCTTTCCCTTGCCGGCAGCGAGGCCTATATCGGCATCGCGCGATTCGCCGGGTCCGTTCACGACGCAGCCCATTACGGCGACGGTGATCGGTTTTCCGAGAGCCTTAAAATGCTCCTCGACCTGATTCGCTAGCGGGATTAGATCGACCTCGATTCGACCACAGGTCGGGCAGGCAACGATCGTCGCGCCGCGCTGGCGCAGATTAAGCGACTTTAGGATATCCCAGCAGACCGGTAGCTCCTCGACCGGATCCGCGGCAAGTGAGACGCGGATCGTATCGCCGATGCCTTCGGCGAGAAGAACGCCGATCCCGACAGCTGAACGCACCGTGCCCGAGCCCGGAGTCCCGGCCTCGGTAATGCCGAGGTGCAGTGGATACGGCACCCGCCCGGCGATTTCGCGGTAGGCGGTCACCATGGTGGGCACATCGAAGGCCTTCAGCGACAGCTTTATGTCCTCGAATCCCATCTCCTCAAGAATGCCGATCTCCCACAGCGCGGCGTCTACCATGCGCTGTGTCTTCGGTGGGGGCAGCTCACCATCCGCCAGAGCAGGAATAGGGGGTAGCGAGCCCTCGTTTACGCCGATGCGGATCGAAATCCCGCGCTCTTTGGCCGCCTGGACAACTTCCCGCACCTTGGTGGCGTCGCGAATGTTCCCCGGGTTCAGGCGTAAGCCATGAATTCCCGCCTCGATCGAGGCGAGTGCGAGGCGATGGTCGAAGTGAATGTCGGCGATGAGTGGAACAGGTGTCTGGCGGACGATATCGGGAAGCGCCTCCGCAGCCCGCTTATCGGGGACTGCAACGCGTACGATCTCCGCGCCGGCGTCCGCCAAGCGCGCAATCTGCTCGACGGTGGCCTTTGCATCGGCCGTGTCCGTGTTCGTCATCGTCTGAACGACAACGGAAGCGTCGCCGCCGACCTGAACGTCGCCCACATGAACGGGACGAGATTTTCGGCGAGGAGCTAGCGCGAACGGCTCGTCTGTCATTGCAAGTCTATTCTCATTGCCGCCACTCGCTAGGGCAAGGCGTGATTACGGATTAGATAAGCCCTGCCGAGCCGCTCAGTCGAAGAGCGATCCACCGCTGATGATGCGCAGGATATCGAAGTATGTGACGACGACGGCCATGGTTATGATGAGTGCCAGACCCACAAGGTGAACGATCGCCTCTTTCTCCGGAGCGATCCGCCGGCCACCGCGAATGACTTCGAGGATTACGAATGCCATGCGGCCGCCGTCCAGCATTGGCAGCGGGAGGACGTTAATGATGGCGAGGTTGATCGAGAGCAAGGCAGCAAAGTCAAGCAGCGTCTGCCAGCCTGACTCCTTTACGACTTCTCCGGTCGCCTGGGCAATTCCAACGGGACCTGCCACGTCCGGGCCGGAGCCGCCGTGGAATATGGAGATGATCTGGTTTCGCGCCAGCGTGAGCGAGTCCCACGTCGAGGTCCAGCCCTTACCGAGCGCTTTTAATGGGTTGTAGCTCTGCCTTTCCGTAGGCTTGCACTCCGGCGGGGGATTAGTGAATGTCGTGCATTGCGGGATGGTTGCTGCTCGATTGGCGATGCGTATGCCGGTGGGGCCTTGATTGGAGGGCGGGTCCCAGCGCGCTTTCACGGCTACGTGCAGCACTTGCTCACCGCCTCCGATCGCGTTGCGTACGACGGTGAAGTCGATTGTCTTCCCCATGTTGAGCCGGATGATGCGGCCAGCGTCAGCCGTGTTCTTCACCTCGCGCCCTTCCAGTTCGCGGATCTGGTCGCCAGGTTGGAGACCCGCCTCACCTGCTGGTGAACCGGGCTCTACGACCTGAATGACAGCGGGGCCGAGGGGCACATCGCGCGGAATCATAAAAGCGACGGCGAACAAGAGAACCGGCAGAACGAGGTTCATCCCGGAGCCCGCGAAGAGAACGATAAGGCGCTTCCAGGCGGGTTGCGCTGCCAGGCTCTCGGGGTCAGAGGGATCTTCTTCGCCGAGCAGCCGGACGAAGCCGCCCAGCGGAAGCCAGTTGATGGAATATATCGTCCCACGCCACTCGAAGCCCCAGATGCGAGGCGGATAGCCGAGACCGGCCTCGAGGACCTTTACGCGGAACAACTTCGCGGTGAAGTAGTGACCCAGCTCATGAGCGACGATCAGCGCCACGAGCATTCCAAGGAACGGAAGGACCGAATAGAGGACTGTCATGCCTTAGCCCTCACCCAGTCCTCCGTGTAGGAGCGCGCCCAGGCGTCCGCATGAAGAACTTCATCTAGGCTGGGGTTCGAAAGCTGGTCATGAGCATTGAGAGCATCGGAGACAATACGAGCGATATCCGTGAAGCGGATGTGCCCTGCGAGGAAGTGCTGAACTGCGATCTCATCAGCGGCCGCCAGAACAGTCGGGCAACTGCCGCCACGCCGGCCAGCCTCGAGCGCCAAGCCAAGGCACGGGTATTGCTTCATGTCCGGCGGTCCGAAGTTCAGCGTTCCAATCAGTTTCAAGTCCAGTCTCGGCACAGATGCGCCGGGCAGGCGCTCGGGGTAAGTGAGCGCGCACTGAATAGGTAGACGCATGTCCGGCATTCCCAGTTGCGCCTTGACGGACCCGTCGCGGAACTCGACCAAGGAATGAACGACGCTCTCCCGGTGAAGCAATACGTCGATGTTTTCGAGCTGCACATCGAAGAGCCAACGGGCTTCAATGCACTCGAGGCCCTTATTCAGCAAAGTCGCGCTATCCACCGTGATCTTTTGCCCCATCTGCCAGTTGGGGTGCCGCAACGCCTCCTCGGCGGTTACTCGCGATAGTTCGTGAGGCGGCGTATCGCGGAAGGGCCCTCCCGAGGCCGTAATAACGATTCGCTCGATAGAATCGTGATTTTCTCCCCAGAGACATTGCCAGATTGCGGAGTGTTCGGAGTCGATTGGGCGGAGCACGACGCGGGAACGGCGAGCCTCTGCGGTAATGATGTGGCCGGCCATGACCAGCACTTCTTTGTTCGCGAGGGCCACCGATTTGCCCGCGCGAAGAGCCGCAAGTGTCGGGCCGAGACCGGCGGAGCCAGCCGTTGCGACGATGACGAGGTCAACGTCTGGATGCCCGGCCATCTCTTCCATCTCGGCCCAGCGAATCGACAAGCCATCGCTCGATCCACGGGCCATCAAGTAATCGGCTTCGCGACCCGCACAAACAAACCGCGGCCGGAACTCGCGGACCTGTTCCTCGAGGAGAGTGATGTTAGTACCGGCTGCGAGAGCGATAACGTTAAAGCGCCCGGGCAACGAACGGATAACATCGAGCGTCTGGCGTCCGATGGAGCCGGTGGAGCCGAGTACGGCGAGACGAACAGCCTTCACGGAGGAAATGGGAAAGGGGAAAGGAGGAAGGAGCGGGGCGACGCCAGCCCCATTTCGTATTTCCCATTTCCCATCACAAGACCACCCATATCACAAAGTAGTATACCAACGGCGTTGTAAAGAGGATGCTGTCGAGGCGATCGAGGAAGCCGCCGTGCCCGGGAACTAAATCGCTGGCATCTTTGACGCCCGCACCTCGCTTGATTAGAGATTCCCCAAGATCGCCTACTACGGCAACAACAGGCAGCAGAAGCGCCAGTGGTACCAGCTTCAGCTCGTCGACATCGACCCCCGTTACCCACACCAGCAAGAAGACGGCAATAAAGCCTGCAACGAGACCCGCTATCCCCCCTTCAACAGTCTTGCCGGGACTGACGGCAGGCGCTATTTGGCGCCTTCCGAGCGCGCGGCCCGCAAAGTAGGCGGCCGTATCGGCGACGAAGGTGGCGAACACAGCGACGAATACCCAATCGCCGCCATCGTCCAGATCGCGCAGAAGGACCAGATGTGAGCCGAGGAAGCCGATATACGCCACGCCGGCGACAACCCACAGCCAGTCGCGGAGCCCGGTCCGAGCTTCCTGCCGCACGATCAAAATCAGGAAGATGCCGGCGATTAGCCCGGCGAGGACGCCTGTAAGCTCATCCAGGCCCTCGTATGCCGCTACGACGAGCAGCGCCACCCCAGCACACCCCGCGAACGCGGGCAAGCGCTGACCGAAGAGACTGGGCGACGCTCGGCGCAGACGCGGGTGCGTCGGACTGGTCGCAGAAGTCTCGGGGTCTGTTGCGGCGTAAAATTCGAGGGCCGCAAGCGCGAGAACCATCGCGACAGCGAACGCGTATGGGACGCCTCCGATGAGGACCAGGACCACTATGACGGGTATGCCTACGGCTGCAGACAGGACCCGCTGAGGGAGCATGTCGCGCGTTAAGCGCGAAAGCCGTTGCTCGCAGCGGGGCGTTCGGCCGGATTTCGCCCGTTTTCATGGCCGTTGCCCGCTGGTCCATCGACCTCGTGTAGAGGCAGACCTCCGAACCGACGCGTTCGGAGGCTGAAAGCGAGAAGCGCCTCGTCTACGTGTTTGATATCGAAGTCCGGCCAGTAGACAGGGGTAAAGCAGAACTCGGCGTAGGCGCCTTGCCAGAGAAGGAAGTTAGACAACCGCATCTCTCCCGCGGTGCGGATGATGAGGTCCGGGTCGGGTATACCGTCGGTAAGTAGGCGGCTGGATATCGTTTGCTCGTCAATTTCGCTGGCGGGCACGCCTTCGTCCACGATTCGGCGCACAGCCTCGACGATTTCCGCACGACCGCCATAGTTGAATGCTATTGATAGCGTCATTCTTCGGTTGTCACGAGTGAGCTCAATGGCATCGCGCACCTCTTGTTGAAGCCGAGGGCTGAGTGGGCTTAGGTCTCCGAGATGGAGCAGACGGATTCCGTTCTCATGCAGGTGCTTCGTCTCCCGCCTGAGGAAGCGCGAGAGCAGCGACATTAGGCCTCGAACCTCGTACCGCGGCCGGTCCCAGTTTTCTGTCGAGAAGGCGAACAGGGTAAGATACTTCACACCGTAATCACCGAACCGCTCGATCACGCGGCGTACATTCTCGGTGCCGGCGCGATGGCCGAACAAGCGCGGGCGGCCCCGTTCTTTAGCCCACCGCCCGTTGCCGTCCATGATTATCGCAACATGATCAGGCACGGCTGTAAGAGCGAGTGGAGATGTGTTTTCGGGCGTCGCGCGTGTAGCACTGCGCATTGTTTTCATCAGTATAGAACGTTTGTCGGCCTTGCGGGTCACGCCCGGGGAGGCTAGGAGCGCTGAGAGACGCGCTTGACGGCGGCCAAACAACTACGTTTCAGATGGCAAGCAGTTCCTGTTCCTTAACTTCGCCGACCCTATCGATCTCCTTGACCTGCTCGTCGGTTAGTTTCTGCAGCTCAGTTTCGGAGCGGTGAAGGTCGTCTTGCGAGATTGTGCGGTCATGCTCTAGCTTGCGGATGTGGTCGTGGCAGTCGCGCCGGACGTTTCGCACCGCCACGCGCGCTTCCTCGACACGCTTTCTTACGTGCTTGGCCAGTTCGCGCCGCCGCTCATCTGTCAGTGGCGGAATCGAGAGGCGAATGACGGCGCCGTCGTTCGAGGGCGTGAGTCCCAGGTCAGACTTGAGGATGGACTTCTCGATGGCTCCCATCGCACTCCGGTCATAGGGTTGAATGACGATGAGCCGCGCATCCGGTGTTGAAATCGTGGCGATCTGGTTGAGCGGGGTGGGAGCGCCGTAGTAGTCCACCTTGAGATGCTCGACAAGGCCGGCGCTGGCTCGTCCTGTTCGCACACTGCCTAGCTCGTGGCGAAGAGCTTCGACGGCTTTGTGCATCCTTGCTCTAGCATCGTCTATCTGCTCTTGGACCATGTCACTCGCTCCTCGCTTATCTAGCAGATGCCGGCGCCTTTGAGAACTCGGTCGGCAGGTCGCCGACCTTTGTCCCGGCGTGCTCTCCAGCAGCAACCCGCACAATGCTGTCGGGCAGGCGCAGATCAAAGACGACCAGCGGAAGTGAGTTTTCCATGCACAGCGTCAGGGCCGTGGAGTCCATAACTTGAAGCCGGCGGTTTAGGGCCTCCAGATAAGAGAGGGTCTCGAACTTGCGCGCCGACTTGTCTTCGAAGGGGTCCGCCTCGTAGACGCCGTCGACATTTTTTTTCGCCATCAGCAGAACTTGAGCGTCGATCTCGATGCCGCGGAGCGCGGCGGCAGTATCGGTCGTCATATATGGATTGCCCGTCCCGGCTGCAAAGATCACAACACGCCCCTTCTCCAGGTGCCGCATAGCGCGACGGCGGATGTAAGGTTCAGCGACGGCTGTAACGGTGATGGCTGACTGAGTACGCACAGTCACGCCGTTCCGTTCGAGCGCATCTTGGAGCGCGAGGCCGTTGATAATCGTTGCTAGCATTCCGGCGTAGTCGCCAGTCGCGCGGTCCATGCCGGCGTCTGATGCGGCCGCGCCCCGGAAGATGTTTCCACCCCCGACAACAATCGCTACTTCGATGCCCATGCCCTGAACTGCCTTAAGCTGTCGGGCAATAGTGTCAAGCATCGCCGCATCGATGCCGTAAGGAAGATCGCCCTGGAGTGCTTCGCCGCTGAGCTTAAGCAGGATCCGTTTGTATGGACGTTCTTCAGTCATTGCTCGTCCCGTCGCCATATCGTCCAAGCTCGAAGCGCGCGAAGCGGCGGACGCGAATGTTTTCGCCCGTCTTGCTAATAACCTCGCTTAAGAGGTCCTGGATCGTGCGCGATTCGTCCTGAGCGAATGGTTGCTCGAGAAGACACAGCTCCTTCGGGTCGCCCTCGGCGCCTTTGGCCATTTCGTCAGCGGAGATATATAGCGGGTTTGCGGCCGCGACCTGAAGGGCAATCTGCTGAGCAAGCTTCCGGAAATCGTCCGTGCGTGCCACGAAGTCGGATTCACAATTGACTTCGACAAGCGCCCCGAGGCGACGGTTGTGGTGTATGTAAGAATGGATAATGCCCTCGGCCGTGGACCGTTCGGCGCGTTTGGCGGCGGCCTCGAAGCCCTTCTGCCTTAGGACTTCCTTCGCATTCTCGAAATCCCCATCTGCCGCTTCCAGAGCGTTTTTGCAGTCCAGCATGCCGGCGCCGGTAAGATCGCGCAGTTTCTTAACGTCTTCACTCGAAAAGGCCATCTTGGGGTTCCGTGCGTCTATCCGGGCTCGGCCGGACTTGCTGTTTCCGAGGCGGGCTCGGCTACCGGTTCGGCGGGACTCGGCTCAGCCTCAGCAGCGTCTGCCGCCGGCTCGGGTGCGGCCGCGTCGGCAGCGTCTTCGGACTCCGTTTCGGACTGCGCCGCCTCGACCTCACTGGGGTACGGTTCGTCCGGCGACGCGATGTAACCCGTTTCGCTGTACGCCTTCACGTCGACGTCCTCAGCTTCAAGCGCGGCCTGCTGGACGTACTCTCGAGCCGTAAGGCCTTCTAGGACCACATCAGCGATGCGCGCCGTGATCAATTTAATCGCGCGAATCGCGTCGTCGTTGGACGGTATCGGATAGTCGATGACATCCGGATTACAGTTGGTATCTACGAGAGCGACGATCGGGATTCCGATGCGGACGGATTCGGCGACCGCAATGTCCTCTTTCGTTGTGTCGACGATGTAGATCGCCCCGGGAAGAGCGGTCATCGCCTTGATGCCGCCGAGGTAGCGGTTGAGGCGCGCTAGTTCTTCTTCCTGCTTGAGCCGCTCCTTCTTTGCCAGATAGTCCATTTCACCGCGCGCTTTGGCGTCCTCGGTGCGGACAAGGTAGTCTATCCGTCCCTGAATCGTGGCGAAATTTGTGAGCGTGCCGCCCAGCCACCGTGTCGTCACATATGGCATTCCGCAGCGCTTGGCCTCAGCCTCGATGGTCTCCTGGGCTTGGCGCTTGGTGCCCACAAAGAGGATGGTCCCCCCGTTTGAGACCATATCGCGAACGAAATCACAGGCCGCTTCGAGGCGGTCTACAGTCTGTTGGAGATCAATGATGTGGATGCCGTTGCGTTCGGAGAAGATGAACTTGCGCATCTTGGGGTTCCATCGACGGGTCTGATGCCCGAAATGGACCCCGGCTTCGAGCAAAGCCTTCATGGATACGGGTGTCGACAAATAGGCGCTCCTTACTCTGCTATTTCGAAGGAAAAGTATAGCAGACAGCAGTGACTCCAAAGCGGCGTCCCAGATATTGCCGCCCTAGCTGAGCGTTTGCTATATTAGAACAAGAGGCTGTCCCGTCGAGGCGGGGCGGCTTTTCCTACCGAGGAGGTCCAAGCAGGAAGTGCCGGTATACGAATATCGATGCAGTAGCGGCCATCATTACGAGAAAACGGAAGGATTCGACGCGCCGCGGGAGCAACCCTGCGCGGTCTGCGGAACAATGGCGCGGCGCCAAATTAGCCTTCCCGCGGTGATCTTCAAGGGGCCGGGGTTCTACAGCACGGACAATCGTAGTAGCTCGCATGGTGGTAACGGCAAGTCCGCCGAGACGGAGTCGGGGAGCGCGGCGAGCGATCGGGGCGGGCGCTCGCATGACGACAGGGGTGATTCACAGAGCAGCGAGAGCTCGCCCAAGGCGGAAGCCGCGGCGGCTGACTGACCGATAAAGAACGCGTCTAGCGAATCGCGGCAGGTCTTTCTTGCA
>Ga0137380_10001501_pt1 | contig 19013 bp, 22 predicted proteins | sample SagtaG_17_FD_104809 | JGI IMG/M metagenome (GOLD analysis project Ga0137380, IMG submission 104809) | Vadose zone soil microbial communities from Sagehorn Ranch, Mendocino, California, USA - Sage2_L_100_16 metaG | ecosystem: Environmental > Terrestrial > Soil > Vadose zone | place: USA...
GACGCGCTGCGCGACCTCGCCGCCGAGCTCACCGACGACCCCCGCCCGCACGCCGCGCACCGCAACGTGACGCGCGCTGCGCGCGAGGTCAACGAGGCAAGCGGCGCCGCTCCCTCCTGGCCACGGCTGCGCTGGCCGTCACGCGCCGCCGTCCCGGCGGTCCCCGCCAGGACGCGACCGGCAACCGCCGCGCTATCCGCGATCGCAGCCGAGGCCGTCGGATTGTTCGTTGCCAGCGACACGACGCTGCGCGCGTGCCTCGCCCCCGGATGCGTCCTCTACTTCGCCAAAGACCACCCGCGCCGCGAATGGTGCTCAGCCAGCTGCGGCAACCGGGCCCGCGCCGCGCGTCATTACGAACGGCATCGCCGCGCCGGGCGGACCTGACCTGCCGTCTCGGCAGCTCCCAAGCCCGCCACACCGCAGGACTGCTCAGACCGTCGTAATCCAGCGACGGATGTGGGCGGTGGGCTCAGACGTTGCCGAACCATGAGCGCAATCCCATACCGAAACGACTTAGCCGCGGCCGAGTCGGCTGCCTTCGATGTACGACTAGAGCCTCATGCCGGCTCCCGCGCGGAGCTGCGGCCGTTGTTCGAGCTGGCCGAGGACTCCCGTGCCCAGCTTGACTCCTATCTCGATTCCGGCCGAGTCCTCGTCGCGCTGCACGGCCCGGACGTGATCGGCCATCTGCAACTGGTCGAGACCGACCGGCCAGGCGAGGTGGAGTTGAAGAACATGGCGGTGCGAGAAGACCTGCAAGGCCGCGGCGTGGGCCGCCAGTTGGTGAGCGCCGCCCTCGGTTTGATACCCGCCGCGTCGGCATCGGCAATGATTGTCGCCACTGCCACTGCCGACATCGGCAACCTGCGCTTCTACCAGCGGCAGGGTTTCGGATGCTCGCCATCGAGCGGGATGACTTCACTCCCGCCTCCGGCTACCTGCCCGACATCCGCATCGACGGCATCGACCTCCGCGACAGGGTCTGGCTGGACTATCAGCTCAGACCGGAACCACCAACTCCATGAGGTGGCCAGGCTGTCGGGAAACCTCACCCGGGTGAGACCGCCTTCGGGGGGACGCGGCCGTGTACTGATCGCGAGACGCTGATCTAAGCCAGATCTGCATTGGGGGCCAGCATGTCCGTACTCGACGCCAACACAGACATCGACGAAGCCACGCTGATCGCGGGCCTGCGCTCCGGCGACGAGGCGCTCGTCTGTTCAAAGGTGTCCACGACGGGAACACGGCCGCGGCCGTGGCAGCGGAGCGAATTACCCTGGCGCCGGGCGAGATCTGCGCCAAGGCGCGCCAGCACGCGAGCAGCGTTTCCTGCCCTGCCAGGACGGTGGGCTTGGTCGACATGTCGAGAGCCTCAGTGCATCCAGCAAGCCCGATGCGATCGCGACGTGATTACTTCACAGCGATGATCTCGACCGGGCCGATGTCCGGCGGCGAAGCAAGCAGATCCGCAGCGACTTCCGCCAGCGCGGCGGGGATTTCGCCGTTGAGATGGTCTTGCCGCGCGCTGTCGGTTTCGAACGTGTCGAAGATGCCGTAGCCGGTGTCGCTGAGCTTGAATGCGTACCAGCTCACGGTGCCCGTCTCGGCCTCGGCAAGGGCGCGGCCGGCCTCGAGGAACGCGGCGAGTTCGGCGCCCTTGCCGGGCTTGGCTTCCAGACGAGCGAGTAACGCGAGTCGTTCGGTCATGTGCCTGCTCCTGTGATGGTCAACCGTGCGTCCTCACAACATGAGCGTCGTGAACGTCAGCAGTCTTACCTAATAGATACGGAGACTAGGCGTTTCAGTTCGCGGCGCGGACCGCGGCGAGTAGACCATGGAAGTCCTCATTGCACGGCCCGCATGCCGCAAGATGGGCCGCCACACCGGGAAGCGTTCTTCGGCGTCGCCGCCGCCGGCGACCATCTCGACGTAGACGTGCAGGATCTGCATCGCCTGCTCGCATCCGACATCTCGCGGGTCGGTCTGCAGGAATCGGTCGAGCGCCGTCCTGTCACTCATGCGCGTCCCTCACGTCGTTGACGAGCGCGACCCGTAACTTACGACGGCTCCAGCACGAAGGACGCACCCGGCAGGGCCAATTCGATGTCGCGTCGGTCGGCGCGGGCCGCGACGTCCACGGCGATCGAGAGCACGTCGAGCACCAGGCATTCCTTCCCGTGCGATCAGCGGACAGGTCCGCTGCGGACCGCATGGCGGGCTCGGTGGGCCGCTCGACGCGCTGCTGGCGCACCGAGGTTCGGGCTATCAAGGCGCCGATGAGGCCTGCCCATCGCTGGGCTACGCGTCGGCAAGAGGGTGGTCGCCACGTGCGAGTGCGGCGGCGTTGTGGAGGTCGATCTCGCGCACCAGCGGGTCGGCGTGCCGGTGCACCAGCCGCCAGTCGTCGCCCTCCCGGCGGAATAGCATCGTCACGCGCAACGACCAGTTCTGATCCGGCAGCCCGCCAACCTTGCCGTGTTGCCGTTCGATCAGCACCAGCACGACGAAGTCGCCCGAGACGTAGGACTGCACCACGTCCACCTGCGCCTCCCCACGGGCGAAGAAGCGGGACATCTGTTCGACGGCATCCTCGCTGGCATCGAATCCGTGCCGAGGCGCTCCTCCGAACGGCGGGATCAGCGTGTAGTCGTCGGCGTGCACGAACAGGCCGAGATAGCTGCGCACGTCGCCGCGGATCAGCGCGGCGGCGGCGTCCTGGCAGCGTTGCGCGAGGTCCGCGACGTCGGCCTCGGTTATGCCGCTGCGCGCCATGACCGCCCCCGGTGTTCTGCGCGGCCGCCCGGGCGCGCGCGCGTTCAGCATGCTATCGGCACCGCTCCTCCGGCGGTACCTCGTTCGAACCGGTGGCCGTTGAGGTGGTTGATTTCCGGCTGAAGCCGCTTGACTCAAGCGCGCGGCCCGATTGGCCGCCTGGCCTATGGTCATGGCATGACCGGACATGAGCGGGGCGCTGGATCGCTGCGATCGCGGGACCAGATCGAAGACGTCATGAGGCGCATCGGCATGTCGGATCGGATACCGGAGGCACGGCGGGTTCTGCCGGAGGTTGTCGACCTCGACAGAGGTGCCGACCTGCTTCTACGACTTGGGCTCAGCCTCGATCGGATCGTCGACGAAATGGGTGGCGGACCCTGGTGAGGCACAGCGAGCTCTGAGAGGTTGCCATGTTGTTCATCGCCGAGGGGCGTATCAATCGACCTGTGGAAGAAACCGAACATACCGTGGCCGCAGCGTGGCTCGGTCCGATGGTGGATTCTGGATTCTTGCAGTCGGGGTACCTCGATGCGGCGGGCCAGCGGGTGTTCATGGTTCTTTCCGCCCAGGACCACGTCAATGTCGAGGAGCGGATTAGTGACCTGCCGATCGTGCGCGAAGGCACCGTGACGTTCTCGATCACGCAAGTCACTGCGCTGCGCTTCACCTGAAGCTCCGACGGCCGCCCAGTCCACATCCCGGACTGGCAACGACCGCCGGATCGACTCAGGACGGGCGCAACGCGGACCCCACCCCTCTTCTCAACGACGCGGTGGCTGAGCGGCTCAGCGACGGTCAGGAGATAGCTCGACCGCAGTGGGTGAAACGTGAAAGCCGGCGCGACGTCGGTCGCTGGATGTGGGCTGTTGTCACGAATGGGAAGGGGACGGCGACGTGCTCGGCCAGGGCAACGGAGAGGTAACCGGGTGGCTCTGGAGGCTCCCCGCGGCGCCATCGGCGTCGAAGCACGGGCCGTTGACCGATATGGTTCCGCCCACGCCGACTGACGGTTTCGGGTCCCCGAAGATGCCCAGCGTGCCCGGGAGGGTGACCTTTCCCTCCCGTTTACTGAGCCAGTAGGACGCGGTGGGTACCGTTGGCGTCTTTACGATCCGGTCGGGCCGCTGCCGCAGTGTCCAGCCGTCGCCGCGCACCAGGCTCACGACCCGGTTCCGGTACGCGTCAAAGTTGGTGTCCCGGCGGCCGGTGAACGGGAACAGGCGCAGCGTGATGCTGTAATACAGCTTCGTCTTCCCCGTCCCGCACGGCAGGTAAGCCCCGTCGAGGACGGTGACAGACTGGGCGCTTGCATGGAACAGCGTCTGATACAAGTCGCGCGCCGCGGGCACCACCTGCGCGCGCGACCTGGCGGCCGCCGCCCTGCCGTCCGCCGTGCTATGCCCGCACCCGGCTACCACGGCGGCAAGGACGATCGCGGCAGCCGCGATGGTGCCGCGTGCTGTCAGGCGCACGGTCAGCCGCCTCCGCTGCTGTTCATGGCGCGCGGGGAACCGGACCATCTCGGGCCGATCGGCGTGCCCGCGAACGCCGGGCCATTATCGTATGCAAATGAGCGATCTTGCAGCCATGCGTTGTAGGCAGCTAGCGCCTTGGAAAAGCTTCTGGATCTCGTCAAGGGACTTGAGCTGGCCGGTCGTGTCGTCGAAGAACGTCACGCCGCACTACTGATCGTAGGTGTGGACCAGCCGACAGAGAACCCGTCCAAGGCACTTCTCGTCGAGCCTCGCCAACTTGCTGGTGACGATTGCGGATCGCTCGCGATCACGCGGTGCCGACGCGCAGTGGACTGTCCACTGTGGACAGTCTGTCCAGGAACGCCAGCCGTTCGCGGCCGCGTATGCGAAGGCTTACGGATGCGTGGTCGTTCACCGCCAAGTCAAGAAGCTTGTAGCGTCCCGTCGACAATGAGGCGCCTCTGGTCATCGGTGCCGACTCGGCCGGCTAGGCCGGCGGCTCTTTCCGCGTGTAGGTCGAGCGGAAGAATCCGTGGAGCGTCGATTCACCGATGTTGATGTTGTGGGTGATCGGCGACACCGTGTGTGGGGCCGCGGCGTTGAAGGAGATCCACACGTCATCGGCGGCGTCCGAGCCGGTGTTCGGGTCGTAGACGTTCACGGTGACTGTTTGGGCGTCGTCGACGTGGTATCCGTAGGCCAGCACCTGGTGGCACTTTCCGATCTGCCTGAGGTCAGCGGTGTGTACCGTGACCAGGCCTAGCGGGCTGGGATGGCCGGCGTCGATATCGCTCCGTACATGCGGCCAACTGGAGGTTACGGTGCGCGAGAACGTGCCGTGTCGGCTTCCGATGATGAGGTGCAGGTCGGCCGATGGCAGGAGCATCCATTCCGCGTACTGGAGTACTCCGTCGGGCACATCGAAGCTGTCGATCAATCGCCCGGTGATGTAGCCAAACAGCGGTTCGTCCCTCGACGGCGGCGTGTCGTCGGGGGGAATTGGACGGCCCGCTTCGAAGTAGTCGCGGACCGCGAACGCCATGCCACCGCACACCCCCTGACTGGCATCGCCGAGCCCGACGGTGCCAGCCGGACCCAGGTCGATCTCGATCGTCGGGTCAGGCGGGAACGCATTCGTGAACCGGAAACCGTTCAGGCTCGGCCTGAAATTCGGCACCACGCCACTTGACGCCATCACATTCCCCCGTCCGGGCTGCCATCGCAGCACTGTCACCCGAGAGGACGCATCAGCGCAATACCTGATACGTCTGTCGGCCAAACAGGCCCGCCTGCGATGCCCGTCTAGTGGCACACGCATGTCGACGCGTTCGAGATCGTGATGCAGGCGACGCCCCGGCCACCTGCAGCCCAGTGTTTCCGGCCTTCCTCGCCGACTGGCTCGCAGACGGTCTTTACGTCGACGCCATGCGCGCCCTCGGTCAGAAGCCGACCCTGCACATCGGCCAAGCCAGGTAGAGGCGATGGGTGTCGTTGCCGACGAGAGGTTGTATGTCTGGCCACCGGCATAGCTACGACGATGAGACAACAGCAGTTCGTGGCCAGACCGTGGACGGTCCGTCCACAGTGGACAGTCCTGCCTGCTGCCTGTCCGGCCGAACGGCTCCACTCACCTCGCGAGCGGCACCCGTGACCACGATCGCACGCGCCGCGGTGCCTCGCCTGCAGACCCCGCGGCTGTGCCGTTTACCGGGTCCGCATTGCGTCGAGGACCCGGTCCGGGGTCATCGGCAGGGTACGGATGCGTGTCCCTGTGGCGGCGAAGACCGCATTGCCGACCGCGGCGGGAATGATTCCGATGGACGGCTCACCGGCGCCCCAGGCGGGCTCCTCGGGACGGTCGATGAGGATGACGTCGATGGCGGGCACGTCATTGAAGCGCACGACCGAGTACGGCGGCGTCGGATGGAACGAGTTCTGCTCCCAGAAGATGCTCGTAACGCCGCGTTCGTCAAACTGCACCTCTTCCTTCAGCGCGCGACTGACGCCCTGTACTACGTTGCCCTCGATCTGGTTGCGCAGGCCATCGGGGTTGATGACGAGCCCGCAGTCGTGCGCGACGATCACCCGCCGCACCTGAATCTCGCCGGTGGCGGCGTCGACCGCCACCTCGGCGTAGGCAGCGACGTAGGTGAACTCGGTCTCGTACTGCTGGAACGCGATCCCGCCGCCGGTGCCGTTCCCGCCGCGCGGCCTCGCCGCCCAGGTGTCGGTGAGCGCGTTCAGGACGGCGGTCGCGCGCGAATCGTCGAGTGACGTCAGCCGCAGCTGCAGCGGGTCGACGCCACCGGCGGTGGCGAGCTCGTCGAGGAACGACTCGTTGGCGAATGTGTTCGACAGGCCGCCGAGCGACCGCAGCGCCGTCGAGCGCAGGAACCGGTACTGCAGCGGCGCCGCCGGAGCGCCGACGTCGGGCCGGTGGTCTCGAAGCTGCGTACGAGGTTTCCGAAGAGGTGGTTGTTGGTGAACTTGTATGTGACGGGGGCGTTCCGGCCGGCGGCGTCTCCGGGAGCGCTCGGCAGCGTGGCCGGCAGGGATCCGAGCAGCGAGCCGGCGAGCAGCGTGCCGGGGTTGTCGTTCGGCCGGCTGTTGTGGGTCGGCGAGCACAGGACGTGCTCCCACGCCACGACCTTGCCGTTGGTGATGCCGCCGCGCAGGTCGTGGGCCATGGCCGGGCCGAGCGGCTCCCAGCCGTGTTCGTCCGGGCGCATCCACTGCACGCGCACCGGCCGCCCGACCGTCTGCGACAGCAGTGCCGCGTCGGCGGCGGCGTCATCGGCGCCGTCCCCGTAGCAGCCGGCCGCCTCCTCGTAGACGACCTGGACCGACTCCTCGGGCACGCCGACCAGGCTCGCCACCGCACCACGCAGCGCGTAGACGTCCTGGGTGCCGGACCAGACCGTGACCTGGATTCCCGTCGACTTGTCAGGGGTGCTGCGCACGTCGGCAACACCGCACGACGGCCCCATCGCCGCGTGCATCTGGAACGGCGTGAAGTAGCTTGCCTCCGCAGTGACGGCGGCCGAGGCCAGGCCCTGCTCGACGTCACCGATCTTGACCATCTCCACCGAGCGGTACTGGTTCGCGGGATCGCGCAACGCGTCCGGCAGCTCGGCCTGCGCGACGAGCGGCTGACCGTCGTCCCAGTTCACCCGCACGCCGTTCGTTCGGTCGGCGGCCTGAATGGCAGCCCATTCGGTCTGCGCCACCACCCCGACGAAGTTGCCCTGCTGGACGAGCTCGATGAAGCCGGGTATCGCCTTCGCGCGGGTCACCGAGGCGGGGTCGATCGAGACCAGCGACGCGTTGCGTCCGGCAGGGCGGATCGCCCGCCCGTGCACCATGCGAGGGACCGCGACGTCCTGCACGTAGCGGAAGCGGGCGGTCACTTTGTCCGGCAGGTCGGCACGCTGCACCGGCTGGCCCACCACCTGGTAGTCGTCGGGCGACGCCACCTGGGCGTTCGGGTCCGCGGCGAGTACGAGGTCGGTTGCGGCGAGCAGCTGCTGGTAGGTGACGCTGCGCCCGCTGGCGGTGTCGCGGAAGACGCCGTCGCTCGCGACGAGCTGATCCTTGCTCACGCCGAGCTGCTGAGCGGCCAGGCCGAGCAGCGCCTGGAACGCGGTCGCGGCGGCCAACCTGAGCTGCGGGCCACCGTTCTGGACGCTCTTGCTTCCGGCCGTCGTGCCCTGGTTCGGCGTTACCTGCGTGTCGCCCTGCACGTACTGGACGTGCGCACCGTCGACGTGCAGTTCCTCGACCACGATCTGCGTCAGCGCCGTCTGCGTGCCGGTGCCCAGTTCAACCTTGCCGCTGTGGATGGTGACGCCGGACGGCGTGAGGACGAGCCAGGACAGCGAGTCGGCGTCGGTCGTCTCGGTGACCTGCAACCCGTTGGGTGTGGCCGCCCCCGCCCGGGACGCCTGCCGCTCAAGGACACTGGGGGCGAGGCTGAACGCGACGGCCAGCGTACCCATGCCGGTCAGGAACCGGCGTCGACTGAGCTCGTAGCCGGTCACGACAGCACCTCCCCGGCCGCGCTGCTGATCGCTCGGATCATCCGGGTGTGCGCGCCGCAGCGGCACAGGTAGTTGCGCGTGAACCCCGGGGCGTCCCCGGACAGGAAGGCCACGATCTCCGGGTCCGACGGCACCGACGTGTTGCCGGACACCTTGCGCTGCCGGAGCCAGCCGACGGCGCCCATGATGATGCCGTTGACGCAGTACGCGCACTGGGCCGCCTGCTCCTCGATGAACGTTCGCTGCAACGGATGCAGCGAGCCGTCCGCATCGAGGCCGTCGAGGGTTTCCACGCTCGCGCCGTCGCGGACGGTCCGCAGCGGCGTCTGGCAGGAACGGGTGATCTGCCCGTCGACGAGCACGGTGCATGCGCCGCACTGGGCAACCCCACAGCCGAACCTCGGGCCGTGCTGGTCGAGGTCGTTGCGGAGGACGTAGAGCAGCTCCTCGCCGTCGTCGTCGACATTGACCGTGCGATCCGTGCCGTTGACGTTGAGCGTTCGGGTCAGGGGCGTCGGCACCGTGAGGCTCCTTTCGGATGATTCCCCCCATAGAGCTGGCGCTCACGCTTTTCACGGGGTACACGACGGAATAGTTCATTTGCGGTGTCTGTGGGGGGCCGTGGCCGGTCAGCGCGGCCCATACCCTAAGAAAATCCGCAAACGGTGAGTAGCTCGGCGGCACCGTCCGTACATAACAGGCGACAGTGTTCGCATTCTGCAAAGCGGAGGAGTGGCATGAGAACGAAAGCACGGGTGTTGCAAGGTCTGGGGACGCTGCTCGCGGTGGGGGCTGCCCTGTGTCGCTGGGGTGCCCGGGGCCGGCGCCGATGACGCGCTGCCGGTTCCCGCCCCGCCCCACCTGATCAGCGCGGTCGTCACGGGCTGCCACGCGCCGTGCGCGATCGGGCAGTCTGGCGATGTTGTGCTGACGTGGGAGCAGTCGCCGCCCCCGTCGAACGACGTCGGCGTCGACTACCGGGAATACTCCAACGACTTCCGCCTCGCCGAGGTGGACTGGATGAAGCACGACAGCAACACGACAACGGTGGCTATCCCTATCTGCGCCTCGGACTGGTCGAGGCCTTACTGCTACCCGGCATATGTTGACGCGCTCCGGGGTCACGAGGTAATGACCGTTACCGCCTTTAGCCTCGCTGGAGATCCGGACCAAGGCACTCTGCGCACCAGCGCAGAGTCGGCGCACAGCAACGGACTGGTGCCTACCCAAGGCTGACCAGGACCTCGATCTCGCCTCGGAAATCGCCGGCCTGGCTTGCGGCGAGCGCGATCAATCCCGCGGTCATCGCGAGCCAGGTCCGGTGCAGCAAAGGCCGTCCAACTACAGCCGCTGCCAGGCACCACAAGCACTGTTGCGGTGGTCGGCGGTGTGCCCGGCCGGGGATGGCCGTCGCCGTCGCGGGTTTGCACGTGCGTGACCGAGATACGCGTGGGCGTGCTCGCGAGTGACGAGGCGTTCTTCGACGCCCTCCTCGCGGCTGACCCGAGGCGTCGGTGCGCACCCGTGCGGGCGTCGCGGTCATGGTCGGGCGCACCCAGATGACGATCCGGTTCGGCCCCGACACGGTGACGGCGCGCAGGCGTTACACGCACCTGTTCGTCGAGGAGTCCGGACGCCGGCAGCTCCTCAGCGCGCAGGGCACACCGCTGGCTGACCAGTCGGCGAGCTGACCTGCCGGCTCGCGGCACCGATCGCGAGTATCGAGAAAGGCCTGATCGCGTATCACTGAGGCGGCGCATGCTCTCCTGCAACTACGGAACGTTGTGATGCCCGAAGAATGGGGGCTGAGATGGACTTCGGCGACATTGGTGAGGTTCTCGGCTCGACCACGGATCTGCTCGACAAGACGGGCGACTTCCTGAGATGCGTGCGCGAAGTGAAGGCGCAGTGGCAGGAGCTGCGGACGGGCAAGTCACATCCGAGCGGGGCGCAGCCCGGCTGGGGCAGTGGATACCCCGCCCCGGCGAGCTACCAGAGCGCGGGTCCGTCGCTGGCCGTCGAGGTCCGCCAGGTCGCCGCGGCGAACGGTGATCCCTGGGTGCCAGAAACGACAGCTGGATTCGGGGGGATCGACCTCACGGGGATCTGGTGTCCGCCGATGAACGCCTTCGACCGATGCGCGATCCGCCAGTCCGGGGCGTACCTCAACGTCGCGGCCATGATCGGCGGGATGATGACCTTCGCCGGCGAGGGCCTTTTCGACCCGCACGCCCGTGTGCTCGCATTCGCCGGTCGCTACGCAAACGGCGCACCCGCTCAGGTTCGCGCGCAGCTGCTGCCGAACGGCATGATCAATGGAGTCCTCGCCGTGCAGAATCCGTGGGGCGTCCCGATGACGAACCCGCTGTTCCTCCAGCGCATGCAGTAGGCGGCCTCCTACCGCGAGCCCGATGGCCCACGGCGAAGGGGCGCTGTCAATCTGAGGAGCAGGCCGGCGGGGACGGTCGAGGGCCCTACGCGAGCACTACGCGACACGACCCCCACCGCCGCTTTCGGGAGCACGCTCGGAGTGCTATCTATTACCCGACGTGCTGGCGCGTATCTCGCGTAGAGGAGTGGTAATTGAAGATCATCATGCTCGCGGCGGTGGCACTCTTCGTCGTCGGCGCGATCGCTGAGGCGCGGCAGACGCACACCGTGTGGGGCCAGGGCGGCACGTTCTGGATGCTGCTCGGCTTCGCGGCGGTCGCACTCGAGTTCGCGGCGCCCACGTACGCCGCACGGCTACACCGCCGCTGACGTACGGGGGTGTCGACCCCGCTCGATCGTTCCTGCCGAGACGTGGTCGCGGACGGCGGCGACGGCGGACGGATATGTCTTCAACTGGGAAGCGCGGCCGTTCGCTTAGCTCCGGAGGCGCGCACGCGCTCATCAGCGCACGCCGGAGCCAGTCGCGGCGAGCTTCCGGGCCCAGTACCTGTCGAGCAGTTCGTCGTCGACCATCTTCGACAGGTCGCGGCTGATCGTGACGAGCGCGGCGAGCTCGCGCACGAAGGTCGGGTCGACCGAGACCGTCCCGTCCTCGTTCGCGTCGAGCACCCGAGGCAGCATCAAGTCGATCTCGGCGTCGTTTCGGGCTCGGATCAGCGCGATCGCATCACGCAGTGCGTCCCAGTCTGGGTTGCGTGTCGTCATCCGTCCATTGTGGACTGTCGAGCGCATCGCAGCATCCGTCGCCGCATAGGCGGATTTATCTCTTATACAGGAATCAAAGGTCGAATTAGCTCGAAGCGTGTGTTGAGAGTTGCATGTTCCCACGAACCGGATCGGCGACTTACGGGGCAGCCGACCGCGCGCTTGATGATCTTGCGCTTGTCCGAGATCAACTGCGTCGGTGCGACTGTCCACTATGGACAGTCTGCCGCCGCCGTGTCATCTAACGGCGGCGCGCGACTGCCACGCATGCCAGCGATGACAGCGGCACGGCCAGCATTTCCGGCTCCAGACAGGCATCGAATCGCGTAGCGGGCGTGAGGCACGGGCAGAGCATTGCTGTCTGACGTGCGCCGCGCGCTGGTGGCCCGCGGGCGCGGTTGGGCGGTCCGTGCGAAAGACTCACGTGCGTGCGGGTAGAGGGATCGTTGGCGTCGGGGTTCGCACCGGTGGGTGAGGCATTTGCCCGGCTGGTGGCCGGGCAGGTCGGGACTGGGGCTGCGGTGGCCGCATGGCATGAAGGCCGGTGGGTGGTCGACCTGTGGGCCGGCCGGGCGGATGCCGCAGGCTTGCGAGTGTGGCAGGCCGACAGCATTGTGCAGCCGTATTCGGTGTCGAAGCCGTTCGTCGCGGTGTGCGCGTTGGTGCTTGTGGAGCGCGGTCTGCTCGACCTGGATGCGCCGGTTCGGCGTTACTGGCCGCAGTTCCGCGCGCCGGCGACCGTTCGGCATGTGCTGTCGCAACAGGCCGGGGTCGTTGCTCTGGATCGACCCGTTCCGACCGAGGTGTTCTACGACTGGGACGCGATGTGCGCGCTTCTCGCCGACCAGGAACCGTGCTGGGCGCCGGGGACCTCGCACGGAGAATCCGCGTTGTTCTATGGGCATCTGGTCGGCGAGGTGATCCGGCGAGTCGACGGCCGGTCACCCGGGCGGTTCTTGCGGGAGGAGGTGTGTGGCCCGCTCGGCTTGGACTTCCAGTTCGGCCTGCCAGACGTCGACCAGGCCCGCGCCGTCGAGATCACCGGACTGCCGGAGTACGAGCGCATGCAGCGTCGACAGCACGGCGAGGACGCGCTGTACTGGCGAGCGTTCGACAACCCGCCGGGCAGTCGCGAGCCGAGCGTCGTGAACAGCGCAGCCTGGCGAGCGGCCGAGATACCGGCGATCAACGGTCACGGCACCGCGCGTGGCATCGCCGGGCTGTACGCCGCGCTGCTCAACGAAGAGTTGCTCTCGCCGGCGCTGCTCAACGAGGCGATTACGGCGCACTGCTCGGGCGTGGATGCCGTGATGGGGAAGGAAACCAACTGGGGCCTCGGCTTCGGCGTCGACCCGGACGGGTTCGGGATGGGCGGTCTCGGGGGCAGCTGGGCAGGCGCGAGCACTGTCGGTGGCTACGCGTTCTGTTTCGTCACCGGAACCATGGGCGACCACGACCGGGCCACACGAGTCGAGAACACCTTCCGGCGCTGCATCGACCTCGGGCCACTGGACTAGCTCGGCGCATCACGTCGTCGACTCCGCAGGCTTCACGCCTGCGACCGCATGGCGCATGGATGGAGAGCGAGCGGGTGCCCCCTTCTTCCACCTGCGTTATGTCCGACGACAGATTTGCTTGAACAAGCGCGGGCGAATGAGAAATGCCTCCGCCTCGAGTGCGGCGATCGCGATGCGGGGGAGGTCGCGGGTGGCCGGGTAGGACAGGAAGCGGGGTTCCCACTCCGGTCGGAATTTCAGGTTGAAGCGATACAGCGACTCGATTTGCCACCAGCGTGACGCGAAGAGCAGCAAGCCACGCCACGCCCGCAAGATTGGCCCTGCACCGACTTTCTGGCCCCGTTCGAGAACGTCGCGGAACAACGCGAAATTGAGGGATACCCGGCGCACGCCAAGCCCCGGACCGGCCTTGATCAGTTCGACGATCATCAGCTCGTTGAGGCCGTTGTCGGCGCAGCGGTCACGGCGCATCAGGTCCAGCGAGAGGCCATCACACCCCCAAGGCACGAAATGCAGCACGCCTCGCAGTTCGCCGTCCTGGTAGGCGGTGACAACGACGCAGTCCTCGTCCGCAGCGTCGCCGAGCCGCGACAGTGCCATGGAGTATCCGCGCTCCACGGCAGCTCCTCGCCACATACTCGCGACTCGAAGCACGTCGGCGAACTCATCGCGGTCGATGTCCTTCGTGCGACGAATGCGAACGGAGTAGCCGCATCGTTCGATGCGGGTGCAGGCCTGTCGCACGCCGCGCATCTGCCGGCCGTCGAGGGTAAAGGTGTCGACGTCGACGACTGCCTCATCGCCAAGTTCGATTGCTGCCAGGTCGCACTCCCGCTTGAACACGGTCGCACCGAGCTCACTGCAGCCGATCACCGCTGCGGTCCAGCCGTAGTCCTCGACGAGACGCCGGAACGAGGTCATCGCGCCGGGCCATGCCTCCGGATCCCCGATCGGATCACCGCTCGCTAGTGCCACACCGTGCACCACCCGGTAGGCAATGGCTGACTTGCCGGTCGGCGACCACGCCAACGTCTTGTCGCGGCGCAACGCGAAGTATCCCAGGGAATCGCGATTGCCGTGCCGGGCCAAGAGCGATCGCAGCCGCTGCTCGTCATCTTGGGAAAGCTGCGCAACCGGCTCGGACGGACGAAGCGCTACCAGTACGACGACGACTACGGTGACCAACCCGAACGCGAGAAGCGTGGCGTGCAGGATGTCACCGAAGCGTTCCCCCCGCACAGCCACGGGGCCGTCGGCGCCCACGAGCGCGTACGCGACTTCGCGCAGCCGTGCCCACCAGGACGGATCTCCGACGACCCGATGCGGGTACAGATAGAGCGTCGCCATCCCGTACAGCACAGCGACCGCCACGAGCTCGAAGAGCAACCGCGCCGCGAACCACCGCGAGACCGGGTCAGCCTTGGCGGTGAACCGCGACCGCGCGGTGAGCAGCAGCGCGAGCAGCGCCAAGGCGATCGCAGCCTCGCCGATCTTGTGGCCCTTCAAGACATGCGCAACCGCCAGTACGGCGGTTATCACGACCGCCCCTCGCCAGGCGATCCGCTTACGCATGCGCAACCCCGCCGCGACTCTCAACAGCAGGAAACCCGCCACCGCCGTCACGGCCGTCGCGGCAGAAGTCGCCGGCACTGGCAGGAGCCCGGTGATCGCGTGAACCCGGCCGCGCTCGTCCGGCATCAAGACGTCAACCAACGTCAGCAGCCCCATGACGGTTGCCAGGCCGGCGATGATTCGCGGCGCCTGCTGCAAGTACGAGACGTGTAACCGGCTGAGCCGGGTGATCGGGCCAGCGACGCGATGAGGCGGCTTCGGCCACGGCGGCGGCTGAATGTGCGGGGCCGGCCGCGGCGGCGCGGGCAGATGCGCGTGCACGGGCTGGACCACGAGCTGCCGTACGTCACGGGCGACCGGAACGCGCACCGTGCGCCACCGCCGGGTTGAGATCACCTCCGTCGCCTTGTCCGTCGAGGTGTGAGTGTCGTGGCGAAAGGTCGTTGCGCCAACCGAGTTCTCGTTGTCGGCAGCGGGGCATTCGGTTCCGTAGTCGGTTTCACGCCCTCGGCGAGCGAGCCCGGAGCAAGCGGCGCGGCAACGATGCGCGACAGCCAGTCGTAGACGGTCGGTTCCATCGCGACCCATACGTGGAAGTTGTGGCCACCGCGAGGCACGGTGAGCAGATCGACCCGGGTCGGGGGGCGTGCGGCGGCGGCGAGCTGGTTCGCTTCGACATGCGTTGTGACGTCCTGGCGGGAGCTCGCAAGAAGCAGCGCGAGGTTCGGAGCCGGCAGATGCGTCAATCGCCATAACGGATCGTTGGCGTCTCGCGCCGCGACGCTGTGGCCGAACAGCGCGCCCGTCGTCCAATCGATGTATGGGTGATCGTATCCGGACATCGAAACGGCGGCGGCGAACATTTCAGGGTGGCGGATCGCGATGTTCAGCGCGCAGAAGCCTCCCGCTGAAACTCCGGCGACCGCCCACGACGAGCGGTCGCTCGATACTCGAAAGTCGCGTTCCATGGCTTGCCGTACGTTGACGGTCAAGGTCGTCTCGAACTGGTCTCCACCGACGGCGTTGATGCATTCACCATCGTGGTGCGGCATGTAGTTCGAATTGGGCATCACCGCGACGAAGGGCACGGCGCGACCAGCAGCAATCTCCTTGTCGGCGATCTGCTGTACGTCGAGGGGCCCGGTCCAGCCATGCGGGGTCCCCGGGTACCCGCCAAGCAGCTCGAAGACGGGAAATGCTCGATTGGCGTACGCCCGGTCGAAGTACTGCGGCGGCAGGTAGACGAGTGCGTTGTGCGACCGGCTGTCAGTTGCGTCCGGAATTGGCACGGGTAGGACCAGACCCTTGTTGCGGCCGACTGCGACGGTGTTCGGCTTCGCCAACTTCTTGTCGTACGCTCCGGCGCGGATTTGCGATGTGCTCGTCCCACTGCCGCCGCCGAACAGGTCGGACCAGGACGTGAAGAACAGCCCCTGATCATTGACGAACAGCGCAACTACGAGGCAGGCCGTGAGTTGACAGGCGATCAGCATCGAAGCGCGGGCGGGCCAGCGCAGCCAGGGTCGCCGGCTCACGCGATGCCAGCAGAACACGACAGCCACCACGGCGGCCACAGCGGCGGATATCGCGATCGCCAGCGTCCAGTTTCCGGTCAGCGACATGAACACATCCCCAAATGACCTAAGGCCCGTCGCTAATCGTGCGAGCCGAGCGGGGCCTAGCGGCACCCCTACACGGCAGCTATCGGGCCGACTGAAGTCGGGTCCGTGTCCTGACCGCAGACCTGTGGTGGCCCACAGTTAAGCGCTGCACACTGATGTGAGAACTGGCTGCGGACGGGTATCTGAGGAGCAACCGCCGTGCTGCGTGTAGCCGTGGTCGACGACGAGGCACTCGTGCGCTCGGGCCTGTCGATGATCCTCGCCGTGCCCGATGACATGGAAGTCGTCGTGAGCTGCGACGGCGTGGCCGCTGTCGAGGAGATCGCGCGACAGCGTCCCAAAGTCGTTCTGCTCGACATTCGCATGCCTGAGGTGGACGGCCTGGCTGTGCTTGCCGGCGTTCTCGCCCAGCCCAACCCGCCGGCAGTGGCGATGCTGACGACGTTCGCGGCCGACGATCAGGTAGCGGCGGCGTTGCGTGCCGGGGCAGTCGGCTTCCTGCTCAAGGACACCGAGCCGGAGCAGCTCATCCACGCGGTACGCGTCCTCGCCACCGGCGGAAGCGTGCTCTCGCCCGTCGTGACGCGCACGGTGATCGGCGGCTACGTGGCGGGCAGTGTCGACCCCGATATCAGCGAGCTCGTCTCGTCGATGACCGATCGGGAGCGGGAGGTCCTAGCCCTTGTGGGCGAAGGCCTGTCGAACCTGGAGATCAGCCAGCGGCTTTTCCTCTCAGTGGGCACCGTGAAGGAGTACGTGAGCGCGATCCTCACGAAACTCGGCGCGGCAAATCGGGTCCGCGCGGCCGTGCTCGCACACCGCGCTGGGCTTGTCGGCTCGCCGTGAACATCCACGTCTCCACGTCCTCCCGTGCCGCGCGGATCTTCACCGACACGCTCGTCATCGCGCTGTCCGTCGCAGACCTGTACCTCTCGTCGGTGGCAATTCGCTCGCTCCCGTTCGCGCTGTCCGTTCTTGCAATCGTCGCGCTTCTGCTCCGGCGACGTCACCCGATCGCGGCCCTGACGGTCGGCCTGCCGAACGTCGTCTGGGGCTACGCCCTGCTAGCTCAGCTCGTGGCCACGTTCACTGTCGCGCACCGCGTCAGCGACCGCCGTCGGGTCGTGGGCATGATCGGCTTGGTGGCAGTCGCACAGGTCGTCGGCATGTTCGTGCTCCCGGACAACGCCCCGACCGAATACGGGGCCCAACGTCTCGTTTTCGCCGTCCTGATCGTGGGTGGGCCGGCGACCCTCGGGCTTCTTTTGCGCGCCTACCAGCAGCTCTCGCAGCAGCTCGCCGAGCTGACGGCGCGCCGCGAACGTGAACGCGACCTCGTGACACGAACCGTGCTCGCGCAGGAACGGACGCGGCTCGCCCGCGAGATGCACGACGTCGTGTCTCACCAGGTGAGTCTCATCGCGGTCCAGGCAGGCGCGCTTCGCATGACCGCTGTGGACCAGGCAACCCGCGCCACGGCGAGCACGCTCCGGACGCTCGCGGCGAAGACTCTGACCGAGCTGCGCGAAATGGTCGCCGTGCTGCGTGATGCCGACCATCCCACCAGCGAGATCGCGCCGCAGCCGCGGATGTCCGACCTCCCGCGCCTGGTGCGAGACAGCGGTACCGGCGCCGTGCTCCTCGCTGACTCCGTGCTCGAACTCGACTTGCCGGAGCCGACCGAGCGTGCCGTGTACCGCACCGTTCAGGAGGCGCTGACGAACGTCCGCAAGCACGCCACTGGAGCGGCGGTGACCGTGGAACTGGATGGCGATGCAGAGGGCTTGCGCATCCATGTGCGAAACGGCCCACCCCCGGCCGCGACGGGTCCGCTGCTCGTCCGGGCAGACAGCCTGCCCGGCGGCGGTCACGGTCTGATCGGTCTCCGGGAACGAGCGGAGCTACTCGGCGGCGGCATCACGCACCGTCACACGAGCGACGGCGGGTTCGAGCTGATCGCGAAGCTTCCGACTCGGCCGGCATCGGCAAGTTCTGTCAATCTCCTGCCGCACTGACCTCGCCCGCCCGGCATCAGCGCGTGCTGGCAGCGCAGGTCTTCGACGCGAAAGCGGCGCCCGAAACCACTGTCTCGGGCGCCGCCGCCGCGGAGCGATGCGCGCGGCGCTATTGGTTGCCTCCCACGATCAGTGCGTGACGCAGGTCGGTGACCTCGGCGTCGCGGCTACCCAACGGTGCCAACCCGTAGGCGCGTTCGATGGTCGCGAGGATCGAGGTCGTGTCGTGCGACTGGTGGTCGACGCCCGAGCGGGTGAAGCCGCCACCGATGATCAGCGCGGGCACGCGGGTGCTCGGGCCGAACTGGTCGGACGGTCCGTCGGCCGCGTCCGGGCCTTGGCCGGGCGGTGCGACGTGGTCCCACTGACCGCCGAACTCGTCATAGGTGACGACGACAAGCGTGTCCTTGCCGTCGGGGCCGCCGAGGATGCCCTGGAGCAGCTGGACGAGGTGCATCTCGCCGTTGTCGGTGCTCGCGTAGCCGGGGTGCTCGTTCTCCTCGCCGACCGGCTTGACGAACGACACCGCCGGCAGCGTGCCGGCCTGTGCCGCGGCGACGAAGTTCGTCTCGTCCTTGAGGTGCGCGCGGCCGGGCATCCCGGGGGCGTAGTTCTGGAAGTAGTTGAAGGGCTGGTGGTGGTACTGGAACAGCGGGTCCGGGTGCCCGGCGTTCGCGTCGTTCCACCCGCCGGCGAACCAGCTCCACGAGATGTTCTTGGCCGACAGTTCGTCGCCGATGTTGGTCTCGTAGAACGGCTTGCTGGGATCGACGTCGTTGATGCCGGGCAGCACGTTCGATCCGCCCGCGCTGGGCTGCCAGGACGGCTGCATCGTGTTCAC
>Ga0137380_10001509_pt1 | contig 18974 bp, 15 predicted proteins | sample SagtaG_17_FD_104809 | JGI IMG/M metagenome (GOLD analysis project Ga0137380, IMG submission 104809) | Vadose zone soil microbial communities from Sagehorn Ranch, Mendocino, California, USA - Sage2_L_100_16 metaG | ecosystem: Environmental > Terrestrial > Soil > Vadose zone | place: USA...
ACCCGCAGCACTTCGTGACGGCCTTCGCGGAGGCGGGGGTCGACGATCTCACGGTCCATGTGGAGAGTGACCACGACGTCCGGACGACGATCCTCGCGATCCGGGACGCGGGCGTGAAGCCCGGCCTGGTCCTGAATCCCGCGACGCCGTTCGACCGTGCGGTCCCCTTCCTCCCGGACGTGGACTTGCTCCTCGTGATGACGGTGCAACCGGGTTTCGCGGGCCAGGCCTTCCGCTCCGACGTCGTCCCGAAGCTCCGCGAGGCGCGAGCCTACCTGGACAAGGAGGACCTCGACGTGGAACTCCAGGTCGACGGCGGCATCAAGATCGCCACGGCCCCGATCGTCGCAGAGGCCGGGGCGGACATCCTCGTGTCTGGCTCCGGGATCTTTCCGGACCATGTCGCCGCGAACCTGAAGAAACTGCGCGAGGTGGCCGAGAAGGCCGCCCACCGCCGTCCGTAAGCATGTTGACGGCGCTCTCTGGCCCTCTGGACCTACGCCCGTGGCATCGAATACTTTCACTCACCCCTCCAGGAAAAGGCTATCATATAGCTTATACATATAGAAATGCATGTCTCCCACCGACCCGAGTCCGTGCCTTATCCTGCTGTCCTACGACGTGACGAAGGCGAATCGCTCCGCCGCCTCCCGCGTGGCCCATCTCATCTTCGGGCGGGCCGATGTCCGGGCGGGCGAGACTCGCCCATTCATCCAACGGGCGGGCGTCGTCTGGATCGGTCAATCCGTTTTCGTCGTGCCGGAACCGGATGCGCGCGAGCTGGCCGAGAAGCTTCGAGGCCTCGGGGCCATCGTCACGATGGCGCCCATCGCGGTCGATGCGATCCGATTCGAGGCATTCCGGCGGCGCGCCCTGGGGCGCCGCCCCACGTAAGCATGTTGACGCCACCCGCTCGGAGGACGGCCTTTCGCGTGGCAAACCTTTAGGCCCGGCAGGCTTTCGACTCCCCCGCATGGGCCGCACCGGCACTGCGATCGGACTCCTCCTCCCCGTCGTCCTGCTGGCGGTCAATGCCGGCCTCGGGTACGGCGGGATCCTGGTCACCGTCGTCCTGCTCGTCTGGATCGCGACCGGCATCCTGTTAACGCCGACCCCGGACGAAGAGCGCTAGCCCTTTTCGTACAGCGAATCGCCGGCCACGGACAGCTCGACCCATTCGTCGATCGACCGGACGTCCTCGAGGAGGACATTCACCATCTCGCCCTGCTCGTCCTCGACGATGAACGAATCCAGGACGTCGTCCGCCTCGTTCGTGTCCTGCACGATCCCGACGAACTCGCCGTCCGACTCGACGACGTTCAGGCCCGTGAAGATCTGCGCGACCGGGCCGGAGAGGGTGATCCGGTCGGCGACCCCGCTCACAAAACGCCGGCCGAGGCGCATCCGGCCCCCCGAGCCCTCGCCGAGCACGAGGACGTTGGTCTCCTCGCCGGAGACGTAGCCGACCTCGATCCCTTCCGGGTCGACGACCGTCATGCCGACGAGCGAATGACCCCGCCGCGCCCCCGCCAACTTCGATACACCCGCGGACCCCGGTGAGCCAATCCGGACGGGCGCTGCGAACGCGAGGCGCCTACTGAAGCTTTTCGGGCAACGGCCCGCGGCGCGTCCGGGCCATATAGTTATCAGGCAGGATACCGAAGACGCGTGGTTTATACCCGCTGACCCGACATTTGACGACGTCGTTTCCCTCCCTGTCGGAGGGCATCCTCTCGGTTGGAGCCCATGGCCCGCTGCCCCTTGTGCGAATCGGACGTCCCGGACGGCCGGACGGACTGCGATGCGTGCGGCCAGCCGTTCGCCAAGCCGCCGACGACCCGGGTGGCGCCGGACGCGGTCCGGAAGGCGATCGAAAGCGCCCGCAAGGACCTCGCGGCCTCGACCCGGGACCCGGCGGACGTCGCCTTCCCGCGCGGCCTCCTGGAACGGGCGGAACAGACGGAGGCCGGCGGGGACCTCGGCCGGGCCCTGGACCTGGCCCGCGCCTCCCGGCGGGCCCTCGACATCATCCGTCGGGAGAGCCGCGTGGCGGAAGCCCTGAAGTACGCGGACGCGGTCCTCGAGGATGCGAAGCTGGCGGGCATCGAGACCCTCGCGTTCCAACGGAACATCGAACAGGCCCGGGCCCTGGCCGCGCGCGGCGACCACGGGACCGCGGAACGCCTCCTCCGGCGGGTGTCCGTGCGGACCCTCGACCAGCGTCGGGAGCGGATCCTGGCCGCGAGCGTGGAGAAGGCGGAGTCCCGCGTCCGGTACGCCCTGGAACGGGGCGGGAACGTCGGGGATGCCGCCGCCCTCCTGGCGGACGCCCGCAAGGCCCTCGCACTCAAGGACTACAACAAGGTCCGGTCCCTGTCCGCCAAGGCGATCGAGAAGGCGGACTCCCAGCGCAAGTATGCCAGGGCCGAGACGATCCTCGACCGGGCGAGCGCGGACGTCGACGCGTCCCAGCGGGACGGCGTCAACATCACGGAAGCCCGGAAGCTCCTCACCCAGGCGCGGGACGCCCTCCGGAAGGGCGTGTACGCGGACATCCCGCTCCTCGCCCAGAAGGCCCGACACAGCCTCCGCGAGGCGCGCGCCCACGCAGCCGCCGAGGTCGCCCTGCGCGCCTCCGACCGGGAGGCGGCCCGGGAGAAACGGAAGGGGGCCGACGTCGGTCGCGCGGACGGGATCCTGGCCCAGGGGGCCGAGGCCCTCGAGGCGAAGGAGTATGCGAAGGTCCGAGGCTTCGCGAAGGACGCCCACGACGCGGTCCGGGAGGCGTCCCTCCTGAAGACCGTGCGGGAGGCGTTCGCGAGCCTCCAGCTCGACGCGGAGGATATCCGCACGATGGGCGCCGAGGTAACGAACTTCGAAGGGATGCTCGTCGAGCTCGGAAAGGCGATCGAAGGGAACGACCTTCTGACGGCGAGGCGGCTCGTGTCGCAAGCCCGTCACAGAGCGGAGTCGACGCGGGAGACCCACTTCCGCACGATCATGGAAAGGTCGCTGCAAATCATCCTGGCGAACGCGACCCGCGGCCTGGACCCGGTCGTCGCCCGCCAGCTCCTCCGGGAAGTCGACGACGCCATCACGTTGGGCAAGGCCGTCGACGTGCAGGCCCTGATCGACCAGCGGATGGAGCACCAGGACGCCCAGACGGAGGGCAAGCTGAACGAACGGGTCCTCCGGGCCCGGGACGACATTGTCGCGTTGCGGCAAGCGGGCCAGACGGACACGGTCGCGCTCGAGGGGAAGCTCGCCGACGCCGCGATCGCGATGCAGGAAGGCCGATACCTCCAGTCCGACGCGCTCCTGGACAGCATCGAGCATGACATCTCCGCGACCCGCGAGTCGCTCCGGAGCACGGCGGCCGAGATCCTCGGACAGGCCCGCGGGGAAGTCGCCCGGGCGAAGGCGGACGGCATCCCGGTCGACGCCGCGGACCAGATGCTCAAGGACGCCGAGTCCTCGTATTCCGAGGCTCGTTACGGCGACACGATCTACGCGGGGAAGGCGTGCATCTCCGAGGTCGAGGAACTGGCCCAAGCGAACGCAGACTCGAAGCGACGATCCGTCGCCGACGAGACCCGGATCAAGCTCGAACGAACGGAAGGCATCCATCGCCGCATGGAAATCGTGCGGACGGACATCACGGACCTCGTCGCCCAAAATCTCGACCTGGCTCGGGTGGCGGACACCCTGTCGGCGGCCGAACAGGCCATTGAACGCGACTCCCTGGACGAGGCGGACCATCTCGTCGCCTCGGCGGAGGGCATCGTGGAAGGCGTGAAGGTCACGTTGAACGGCCAGGCGACGGGCGCCCTCCAACGGACGCGGAAAACGGTCGAGGTCGCTCACGGGGAAGGGATCGAGGTCGACGAATTCAGGACCGCGGTCACCCAGGCGGAGACGGAACTCAAGGCGGGTCGCCCCGGAGCCGTGCTCCAGGCGATCGGGGAGATCGACAAGCTCATCGCGGAACGTCGACGGACGAGGCAACAGGAAGAACAACGGCGGGCACTCGAGATGGCGCGGACCGCCGCGACGAAGTTCATCTCGGTCAAGAAGTTGATCGAAGACCTGCGGAAGGCGGACATCGACATCACGGGGGCGGAGGAAGGGCTCCGAGCCGCGGAACGGGCCCTGGAGCAACGGAACTTCGACGACGTCGATGCGATCCTCACGAACCTCGATGCGACCGCGAAGGAGCTGATGGACGAACTCGTCGCGGCCGCGAAGAATCTGATCGGTCGGGCGGAACGGAAGATCAAAGAAGGCCGGGACAGGGGCATCCAGACCGACGAAGCGCTCGCCTTGCTGGACACCGCAGAGGCGCACCTCGAGCGAGGGGAGTACGCGGACGCGGTCGAGCATGCCCGAGCCGCGGAGCAGAAGATCGTCGACGCCCTCAAGATCTTCTCGGAACAGGCGACCGAATCCCGTCGGAAGGCGCAGGACGCCGCACGCGCGCGGATCGGCGCGATCCGGAAGACGATCGGGGACCTGTCCCGGGCCGACATCTCGATCCTTGGAGCGGAGGAGGCCCTCGCGCGGGCCGACGCCGCCTTTGATTCGGGCCGTTTCGGCGAGGTCGCACCGGCGCTCGAGGAGACCGAGGAGATGGCCGCGGCCCTCTCGACGGGACTCGAGTCCGCGGCGAACGATCTCGTCACGGCCGTCGAGCGGGTCATGGAAAAGAATCGGTCCTTGGGGATGGACCCGGGCCGGGCCGATTCGGTCCTCCAGAATGCGCGCGAGGCGATCAAGGACCGGCGCTTCGTCGAGGCGATCGAGTACAAGAAGGTCATCGAAGACATCCTCGAGGACGCCCGGCGCCAGAAGGACTCCCGACGGATCCGGTACAATCTCGCGGAGCTCCGGGCGAAACTGGAGGCGCACGCGAAACTCGGCGCAGACGTCCGCATGGCATCGGAACTGCTCGCCCGGGCCGAGGCCCTCGTGGACGCGGGCGAATATGCGGACGTCGATGGATACGCGAAGCGCATCTCGGACGAGATCGACGCAGCGCGCCGCCGACACTTGACCTCCGTCGTGGACACCTTCACCCCGTTGATCGAGGACGGGCTCTCGATGGGCCTTCCGCAAGCGGAACTGGACGAGTACCGCACGCACGCCCAGGAAGCGGCCGCCACGGACGACATCGAGGAGGTGTACCGGCTCAAGGGGGATCTCCAGGAACGTCTCCTGGAGGCGAAGCGGAAGGGGATCGTGAACCGCTCGATGGACGAGATTCGGTCCCTCGAGGAGATCGTGGCGCAGTCGGAGCAGCTCGACATTCCCGCGGAGTCCGCGCGCTCCCATCTGGACGCGGCCCGGAAGTCCATCGAGGGTGGGGACGTCGACGGATTCCATCGGGGCCTGGCCGAAGCCCGGGCCGCGATCGAGGAAACCCGCACGAAACATTTCATCGAGAAGTACGAGACCCGCGTCCATTCCGTCTCGACGATGATCGCGAACGCGAAGAAGCTCGGCGCGGAACTCGGGGACGCGGAGAATTCCCTGAACCAGGCCGAGGCCGCGCTCCGCGGGAGCGACATGGCGATGGCGGACATCCTGATCAAACAGGCCGAGGTCTCCATCGGGATGCAGATCCAGAATTTCATCAAGAACCGCTACCCGAACCTCGCCTTGCGCGTCCAGAGCGCGGGGTTGCAGGTCGGCGAGTGGAACCAATACACGTTCGAGATCGAGAACCGCGGGAAGTTGCCCGCCCGGAACGTGCAGGTCGAGCTGTCCGGGGACCTGGAGGCGAAGGGCGTGATGCCCATCGCCGAGATCGGCGTCGGCGAAGTGATGCCGGTCCGCGTCGGTGTGCGGCCGAAGACCCCGGGGGCGATCCCCGTCGACATCGGGATCTCGTATCAGCGGCTCTTCGACGAGAACCGGTACGAGGTGAAGGACACCCGGGAGATCAAGGTCGAGCCGGAGGCCACCTATCTCGTCGAGGACGTCTTCCTAATCCACTCCGACGGACGGCTCATCGCCCACCACAGCCGCAAGTTCCGGGAGGAGATCGACGAGGACATCTTCTCCGGCATGCTCACGGTCGTCCAGGACTTCGTCAAGGATTCGTTCAAGAGCCGCTCCCGGGTCGGGATGAAGCGCCTCGACTTCGGCGATTCGAAGATCCTGATCGAACGGTCCCCGCACACGTTCCTCGCCACGGTCGTCTTCGGGCAGGAGCCGAAGCTGCTCCCGTTGTACATGCTCCAGGTCCTGAAGGAGGTGGAGGACCGCTACGGGACCGTCCTCGACAGGTGGACGGGCCTGCTCCATCAGCTCGACGGGGTCGACGACGTGATCAAGAAGCTCGTGCTCGTCGCGAAGGATCCGTCCGCGGACATCGGGGCGCTCGCGGACAGCCCGATCACGCTCACGGCGAAGGTGATCGAGGCCCTCGGCACGAACGAGGCGATCGAGGCGAACGAGCTCATGGCGAAGGCGCAGTCCACGCTGGAGACGGACATCCAGCTCGCGTGGCAATTCATCGAGAAGGCGCGGGGCCAGGCCCTGCAGGTCCATGGACAACTCAAGGACCGCATGGCCGACATCCTCGCGGCGGCCCGCGACACGGTGACGGAGATGAAGGGCATCGGCGCGGACACGAGCCAAGCGGAGCTCCTCCTCCGGGAGGCGGAGGAAGCGTTCCACGAGGGCAAGTACGAACGCGTGCGGGAGATCCAGCTCGGCCTGCACGAATCCCTCGAACGGTCGAAGGGCGAGATCGCCGGAAAGAAGGTGGAGGTCGAACTCGCCTCTTTGATCAACGACATCCAGATCGCGAAGAGCCAGGGCCTCGACGCCCGCGAGGCGGAGTCGTACCTGACGAAGATCGAGGGGGCGATCCAGAAGAAGAACCATCGGCAGATGGAGGACTACCTCCGGCGGGCGAAGGAGTCCCTCGCCCGGCAACGGCGCAGCACGGTCCTCGACAAGGCCCGCGAGAGCCTCGCGAAGCTGCAGGCCATGGTCTCGCAGGCGAAGGCGGTCCACGCGGACCTGGGGGACGTCGAAGGCTTGCTGGCGAAGGCCGAGGACGCGTTCCGCCAGGAGGACCTCCGGAGCCTGGAAGGCCTGATCGAACGGGCCGAGATCAGCGCGAAGGGGCGCATCGAGCAGATCCTAAAGGACCGCAACCCGCGGTTGTTCCTCGAGACGACGAACCTCGGACTCCAGGCGAACCGCTGGACCCGGATCGACATGCAGATCACGAACAAGGGGAACTGGCCCGCGGAGCACGTGACGCCGATCGTGAGCGGCCCCGTGGAAGTCCTAGGGCTCAAAGCGATCGAGCGACTCGAGCCGAACGAGAAGGCGACCCTCGAGTTCGGCCTGAAGCCGAAAGAGGTCGGGACGATGGACCTCGACTTCGAGGTGCACTATGCGAGGCCCCTCGACGACGGGAAACACCAGACGACGGACACGGCAGTCGTCCGGGTCGAGCCGGAGGGCGGCTACCCGATCGACGACGCCCTCCTGTTCCATTCCACCGGGGCCCTCGTCGCCCACGAGAGCCGTCCGTACCTGCCTCCCGAGGAGGCGGCACGCTCCACGAACCTCGAGAACCTGGTGAAGGCCTTCGTGAATAAGGCATTCCCGAACGGAGGGAAGGGGGTCGCGCGCACGAAGGCGGAGGGAGGCCTCGTCTTCGCGACCCGCGGCCCGCAGGCCTACCTCGCGGTCTCCGTCCGCGGCAAGGAGCCCTCGATCCTGCCGCTCTACGCGATCCAGGTCCTCCAGGAAATCCACAACACCTTCGGCGTGCGGCTCGAAGCCTGGACCGGCGATCCCGCGGAACTTGTGGGGATTCGGGGCCTGCTCCGGAAGATCCTCTTCGCCACGGAGGCGGACGGCGTCTCGCTCGGACCGCTCGAGGACTCGCCGGTCAGCAAGATCCCGGCGTTGCTCGAACGCGGGCTCCTCAAGGGAGACGGACAGGACGACTTCCTCACATGGGCCCGGAAGGGCATCGAGAAAGGCGGATACGATCAGGGGGTCCAGGTGTTGAAGCGCATCACGGATGCGACCGTTGGTCCGACGGAGGAGATTTCCCATCAGATCCAGGCGGCGATCATGGCCTCGAAGGAGGCCGGGACCCTCCAGATCACGGACGATCAGGTGAACTCCTACGTGGACTTCCTCCGACGCAGCCTCGAGGCGGCCTTCCAGGCGAAGCGGCGTGCGGGGATCGAGCGGTACTGGCCCGTGGCGCGGATCGCCGTGAAGACGGACGACCAGCTCGGCCTCGACGCGGTCGGCGCCTTCCGGAAGGTGATCGTCGGGCAGAGCGGGGCGAAGGAGCTCGACATCGTCGCACCGGAGGACACCTGGCACGGGATGCGCATCGACGTCCAGGTCCACATGAACTCCGTGGGCGCCGCGTACAAGCTCTGGGCGAAGAAGATCGAAATCCTCCTGCGGTCCCAGGACGCGTGGAAGATCAAGGCCGGCATCGACCGCGGAGAGTATTCCGTCGGGATCGAAGGGCAGAAGGTCCGAATCGATCCGTCCATGGTCTCGTTCGTCGAGTCGGTGCCTGACCACGTCGTCGAGGAACCGTTCGAGGGCGGCGTCGTCTACCTGGACACCCGGATGACGAAGGAGCTGATCGCGGAAGGGTACGCCAAGGAGATCGTGGAGCTCGTCCGCGAAGCGCGGAAGGACATGAGCCTCGGGACCGAGCGGGTCGTCGACATCGAGCTGGTCGCGGGCAAGGACCTGCGGACGAAGTTGCAGCCCTGGAAGGACATGATCCTCCGAGACTCAAACGCCCTCGATGTGCGGTTCGTCCAGGAGCCCGCCGAGGATGCGTACGTGATCGAGGCGGGACTCGGCGAGGAGACGTTCCTCCTCGGGGTCCGAGCCGCCGAGATGTAGAGGGCAAAGCCTTTACGCGCCCGCCGGCATCGCACGGCGGATGGGCATCAACCTCTCGGACGTCGTCACGCTCGAACCGCGCAAACTCGAGGATTTCTCGGGAAAGATCCTGGCGGTCGATGCGTTCAACACCCTCTACCAGTTCCTTGCAATCATCCGGCAGCCGAACGGCACGCCCCTCATGGACCGCCAAGGTCGCGTGACGTCGCACTTGTCCGGACTCATCTACCGCCTCTCGAACTTCGTTGAAGCGCGGATCAAACCGGTGTTCGTCTTCGACGGAGAGCCGCCGCGGCTGAAGGCACGGACCATTCAGTCTCGCGGAGAGATCAAGCGGAAGGCGGAGCGGGAGTGGCGGGAGGCCGTCGAGATCGGAGACCTCGCGACCGCGCGGACGAAGGCCATGCAGACATCGCGCCTCACCGGCGAAATGATCGACCAATCGAAACGCCTCTTGGAGCTCCTCGGGGTTCCGGTCGTACAGGCTCCGGGAGAAGGCGAGGCCCAGGCGAGCGCGATGGCCCGAAATGGGACCGCGTACGCGGCGGCGTCGCAGGATTTCGATGCCCTCCTGTTCGGCTCCCCGCGTCTCGTGAAGAACCTTGCAATTAGCGGTCGGCGGAAACTCCCGCGCAAGGAGGTCTTCGTGGAGGTCCACCCGGAGGAAATCTCCCTCGAGGAGACCCTCGCGAATCTGGGCATCACGCGGGAGCAACTCGTCGACATGGGCCTCCTCATCGGCACCGACTTCAACGAAGGCGTGCGAGGCATCGGGCCGAAGAAGGCCCTCGCCCTCATCAAGAAACACGGGACGCTCGAAGGGGCCTTGGCGGAGCTCGGCGTGGACATCGAATCGAAGGACGAGGTCCGGAAAATCTTCCTTTTCCCGAACGTCCTCAATCAGGTGGAGATCGCCTTCCGAGATCCCGACCCGGAGGGTGTCCGAACGATGCTGTGCGACGAATTCGATTTCTCGCGGGAGCGGATCGATGCGGCGCTCGCGAAGTTCGGGACCTCGCGGTCGGAACAAAAACAGAGGTCCTTGGACGCCTGGTTCGGCTAGTGCGAATCGGGAGGGAAAGGCTTTAATGGGCACCTACTTTGCCCGCGCCAGTGCCGCTGGATTTCGTGTCCTCCGTGCTCATGAGTGTGTTCCTGACGGGGGTCCTGAGCGCCCTCGCCTACCGTCGGAACGTGCTCACGTGGGACGGCAGTCTCGCGGCCTTCGTCGTCGGCATGGTGATTGGAATCTTCGGCGACGTGACCTGGCTTTTCCTCCTCCTCTTCTTCCTCCTCTCCAGTTTCCTCGCGACGCGATACCGGTTCGCCCTGAAGGAGGCGATGGGCGTCCAGGAAGGGATCCGCGGGGAGCGCCGGGCCACGAACGTGCTTGCGAACGGAGTGGCCCTGATCACCGTCGCGGTCCTCTCCCTGGTCCAACCGCCCGGGTTCCCGAGGGTGATCAGCGGCGTCATCTTCCTGTCGGCCCTCTCCGTCGCCGGGTCCGACACCCTCGCGAGCGAGATCGGCGTCCTCTCCCGGCACACGTACCTGATCACGAACGGGAAACCGGTCCCTCCAGGGACGGACGGCGGCGTCTCCCTGCTCGGGACGTCGTGCGCCCTCGGGGCCGCCGTCTACACGTCGGTCGTGGGATGGTTCGTCCTGTCGTACCTCGCGGGCATCTACGGCCTCCGGCCCACGATGCCCTTGTCGCCGGTCTACCTAATCCTCCCGTTGGGAATCGGATTCCTCGGGTGCCAGATCGACAGCGTGATCGGTGCGACCCTGGAGCGCCGCGGGCTGGTGAACAAGAAGACGAACAACCTGATCTCGACCGTCTCCGGCGGGATCCTGGCGTACCTGATCCTTCTCGCCGCGGGCCCGCTACCGGTGGCCTAGGGCCTTCTTGATCCAGGAGACGCCTTCCTCGGCGAGCGCGTCCGCGCGATCGGGCGTCTTCGCCTCCGCGTAGACGCGGAAGATCGGCTCCGTCCCCGAAGGGCGGACGAGGACCGCTCCGTCCGTTTCCAGGATCTTCACTCCGTCCGTCGAGTCCACCTTTCGCCCCTTCGCGAGCTCGATGATCGCGGCGAGGACGGCCTCGCGACGCTCGACCGGGACGGAGACGTTCGCCTTCTTGATGTGATAAGCCGGAAGCCCGGCGACGAGCGCTGAAAGCGACTTTCCCTCGTGGGCGAGGAGCTCAAGCATCTTGGCGGCCGACATGGCCCCGTCGCGGCAAAACTGGTGGTCCGGGAAAATCACCCCGCCGTTCTCCTCCCCGCCGAAGACGGCACCGGACTCGAACATCGCGCGAGCGACGATCGGCGAGCCGACCCGGGTGCGAATCACCTTCCCTCCCGCTGCGCGCACGACGTCCTCGACGACGCTCGACGTGCTCACCGGCGTCACGACGGTCCCCCCGCGGCCCTTCACGGCGGCCCGGGCGAGGAGCGCGAGCGCCTTGTCTCCGACGACGAACGCACCCTTGTCATCCACGAACGTGGCGCGATCCGCGTCCCCGTCGTGAGCGATCCCGAGGTCCGCATCGACCCCCGACACGACCCGCATCAGATCTCCGAGATGGTCGGGCGTGGGCTCCGGCATACGTCCCGGAAAGGCGCCGTCCGACTGCGCGTTGAGGGTCAGGACGCGACACCCGAGGGACCGCAGGAGATACGGGGTGACGACGCACCCCGCCCCGTTTCCCGGATCGACAACGACCATCGGATTCCGCTTGCGGATCGCTGCGGCATCCACCTTCGCCTCGATCGCCTCCATGTACCGCGGGATGGCCGTATCGTCCGACCGGCTCGAGCCGACGTCGGACCAAGCCGCGGCGTGGAATCGGTCCTCGAAGAAGATCGCCTCGATCGACTCCTCGTCCTCGCGGCGCATCTCCATCCCGCGGGCGTCGATCGCCTTGAGGCCGTTGAACTCCCGGGGATTGTGCGAGGCCGTGACGACGATCGCCCCTTTCAGATGCCCGGACCTGGCGACGAAGTACTGGGCGCACGGCGTGGGCACCATGCCCAGGTCGATCACGTCGCAGCCCGCCGACATGAGGCCGGAGGCCGCGGCCCGTGCGAGCATCGGCCCGCTCAGCCGTGGATCCCGGGCGAGTCCGACCGGGCCTCCCTCGAAGAACGTCCCGATCGCGCGGCCGACCCTCACGGCGAGGTCCGCGTTCATCGCCTCGCCGACGACCCCGCGGATGCCGTTCGTACCGAAGAGGCGGGTCATGCAGCCACCCGGTCGTCGAGGATCTCCGCATGGGGAGGAACCTGCACGCCGTCCTCGAGGATGCTGTCCCGCACATGGGCGCCCTCGCCGATCGCGGCCCCGGCCCCGATGATCGAGGACGCGATCTCGACTTTGTCGTCCACGCTCACGCCCTCGAGGAGCGTCGCGTTCACGACGGACGAGCGACCGACCTTGCAGGACCTGCCGAGGACCACGTCAGGGCCGAGTCGACCTTCCACGAAGGACCCCGCGCCCACGTACACCGGGGGCCGCAGGCTCCCCGCGGTAACGTCCGCCTCCGGCGCAATCTTCGCACGGCCGGCGGCGAGGAGGAGGTGCTGTGCGTTCAGGTAATTCGGTAGCGTCCCGGCGTCCGACCACCAGCCCTCGAACCGGTGGGGCGTGAGGCCTTGCGCGACCAGCCGGGGGAAGACCTCGCGCTCCATGGAGACGGGACGGCCTTGTTCGATGAAGTCGAACACCGCCGGCTCGAAGACGTAGCGCCCCGCATTCACGAGATGGCTTGCGGTCTCGCCCCTCGCCGGTTTCTCGACGAACCGCGTAATCCGGCCCTTCACGATCTCGACGGCGCCGAAGTCGGAGGGATCGTCCGCGGGCCCCACTGCGATCGTCCCCAGGCCGCCGGCCTTGCGATGGGTCTGCACGAGGGCGTTGAAGTCGATCGTGTCGACGATGTCGCCGTTGTATACCGCGAACGGACCGCGGACGTAACGCTCCACGTTCTTCAGGGCCCCGCCGGTCCCGAGCGGAGTCGGCTCGTCGACGACGCGGACCGCGATCCGGGATTCGTGTTCCCGGAAGAAGTCGCGGACCTGTTCGAACAGGTAATTCACGGCGATGATCGCCTCGTCGCACGAGGGCGGGAGGGAGTCCAGGATGTGCAGGACGAGAGGCCGGTCCACGAGGGGGATCAAGGCCTTCGGACGCGTCAGCGTGAGGGGGCGCAGCCTCTTGCCCAAGCCTCCGGCGATGATCACGAGCTGCATCCGCTCTCCGATGAGAGGCCGCGGTTATGTATTTTCTGGCCTTGCCGTTTCACTTCGGGACGATCGTGACGACGTTGTTTCCCCGGAGGACCACGGTCCCGACGCGGCGCACATTGTCTTCCTTCGTCTCTTCCGTATCCTCGAGGACCATGTTCATGTAGTCGTCATATCCGACGAGCTTCCCTTCGAGGATCCGGTTATCCTTGAGGAGCAACTGGACGCGCTTGTTGATGGATTTTTCTAACACATTAAGAGGCATCACCATAGAAGGACATTCCCCCCTTCCGCGGCCGCCATATTTCGTGTTTGCACTTAAGACTTTTCGTTGGCGGCCTTTGGTCCTCGCAAGATGGCGGCCCAACCGGGAACGTTTTTATCGCGTGCGACCCATGTGCGGTCGATGGAACGGAAGAAGGTCGGCGAGGTCTTCCACTTCTTCGGCCATATCGGGGTCGCTGCGATCAAACTCACCGATGGCTCCCTCGCGGTAGGAGACACCGTGCAGATCCAGGGCCCTACGACGAACCTCGAGCAGACCGTGGACTCGCTGCAGATCGAACATGGGGTCGTGTCGAACGCGGCGCAGGGCCAGGAAGTCGGGATGAAAGTCCGCGACCGCGTGCGGGAAAAGGACTTCGTCTACAAGCTCGTCCCGCCTTCGGAGACCAGTCCCGCGCCGAAGACGACCGCGAGAAAACCCGTAGCGAAGAAGGCGCCGCCGAAGAAAGCGCGTCCAACGAAGCGGACCGGGAAGAAACGGCCCGTCAAGAAACGGGGCGCGAAGAAACCGACGCGGGCTAGAAAAGCCAGCCGCGCACCGCGTAGAAAAGCGCGCCCAAGCTCCCGAAAATCGCGACGCCGTTCAAGATGACGTCGAGGAACGCCTCCGCCGAACGGCCTTTGAAACCGGCATCCACGAGCATGAACTTCAGCCGGTGCGTCCCGTGGAAAAGGGATCCGCCGATCAGGACGAAGAAGAACAACCGGACGAGCGGCTCTTTCCAGTGTCCGACGAACGTCGAGTAAGCCGCCGGATCCGTGGGCCACAGATGAAACGGAGCGGCGAAGAACAGCAAGAAGAGGGTCACCGGGAACAGGAACGCGGTGATGAAGCCGCCCAGCGAGAAGAGGCTCCAGAAGATTGGTTCGAGGAGCACTTCCGCAGGCGCCTCGGCGTCCGCATTGACCGTGTCGCGGCCCGGATTCCAGGCGAGCGATTCCTGGGCGGAGCCGATCTCCTCGGCGATGTTAGATCCCTCCGAAGATCAGGTACGCAACTGCTCCAGAGACTCCGAGCCACAGGAGCACGTTGATTCCGAAGACGACCTTCCAGGGGAGCGGTTTCCGCGTGAACTGGATCGGCTGGGCCTTCCCGATCAGCATGAACCAGGTGAGCGCGTGCCACACCACGAGGGCGAAGAGGACGACGTTCAGGTAGAGGACCGGAGGCGTCCGTAACAGGTTCAGGAAGGCCGTGTACGCGGACTCACCGGCTCGAAGTTGGATGAGCATGTTCAGGAGGACGAGGCCATACAGGGCGCAGACGACGCCGCCCGCCTCCCGCAGTTGGAACGCGAGGTAGCGGCGGTTCCGGAGCCACCAGCCCGGGCGGCGTTTCCAGGCATACTCTCGGCCGGCCATCGGATCACCGCGACGAAGCGCCGGGCATCAGCAGCCGCCGCATGTGCCGCATCGTCGCCAGGAACTTGAGGGTCTGAATCGCCGCGGCCGGATCCACGTCCTTCGGGCAGACGACGGAGCACTCGCCGACGAAGGTGCATTCCCAAATGCCCGTCTTCGTGTTCAACCGCGCGAGGCGCCCAGCGGCTCCCTCGTCTCGGGTGTCGCGGTTGTATCGGAGCGCGAGCGCCGACGCGGCGGGCCCGACGAACTCCGGACTCGACCCGAAGACCGGACAGGCCGCGTAGCACAACATGCAGTTGATGCACAGGCTCTGTTGCCGGTAGGCCTCCACGTCCTCCGGATATTGGACGTACTCCTTCCTCAGGTCCCCCCAGTCCTTCCGGACGATGTACGGCGTCACGGAGGCGAGCTTCCTCAGGAAATCGTCGAAGTCCACGACCAGGTCCTTGAGGATCGGGAAGTTGGAGAGCGGTTCCACGGTCACCGCGCCCTTGTGGACGTCGCGGACGTATGTGCCGCACGTGAGCCGTGGCTGGCCGTTCACGTCCGCGCCGCAGGATCCGCAGATGCCCATGCGGCACGACCAGCGGAATGTGAGGGTCGGGTCGATGTGATCCTTGATGTAGTTCAGGCCGTCCAACACGACCATGTCGCTCCGGTACGGGATCGTGTATTCCTGGAACGTGGGCCTTCCGCCGGACTCCGGCCGGTACCTCTTCACCCGAAACAAGACGTCCGATTCGGCCATCAGTACTTCCTCTCCACGGGCTGCCACTTCGTGATCGTCACGGGCATGTAGTCGATCCGAGGCGGTCCGTCCGTGCGGAACGCCAGGGTGTGCTTCAGGTAGTTCGCGTCGTCCCGCTGCGGAAAGTCCGTGCGGCTGTGTGCGCCCCGGGACTCGCGGCGATTCCGCGCGCTGTGTGCGATCGTCAACGCAACGTCGAGCATGAAGTCCAGCTCGAGGACGGCCGTCAGTTCCGTGTTGAAGACGCGATCCTTGTCCGCAAGCCCCACCGCGGCGAAGCGGTCCCGCATCTTCCCCAGCATGCCGCAGGCGTCCGCCAGGGCCGAATCCTCTCGGAAGATCCCCACGTCGCGCTCCATGAGCTGTTGCATCTCGACCCGCAGGCCCGCGACGGTCTCCTTCGCGCGCTCCCGGCCCAAGAGTCCGTCGAACACGCGGGCCTCCTCCTTCTTCAGGGCCTCCCTCGCGGCGGCCCCCCTCGGGTAGCTCGCCTTCTTTTTCGCGAAGCCGGCCGCGGCGAGCCCGCACGCGGCGCCGAAGACCAGGCACTCGCTCAGGCTGTTCGAGCCGAGTCGATTGGCGCCGTTGATCGACACGCAGGCGGTCTCCCCGACGGCGTACAGGCCGGGCAACGTGGTCTCGCCCTTCCCATTCGTCGACACGCCCCCCATGATGTAATGCTGTCCGGGTCGCACCGGGATGAGTTCGTGGATCGGGTCGAGGCCCATGTATTTCTCCGTAAGCTCACGGACCATGGGGATCCGTTCGTTAATCTTCTTCGCGCCGAGATGCCGCAGATCAAGCCCGAGGTACAGGCCGTAGGGCCCTTCGAACGCCCGACCCGCTTTCATCTCCTGGATCATCGCCCGGGAGAGGATGTCCCGCGGCCCGAGCTCCATCTTGCCGGGCAGGTAGCGCTGCATGTAGCGCTCGCCATCCTTGTTGACGAGGTAGCCGCCCTCGCCGCGCGCGGCCTCCGTGATCAGGATGCCGGTGCCCGGGAGGCACGTCGGGTGGAATTGGACCATCTCCATGTCCTTCAGCGGGACGCCCGCCCGGTAGGCGAGCGCCATCCCGTCTCCCGTCTTGATGAAACCGTTCGTCGTGAATTCGTAGACGCGACCGCAGCCGCCGGTCGCGAGGATCGTGGCCTTCCCCTGGATCGCGACCATCGTGCCGCCACGTAGGTTCATAGCGATCACGCCGGTACAGGCACCGCCGTCGACGATCAAGCTCGTGACGAAGTACTCGTCGAACCGATGGATGCGGTCGTACTTCATCGACGTCTGGAAGAGGGTGTGGAGGATGTGGAAGCCGACCTTGTCCGCGGCATACACGGTCCGCTTCACGGACATGCCGCCGAACGCCCGTTGGCTCACCCGGCCGTCCTCGTCGCGGGACCAGGGGCAGCCCCAGTGCTCGAGGCGGATAATTTCCTCCGGGCACCGGGCGACGAAGAATTCAACCGCGTCCTGGTCGGCGAGGAAGTCGGATCCCTTGATCGTGTCGAGGGCGTGGAGTTCGAAGGAATCGTAATCGCGGAGCACGGCCGCGGTCCCGCCCTCCGCGGACACCGTGTGGCTGCGCATGGGATAGACCTTCGAGACGAGGGCGATCGTCAACTCCGGGTCCGATTCCGCGGCCGCGATGGCGGCGCGAAGACCCGCTGCCCCTCCACCGACGACGACGATGTCGAAGGAGGTCCGTTCCACGGAGGCCGGAAATCCGGTGGAAGAATAAGCTTTTGGAACGTACCGCAGGAGCCGCGATGACATCGTGCATCGACTCACACCGGCTCCGCCTCATCTCCTCCGGAGAAGGGATTGTTTCCTCAGTGGCAGCAGTTGACGCGCGCAAGCGCGCGGAACCCTCAAGTAGCGCCGTCTGATTGGTCGCGCTTCATGGAGGTTGTCCGCGTCGAAGGCCTAGGGAAAACATACCCCGGCGGGACGAAGGCCCTCGAGGGCGTGTCCTTCTCGATTAAAAAGGGCCAGATCTTCTGTTTGCTCGGCCGCAACGGCGCGGGGAAGACGACCCTCCTGCGGATCCTCGCGACCCAACTCAAGCCGACCGCGGGTCGCGCGTTCGTCCTAGGACACGACGTGCTCCAGGACCCGAAGGCCATCCGTCCTCACATCGCGGTCGTCCCTCAGGAAGCCCGGCCGCAGATGCTGTTGTCGCCGTACGACCACATCCTGTACTTCTGCATGATTCGCGGCCAGTCGCGGGGGCAGGCCCGCGAACGCACTCGCAAGGTCATGGACGATCTGGGCCTTTGGGAACATCGCGACAAACTCGCCTCGGACTTGTCGGGCGGCCTCCGCCAGCGGCTCATCATCGCGATGGCACTGGTCGCCGACCCGGAGGTCCTGTTCCTCGACGAGCCGACCATCGGCCTCGACCCGCTCGGCCGGCGTTCCGTCTGGCATATGCTGCGGGAGTTGACTCGGAAAGGCGCGACGATCCTATTGACCACGCATTACCTCGACGAGGCCGAGATGCTCGCGGACGATCTCCTGATCGTGGACAAGGGCCGCACCGCGTTCCTCGGAACCGTGGAGGAGGCGAAGGGAGACACCGGCGTCGGGATGCGCGTGATCGTCGAGCCGGCGGCAGGGAACGGGACGGGCCCGCCCGAGGTCCTCGAACCTCGGTCCGCCGAAGAGGTCCTCGCCATCGTCGAGCGCGGCCTGCGCGAGAAGCGCAAGGTGACCTTCAAACCGGCCAGCCTGGAAGACGCCTTCATCAAGATCGTGGGGGGATCGATTGAAGTCGAGAATACGTGAGGCCCTTTATATCGGACTGTTCGACGCGCTCCCGCTCCTCCGGGACCCGATGCTCCTCGTCGTGATCAGCCTCTTCTCGTTCCTGCCGGTGATCTTCATCTTCGTGTTCGCGGACACGAAGTCGGCCATGCAATCCCTCGTCGGGGCGATCGTCCTGACGTTCTCATTCACCGGTCTCTTCGCCTCGCAGAGCGTGTACTTCAACAAGCAATGGTTCCGCTTCCAGGACATGTTGGTGGCCTCGAAAGTGTCTCCCGCCTCCTACGCGGTCGGACTTTCTGTGAGCGGTCTCGTCGTGGCCCTGCCGGGCGTCCTCGTGGCCTTGGTCCTACTCCTCTTGTCGGGCCCGGCCCTTGCCGCCGGAATCCTCGTCGCGCTCGCGACGTCCCTCCTGCTATGGATCGGACTGGTCTTCGTGGGGTTCGCGATCGGCGCAACGACGAAGAACGCGCGGCGCGCGAACTCGATTCCGCAGGTCCTCAGCATCGCCCTGGGTTTCCTACCTCCGGTATACTATCCTCTCTCCAGGTTGGATGCCTACCCGGTCGCCCAGGCCTTCGCGATGCTCATTCCCACGACCCATGCCGCGCAACTCGCGAAGTATTACTTCGGCCTGATCGAGATTCCCAACTGGCAGGT
>Ga0137380_10001521_pt1 | contig 18940 bp, 20 predicted proteins | sample SagtaG_17_FD_104809 | JGI IMG/M metagenome (GOLD analysis project Ga0137380, IMG submission 104809) | Vadose zone soil microbial communities from Sagehorn Ranch, Mendocino, California, USA - Sage2_L_100_16 metaG | ecosystem: Environmental > Terrestrial > Soil > Vadose zone | place: USA...
CAACGCCGGAGCCAATAGCCCTCCGGCGCTCGACATTTCCGGACTGCCGGTCTTTACCCTGCAATGCAACCACGGGCCGCTGGCGGGACAGCCCCCCTTTGTGGTCACCGATCCAGGCCGCGCGTTGATTAGCGGAAAGTGCGCCGACATCGGCAAGGTCAAAGGGCCCATCCTGCGGGGGTTGGCCGCGCGGGCGCCCTACTTCCACAACGGCTCGGCGGCCACGCTGCTGGACGTCGTCAACTTCTATGATCAGCGCTTCGGCATCGGCTTCACGGACCAGCAGAAGAAAGACCTGGTCAACTTCCTCAATACGCTCTGATAGTGGCTCGCTATCCGGCGATCTTGAATGCCGTAACCAAGTCCCTCACGCGGACACGCGCCATCTGCGACGTGGTCTCCGAGTACATTTGCTATCGCCGCAGGCCACTGTGATGTCGGCTCCTGGCACGACTCGGACCTGCCGAGATATCGGCTATTTGGCCGCTTTCGGGGGCAAACCAGACATCCGCCGGCGATTGCCAAACAACCGCGGCTTATAGGCCGCTTGGTCCCATAGCGTTCGCCGCTCTCCGTCATAAGCATGCCTTTTAATTTTCGCGCAACTCCCTCCGGGCAACGCTTGTTCCGGACGCAGCGGAAGATTCCGCCATGATTCCATGCATTTAGCCGGGTGCGCCGTGGGTCAAAAATATCATACTTAAACGATTGACAAGCGGATATCCTTTGTGATTTGATCGATACCAAAAGGAATTATCGAGGAGAACCACCCATGGTTGACCTTGTTGCGGCAGCCGCGCGGGCGGCCGGCCGGATTGCCGCTCTGGCCTTTGACGAAGGGCACGAGTTCGACATCGAGCTCCTCAGGGAGGGGAAGTATCTCGCCCGCGACATCTTCGGCTTCGTCGGGAAAGGCAACCCGACCGTGCCCGCGCTCGCGGGCGAGATCGACGCCGCGGCGTCCGGCGATGGGGCCGCAGCCCCGCCGGTCGGTGATCTGATCAATGCGGAATCAACCCCGCAGGCCGCCGCGGCGCCTGCGCCGATCGCGGACGCAGCGCCGGCCGGCACGCGAGAACCTGTAACTATCAGGGAAAATACAGGCGCCAGCGATCGACCTCGCGCCGACGATCTCTTGCCGCCGTTCGCCGGAAACCCGGTATCGATGACGATCAGTCCCGACGTATTGGCGCTCATGCATGAATTGGACGTCGCGCGTGCGTCGGGCATCGCAAACGCTGCAACGGTCGCCGCCGAACCGGGCGGCCCAGCCGATGGAGCGGCAGCAGCTCAGGGGGAGAGCCACGCGGGTCGCCAATACGGACGGCCCTAACTAAACAGGCCGGCAAATACCCGTGAAAACGCAAATCGAAATTCGAAAGATGCGCACGGCGCGCCTGGCTGCTCGTCCCGGATCGGCAAGGCTGCCGCCACGCGGACAGCTCGGATTCATGCGTTTGTGTGAACTATTTCACACAAGGCCGCTCGACGGAATTTGGCACGGCGATAGGATCAGGTCGGGGCTCGATACCAGAAAATCTCAACACCAAACAATTTGGGCCTTGCAGGGGGCGAGTGTCATGAACATTGCGGACCGTCCGAATCGGGACGGCTTGCGCTCGGCCTTGGTTCGCGAGCTGCGCGAAAGCTGCGGCTATCTGCAGGACGAGGGCTGGGAGCGGACGGCCGCGATCATGCGCATGGCCGCCGACGAAATCGAAAGCCTGAGCGAACGGGAGCGGGAATGGAAAAATCCCGCTGGCGGGCCGCAGGCGGGCCGATAGATTTTACGCCAGCACGTCCGCCAGCTGCGTGAAATCGGCGACGACCAGGTCGGGCGGGTAGGGCGTGTCCTCGTAGGGGCGCCGGCGCCGGTTGACGAACGCGTTGCGCATGCCCTGCGCGCCCGCGCCGATGCAATCGAAGGCGTGGTTGGCCACGTGCATGACGCGGCCGATCTCGCAGCCGAGAATCTCCGCGGCTTTCCGATACGTCGCCGCATGCGGCTTGAAGTAGCCGGCGCCGGCGATCGATATGTAGTCGTCGAACGGATAGCCGATATACGGCTTTGCGTTCTCCAGCATGTCGGGATCGCCGTTGGAGAGAATGACGAGCTTGTATCGCTTGTGCAGCCGCCCGAGGGCCTCAGGCACATCATCGAACGGCCGCAGCTTTTCGATCTGCGCGACGAGGCGCTTCGCCTCCTCCGCGGTGTGCGGCACGCCGGCGCGCTCCAACGTTAGCGCGACGGCGCGCCGGCCGATTTCGCGATAGGGCGTGTGGCCGCGGTCGAGCAGCGCGTCGATCATCGAGTTCTCGAAATGCGTTCGGCGCCACCATGTGACAAATGAATTTGGCCGTCCGGTCCAGCCCTTTTCCTTGAGAAACGGCGTCACGGCGTCGGTCAGGCCTTGCTGCATGTCGACAACGGTGCCGTAGAGGTCGAAGGTCAGAACCTTCACGGTGCCGCGCAGCACCGCAACGTCGGTTTTCCCCTTCGGCCACGGCATGGATGTCTGCTCCTCGCTTGGGGCTCGCGCGCGCCCGGTCGTCACGATGCGCCTTCTGGGAAGCCGCGGCAAGCCGAACGAACCCACGAACCCCATGCGTCGCAGGACTTTACGGCAATCGCTTCACGTTGACGGCGACGGAACAAAAAAGCCGCCCTACGGCTTATCCGGGGAGCAGGAGATGGTGCATGATGCATCCAGGCGTCACGCAGTTCGAGGACGCGAGATTGCCGATGCGGGATCTGCCGCTTGCGCGCGTGCTGGTGACGCGCCATTCCCGACTGCCGCGCCAACTGCGCACGGTTGGCGACGCCCTTGCGATGATCGAGAACGACATCCCGCGCGACGTCGTCGAGCGGCCCCATTGGGTCGCGGCGCGCGACCGGCTGCATGCGGCGCGCGAAAGCGAAAGCGCGCGCGATATCGAGGATGCGACGATCGAGGTCGAGAACGCGCTCAAGCGCGAAGGCTGGCTGCATTAGAGCGGGGGCACATTGAGCGCGACAGCGGCGCTCTGCGCTTATTGTTGGAGCATGATCTTTTCCGAAAACCGGTATCCACTTTTCGGGATCATGCTCTACAGCGGGATCGCCAGCAGCGTGTCGATCTGGCGGCTGTCGAGGATCACGGTCTTCTCGATGAAGCGCGGCGCGGCGTCGCCGGCGATCGTGATGCGATCCTCGTAGCGGCCGGTCGCGAACAGCGTGGTCTCGCCGGTGTGCATGATGCGCGCGACCATGAAATTCGAGACGGCGCGCACGGCGCCGTTTTCGATCGCGCCGATCAGGGTCGCGCCGACCGCGTGGCGATAGCGCTGGCTCTCGTAGACGTTGGCGTTGCGCAGCGCGTTGACGCGGTCGCGCAGCATGGCGCGCGAGGTCGCGTAGATCATGCTCAGCGGCAGCCCGCGCTCGAAATTCTCGGCGGTGGTCACGCGGTAACGGCCGTCCTCGACGAAGAAGTCGGGCCACTCCTCGAGCCGATCGGCATCGAGCGCATGAACGTAACGGGCGTTGAGGTCGTGGACCTTGAAGTGCAGCGCGATGTCCATCCGGCGTCATAGCCCCATATGGCGGCGATAGTCCTTCCAGAAGCCGCGCACCGCGGCCTCGGTGACGCGGTTGTCCTCCGAGGCCGTGCCGTGGCCGCCCATCTCGACGACCGAGAGCGCGTCGGGCGCCGAGCGGGCCGAGCGCTGGACGAAGCCGGTCGCGGCGCCGTCCTCCATGGAAATGTAGCCGGCCGGCCCGATCAGGTTGGCTTGGCGCAGCCGCAACTCGGCGAGCGCCTCGTCGTCGGTGGTGAAGCCGAAGCAGGTCCACACCAGCTCGGTCTTCTCGAGCCCCTGCGGCACGACGCGCCGCACCGCCAGGCTGTTGCGGATCTGCTGCAGCACGAAGCCGGGAAACACGCCGAGGATCTGCAGGCCGACGCCGTCGCCGAACTCGTCGACCGATTTGAGCAACTCCGGCGCCTCGAGGTGGAAATCGTCGTGCGCCGAGCGCATGCCGGCCTGCTCGTATTCCTTGCCGGCGACGTCGGCGGCCATCGAATAGCTGATGTGGCCGCCGCCGCTCTCGTTGATCACCACGCCGCCCTTCTGCGACAGGCGGTTGAGCCGGAAGGTGGTGAAGAACGCGTGCAGCAGGCTCGCGTGATAGCTGTCCTTCACGTTCTCCATGTAGAGCTTCCAATTGTTCGGCAGCATCTGGCTGTAGCCGCCGAGCAGTTTTGCCGGAGCGCGCATGACGCGGCGGATGCGCGCGACGATCTCGGCGCCGAGGTAATCGTCAAGCGGCGGCGTGTCCGCCGAGAGGGTGCCGAACAGAAGGCCCGCAAGATTTTCGACGCGCAGCTTGCGCGGCCCGTGCGCCTCGGGCTTGGCATCCGGCGGCATGCCGCCTTTGCCGCCGAGGCCGCGGCGAAACGCGACGCCGGTGAGATTGCCGGCGAGGTCGTAGGTCCAGTTGTGATAGACGCACACGATCTCCTTCGCCTCGCCACGCTCGTGCAGGCACAGCAGCGAGCCGCGATGGGCGCAGCGGTTCTCGAAGGCGCGGATCGCGCCGTCCTTGTCGCGCGCCACCACCACCGACATCTCGCCGAGGTTGGAGCGGCGGTACGTGTTGGGACCGGGCAGCTCCGCTTCGAGGCAGAGGAAATTCCACGTCGGCCCGTGGAAGATGCGCTCCTGCTCCGCTTCGTAAAGGTCGCGGTCGGAATAGACCCAGTAGGGCACCCGCTTGAGACCGTCGGCCGGCCACTGCCGTGCCGCTGCTGCAACCGTCATGGCGTTCCTCCGCGCTTTCTTGCTTATCCCTCCCCCGCTCGCGGGGGAGGGATGCTCACTCGAGCCTGATCCCGGCGGACTTGATCACCCTATTCCACAGGTCCACCTCCGCGCCAATGAAAGCGGCGGTCGCCTGCGGGGTCGTGCCGACCGGCTCGGCGGAGAGCGCCGCCATGCGCGCGACGACCTCGGGCTGGCGCAGCGCCGCGACGAAGTCGGCGCTCAGGCGCTCGGCCAGCGCGGCCGGCGTTTTCGGCGGCGCGACAACCGCGAACCACGTGATCGAGCCAAATCCCGGAAGCGTCTCGGCGACGGTCGGAACGTCCGGCAAGGACGCCAGGCGTTTGGCGGTCGCGACGCCGAGGAGCTTGAGGCTGCCGCCGGTCACGAGGCCGAGCGATACGCCGAGATTGTCGAACATGACGTCGACCTCGCCGGTGAGCAGGCCGTTGAGCGCCGGCGCCGAGCCGCGATAGGGCACGTGCACCAGCTTCACCCCCGCCGCCGCCTTGAACATTTCCGCGGTCAGGTGCGACGTGGTGCCGATGCCCTGCGACGCGTAGGTGAGCTTGTCGGGATCGGCGCGCGCTACCGCGATCAGCTCGGCGACGCTCCCGGCCCCAACCTTGGGATTGGCGATGAGGGCGTTCGGCACCCGCGCCACGATCGTGACCGGAACGAACGCATCCGGGTCGAACGGGAGCTTCGGATAGAGGTTGCGGTTGATCGCAAGGGGGGCCGGCGGGGTTGCCATCAGCGTGTAGCCGTCCGGCGCAGCGAGGGCGACCGCCTCGGCGCCCAGATTGCCGGCGGCTCCCGGCCGATTCTCGATCAGCACCGGCTGTCCCCATTTGCGCGACAGCCAGTCGGCGAGGATACGCGGCAACACGTCGGCGCTGCCGCCCGCCGGAAACGGAACAACGATCTTGACCGCGCGGGTGGGGTATTCGCCCGCGCGCGGGCTGCTCGGCGCCGCCAGCAGAACCGCGGCGACGAGCGCGACGAGTGCGCGCGCCGGCCTTGGCGTGACGGTCTTGCTCGAGCCGATCAAGGGAATGGTCCTGGCTGCAGACGCGGACAGACTAAACCCGCCACGGCGGCCGTTCCAGCGCGTGGCGGCCCCGTGCCGCTAAACGTAGCCTTTGGTCGCAGCGGGCCGGGCGTGCAAAATCCTTGCCTTTGGCTGGGTTTATGGGGAAGTTTGGGCGCCGGCGTCGAGTTGCCGGCGAGGGCAACGCTTCGGCTGGCGAACAGGGAGGAATTGCGATGCACCGATCATTCCGGCCGTTGGTGACGGCAGGCGTGTTGTTCTCAGTGGGACTGGCGTTCGGCCCGGCGCTGGCCCAGACGCCCAAGCACGGCGGGATCTTGAAGATCTATCACCGCGACAGTCCGCCCAGCGCCTCGATCCACGAAGAAGCGACCTACTCCACTGTCATTCCGTTCATGCCGGTCTTCAACAACCTCGTCATGTACAAGCAGGACGTGGCGCAGAACAGCCTGGAATCGATCGTGCCCGATCTCGCCACCAGCTGGGTGTGGACCGAGGACAGGACCGAGCTGACCTTCAAGCTGCGCCAGGGGGTGAAGTGGCACGACGGCAAGCCGTTCACCGCCAAGGATGTGAAGTGCACCATCGATCTGCTGCAGGGCAAGGCCAAGGACAGCTTCCGCAAGAACCCGCGCGAGGGATGGTACAAGAACGTCGCCGAGGTGAAGGTCAACAACGACCTCGAGGTCGTTTTCCATCTCACGCGACCCCAGCCGGCGCTGCTCGCCTTGCTGGCCTCGGGATATTCGCCGATCTACCCGTGCCACGTGTCGGCGCGCGACATGCGCACCCGTCCGATCGGCACCGGCCCGTTCAAGTTCGTCGAGTTCAAGCAGAACGAGTCGATGAAGATCGCGCGCAATCCGGATTACTGGAAGAAAGACCGGCCGTATCTCGACGGCATCGAGTTCAGCATCATCCCCAACCGGTCGACCGCGATCCTCGCCTTCGTCGCCGGCCGGTTCGACATGACCTTCCCGGGCGAGGTGACGATCCCGTTGCTCAAGGACGTGAAATCGCAGGCGCCGCAGGCTGTATGCGAACTCACGCCGACCAACGTCAGCATCAACCTGATCGTAAACCGCGAGAAGCCACCCTTCGATAGCGCTGACCTGCGGCACGCCATGGCGCTCGCGCTCGACCGCAAGGCGTTCGTCGATATCCTCTCGGAGGGCAAGGATGACATTGGCGCGTCCATGCTGCCGCCACCCGAGGGGGTGTGGGGCATGCCGCCGGACATGCTCAAGACCATCCCGGGCTACGGGCCGGACATCCAGGCGAACCGCGCCGAGGCGCGCAAGATCATGGAAAAGCTCGGCTACGGGCCCGACAAGCGGCTCGGTGTGAAGATCTCCACGCGCAACATTGCGATCTATCGCGATCCTGCCGTCATCCTGATCGACCAGCTCAAGGACATCTACATCGACGGCGAGCTGGAAGTGGTGGAGACCAGCAACTGGCACGCCAAGGTCACGCGCAAGGAGTACGCGGTCGGCCTCAATCTGACCGGTAATTCAGTCGACGACCCGGATCAGAACTTCTACGAAAATTACGCGTGCGGATCGGAGCGCAACTATACCGACTATTGCAACAAGGACCTGGAAAAGCTGTTCGACAAGCAGTCGAGCGAGGTCGATCCGGCGAAGCGCAAGCAGCTCGTATGGGAAATCGACAAGAAGCTGCAGGAGGACGTGGCGCGGCCGATCATCTCGCACACGCGCCGAGCGACCTGCTGGTGGCCGCGAGTGAAAGGGGTCACCCTGATGACGAACAGCTCCTACAACGGCTGGCGGTTCGAGGACACTTGGCTGGAGAATTGAAGGGAATAACTCACCGCCGTCATCCTGAGGTGCCCGAGCGCAGCGAGGGCCTCGAAGGATGGGAACAGGCGCGTTTGTTTCCATCCTTCGAGGCTCCCCCGGACCAAGTCCGGGGTCGCACCTCAGGATGACGGCGGTGGTTCTTGCTTGAGGGAGAAGCCCATTGGGCGCTTATCTCGTACGGCGGTTCTTCCTGATGCTCCTGACGCTGTTCGGGATCTCGGTGATCATCTTTCTGCTGCTGCGCGTGATGCCCGGCAATATCGTCGACATCCTGTACGACGCCGCCGGCTACGTGAACCCGCGCGAGAAGGCGAAAATCGAGGCGGAGCTCGGGCTCGACCGGCCGATCGCCGGGCAATACGTCGCGTGGATCGGCGGGCTTGCGCACGGCGACCTCGGCTATTCCTACGTCTCGGAGCGCCCGGCGCTCGAGGAGATCGTGCCGCGCATTCCGGTGACCGCCAAGCTCGCCGGGCTCGCGCTTGCCTTCGCGGTGCTGATCGGCGTGCCGCTCGGGGTGATCAGCGCGGTACGGCAGAACTCCGGCATGGATTATGTGCTGCGCGTGCTCAGCCTCAGCGGGCTCTCAATGCCGTCGTTCTGGCTCGGGCTTTTGATCCTGATGGCATTCGTCGCCTATACCGGCACGATCCCGATCTATACCGAACCGCCTGCGACGCTGTGGCAGGAACTCCTGCTGCTGAGCGTGCCGGCCGCGGCGGTCGGGTTCCGCAGCTCGGCCCTGATGATGCGGCTGACGCGCTCGTCCATGCTCGAGGTGCTGCGCCAGGATTACATCCGCACGGCGCGCTCGAAGGGCGCGTCGGAGCGCAGCGTCAACTATCATCACGCGCTGCGTAACGCGGTGCTGCCGGTCGTTACCGTGATCGGCATCGAGGCGGCGTTCCTGATGGGCGGGCTGATCGTCACCGAAACGGTGTTCAACGTTCCGGGCGTCGCGCGTTATCTCGTCACCGCGCTGACCCAGCGCGACTACCCGATCGTGCAGAACCTGGTGATGTTCGTCGCGGTGATCGTCGTGCTGATCAATTTCCTGGTCGACATGCTCTATGCCGTGCTCGACCCACGCATCAAATATTCCGAGAGCTGACGATGAGCACCATCGATTTCGATGCCGAACTGGTCAAGGCCGGCGCCAGGGCGCATGGCCGCTGGGGGCGCCTGCGCTTCCTGGCGCGGCGTTATCCGCTCGGCGCCGTCGGCGCCCTGATCATGGGCCTGTTCGTCTTCATGGCCGTGTTCGCCGACTTCCTGACCCTTTACGACCCGCTGTCGACCAATGCGGCGGACTCGCTGGCGGCGCCGGGCGCGGGCCACTGGCTCGGCGCCGACCATTTCGGCCGCGACGTCTACAGCCGCATCATCCACGGCGCGCGCATCTCGCTGGCGGTGGGCATCGGCTCGACCATGCTCGGCAGCGGCTTCGGCATCGTCATCGGATTGACCTCGGGCTATCTCGGCGGCTGGGTCGACCTCATCGTCCAGCGCATCATGGATATTCTTCAGGCGCTGCCGCTGCTGGTGCTGGCGCTGGTGATGGCCGCGGCGCTCGGACCCTCGCTGCAGAACACGATCGTCGCCATCTCGATCCCGCTCATTCCTTATGTGGCGCGCGTCATCCGCTCCAACACGCTCACGCTGCGCGAGCTGCCGTTCATCGAAGCCGCGAAGGCGGTCGGCATGAGCGAGCTGCGCATCGCCGCGCGCCACGTCCTGCCGAACACGATCGCCCCGCTGATCGTGCTCGCCACCGCCCAGCTCGGCTCGGCAATCCTCATCGAAGCCTCGCTGTCGTTCCTCGGTCTCGGCGTGCCCGAGCCGTTCCCGTCCTGGGGCCGGATGCTGTCGCAATCGGCGGCCGAATACGTGCGTACGGCACCGTGGCTGGTGGTCTTTCCCGGCATCGCCATCAGCCTTGCGGTATTCGGCACCAACCTGCTGGGCGACGCGCTGCGCGACTTGCTCGATCCAAGGCAGCGCAGCTGAATGAGCGAGCCGGTCCTCGGCGGGGAGACGCAAGCGCGCGCGGCGCTCGCCGGGAGCAACGCCCCGGCGGTGCTCGACGTCGACGGGCTCAAGACGTTCTTCTTCACCCGGCTCGGCATCATCAAGGCGGTCGACGACTTCTCGTTTGCGCTGCGCCCGCGCGAGACCCTGGCGATCGTCGGCGAGTCCGGTTGCGGCAAGAGCATGACCGCGCTCTCGGTCATGCGCCTCATTCCCGATCCGCCCGGCCGCATCGTCGGCGGCTCGATCGAGCTCGACGGCCGCGACCTGCTCACGCTCGACGAAGCGCAGATGCGGGCGGTGCGCGGCAACGACATCTCGATGATCTTCCAGGAGCCGATGACCTCGCTCAATCCGGTGCTGACCATCGGCAACCAGATCAGCGAGACGATTCGGCTGCACCAGGACCTGTCGAAGTCCGCCGCCCAGGCGAAGGCGGTCGAGATGCTGCGCCGCGTGCGCATCCCGGAGGCGGAGCAGCGCGCCAACGAATATCCGCACCAGCTCTCCGGCGGCATGCGCCAGCGCGCCATGATCGCCATGGCGCTCGCGTGCAATCCGAAAGTGCTGATCGCCGACGAGCCGACGACGGCGCTCGACGTCACCATCCAGGCGCAGATCCTCGATTTGATGCTGCTGCTGCAGCAGGAGTTCGGCACCGCGACCATCCTCATCACCCACGATCTTGCGGTGGTGGCCGAGACCGCGCAGCGCGTGATCGTCATGTACGCGGGCAAGAAGGTCGAGGAGGCCGAGGTCGAGGCGCTGTTCGAGGAACCGCTGCACCCCTATACGCACGGCCTGCTCGCCTCGATCCCGCGGCTCACCAGCATGGGCGGCGGACCGGCCGACGCGAGCGGGCGGCTCAAGGAAATTCCCGGCACCGTGCCGCCGCTCAACCGGTTGCCGCAGGGCTGTGTGTTCGCGCCGCGCTGCGCCTTTGCCGACGCGCGCTGCCGGGAGGAATATCCGCCGCTCGAGCAGAAGCGGCCCGGCCATTGGGCGGCCTGCTGGCACTCGGAGCGCCTCGCCGGAGGCACCCCGTGAGCGCCCCGGTGCTCGAGGTCGCCGACCTCAAGAAGCATTTCCCCGTGAAGAAGGGCGTGATCCGCCGCACCGTCGGCCACGTCTACGCGGTCGACGGCGTGAGCTTCCACGTCGGGGAGGGCGAGACGCTCGGGCTCGTCGGCGAGAGCGGGTGCGGCAAGTCGACGGTGGCGCGCACGGTGCTGCGCCTGCTCGAGCCGACCGGCGGCACGATCAGGCTCAGCGGCCACGACATCACGCATTTGAGCAAGGCGGACCTGCGGCCGCACCGGCGCGAGATGCAGATCATCTTCCAGGACCCGTTCTCCTCGCTCAACCCGCGCATGTCGGCGGGCGACATCGTCGGCGAGCCGCTCGAGGTGCACCGCCTCGCCCGCGGCAAGCAGAAGGGCGAGCGGATCGCCGCGCTGTTCGAGCAGGTGGGACTGAGCCCGGCGCAGATGAAGGGCTTTCCGCACGAGTTCTCCGGCGGCCAGCGCCAGCGCATCTCGATCGCCCGCGCGCTTGCGCTCAGCCCGAAGCTGATCGTCGCCGACGAGCCGGTCTCCGCCCTCGATGTGTCGATCCAGGCGCAGGTCATCAACCTGATGATGGACCTGCAGCGCGAGAAGAAGCTCTCCTATCTGTTCATCGCGCACGGCCTGGCGGTGGTCGAGCACATCAGCCACCGCATCGCGGTGATGTATCTCGGCAAGATCGTCGAGTACGCCGAGAAGAAGACGCTGTTCCTCAATCCCCTGCATCCCTACACGGAAGCGCTGTTGGCGGCCGTGCCGGTGCCCAACCCGAAGCTCAAGCGCGCCAAGCGCCATTTGGCGGGCGACGTGCCGAGCCCGGTGAACCCGCCGCCCGGCTGTACTTTCCACACCCGCTGCCCCTACGCCGAGGCGCGCTGCCGTATCGAGGTGCCGGCGCTGCGCGAGGTCGCGCCGGGGCACTGGGTGTCGTGCCATCTGCGCTAACGGATGGGCTCGCGGCTGAGCCGGCATTGATGTGGCCCGAGCTTTGACTTATTCCATTGGGCGAATAGCGCAATCCAAGCCCTAATCCCATGACCGGACATCGTTCCTTTGCAGAATTGCGCAAGCGCATGTCTTCGGAGCGCCGCGCGCGCAATGCCGAGGCGACCAAGCAAGTGCTGGCCGAGACGGCGCTGCATGAGCTGCTGCCTACCGGCGAGCGGTCGCGGGAGGAGTTTACGCGCAAGTTGAAGGTGGAGCAGCCCGGAGCAGCCGCCCAAAAGGGAAAGGCATGCCGTGTACCTCGACGCCGCTGAATGGACATGAGACTTGGTGGGCGCGGAGTCCATCAGAATGAGCGCAGCGGCACGACCTGATGACGACGCCGGCTTGGCCGACAAGGTCGCCATCGTGGCGGGCGGCGGCGCTGCAGGCGAAGGCATCGGCAATGGCCGCGCGGCCGCTATCCTGCTGGCGCGCGCGGGCACCAAGGTGCTGGTGGTCGACCGCGAGCTTGCGCTCGCCGCGCGCACCGTGGCGATGATCGCGGCCGAGGGCGGCACCGCGGCGGCGCACGCCGCCGACCTGACCGACGAAAGGCAGGCGAAGGACGCGGTGAGCGCCGCGCTCGATCGCTACGGCCGCCTCGACTTTCTCGACAACAATGTCGGCATCGGCAGCCGCGGCAGCGTCGTCGACGAGAAGCCCGAGACTTGGCGCCGCCTCATGCAGGTCAATGTCGAGACGATGTTCCTCACCGCGAAATACGCCATTCCGGCCATGATGAGGACCGCGCGAGGCGGCGCGATCGTCAACATATCCTCGATCTCGGCGTTGCGCCCACGTGGGCTCACCGCCTACACGACCACGAAGGCCGCGGTGATCGGATTGACGCGCGCCATGGCGATCGATCACGCCAAGGACGGCATCCGGGTCAACTGCGTCGCGCCCGGCCCCATGTACACGCCGATGGTCTATGCGCGCGGCATGAGCGAGAGCGCGCGCGAGCAGCGCCGGCGCGCCTCGGCGCTCGGCATCGAGGGGACCGGCTGGGACATCGGCCACGCCGTGCGCTTCCTGTTGTCCGATCACGCCCGCTACATCACCGGCCAGACCCTCGTCGTCGACGGCGGCGTGACGCTGCAGGCGCCCGCGCGCGAGAGCCAATCTGAGTAGTCGCGCGCTTTCCATCCCTCGGCGGAGTACCGGCATGGCGGCAACCGACAAAGTCTTTGCGGGATCGATCCCTGAAATCTACGATCGGTTTCTGGTTCCACTGATCTTCCAAGCCTATGCACGCGACCTTGCGGAGCGGCTGGCCCGGCTTGAGCCGCAGGATGTCCTGGAGACGGCCGCGGGAACGGGTGTCCTGACGCGAGCAATCGCGTCGCGGCTTCCTTCCCAGGCGCACCTCACGGCAACCGATCTCAATCGGCCGATGCTCGATCATGCGGCGCGGCAGTCGCATGACAGCCGGATCGCCTGGCGGCAGGCCGATGCGCTCGCCCTGCCGTTCGAGAACCAAAGGTTCGACGTCGTGGCGTGCCAGTTCGGCGTGATGTTCTTTCCCGACAAGGTTCAGGGCTACCGGGAGGCACGCCGCGTGTTGAAGCCGGGCGGCCGTTTCCTATTCAACGTGTGGGACCGAATATCCGAAAACGAGTTTGCCGACGTCGTAACGGAGGCAGTGGCGACGCTCTTTCCGCACGACCCGCCTCGTTTCCTGGTGCGCACGCCGTACGGCTATCACGACGGGGAAAAGATCCGCGCCGAGCTGAATGCCGCGGGATTTACAAAAATCTCGATCGAAACGGTTGGCGCCAAAAGCAAAGCAACGTCGGCGCGCGATCCCGCGATTGCCTTCTGCCAGGGAACGCCGCTCCGCAACGAGATCGAGGCGCGTGACGCGTCACGCCTGGAGGAGGCGACGACAGTGGCGGCCGAAGCCGTGGCGCGCCGGTTCGGCAACGGGCCGGTCGAAGGCCGCATCCAGGCGCACGTAATCGCGGCTATTTGCTGATCGACGGCCTCGCGACCCTCACACGGTCTTGCTGACGCCCCAGAAGAAAGGCAACGGCCCCTGGGTGACGCCCGTGAGGCTCTTGCGCCAGGCATAATGGCGCAGATACCAGCCGAGCGGCGCGTAGATCACGTGATCGAGGGCGGCTTTGTTCAGGCGGCGCGCCGCCGCCTTTTCCTCGTCGAGGCTCGTCGCGTCGTACCAGGCGGCGATTTCGGCTTCGACCGCCGGGCTGTTCGGCCATCCGTTCACCGCCACAGTGCCGTTGGCGTGAAGGAACGTGTTGGTGGGGACGGCGTCCACGCCGTATATTGCGGTGTGGTACATCTGCCAGCCGCCCTGACCCGGTTGCTTTTTCTGCGCGCGGCGGGCCACCACGGTGCCCCAGTCAACGGCGGAATAATCGACGTTGACGCCCAGGCGTTTAAGCAGATCGACGGTCACGTCGCCCCACGCCTTGTGATGCGGAAGATCTTGCGCAGCCATACAGGCGATCGGCTGATCCGCATAACCGCCCTCCTCCAGCAACCGGCGCGCGGCGTCGAGCTTGCGCGGCCCCGTGAGGATTTCGCCGCCCTCTTCACTATAGAACGGCGTGCCCGGCGCAAAATAGCCGGGCAGCGGCTTCCACAGGCTCGCCTCGTCTCCAAGATAGGCGCGCATGTATTCTTCCTGGCTCATGGCCATCAGGATAGCGCGCCGCGCCCGCACGTCATTGAAGGGCGGGAACAGATGGTTCATGACAAGAAGACCGACCTGACCCAGGGGATCGGCAACGTCCACCATGACGTTGCGGTTCTTCCGCAGCACGGGCAACAAGTCGGGAATTGGCAACTCCCACCAGTCGATCTCGCCGGTCTGCAGTGCCGCCGCCACGGTCGACGCGTCAGGCATCACAATCCACTCGATGCGGTCCGCGACGATCCGTTTTCCGCCGGCAAGCCATGCTGGTTCTTCCTGGCGCGGCACGTACTCGGAAAATTTTTCGAACGCCGATCTGGCGCCCGGCATCCACTCGTTCCTGATAAAGCGCATCGGCCCGCTGCCGACGTACTCGTTGATCTGCTTGAACGGGTCGGTCGCGGCGATCCGCGCCGGCATGACGAAACAGCACGGGGTGCCGATCTTGCCGAGCGCCAGGAGCATTTTGGGATAGCGCTTTTTAAGCACCCAGCGGAAGGTGCGGTCGTCGACCGCGGCGAGCTCGTTCTCGATCGCCTTGAGCATCTGGCCCATGGGATCCCGCGCGGACCAGCGGTTGATGCTCGCCACCGCGTCCTTGGCCAGCACTGGTTCGCCGTCATGGAATTTGAGCCCCGGCCGCAGCCGGAACGTCCAGGTCAGGCCGTCGGCCGACACTTCCTCGGCCTCGACCATCTGGCGCTGCGGCTTGAGCGTGGCATCGACGCCGTAAAGCGTATCCCACACCAGGAGGCCGGCGTTGCGCGCGATATAGGCGGTGGTCCAGATCGGATCGAAATTGGCGAGGTCCGCATGCGGGACGAGGCGCACGGCCCGCGCGGCGGCGCGCTGTGAAATCGCCGGGGTGGCAAATCCGCCCGCGGCCACGGCGCCTGCGCCGGCCGCGGTCTTCAGGAAGGTTCGTCGATCCATGACATGTACCCCTTGGCCGCTCCGTCGGAATGCTGGGACGAGCCCGGCGGTAAAAGCGCCGCGCCAGCCGGCGAAGGTCATATTATCGAAGATCGGCAAAAGACATAGGCTCTTGGGGCGTCGGGAGGGATTGCCGGCATCGAACCGACCGGTCGGGCACGCGGCGAGAACTCTCCTGACGTGCCGCGATCAACAACCCGTGACCGGTGCAGCCATACCCCGGCGCAGGGATTTTATTCAGCAGCGGTTCACACCCTTGGCGACAAGCTCATGCAAGGACAGTTCAGGGAGGAGTGTCATGTTGCGTAAGATCTCGCTTGCCGCGGCCATTCTGGCGGCGGCGTTGACAGTGCCGGACATCGCTTCGGCACGGTCGTTTGGCGGTGGCGGCGGAGGAGGTGGCTTCCGCGGCGGCGGCATGGGCGGCGGAATGCACGCCGTGGGCGGCGGCTTCCGCGGCTTCAGTGGCGGTGGGGTGCGCAGCTTCAGCGGCGCTCGCACTTTCAGCGGAGTTCGCACCTTCAGCGGAGTCCGCAGCGCCACGTTCTTCCCGCGGCACCGCTTCTTCCACCACCGTCGGGCGTTCCCGTTCTTCGCCGCCGGCATCGGGCTCGGCTATGGCTACGGCTATTCGTGCTGGCGCTGGCGTTGGACGCCGTGGGGCTATCAGCGCATCTGGGTGTGCGACTACGACTGGTACTGAGCCCCGCGGCTCGCTGACGGCTGCCTGAGCGCCGGCCGCCCCAACCGGCCGGGCGGGCAAGGGTTGCGCGCCGGATTCCCATGCGGGTCCGGCCGCCGGCCTTCTGGCCGGGCGGCACCGTTGTTGCTATCCTTGCTCTCGACCGCGCAACGCTTCGCCGAACAACGCGGGCGAGATCGAGGAGGCGCGCCGGTGCAGTTCGCCGTCGGGTTCAAGCTGCAGGGAAGGACGGACCACGCCCTCGTGGACGCCGAGGACGCCTTGGCCGCCGCACTCGAGGTCAAGAAGCAGCGCCCGGACGCGCTGATCATGTACGTCCGCCGGCAAAATCGACGCGGCGACACGCGCCATCCGGGACACGGGCTCGGCAGCGACGTTCGCTGAGGCTTTTGTCGTCGCCGCCATGAAACGCACGTCGCTCGACCGGCTCAGACCGATCTGCCTCGCCCTGCCGGAGGCCGAGGAGCGCGAAACGTGGGGCGAGGCGACGTTTCGCGTGCGCGACAAGATTTTCTGCATGCATATCGCCGATGCCGACGAGCCGGCGTTGTGGTGCAAGGCGCCGCACGGCAGTCAGCACATCCTGGTCGGCGCCGATCCCGGACGGTTCTTCGTGCCGCCCTACGTCGGCCACAAGGGCTGGGTCGGGGTGCGGCTCAACAAGCGGGTCGACTGGCGCGAGGTGGCGGAGCTGGTCAAGCGCAGCTACCGCATGACCGCGCCCAAAAGGCTGGCAGAGCACGTCGGTGCTCCTGATGATTCGATGAACAGAGGAAGGAGGAAGCGATGCCCGAAATCTATGTCCATGCTGTCGAAGGCCGCACGATCGAGCAGAAGCGCAGCCTGGTGAAGGACATCACCGACGCAGTGGTGCGCCATTTCAAGGTCCCGGCGGACGCCGTGATGGTCCAGATCATGGAGTCGCCGAAGACCTCGAAGGCGAAGGGCGGCGTGTTGTTCAGCGATCGGCCGCCGGGGTAGGCCTCCCGGCGTACGAAGCTCGCCCTGACCTCCTCGAATTCAGCCGCCACGGTCCGAGCGGATGCGCACCTTCGACGGCGTGGTGATCGGGGCTGGCCATAACGGCCTCACCCTTGCGGCCTATCTGTCGCGCGCCGGCATGAAGGTCGCGGTCCTGGAACGCAACGCCAGGGCCGGCGGCGGTTGCACGACGGACGAGCCGGCCCTGCCCGGCTACCGCTTCAACCTTCACTCCAATTTCTTCATGGGCATCCGCCACTCGCCGCTGATGCGCGACCTCGAGCTGTGGCGGTTCGGCTTCTCCTATGTGGAACCCTTGGTGCAGCAGGGCGCGGCGTTCCGCGACGGCACCTGCGTGGTGATCCACAGGGACCTGGACAAGACCTGCGCGTCGCTCGCCCGGTTCTCCAAGCGCGACGCCGACACCTTTCGGACGCTGCACCACACGTACGCGCGCGACATGCGGCCGCTGTTCACGTCGCTCGCCTACAACGCGCCGCTCGCCCCGCAGGCGCTGCGCGACCGCCTGTGCGGACCGCAGGGCAGGGAGTTCCTGTCCAACGCCCAGCACGATCTGTTCAGCGTGGTGCGCAAGCATTTCGACGATGACCGCATCCGCACCCTGTTCACCTCCTACATGCACGTCATCACCACGGAGAGCGTGCCGGGCGCCGGCATCGTGTTCCCGCTGATCTTCGCCAACGTGATGGAGTTCACCTTGCCGGTGGGCGGCGCGGCGAACTTGACCGACGCGCTCGCGCGGCTCGTCGAATCGTGCGGCGGCGCGGTCATCACCGGTGCGGACGTGCGCGAGATCGTGGTCAGGAGCGGGCGCGCGGCCGGCGTTCGTCTTGCGAACGGCGAGATCATCGAAGGCCGCCGGTTCGTGGCAAGCGCGATCGATGCGCCCGCCACCATGGCCATGGCGGGCGAGGAAATGTTTCCCGACGAGGTGCGGCAGAAGCTCAAGTCGTGGCACTGGGGCAATCACAGCCTGGTGACGCTTCATCTCGCGTTGCGCAATCGGCCGACCTACCGCTCGGCCAGCTTCGACCCCGACATCGACCGCGCCTTCAACATCTTCTTCGGGATGGACGACATCGACCAGGTGCGCCGCTGCTTCGACGACTGCGCGGCGGAAGAGTTTCCCGACGTACTGATGGGCAACGGCGCCTGCAACAGCGCCGTCGATCCGACCTATGCGCCGGCCGACGGCCATGTCGCTTTCTGGTGGCCCTTCGCGCCCTACGCGGTCGCCGGCGACGCGAAGGCCTGGGACCGCAACAAGAGGGACTACACCGCGCGCGTGCTCGGCGTCTGGCGCGAATACGCGGCAAACCTCGACGACGACAACGTGCGGGCCAAATTCCTGTTCACGCCGCTCGATGTCGAGCGCCTCAACGTCAACATGGTGCGCGGCGCCGTGCGCATGGGCGCCTATGTGCCCTCGCAGCTCGGCATCAACCGGCCGCATCCGCTGCTCTCGGGGACGCGCACGCCGGTCGAGGGGCTTTATCTGTGCGGCTCCTCGACCGGGAACGGCGGCGGCATCAACGGCGCGCCCGGCTACATCGCCGCCAACACGATCGCGGACGACCTGAAGCTGGCGCGCCCGTGGACGCCGGTGCCCGCGCCGGAATGGAAGAACTGAGCGGACCGCGGTTCGTCAGGTCGTCAGCCAGCGGAACTCCTGCAGTTTGCGGGTCGCGTCGCCGCAAAAACAGACAACATCCGCCCACCAATGCCCGAAGCAGCTATCCGGTATACTCCACGATGTGCATGCCGGCGCCCCAGCGATCGATGAGATAGAGGCGCCGGTGCTCGTCGGTTCCGACGTCGTTCGATTGGATCGCCTCCTGGCCCTCCGGCGTCTGCGGGACGTAATAGCCGACCTCCGTCGGGCGCAGCGGATCG
>Ga0137380_10001522_pt1 | contig 18928 bp, 20 predicted proteins | sample SagtaG_17_FD_104809 | JGI IMG/M metagenome (GOLD analysis project Ga0137380, IMG submission 104809) | Vadose zone soil microbial communities from Sagehorn Ranch, Mendocino, California, USA - Sage2_L_100_16 metaG | ecosystem: Environmental > Terrestrial > Soil > Vadose zone | place: USA...
CGCGAGAACTGCCGGGCGTTCGACCAGGTGACCTTCCGTCCTCGCGGGGCGGTGGCCGCGCCGAAGACGGACTTGCAGACGACCGTTCTCGGCACCACGCTCGCGCTGCCGTTCCTGCTCGCGCCGGTGGGGAGCACGCGAATGTTCTACCCGCGCGGCGAAGCAGTGGCCGCGCAGGCCGGCGGCGAGGCCGGCACCGCTTACGTCCTCTCGACGCTCTCGGGATGCAAGCTCGAGGAGGTCAAGGCCGCCACCGCTGGCCCCTGCTGGTATCAGGTCTACCTGGTGGGTGGCCGCGAGGTCACCCGCGCGGCCATCGAGCGGGCACGAGCCGCGGGGTTTTCGGCGCTGGTGGTCACCATCGACACCCCCGTGGCCGGGCTCCGCGAGCGCGACGTGCGCAATGGCACGAAGGAGCTCGTCAGCCGCCGGCCGTGGACCATGCTGCCCTTCGTCTGGCAATTCCTGGCCCGGCCCCGATGGCTGGCCGGCTTCCTGTCCGACGGGGGGATGATGCGCTTTCCGAACGTCGTGCGCACCGACGGCCCGATGGCTTACGCGGACGTGGGCGCTGCGCTCGAACAGTCGGTGGTGTCGTGGGCCGACCTCAAGTGGATCCGCGAGGCCTGGAACGGCCCGGTCGTCGTCAAGGGCGTGCTCACGGCAGAAGATGCGCGGCGCGCCGTCGACGAAGGCGTGGAAGCTGTTGTGGTGTCGAATCACGGCGGGCGCCAGCTGGACGGCGTGGCTGCCACCCTGCGGGCATTGCCGGAAGTGGTGTCGGCGGTGCGAGGACGGGCCGAGGTCCTGATGGATGGAGGCATCCGGCGCGGGAGCGACATCGTCAAGGCGCTTTGCCTGGGCGCGCGGGCCGTCCTGGTGGGGCGGGCCTACGCCTATGGCCTGGGCGCCGGCGGCGGAGCTGGCGTGGCGCGCGCCATCGAGATCCTGCGCTCCGACCTGGCACGAACGCTCAAGCTGCTGGGTTGCGCCTCGATCGCGGAGCTGGGGCCGTCTTACGTCGAGGTCCCGGCCGACTGGCGGGTCGATTCACGCTGATGAAAGCGATCATTTCTGGTGCGCGCCCGGCTGCGGCTTCCGCCGCTTCAGCCGGAACGTCCCCACGCCCTTCGCGACCAGGTGCCCGGCGGCGTCGCGCGCCTCGCCCTCGCAGAACACCAGGGTGCGGCCGCCGCGCAGCACGCGGCCTTCCGCGGTGAGCGAGCCAGCCGCGGAGTGGAGGAAGGTCACGCCGAGGTTGACCGTGACCACGCCGAGTCCCGCAGGAACGGTGGAGCGGACCGCCGAGCCCATCGCCACGTCGAGCAAGGTCATCACCACGCCGCCGTGCGCGAAGCCCCAGCTGTTGGTCAGCTTCTCGCGCAGCTCCAGTGAGATCACCGCCCGGCCCTTCTCGCGGTGCCCGGGCCGGGCGCCGAGCAGATCGAGGAAGGGAATCCTGACGCCGAAGAAGGCGCTGCCCACGGACTGGGTCACGCGATGCAGGCGCCTCCGTCCACCGCGATGTACTGCCCGGTGATGTGCCGGGAAGCGTCCGAGGCGAGGAAGGCGATGGTGCCCTTCAGGTCCTCCTCGCCGCCGAGCCGCCCGAGGGGCGTCGCGGCGATCACCGACTTCTCGATCTTCTCCAGCAGGCCGCGCGACATCTTGGAGGGGAAGAAGCCCGGGCAGATGGCGTTCACGTTGATGCCGTACTTGCCCCACTCCGAGGCGAGCGCGCGGGTGAAGTTGAGCAGGGCCGCCTTGCTGGTGTTGTACGCGATGGTCGTCATGCCCGAGCCGCCGCCGTACAGTCCGGCCACCGAGGAGATGTTGACGATTTTCCCCGATCGCTTCGGGATCATGCAGCGGCGGCCGACGTCCTGGGTGAGGAAGAAGACCGCGTTCACGTTGAGGTCCATCACCTTGTTCCAGCCGTCCGCGGGGTACTCCTCGGCGGGCGCGCCCCAGGTGGCGCCGGCGTTGTTCACCAGGATGTCGACGGTGCCGAACTTCGCGAGCACGCGATCGGCCATGCCCGGAATGGTGTCGAACTTGGAGAGGTCGCCGGCGACCGTGAGCACCTCGTAGCCTTGCTTGCCGAGGTGGGCGGCCGCCTCGTCCAGCTCGCCCTGCTTGCGGGCGGTGATGGCCAGCTTCGCTCCCATCTCGCCCAGCGCCTCGGCCATCTGCAAGCCGAGGCCGCGGGAGCCGCCGGTGATCAACGCGACCTTGCCTTCGATGTTGAAGAGCTTCCTGACACCCATGGGAGCGGATCCGTATCACGGTCAGGTGGCCCGGCGCACGCACCCCTCGAGCAACTCGGCCACCACCTCGAAGCAGCTCTTGCGGGCAGCGAACCGGACCTCGCGCTCCAGACCCCGCGCCAGCATCATCCGACCCACGCGGCTCGAGGCGAGGCACTCGAACGCGTCCGCGCCGTCGTGCAGCATCCGGGCGGCCAGCGCCGCGTCGCTCAGCTCGCGCGCGCCGCCGTACCGGGCGAACAGCGAGACGAGATAGCCGGCGCCGTAGAAGTCCTCGAGGTTGAAATTGTCCGCCGAGCCCGAGCACACCAGGAGCACCGTCTCGTCCGGGAAGGTCCGCTCGATGCGGTCGACGACCGCCTCGGCGTTGAGCAGCGACGCGGCGAAGACGTGCGCCGCCTCGCGCGACTTGCTCAGCGCGACCGTCCCGTTGGTCGTCGAGTAGATCACCGCCTTGCCGGCGACGTCCTGCTCCAGCAGCGCCATCGGCGTCGGGTGCGCGAATCCGGTCAGCGTGACCGCGTTCAGCTCCCCGGCGAGGACGTACGAGCCCGGGGCCCGGCGGGCCGCCTCCATCAACGCGGCGTCGCGGTCGAGCGTGGGGACCACCTCCGCCGCGCCATGCGCCAGCGCGGTGACGATGCTGGTGGTGGCGAAGAGGACGTCCAGCACCACCACGACCTTGTCGGGCAGGCGCTGGGCATCCAGCTCCTCCTTCTTGAGGAGCACGTGGACCTTGCTCATCCGGGAGGGTCCCGCCGCAGGAACATGCCGTACCCCTCCATGTGCATGACCTGCTCGTCCTTCTGGTTGAAGAGCTCCCACTTGTTGAGGACCAGGCCGATGTGCGGCTTGCTCTGCAGCACGCGCGCTTCGAGCACGGTGAGCCGGACGCGCAGCGTGTCACCCGGGCGCACCGGCGCGATCCAGCGGATGTTCTCCACGCCCGGTGAGCCGGCGCTGGCAGCGTCGAGCAGGTACGCGTCGCACATCATCCGCATCGCTGCTGCGCAGGTCTGCCATCCGCTCGCGATGAGGCCGCCAAAGACGGTGCGCTTCGCGGCCTCCTCGTCGACGTGGAACGGCTGCGGGTCGTACTGCTTCGCGAAGCGGACGATCTCCTCCTTGGTCAGCGTGAGCCCGCCGAACTCGCACACGGTGCCGACGGGGAAGTCCTCCCAGTAGTAGCGAAACTTCTTCATCCGGCTCACCCTTCGAAGGATTCCTTCGGTTTGGCCGGCGAGACGACCGCGAACACTCCACTCGCCCGCAGGATGCGCTTCTTGCCCACCACCAGGTAGCAGTTCGCGAACGCCAGCCGGGCTCCGATCTTCTGGATGTCCACGTGGGCCTCGATCCAATCGCCGGCGTGAGCGGCGTCGGCGAAGTCGGTGGAGAGATTGACCGTGACCATCGGCTGCGGCGGAGCGCGCGAGGTGGCGAGCGCGATCCCGAGCGCGCTGTCCGCGAGCGTCACCAGCATCCCGCCGTGCGCGATGCCGCGAGTATTGAGGTGCTTCTCCTCGACCCGAAGGCCGATCACGGGCGTCGCGCCGCCCGTCTTCACGTAGAGCGGACCGAGCGCGGAGAGGAACGGGCCGCCGCGCTGGATGGGACGGAACCCCTCGGGGACCACGTTCGCTTCGCTCACGAAGGCCTCCCGAGCCGGTCGATCCGGCCTCGCGTCAGCGCCCGCTCCGCTTGCACGGAGACCACGCGCACCCAATCGCCCAGCGTCGCGAAGCGCGGATCGCGCGTGTGGCCCTGCACGTACCGCTTGTAGATCTGCTGGACGACGACCGCGTTCTTGAAGAGCGCGAAGACGTAATAGAAGAGCGCGGCAAAGGGCGCGCGGCCGCTCCGCTCCTGGTAACGCTGCACGAGGTCCGTCCGCGAGAGGCTGCCCGGCAGGAAGGTGGGCCCGTATGAGCGCGCGCGCATCTCGGCCGGGTCGTCCGGATCGGGCCAGTAGGCGAGCAGCGTGCCGAGGTCCATCAGCGGGTCGCCGATCGTGGCCATCTCCCAGTCGAGCACCGCGACGATGCGGGACAGGTCGTCCGGATCCAGCACCACGTTGTCGTATTTGTAGTCGTTGTGGATGACGGCGGCACCGCTCTCTTTGGGGAGGTTGCGCGCGAGCCACTCGGCGGCGGCATCGACCTGCGGTACGTCGTGGGTCCGCGCCTTCGCATAGCGCTCGGTCCAGCCGGCGACCTGGCGGGCGACGTACCCCTCGGGATGGCCGATGGATCCGAATCCGGCGCGAGTCACGTCTACGGCGTGCAGCCCGGCGAGATTGTCGACCAGCGCGGTCGAGATGGCGCGCAGCAGCTCCGGCGTGAGAACGACCCCCGGCGGCGGTTCGGCGGCCCGGACGACGACGCCGCGGACGCGGTCCATCAAGTAGAAGCGGGCGCCGATCAGCGACTCGTCTTCGCAGAACGCGATGGGCCGGGGAGCTTTCGCGTAGACGCCCTGGAGCGCGGAGAGGATGGTGAACTCCCGCCGCATGTCGTGCGCGCTCTTCACCTGTACGCCGAAGGGAGCGCGCCGCAGCACGGCCTCGCTGTCTCCGATGCGGACCAGGTAGGTCAGATTCGAGTAGCCCTTGCGGAACTGGAGCACCTCGATCGGCCCGGATGCGCCCGGGAGCGCGGCCTCGAGGAACCCGCGCAGCCGCTCGGCGTCGAAGCGCTCCTCCTCCCGCACCTCGTCCGGCGCATCGATCGGCAGGGGGGCGTGCACGTCGCTCCTCGCGCTCCGTCAGAAGACGATCACGCCGCGCGCGTTCGCGCCGGAGGTCATGTCCGCGAACGCCTCGTTGACCTGGGCGAGCGCGTAGGTGCGGGTCACCAGCGCGTCCAGCTTCAGCTTGCCGGCCCGGTAGAGGGAGAGGAGCCGCGGGATGTCGCGGTGCACGTCGGCGCTGCCGTACCAGCAGCCCAGCAGCCGCTTCTCCAGCAGGGGGAGCACGAAGAGATTCAGCGAGACCGATTCCTTGATGCTGCCGAGGCCGATCACCACGCAGGTCCCTGCTTTGCGGGTCGCTTCGTACGCCTGCTCCACCGTCCGCTTGTTGCCGATCGCCTCGAACGCGAAATCGGCGCCGCGGCCTGCCGTCAGCGCGCGGATGGCCTCGACGGGGTCGGCCTTGATCGCATCGACCAGGTCCGTGGCGCCGAACTTTCGCGCCAGCTCGAGCTTCGCCGGCTGCGCGTCGACGGCGACGATCCGCTCCGCGCCGGCGATGGCCGCGCCTTGGATGACGTTGAGCCCCACGCCTCCGGCGCCGAACACCGCCACGCTACTGCCGGGCGCCACCTGCGCGGTATTGAAGACCGCGCCCACGCCCGTGGTCACCGCGCAGCCGAGGAGAGCGCACTTGTCCAGCGGCGCATCGGGCGGGAGCTTCACCGCCGCGTTCGCGGGCGCCACCGCGAATTCCGCCATGGTGCCGATTGCGGAGAAGACGTTGAGGTCCTGGCCGTCCTTGTGGACCCGCGTGCTGCCGTCCGGCATGCGGTTGGTCTTGTTGATGCGCTCGCCCACCTCGCAGAGGTGCGGCTTGGCCAGCCGGCAGTAGAAGCAGCGGCCACACGGGGTGACCCAGGACAGCACCACCTTGTCGCCGCGCGCGAGGTGCGCGACGCCTTCGCCGACCTCCTCGACCACGCCGGCGCCTTCGTGGCCGAGCACGCACGGCAGCCGGCCGGGGAGGATGCCGGTGACGAGGGACAGATCGGAATGGCACACGCCGGTGGCCGCGAGGCGGACGCGGACCTCGTCGCGGCGAGGCGGGTCGAGCGAGACTTCCTCGACGCGCACGGGCTGGTTGCGCTCGTAGCAGATCGCCGCTTTCATCGCCACCGGGCATGTTATCAGAGGCCTGCAGGATCGTCGTTCGCGGAGGTTCCGATGCGCGCTCGCGAGCAGCTCTACATCGACGGCAGGTGGGTGGCTCCGTCCGGACGAGGCAGCATCGACGTGATCGATGCCTCGACCGAGGAGATCGTAGGGCGCATCCCCAGCGGGAACGAGGAGGACGTGGACCGCGCCGTCCAGGCGGCCGCCCGCGCGTTCGAGGGCTGGGCGGCGACGCCCGTGGCGGAGCGCGCGCGCTGGCTGGAGCGGCTGAAGGAAGGCCTCGCTGCGCGCGCCGAGGAGATCGCGACCACCATTTCCGCGGAAGTCGGAACGCCGATCACCGTGGCGAAGACCGTACAGGCAGGGCTTCCGGTGTCCGTGACCGGAAGCTATCCCGCCCTCGTCCGTGAGTTCCCCTTCGAGGAGCGGATCGGCAACTCGCTCATCGTGCGCGAGCCGGTCGGAGTGGTCGCGGCGATCACTCCCTGGAACTACCCGCTGCACCAGGCGATGGGAAAGGTGGCGCCGGCGCTGGCCGCGGGCTGCACCGTGGTGCTCAAGCCGAGCGAGGTCGCGCCGCTCAGCGCCTTCATCCTCGCGGACGTCGTGCACGAGGTGGGGCTGCCGCCCGGGGTGTTCAATCTAGTGACGGGCCTCGGGCCGCCGTTCGGCGAGATGCTTGTCCGCCATCCGCGGGTGGACATGATCTCGCTCACCGGATCCACGGCCGCCGGGCGTCGCGTCGCGGAGCTGGCCGCGGCCTCGGTGAAGCGGGTCGCGTTGGAGCTGGGCGGCAAGTCGGCGGTGGTCATCCTGGACGACGCGGATTTCGACAAGGCGGTGGGCGTCTCGGTGTCCAACGCGTTCCTCAACGCCGGCCAGACGTGCTCGGCGTGGACGCGGATGCTCGTTCCGCGCAAGCGGCAGGAGCAGGTATTGGAGATCGCCAAGCGGTCGGCCGCGAAGTTCAAGCCAGGCGATCCGCGCTCTCCGGAAACCCGGCTGGGCCCGCTCGCGTCGGCGCAGCAGCGGGAGCGCGTACGCAAGTACATCCGCGCCGGCATCGAGCAAGGCGCGCAGCTGGTGACCGGCGGCCCCGACGCTCCGCCCGGGCTGCCGAAGGGCTACTACGTCCAACCGACCATCTTCGCCGGCGTGAAGCCGGAGATGACCATCGCCCGCGAGGAGATCTTCGGCCCCGTGCTCTCCGTCCTCCCGTACGAGGACGACGACGACGCGGTCCGCATCGCGAACGACTCCATGTACGGCCTGGCCGGCGGCGTCTGGTCCGGCGACCCCTCCCGCGCCGAACGCATCGCCCGCCGCCTCCGCACCGGCCAGGTGGACATCAACGGCGGCCGCTTCAATCCCCTGGCCCCCTTCGGCGGCTTCAAGCAGTCCGGCCGCGGCCGCGAGCTCGGCAAATTCGGCCTGGAGGAGTTCCTCGAGGTGAAGTCGTTGCAGTTCTGAGGCGTCTCAGCCTTTACTTCGCAGGAGCAATCGCCGCGCGCAGGCTCGCGTAATCCAGCCGCATCGCCGCGAGCGCCGCCGGTGGCAGGTTGGCGCCGCCCGGCGCGACCGGCGCCACGGAGCGGTCTTCCCCGCCGCCGCGCCGCTCGACGCGGATCACCTCCGCGCCATACTCCGCGAGCAATGCGGCGCAGTACGGCCCGGCGATGTAGCGCCCGAAGTCGAGCACGCGCACGCCGTGCAGCACGGCGCTCACACCTCGAGCCACTCCTTCCGGACGGCCTCGTTCTCGCGCAGGTCCTGCGCGGTGCCCTGGAAGACGATCTGCCCGTGGCCCATGACGTACAGCCGCTCGCAGACGTCCAGCGCGATGGTCAGCTTCTGCTCCACCAGCAGCACGGAGATGCCGCGCCGCTTGACCTCCGCGAGCAGCGCGCCCACCTGCTCGATGGTCTTGGGCGCGAGCCCCTCGGTCGGCTCGTCGATCATCACCAGCTCGGGATCGCCCATCAGCGTCCGGCACAAGGTCAGCATCTGCTGCTCGCCGCCCGAGAGCACTCCGCCCGGCGTGTCCGCCCGGGCCTGCAGCCCGGGGAAGATCCGGAACACGTCCTTCATGCCCCAGCGGCCGCTCTCACTGCGCCCCTTCATCCCCAACATTAGATTTTGGCGCACGGTCAGATCCGGAAAGATCGCGCGGTCCTCGGGCACGTACCCGACCCCGCGCCGGGCGACTTCATGGGCCTGCAGCCCGAGGATGTCCTGCCCCTTGAAGCGGACCTTCCCGTGCGCGGTGACGAGGCCCATGATCGCCTTCACCGTGGTCGAGCGCCCCGCGCCGTTGCGCCCGAGCAAGCTGACGATCTCGCCACGCCCGACGGAGAACCCGACCCCCTGCAGCACGTGGCTCTTGCCGTAGAAGGCGTGCAGGTCGCTCACTTCAAGCATGGGCGCGGCTCGTCCCGAGATACGCTTCCTGCACGGCAGCATTGGCGCGGATCTCGTCGGGCGTTCCAGTGGCGATGATGCGCCCGTACACCAGCACCGAGATCCGATCGGCCAGGCCGAAGACCACGCCCATGTCGTGCTCGACCATCACCAGCGTCTTGCCTTCCGTGACCCGGCGGATGAGCGCGACCGCCTCCTCGGTCTCCGACCGGCTCATGCCCGCCGTCGGTTCGTCGAGCAGCACCACCTCGGCCCCACCCGCGAGGGTGATGCCGATCTCCAGCGCGCGCTGCTCGGCATAGGTGAGGGTGGAGGCGAGCGTGTCCCGCCGGCGCCGCAGTCCGATGCGCTGGATGACCTCGTCCGCGCGGTCGCTCGCGTCGGCCAGGGCGGAGAGGCGCTGCCAGAACGAGTATCGATAACCGAGCGACCACAAGACCGCGCAGCGGACGTTGTCGAACACCGTCAGATTGTGGAAGATGTTGGTGATCTGGAAGCTGCGGCTGAGCCCCCGCCGGTTGATCTCGAACGCGCGCAGCGAGGTGATGTCGTCGCCGTTCAGCTCGATGCGGCCCGAGCTGGGCGGAAAGCGCGCGCTGATCAGGTTGAAGAGGGTCGACTTTCCGGCCCCGTTGGGGCCGATGATCGCGTGGCGCTCGCCGCGCGGGACCGACAGGTCGACGTCGCGGACGATCTCCGTCCGGCCGAAGCTCTTGCACACGCCGAGGAGGCGCAGCGCCGGAGCCGTCATGTCCGCTCCTGGCGCAGCGTCGCGTACGCGCGATGCCGCTCGTCGGACACCGTCCGCGCCACCTTCCGCAGCAGCAGGATGCCGACGGCGATCGCGGCGGCGACCGCGATCCAGAAGAGCCCGCGGGTCGCGTCGAGCGTGAAGCCGAAGACGCGCAGGTGCGCGGAGGCGGCATCCTCCTTCATCAGCCGGTAGACCATCTCCACCACCGCGACCAACGCGGCCCCGACGAGCAGCACCGGAACGGCGGCGAGAAGGTACGCCGGCGCGAGCCTCCCGAGGACGCCCGCGCGCCACAGACGGCGGTGCTCGACGACCACGCTGGCCACTCCTCCCGGCGCGTAGAGGACCACCACCAGGAAGAGCAGGCCGAAGTAGAAGAGCCAGGCGGCGGTGAGGCTCGACACCGCCATCTGCAGCACGGTGATCAGCAGGGCGCCGAGGATCGGTCCGAAGAAGTACCCGACGCCCCCCACGAAGGCCATCATGATCACCAGCCCGGAGGTGTACGCGTGCAGCGACTCCGAGGTGACGATCTCGTAGTTGAGCGCGGTGAGGCCGCCGGCGACGCCGGCGAAGAACCCCGCCAGCACGACCATCAGGAACCGCACCACCTGCGGGTTGTAGCCGATGAACTCGGCGCGCTCGGGATTGTCGCGCACCGCATTGGCGATGCGGCCCAGCGGAGTTTGCGCGAGCGCGTACATGGCGACCACGCAGGCGAAGCCCCAGAGCGCGATCAGGTAGTAGACCTGGATCTGCGGCCCGTAGGTGATGCCGAGCCAGCCCGTCCCGGTGACGCGGTTGCCGGAGAGGCCGCCCTCGCCGCCCGAGAAGGCGGGGAACATGAGCGAGCTCGCCGCGACCATCTCGCCGATGCCGAGCGAGATCATCGCGAAGGTGGTTCCGGCTCGCCGCGTGGTCACGTACCCGAGCAGCACGCCGAAGAAGAGACCCCCGAGGCCGCCGATGAGCGGGAGCAGCGTGACCGGGATCGGGAGCACGTGGTGGTTCACGGCGATCAGCGCGTGCATGGTGATCATCGCGCCGAGCCCGTAGTAGACGGCGTGGCCGAAGGAGAGAAGCCCCGTCTGGCCGAGCAGCAGGTTGAAGGAGAGCGCGAAGACCGTCATGATCGCGATCTGCGAGAGCAGCGAGAGCCAGTAGCCGGACCGCGAGAAGAGGGGCGCGACCAGGATCAACGCCAGGTACGCGCCCCACGACAGCAGCCGGCTGGCGGTCAGGAGCGGCGGAGCCTTCATGTCTCGCGCGCCCCCATGAGCCCGCGCGGGCGGAAGATCAGGATTGCGACCATCAGCACGTACGGCATGATCGCCGCGAGCTGGGTCAGGGAAAGGCGCGCGAGCGCCGGCGCAGAGTGGATCTGGATCCCGACCGACCGCGCGAAGTCCACCAGCGAATAGTCGGTGCCGACCATGAAGGTCTGCAGGATTCCGATCAGCAGCGAGGCGATGAACGCGCCGGTGAGCGAGCCCAGCCCGCCCACCACCACCACCACGAAGACGATCGGCCCGAGCGCGTCGGCCATGCCGGGCTCGGTGACGAAGGCGTTCCCGCCGATCACTCCCGCGATGGCGGCCAGCGCCGATCCGCCTCCGAAGACGAGAGTGAAGATGCGGGGCACGTCGTGGCCGAGCGCCTGCACCATGTCGGGTCGCGACAGGGCGGCCTGCACGATCAGGCCGATCCGCGTGAAGGTCAGGAGCGCGTAGAGCGTCAGCAGCATCCCCACCGACACGGCCATCATGAAGCCCTTGTAGACGGGGAACGACGAGGAGAAGAGCGTGAACCAGGTGCCGGAGAGCGAGGCCGGGACGCGGTAGTCGACCGCGGCCTTTCCCCAGACGAGCTGCACCACCTCGATGGCGAGGAAGGCGAGGCCGAAGGTGAAGAGCAGCTCCGCGACGTGTCCGTACCGGTGCGCCTTGCGGATGCCGTACCGCTCGATGAGCGCGCCGACGATCCCCACCAGGACCGGCGCGATCAGCAGAGCGGGCCAGAAGCCGATCCTGGTGCTGATCTGGTATGCGAAGTACGCGCCCAACATGTAGAAGCTGGCGTGGGCAAAGTTGAGGATGCCCATCATGCTGAAGATCAGGGTCAGGCCGCTGGACAGCATGAACAAGAGCAGCCCGTAGGTCACCCCGTTCAGCAGCGAGATCAGCGCGAATTCCACTTGCACCTCGGGCCGGAGGCGAGGCGGTCGAGTCATGTAACATCGGCCGTCGGCCGCGGACAACCTCGCCGCCGTGCACGGCGTTCAGCCCGGGTTGCCGATGGCTCCGGCCTCGCGCAGCCGCGCGATCTCGGCGTCCGCGAGACCGAGATCCTCGCGCAACACCTCGTCGGTGTGCTGTCCAAGCAGGGGCGCGGGAGACCGCACTCCGCCGGGCGTCTCCGACATCCGGAAGTAAGGCGAGACGGATCGCATCCGGCCGGCGGCCGGGTGCTCGTACTCGGCGAGGACGCCTCGCGCCTGGATTTGGGGGTGCTCGACGACGCGGTCGACGGAGTTGATGGCTCCCAGCGGGATGCCCGCCGGCAGGAGGACCGCCTCCCATTCGTCGTAGGTCCGGGTGAGGAACACCTCCTGCAGCCGGTCGATGAGCGACTCGCGGTTCTCGCTGCGCGCGCGGTTGGTGGCGTAGCGCGGGTCGTCCCGCATGTCGTCGATTCCCAGCAGCGGGCAGAACGTGCGCCACAGACCGTCGCTGCCGACCGCGATGGCGATGTCCTGCGTCCTGGTGCGGAACGTCTGATAGGGGAGCAGCGCCTTGTAGGCCGTACCCATCGGCCGGGGCACCACGCCGTCGGCCAGGTAGGTGGCGATGGCGGAGTCGAGCAGGCCGAGCTGGCTTTCGAGCATCGAGACGTCGAGGAACTGGCCCTGCCCCGTGCGCCTCCTGGCGTGGAGGGCGGCCAGGATCCCGAACGCCGCATGCATGCCCGCCGTCATGTCGGCGATCGACACGCCGCACCGCACGCCGTGGCTGCCGGGCTCGCCGGTGAGGCTGATCATGCCGCTCTCCGCCTGGACGATGAGGTCCATCGCGGCGCGGTCGCGATACGGGCCCGTCTGGCCGAAGCCGGAGATGGAGCAGTAGACGATCGCGGGGTTCCGCGCGCGCACGGCGTCGTAATCGATGCCGAGCTTTCGCACGGTGCCGACGCGGTAGTTCTCGACCAGCACGTCCGCGCGCTCGGCGAGGCGCAAGAGCAGCTCCTTGCCTTCCGGATGCTTCAGGTCGATCTCGACGCTCTTCTTGTTCCGGTTCAGGTTCACGAAGTACGTCGAGTCGTGCCCGTGGAACGGCGGGCCCCACGCGCGCGAGATGTCCCCGGCGCCGGGCGGCTCGACCTTGATCACGCGCGCACCGAAGTCGCCGAGCAGCGTGGTCGCGAGCGGCCCGGCCAGCGCATGGGACAGGTCCAGCACGGTCACGTCGTCGAGGGCGAGGGGCATGGCGCCGAACCAGAATCCATCCCATACTGGCCGCGCTCTGAAAAGCGCAGCGCCGCCCCATCGGCGGCGACTGGGAGGTAACGGATATGGCCGAGCTGAACCTGGTTGCCCCTCCCCGCCCCGACTTCCAGACGGCCGTGCAGGAGCGCCTCCACCGCAAGCAGCGGCTGGCGGCCGCATTCCGCCTGTTCGCGCGCTACGGATTCGACGAGGGAGTCGCCGGGCACATCACCGCGCGCGACCCGGAGAAGACGGACCACTTCTGGGTGAACCCCTTCGGGATGTACTTCGGGCACATCCGCGCGTCGGACCTCCTCCTCGTGAACCACGAGGGCAACGTGGTCGAGGGCAAGCACCCCGTGAACGCGGCGGCGTTCGCCATCCATTCGCAGGTGCACGCCGCGCGCCCCGACGTGGTCGCCGCGGCGCACGCGCACTCGATGTACGGCAAGTCCTGGGCGTCGCTCGGGCGGCTGCTCGACCCGCTGACGCAGGACTCGTGCGCCTTCTTCGAGGACCACGCGCTGTTCGACGACTACACCGGCGTGGTGCTCGACACCTCCGAGGGGCGCCGCATCGCGAAGACGCTCGGGGAGAAGAAGGCCATCATCCTGCGCAACCACGGCCTGCTCACCGTCGGCCGCACCGTGGACGAGGCCATCTACTGGTTCCTGGCGCTGGAGCGCAGCTGCCAGGCACAGCTCCTCGCCGAAGCTGCGGGGAAGCCCGTGAAGATCGATCCGGAGCAGGCGCGCCTGACGCGGTCTCAGGTGGGCTCCGAGGTGGCCGGCTGGTTCAGCTTCCAGCCCCTCTACGAGAAGGTGGTCCGCGAGGAACCCGACCTCCTGGACTGACATGGAGCGGCTAACCCAATGGCAGTGGCGGCTCTACCCTGACGGGCACAGGACGCGGCGCAACCTGGCCCTGCACGTAGCCACGGTGCCTCTGTTCCAACTCGGCACTATCGCGCTCGCGACTGCTCCGTTCGTCTCCCTGTGGGCCGCGCCGGTGGGTGCGGCGGCGATGTTCACCGCGTTGGCGGCGCAGGGGCGCGGCCACAAAGGGGAACCGACCGCGCCCGTCCCGTTTCGGGGACCGCGCGACTTCGTGGCGCGCTTCTTCACCGAGCAGTTCGTCACCTTCCCGCGATTCGTGCTGAGCGGCGGCCTTCTGCGCGCCTGGCGCGACGCAGGAGTACGATGACGGACGGAGGTGCGAGATGGAAACGGCACCGTCCTTGCGCTGGATCGGGCGCATCGCACTGATCGTCTCGGCGGCCTGCACGGCCGCGCCCGGCGAGCTCCCGCACGGTCTCGCCGGGCGCTGGCGGCTCGACCTGGGTGTGGCCACTAACTCGTGCATCGTCGACCTGCGCACCGAAGGCGCGTTCGTCGCGATCGGCACCTTCGATTGTGGCGCGTTCTCGGGACCGGCGACGGCCGTCCGGGTCGGATGGGCGTGGTCGCTCGCCATGGGAGACCACCAGGCTCAGCCCGAGGTCCTGGTCGGCTTCTCCGAACCTCTCGACGCCGAGACGCTGCTCGGGCAGTCGCTGTTCGGCACCCGCCAGCCCGCGGATGCGCTGGTGGTGCTCCACCGGTGAGCGTCAGCTCAGCTTGACGACCTGCTTGCCGAGGTTCCTGCCGGCGAGCATCCCGATGAATGCGGCGGGCGCGTTGCGCAGCCCCTCGGCGACGGTCTCGCGGTACTTGATGCGTCCCTCGGAGACCCACTTCGTCAGATCGGCGAGGGCGGCCGGCCAGCGCTGCAGGTAGTCGGAGAAGATGAAGCCCTGCAGCTTGATCCGGTTCACCAGCAGGCTGCGGACGTTCCTCAATCCCCGCGGTTCGGGGTGCTGGTACTCGGAGATCAGACCGCAGAGCGGAATGCGCGAGAACGCGTTCATCCGGAGCAGCACGGCATCGCTGATCTCGCCGCCCACGTTGTCGAAGTAGACGTCGACGCCACCCGGCGTGGCACGCCGCAGCTCCTCGTCGAGGGGCCCCGCCTTGTAATCGACGCAAGCGTCGTAGCCGAGCTCCTCGACCGCGAATCGGCACTTGTCCGCCCCGCCGGCGATTCCGACGGCACGGCAGCCTTGGATCTTCGCGATCTGCCCCACCACCCCGCCCACCGCTCCCGAAGCGGCGGACACCACCACCGTCTCGCCGGCCTTCGGCTGCCCGATGTCGAGCAGGCCGATGTGCGCGGTAACGCCGGGCATCCCGAGCACCCCGAGATACGCCGAGAGCGGGATCCCCCCGCGTTCCTCGATCTTGCGCACGCCCTTCCCGTCGCTGAGCGCGTAGAGCTGCCAGGCGAACGGTCCTTCCACCTTTTCGCCCGGTTTGAACTTCGGGTGCCGCGAAGCCACCACCTCGCCGACCGCGCCGCCCACCATCACCTGGCCCACCTCGGCCGGCTTCGCATACGACTTCGCCTCGCTCATCCGCCCGCGCATGTACGGGTCGAGCGAGAGATACAGGTTGCGCACGAGGAACTGGCCGTCGCCGGGCTGCGGAACCTCGGTCTCGACCAGCCGGAAGTTCCCCTCTTCGATTGGGCCGGTCGGTCTGCGCGCCAGCAGGACTTGCTGGTTCTTCTCCGTCATGTGGACCTCCGCGGCATGGGGGGCCGCCTCTGTGCCCAGGGGCGGGCGCGCTCGAGCTGGCCCGCCAGCCGGAACAGGACTGCCTCGCCTCCGAACGGTCCCACGAATTGCACGCCGACGGGCAGCCCGTCCCGCGTCCAGTGCAGCGGGACCGACATCGCCGGATTCCCGGATCCGTTGAACGGCGCGGTGAAGGCGGTGCTGCCGATCAGCGCGTCCCGGTACGCGTCGGTGTCCCGCGTCGACAAGCTGAGCACACCGAGCCGGTGCGGCGGGCTGCACATGGTGGGGGTCAACAAGACGTCCCACTGCGTGAAGAAGCGTCCCACTGCGCGTCCCGCCCCGTGCACCACGCGGATCGCCCGGGCGTAGTCCGCCGCTACATGTTGCCGTCCGATCTCGGCCACCGCCCAGGCGCCGGGCTCGACGTCCTCGGGCGCGACGGCCCGCCCGAGCGCCGCGGCCCGCAGCTCGAGCTGTGCCCGCGTGTGGGCGCCGACGATCACCAGGAAGGCCGCCGCCCGCCCGGGCTCGTCCCATTCGGGGCGCGCCTCCTCCACGCGGTGGCCTAGCTCCTCGCACAGGCGCGCGGACGCCCCGACCGCCGCCGCGCACTCCGGGTCGACCGCGTGCCCGTTCCACGGCCGGTCCGTGAAGGCGATCTTCAGGCGTCCCGGATCGGCTTCCACCTCCGCCAGGAACGGCCGCTGCTGCGGCGGCGCCCAGTACGGATCGCCCACGTCCGGTCCGCACGTCGCGTCGAGGAGCGCCGCGCTGTCGCGCACGCTGCGCGTGATCGCGTGCGCGGCCCCCGCGCCGTTCCATGACTCGCCCACGTCCGGTCCGGACGGCGTGCGCGCGCGCGTCGGCTTGAGCCCGAACAAGCCGCAAGCGGAGGCGGGGATGCGGATCGAGCCGCCGCCGTCGGTCGCGTGGGCGGCAGGGACCATCCCCGCGGCCACTGCCGCTCCGGCGCCGCCGCTCGATCCTCCGGCGCTGCGCTCGGGGTTCCAGGGATTGCGCGTCGGACCGAACAGCCTCGGCTCGACCGAGCTCGACAAGCCCAGCTCCGAAGTGTTGGTCTTTCCGAAGATGACCAGCCCGGCGCGGCGCATGCGGGCGACGATCTCGCTGTCGTGGTCGGCCACCGCGTCACGGAAGAACGCCGAGCCGAAGCTGGTGACGGTGCCGGCGTAAAGGGCGCCCAGATCCTTCAGCAGGTACGGCACGCCCATGAGCGGGCCACGCGGCAGCCCAGCCGCGATGGTGGCGCGCGCCTGGTCGTACAGGCGGGAGACCACGGCGTTCACCGCCGGGTTGCGCGCCTCGACCCGCTCGACGGCGGCGTCCAGCACCTCCGCCGGGGTGACATCGCCGGCGTTCACCAGCCTGGCAAGACCGAGCGCGTCGTGGCGATCGTATTCGGCAAACATGGCCAAGAGGACCTCGCGTGCAACCGACGTTTGTCTTTGCTACCCTGCGCCGCCGCGGAAGTCAGTCGCCGCCGATAGGGCGGGCGCTGTGCTTTTCACAGCGCGACCGCTATGGGATGCATTCTACCCGCTCCGAACACCTCCCGCCGACGAGGGTGACATGAACGCAACTGCGATGAACCGATGGGCCCTGGCCTTGCTGCTCGCAGCTTCGGCAGGCGGGGCGAGCGCGCAGCTGAAGATCGCCTACATCGATCCGCTGTCCGGCCTGATGGCGGCCACCGGCGAGCACGGGCTGCGCGAGCTGCAATACAACGCCGAGCGCATCAACGCCCGCGGCGGCATCCAGGGACAGAAGATCGAGATCGTCCCGATGGACAACAAGCTCTCGCCGCAAGAGAGCCTGGTGCTGCTCAACAAGGCCGTCGACGAGGGTATCCGGTACGTGATGCAGGGGAACGGCTCGAGCGTAGCCGCCGCGCTGATCGACGGAGTCAACAAGAACAACGAGCGCAACCCCGACAAGAGCGTCGTGTTCCTCAACTACGCGGCGGTCGACCCCGACTTCACCGGGTCCAAATGCAGCTTCTGGCATTTCCGCTTCGACGCGAACAGCGACATGAAGCTGCAGGCCATCATGACCTCGATGGTCAACGAGAAGAAGATCAAGAAGGTCTACATGATCAACCAAGACTACCAGTTCGGGCACCAGGTCTCGAAAACGGCGAAGGAGCTGCTCAAGCAGAAGCGCCCCGACGTGGAGCTGGTGGGCGACGAGCTGCACCCGCTCGCCAAGGTGAAGGACTTCGCGCCGTACGTGACCAAGATCCAAGCCTCCGGCGCCGACACGGTGATCACCGGCAACTGGGGCAGCGACCTGGCGCTCTTGATCAAGGCCGCGAACGACGGCGGCTTGAAGGCGAACTTCTACACGTTCTACGCCGGGGTGGTGGGAGCGACCAACGCCATCGGCCCGGCGGGCGTGGGGCGGGTGAAGGTGGTCTCGTTCTGGGGCCCGAACGGCAAGGACGTGCCGGCGAAGACCACCAAGTACATCGCGGACTTCAAGAAGAAGTTCGGCGCCACCGAGGACCCGTACACGGTGGACATGCCGACCATCCTCGAGATGCTGGAGAAGGCGGCGGACCAGGCGAAGAGCACCGACCCGGTCAAGGTGGCGAAGGCGCTGGAGGGGCTCAAGGTCGACGGCTACTTCGGCTCGGTCGAGATGCGCAAGGAAGACCACCAGCTCATCCAGCCGCTGTTCATCGGCACCTTCGCGAAGGTGGACGGCAAGACGGTGAAGTTCCCTGGCGACGGCAGCACGGAGTTCGGCTTCCGCGTCGACCACAAGATCGACGGTCCGGCCACGGCGCTGTCCACGGCCTGCCAGATGAACCGTCCCGGGAGCTGAGCTTAGTCCATGGCGAGCGACCGGACCGTGTTCGTGGTGACCGGGTCCTCGGCGGGCGTCGGCGCCGCCACGGTCCTGCTGCTCGCGCGGCGCGGCTCGGCCGTGGTCGTCAATTGCACGAAGAGCGTGGCCGAGGCCGAGGAGACGGCGCAGAAGTGCGTTGCGGCCGGCGGAGAGGCGCTGGTGGTCAAAGGCGACGTCTCGCAGGACGCCGACTGCCGGCGGATCGCCGCCGCTGCCCTCGACCGGTGGGGCCGCATCGACGGGCTGGTGAACAACGCCGGGACGACGCGGTTCGCGCCGATGCGCAAGCTCGACGCCCTGGACGCGGCCGACTTCCAGCGCATCTACGCGGTCAACACCATCGGCGCGTACCAGATGATCCGCGCCTGCGAGGCCCCGCTGCGCGCGGCCCGAGGCGCGGTGGTGAACGTCTCTTCGATCTCCAGCACGATGGGGATCGGCTCCTCGGTGGCCTACGCCTGCTCGAAGGGGGCCCTGAACTCGCTGACCATCTCGCTCGCGCGCGCCCTCGGCCCGGAGATCCGCGTCAACGCCGTGCTGCCGGGCTTCACCGAGACGCGCTGGCTCAAGCAGGGGCTCGGCGAAGCCTACGAGCCGGCGCGCGAGGCGTACCGCAAGCAGAGCGCGCTCCAATCGACGCTCGCGCCCGAGGACGTGGCGGA
>Ga0137380_10001525_pt1 | contig 18921 bp, 12 predicted proteins | sample SagtaG_17_FD_104809 | JGI IMG/M metagenome (GOLD analysis project Ga0137380, IMG submission 104809) | Vadose zone soil microbial communities from Sagehorn Ranch, Mendocino, California, USA - Sage2_L_100_16 metaG | ecosystem: Environmental > Terrestrial > Soil > Vadose zone | place: USA...
GCGGATCGGCGGGGTGCCGGTGTATGCGCTGACCGATAACGAGAAGACCGTCACCGTCGAGCACGTGGCGGGGGTGCCGGTCCGGCATCCGGAGATCGTCGCCGTGGGCCGGTATTACGGGATGACCGTGCATACCTGCGTCCCTTATGACCCGGAATCGAAGGGCGGGTCGGAGTCGACGGTGAAGATCGCCAAGGCCGACCTGGTGCCCGCCGAGACGAATCTGCGGGAGGCATATGGCAGCTTCGCCGAGCTGACCGCTGAATGCGGCCAGTTCTGCGAGGTGGTGAACGGGCGGGTGCACCGGGAGACGTGCGCGGTCCCCGCGCAGCGGCTGCAGGTCGAGCGGTCCCGGCTGCACCCGGTGCCGGACGCGCCGCATACCGCCGCGCTCGGCACCACCCGGGTGGTGAACACCGATCAGACGATCCGGTTCGGCAGCGGTCCCGCCGGGCCTGGCGGGCGCGGAGGTGTGGGCCCGCGCCGTCGGTGATGAGCTGGTGGTGGCCGCGGACCTGGCGGCGCTGCCGCTGCGCCCGGACTGGGCCGGGCCGGGGCCGCTGGGCCTGGCCGAGGTGGCCCGGCACGCCTTGTCCACGCCGGGGAACCCGCGGATCGACCTGGCGCACTATCCCGGCCATCCGCAGCAGCCCGACGGGTCGCCGCGGCCGCCGCGCATCCAGCCGGTCACCGGGGCCGGGGAGGCGTTCCTGGCGATCGGCGACGGCGCCCGGGCCTGGCTGACCGAGGCCGCCGCCGCGGGCGCGACCCGGGTCCGGGCGAAGATGGCCGAGGCGGTCGAGCTCGCCGCGCTGGCCGGGACCGCGGCGGTGGATGCCGCGCTGGGCACCGCGGCGCTGGCCGGCCGGTTCGGCGATGGTGACCTGCTGTCCATCACCGGCTACCAGGCCGGCGGGCGCGCGGGCGGCCCGGTGACCATCGCCGATGAGGCGTACTCCGCGCAGCCCGGCACCTCGGCCTGGGCCGGGTTCGGCGCCGCCGCGCCGGGGACCTCGCCGTGACCGGCCGCGGTGACAAGGCGTGGCTCGCCGGCCTGGCGGACACGCTGGCGGAGGTGGACGAGTTCTTGCGCTCGCCCGCCGGGCATGCCGCCCTGCAGGACTTCTACGCCGCCCGCGGCAGCCTCGCGCCTGGGTTCGAGGCGGGCAACCTCATCGACGCGGTCGGCTTCACCGCGCTCAGCTTGCATACCCGCTTCGCGGGTGAGCCGCATCGCTGACCAGACCTGAAACTGCCCTGGCCGCCGACCCCGGCGGCCAGGGCCTGCCTCACACTCTCATCGCCGCTTTTCTTTTCATTTCCCTCACAGATCAGAAATGAAAAGAAAAGCATGACTGACACCGGAAGGTACCTCATGACCAGCAATCCCCCCGATGGGCAGGTGCCCGGCACGTCCGCGGCAGGCGTCTGCAAGCGGCCTGGCTGCGGCAACGCCCTGCCCGCCCAGGATCGTGGCCGCACGCGGCAGTTCTGCGGCACCGAGTGTGCCCGCCGCTACCACAACGACGCCCGCATCCCCGCCCCGGCAGCGGCGCCGGCCGCGGACAGCCCCGCTGACCCGCTGGCCGCCCTCGACACGGTGATCCGCCAGGCCGCCGTGCTCACCCGGGCCGCCCGCGAGCAGGCCGCCAGCTTGGACCCGGCCCGGGTCCGGGCCCAGGTCGCCGACGCCGAGGCCGCACGCCGCCGCGCCGAAGCGGCTGCTGTCACCGCGCAAGCTCGCGCCGCTGAAGCCGCCGCCGAGGTCCAGCCCCTGGCCGAGGCCCTGGAGACTGCCCGCGAAGACGCACATGCCGCCCGGGCCGAAGCCACGGCCGCCCGCCTGGAGGCCCAGGCTGCCGCGGCCGCGCTCGAGCAGGCCCGCCGCGACGCGGCCGCGCAGATCGCCGCCGCCCAGACCGGGGCGGCCGCGCAGGTCAGCGCTGCCCAGGCCGAAGCCGCCCGGGCCGCCCGGGAACGCGACGACGCGACCGAGACCGCGCACCGCGCCGACGCCGAAGCCGTCCGCGCCCGCCAGGCCGAAGCCGACGCCCGCGCCGAAACCGGCCGGGCCCGCGCTGATGCCACCCGCGAACGCGACACCCTCCGCGAGCAGCACCAGGCCCAGCTAGACGCGGTCGCCGCGCTGACTGCCGCCGAGCGCGCCCGCGCCGAACGCGCCGAGCAGCTGCTCGAAACCGAGCGCGCCGACCGGCGCCACCTCACCGGCGCCCTCACCGCACCCGCCAGCCCAGCCAACGGCAACGGCAAGCTACCCCGGGCCGCGGCCGGGAAGGCGGGACAGCAGTGACCGGAACCGCCCTGGCCCCCGCCGGCCCCGTCCCGCCGCCGATCCCGGACGCCCTGGACGCCGTGCTGCGCCGGATGCGCTTCCCCTACCTGCGCAAGGCCGCACCCGAAGTCCTGGCCACCGCCAGAGCCCAGCGGTGGGACCCCGCCGAGGTCATCCGCATCCTGCTGGAAGAAGAAATCCGCGGCCGGGATGAGGCCGGACGGCGGATCCGCCGCAAGGCCGCCGGGCTGCCCGCCGGGAAGACCTTCGCGTCCTGGCGCGAAACCGACTCCTCCATCCCGCTGCCCGCCCAGCACGCCCTGATGACCCTGGAATGGGTCACCCGCGCGGAGAATCTCTGCATCGCCGGGCCCTCGGGAACCGGGAAATCGCACTTCGCCGAGGCCCTGGCGCACCAGGCCATCGACGCCGGGATGCGGGTCGCCTGGTTCACCCTCGAATCACTGACCGCCACCCTCGGCCGCGCCGCCGTCGACGGCACCACCGCCAGGGCCATCGCCAAGATCACCCGGTGCGACCTCGTCGCCATCGACGACATCGGCATGCTGCCCGCCGGGCAGGCCGCCGCCGAGGCGCTCTACCGGCTCGCCGATGCAGCCTACGAGCGCCGGTCACTCATCGTCACCTCGAACCTGCACCCCAGCGGACTCGACACGATCATGCCCAAAACGCTCGCAACCGCCACCGTTGACCGGCTGCTCCACCACGCTCATCTCGTCCTCACCGAGGGCAGCAGCCTCCGCCTCGCCGAGGCGACCGCAGGGAAGGGAGTGACACCGCTGACCTGACCCGCCGGGAGATCAGCCAACCGCCGGCACGGACATAACCTGTCCGCCCGCAAGGAGATCAGCTGTCCGCCCACAGGGAAGTCCCGATGTCCCTTGACAGCGGCTGCTTGGCTTTTGGCGCTTGTCTCCTGCGGAGCGCAGATCTGGGTGTTCGGCGCGGTCGGTCGCTGCACGAGATTCCCAGGTTCAGCAGCGGTGATGCTTTGCGTGTCCGGGTGGGCAGCGCGGCGGGGAACTGGTCGCAGACGGGGCGGGCTTCGTCACAGACGCGGCGGGATTCGCAGCCGGAGACGACGCGGCCGGGTCAGGCGTCGCCGGGGATGCTGAAGGCACCGCGGTCGCGCGCGGCCGCGGCGGAGCCGCCGGCATCGCGGCCGGCGTTCTCGCCGTTCCTGCCGGATCGCCCGGCGCCGCGCCGCCCGCCGTGCCCTGGCCGGCCGCCGTGCCGTGGCCGGACACCAGCAGCGCGACCGCGACGGCGGCCACGATGAGGAGGAGGGCCGCGGCGCAAGCGGCCAGGGCTGTCCGGAAGCTAGTCTCCTCCAGGCGGGGGTTGATGGCCTCCCGCAGCCTGGCCAGGCCAGCCGGGCGGGGATGAACAGCCCTGTGATCCCCGCCTCTCACGAAACCGGACGATACAGAGTGACATGTCGTCATGGCGGGTCAACAGCGAAAATGACCTGGTACGACATGCGGCAGCGCGGCATACGGGTGCACCCGGGCGGCCTTTCCCCGGTAGCGTGCGGAGGTGACGATTTCGGTGGTGTTCGCCGGGCTCCCGGTTCGGGGAACTCCGGGCTGGCACGCCGGGTGGCTGACGCGATAGGCGCGACGTACCTGCGCATCGGCACCATCGAATGGGCTATCGCCTCCACGCTCATGCCCTACCGGGACAACCCCGGCGGGTTACGTCGCTGCCGAGCGGGGTCGCGGCCGGCCAGCTCGCGGCAGGCCGGGACGTGGTGGCCGATGCGGTGAGCGGCGCGGGCCGGGTGGGCGGCGCGGACCGGCGCGGCGCGGCGGTTCGCGAGGTGCGATGCAGTGACGTCGCCCAACATCGCCGCCGGGTGAAGGCGCGAGCCAGAGATGGCCGGGCAGGGCGTGCCTACCTGGGAGCAGGTGCTCGGCACCGCACGAGCCATGGCGGCCGGAGCTGTCCGGCCGGCTCGTCGCCGGCAACACCGACGCCGCGGCAGGACACGTCGCGTACATCGTCACCGCGCAATCGCGGGGTGAGACAGGACCGGCTGCAGCGCCTGACGTGACCTGCCACTGGCCCGGCGGGGCACGACACCGGAGTGGTACGAGGGCATTCCGGAAACGGAGCGCCTCAGCCGCGCAGCAGCCGCATCATGTGGCGTTGCAGGGGCTGTCTCGCGCCGCGTGTAACCGCCGATATGCATGACGGAGCGGGTCCGGTGCTGCTGCGGCCGGCGCGCAGATTAGGTGAATCTGCGCTCCCTTCTCAGAGTCGGCGGGCGAATCGCAGCCGGTTGTCGTTTGGACCGCGGAGCCTGACCGGTCATCATTGCATCTGCTTGTCATCCGCCATGCTGACTCATTCGCCACTGTTTCACGCCTCACCCGAGACCGGCCGGGCTGATTACCTGCCCGGCTAGTCTTCGCCCTGCGCTGGTACACCGTCCGCTGCTGGCGTCGCCACCGGATCACTTGCTAAGACCACCACTCCACTCGCCTCCTCGTCCCGGCCACCGAAGCCACCAGGCGTCGCCTGTGCCTACGGGGTTCAGCAAGCCGAGGTAACAACTATACGACAACCAGTTCGAAAAACATCGACCGCTGACATGATCGAATGTATGATCGATAAAAGTCGGCATGGGAGGGTTTCTACGTGACCATGCGAGCGGGTCACCGAGGTTCGCGGCACCCTGGCATCACTGCCCTGGCGCTGCTGGTCGGCTCCGCGCTGAGGGCTTTAGCGGTTGCGCGCATCAGCCACCTGGGTCTCGCGTCGTCGCTGCTGGCGCTACTGACCGGTGGTGGTGGAGGAGGGGCGGACGGCCTCTATCTTGCATATGTTGCCGCTACCGGTTCGGTGAATTCGCCATCGGTGTCGGGGCTGCGGGACGAGGAGGCCGGTCAGCTCCGGCAGGACGTGTGCTCGCAGAGTGAGACGGCACTGCGTGGGTTGTACCCCTGCTCGCTGCCGGTGCATTGGCGCCCTGCGGATAAGGCCCTGTTCGACCTTTAGGAGAATGTGTGCAGGTGCCTGCGGGAACCAGGAAGCCTTCGAAGCTCCTGATGGCCTCACTGCTAGCACTCGGCCTCTATCGCAGAGCCGCGGACCTGCGCAGCAAGGTCGACTTCGCGTCATGGGCAAAGTCGCCGGGCTTCGACGGGCGACTGGTGGATATCCGGGAGTGGTCGGCTCGTGAGTCTGCCACTGCCACGGCATCGGCCCGCTGGGCGACGAAGGCGACGACGCCGGCGATGATGACGCGGGCAAGGACTTTGTGGATCTCGGCGTGGAACGCCGTTTCACGGAGGCAGCGGCGATGGCCGATGCCAGGGCGCAGATGGCCGTCGATCGCGGCTTCGTGCCAGTGAGCTGGTCCGCGGTGAGGCCACCGGGGCCGCAGTCGACGGCGGGCTTGACGGACGGCTCGACGTACATGCCTGGGCCCGGCTTGTCGGCGACGCCGAGCGCGTCCGGGAGGGAACAGGGACCGCGAGCCTCAGCGCAGATAGACGCCGTCCACGCCGATCCGGCCCGGCCCGTCCAACACGTAGATGCCAGCCGAACTGCCCCGGACGTCGAACGCCAGCGTTCCGTCGTGGACCACGATCTCCCCGCCGGTGACGGCATCGCGGTAGGTGCCGTTGAGCACACCCTGCACAATGATGGTCTGGTCGCTGCCGATCGCGAGGCCGACGACGACGTAGCTGCGCCCGCCGTCGTGGTCGCGCACGAAGCTTAGCCCGCTGCCCCACTCGTTCAGATGGCTCATGGGTGCCTTTTGCAGGGCGGGGAGCGCTCGGCGGACCTGGTTGAGGCGCTTGATGTGCTCGTAGAGGGGGTGCGCCTGGGTCTGGCCGATTCGTTCGGGGGTCAAGTGGTCTCCGAAGTAGGCCCGCCCGGTCCGGGCCAGGGTGTCCCGCTCGCCCTCGACGTCCTGCGGAGCGCCCTTCATGAACTCAATCTCCTCGCCGTAGTAGAGGCAAGGGATGCCGCGGACTGTCCAGAGCACGTTGTAGGCGGCCGCCGCCATCCACTGTTCGCCCTTGAATCGGTACTTGAAGTCGTTGTCAGGGCCGACGTCGTGGTTCTGCAGAAACGTGATGAGCGTGGTCGGGTCACCGTAGATCCAGTCCATCGACATCGCCTGCGCGAGACCGCTGAAGGTGCCCCGGCTCAGGTTGTCCCTGAACGAGGAGAACAACCCGAAGTCGAGCACCGCGAAGCCGGAGTCGCCGCCGGAACGGGGATTGCGCGGGTCGTTGCCGAGTCGGGTGTACCACCAGGGCCGGATCGGAGACGGGCCGTTGTCGCCGCCGCCCATGTCTCCCCATCCGTAGCCCTTGACCAGGTTCTCCCCGAAGACGAAGAGGCCCGGCTTGTGGGCCTTCCAGGCGTTGACGTACTCGAGCAGGTTCCCCCGCTCCACGTGCTTGACGGTGTCGATCCGCAATGCGTCGACGCCCATGTCGAGGTAGCGGCTGATCGCGGTGATCAGGTAGTCCTTGACGTTCTCGCGCTCGGTCGCCAGGTCGATGCAGTCGCCTGCGATGTGCTTGTGCTGCAGCGGATATGCGCTTTCCCAGTCGCCGCCTGCGATGAAACCGTCCTGGTGGTACCACTGCGGGTCGAGCCGGCCCGGGTCCACCCCGAAGAACCGGCCGGGGTCGTACCCGGGTTTCGGGACGGTCTGGCCGGTCCGCGGATCGATCAGGGGTTCGCGGCCCTCCGGGTCGCGCTCGTGCCTTTCCCAGTACCACTGCGGCGCCACCGGGTTGTCCAGGTCGTCTCGGTCGGGCCAGGCATAGTTGCCGAGGTTGCCCTGATAGGGCCCGTGGTTCACCTCACCCTGCCGGGACCCCTGCGGAACGAAATACTTGATGGGCAGGTGGTCGATCCAGACCTTGCCTCGGATCCCGTACTGGCAGGAATGGTTGACGACGACGTCCTGAATGATCTTGATGCCTCGCTCGTGCGCCGCGTCAATGAGGTGCTGGTAGGTCGCGTCCGGCGACTCCAGCCGAGGATCGATCCGGGTCCAGTCGTAGCCGTGGTAACCGTGATAGTCCAGCCCGCTGCGGTTCTCGATCGGCGGGGTGATCCAGATAGCGGTGAAGCCCAGGTCCTTGAGGTAGTCCAGTTGCTCGATCAACCCTTTGAAGTCGCCCCGCCAGTGCGGGTCCGTCGGACGGCCGGCGGGGTCGAAGGCGATCCGGTCCCGGCAGTAGAAGTTATTCGTCGGATCACCGTCGTAGAACCGGGTGGTGATGAGGAAGTAGATGGTCTCCTCACGGAAGTCCACCCCGGACGGCGGGGCCTGCGGGGCGGGTGCCCCTGTCGCCGCGGGTGCCGTGCAAGACGCCGCGGCGGTACCAGCGGTTCGGGGGTCGGCGTCCTGCCACTGGCCATCGCGATCCATCCAGCCGTCCCGCTCCCGACGCAGGTCGGCCGTCTGCCGCCCGTGCTGGTCGTGGAACACCAGGCTTGCGGTGTCCACGCCCTCGATGCGGTAGACGTACCAGCCGTCCCCCTGCGCGTGCATCGGGACTCCCGGCCAGCCCGTGGCGGCCTTCCGAGGGTGGGTGCCCCAGACGTGAACACGAATGGTATCGGCCCATCCGCGTGGCGGGTGGAACCAGACCGTTAGATCAGGCACACCAAGCATCATAGGAAAGCCGAACGGCGGCTGATCCCGCGTCAGGAGGGAACGGTCATGGTTGTAGTCGTCGAGGTCGCCGTTGACGACGACGGCGCGGAGCTTGAGGATGTCCTCGGCGCCGTCAGGAGACCATCTCGCGCCTGTAATTCCGAACCTGTCCTCGATGACGAATCTGCAGGCGCCCTCGATCATGCCGGTGGCGATCGGCCAGCCGGCGGCCAGTGCCCTGTCGTAGCGCATGTGCTTGTGGTTGTTCGTCAGGTAGGTGACGGCCTTGTCCATGCCGGCCAGGTCGAGGTGGCGGGTGCGGGGGTTCGCGCGGGTCTTCGCGGCGACGGAGGCGAGGGTGGCGGCGACGGCCTTCGCGCGGCCGTGCAGGACGCGGAGCAGTTGCCCGTCGGCCCACTGGCCGGCGGCGGCGGGGTCGCCGGGGTGCAGCGCTGCGGAGGCCTTGCCGAGGTAGCCGGACACGTGGATGTAATCGATCAAGACGGGCACTTTGAGGCCGCGCCCGGCGGCCTGGGCCTCGATGGCGGTGATCTGCTGCTTGTTCCCGTCGACGAGGAAGACCCGCTGGCGGATCCGCTGCGGGTCGCGGCGGCCGGCCTCGTCGCAGGCTGCGGCGATCATGTCCTCGATGCTCTCGGTGATGGAGGCCGATACCCACTTATCGCGCGCTTCCGGGCCGGGGTGCGCCTTGCGGCGGGCGGGCGGGGCGGCGATGTCCCCCGGCTCGCGGACGGCGGGCGTGAAGTCGGCGACGGCGACGACCTCGGCCATCTTCTTGATCCCGGGATGCGCGGCATCGGCGCCGCCGCCCTTGCGGTGCTCCGGGCGCAGGGCGATGCCCTTGCCGTCGGCCTGCATCATGATCACGTCGCTGTCCGGCTGCTCCTCTTCTTCCGCGTCGCGGGCGCGCCCGGAGCAGAAGTCACCCGTCCAGGCGGCGAGGTCTCCGGCGAGCCCGGCGAGCTGGGCGCGGCCGACCATGACCCCGGTCCGGGCCCCGATGACCTCCTGCGCCTGCCCGTACCCTCCGGTCGCCAGGTGGAAGGCGGTCAGGGCGCGCATCCCCAGCGAGTAGGGGTCATCGGGCAGGACCTGCCGGGCATCGGCGGGATACAGGTTCGGCTCGCGCCGGTTGCGGTACGCCATGCGGGTGACCCGCACGGGGCCGAAGACGCTCGCCAGGCCCCGGCTCTGCCCGGCCTCGACGCTGCCGTGGGGTATCCCCGCGGCGCTGGTGACGTGCGCGATCCGCTCCTCCCGCGCGCTGTCGAGGGCGAACGCGGCCTGCAGCAGGCGCCGCTGCAGTTCCCGGCCCTCCTGGCCGATCACGTCCTCCCGCTCTCCGTGGTCCAGGAACCCCGATTCGTCCGCTGCCCAGGTCAGCAACCCGGCGAACTGCTCCGCCGGGCCGGACAGCGCCGCCGCCAGCTCCCCGTCCACCGGGGCCTCCGTCCCGTCGTCCCGGACCTGCCTTACCGTCACCGACAACGTGACCGCCACCGCCGTACCTCCGATGCTCGCCAGGAATGGTTTCCGCCCATGATCCCGAAAACGGCCCCGGAACCAGCGGACCCGGCAACAGCAGGCCATCCCTGACGCGCCCCCAGAAACCTGCCGGTACAGCCGCTGACCAGCAAGTATCACGATTGGTAACGCCAGATACGACCGAAAAACCCGGACGCTCCGAATATCGGGAAAATCAACCCGGCATAAGTGACAAGTCATACCGAGCAAAAAGACGCACCCGCTGCCGGGATGAAGATCTTCTTCCTAACCGCTGACTGCCTCGACACAAGTTCCGCCCGTCCACATCGTAAACGGGGAATGCCCAGTCGCTTCCGGGTGGTGAGAGCCGCACCGTGGATCGATCTTAATGGCGGAGATCGCGGTCGTCGCCACCCTGGCATGCCGCAGAACCTGGCCGACCTCGGCGAGCGAGGACCCGGCTGCCAAACTGGGTGGCCAGGGTGTGTCGAAGCCGGTGCGCGCCAGCCCTGGGGACCCCGGACCGGTCACAGGCGTTATGCACCGCCCAGGTGACCCCCGCCGACGTGATCGCGCCGGTCGGAGCCGTCGCCCGCAAGAACACCGCCCTGGTCGTCACCCTCGGCCGGCTGCGCAGGTAGGCGACCAGCGCAGCGCCGACGTCACAAGGCAGCGGGAGCCGGTCATCCCGGCCGCCCTTGCCGTGCACGGTCAGCTCGCCGGCCCGCCAGCCGAGGTCGTCCAAGGACATCGACGCGACCTCGCCGGCGCGCAGCCCCAAGCGGGCCAGCCGCATCAGCATCGCGTAGTCCCGGCGCCCGAGCCGGGTCCGCCGGTCGCAGCTCGCCAGCAGCTTCGCCACCGTCGCCGGCGGAAGGGCCCGCGGCAGGCCGCATCCTCTCCGGTTCGCCACGGCGGGGACCGCCTGCGCCAAAGGCGTCACGACGAGGCCTTCGACGTGGAGGAACCGCAGGAAGGACCGCAGCGCGGACGCCAGGTCCGCGGCGCCTGCCCGGCTGCGCCGCGGCAGCTCACGTGCAATGGGGAGGGGCACCGGCGCGTGCCTGATACAGAGACGGCCGGCGCGGTGCCTTGCGCCCTGACCGAGTGGATCATCAGGGCATCTAACCCGCCGTACCCGCCGGGGTGGTTGGGGCGGGATTCAGTTGCGACACAGCACCTGGACCGACCGGCTGGGCGCGCCGATCACGTCGCCCGGTCTGGCCACGGTCACGCCCTGGGCTGAGATCAGCGGCACCGCCGTGTCGAGGACCTTCGACCACAGCGCGCCGTAACGGGGCGGGGGGAGGGTGAATTCCACGGCGAGCTCGCTGGCGTTGAACAGCAGCAGGAACGAGTCGCTGCGGATCGGCTCGCCGCGCCAGCCCGGTTCGCTGATCGCGTCGCCGTTCAGGAAGACGGCCAGGGACTTGGCGGAGCCAGCCTGCCAGTCGGCGTCGGTCATCTCCCGGCCGGCCGGGGTGAACCACGCGATGTCCCTCAGCTGGCCGGGCACCCTGCGGATGTCCTGCCCTTGGAAGAAGCGGCGGCGCCGGAACACCGGATGGTCCGCGCGGAACTGGACGAGCCAGCGGACGAACTCCAGCAGTGCCTGGTTTGTCCCTTGCGCGGCCGGTCCTCTGCGCCTGGCCGGCACGCCGGCAGCCGGGGGCTCGCGGGCGGCCCCCCAATCGACCCAGGAGATCTCGTTGTCCTGGCAGTAGGCGTTGTTGTTCCCCCGCTGGGTGCGGCCCATCTCGTCGCCGGCCAGCAGCATCGGGACGCCCTGGGACAGCAGCAGCGTGGCCAGGAAGTTGCGTTTCTGCCGCTCCCGCAGCACCAGGATGTCCGGGTCGTCGGAGGGGCCCTCGGCGCCGCAGTTCCAGGACCGGTTGTCCTCGCTGCCGTCCCGGCCGTCTTCGCCGTTGGCCTCGTTGTGCTTGCGGTCGTAGCAGACCAGGTCGGCCAGGGTAAAGCCGTCGTGGCAGGTGACGAAGTTGACCGAGGCGACCGGGCGCCTGCTGTCCTGCTGGTACAGGTCGGACGACCCGGTCAGCCGGGAGGCGAACTCCCGCAGCGTGGCGGGCTGGCCGCGCCAGAAGTCCCGTACCGTGTCCCGGTACTTGCCGTTCCACTCGGTCCACAGCGGCGGGAAGTTGCCGACCTGGTAGCCTCCCTCGCCGACATCCCACGGTTCGGCGATCAGCTTGACCTGGGACACCACCGGGTCCTGCTGGACCAGGTCAAAGAACGCGGACAGCCGGTCCACCTCGTAGAACTGGCGGGCGAGCGCGGCGGCGCGAGCGAACCGGAACCCGTCCACGTGCATCTCGAGCACCCAGTACCGCAGCGAGTCCATGATCATCTGGAGCACGTGCGGGTGCCGCATCAGCAGGCTGTTCCCGGTGCCGGTCGTGTCCCGGTAAAACCGCGGGTCGGCGTTTTCGAGCCGGTAGTAGGCGGCGTTGTCGATGCCGCGGAAGGACAGCGTGGGCCCCAGGTGGTCGCCCTCGGCGGTGTGGTCGTACACCACGTCGAGGATGACCTCGATCCCGGCCTGGTGCAGCGCGCGGACCATGGATTTGAACTCTGGGACCTGCTGGCCCCGGGTGCCGCTGGCGGCGTAGGCGTTGTGCGGGGCGAAGAAGCCGATGGTGTTGTAGCCCCAGTAGTTGCTCCGCCCGCACCTGGCCAGGACACTTTCCGGCACGAACTGGTGGACCGGCATGAGCTCGACCGCCGTGACTCCCAGTCGCTGCAGGTACTGGATGACCGCAGGGTGCGCCAGCCCCTGGTAGGTGCCGCGCTGCTCCTCCGGGATGAGCGGATGCAGCTTGGTCAGGCCCCGGACATGCGCCTCATAGATCACGGTCTCGTCGTAGTGCGTCCGCGGCGGCCGGTCGACACCCCAGCCGAAGTACGGATTCACCACCACCGACCGCGGCACGTGCGCCGCCGAATCCGCGTCGTTGCGCTCGTCCGGGTCCCCCAGACGGTAGGCATACACCGCGGGGTCCCAGCGGACGCTGCCCTCGATCGCCTTCGCATACGGATCAAGCAGCAGCTTGGCCGGGTTGCAGCGGCGCCCGGCAGCCGGGTCACAGGGGCCGTGCACCCGGTACCCGTACCGCTGGCCCGGTCCGACGCCAGGCAGGTAGCAATGCCAGATGAACCCGTCGACCTCGCGCAACGCCACCCGGGTCTCCGCGCCGTCGTCGGCAAACAGGCACAGTTCCACCTGCTCCGCAATCTCCGAGAACACGGCAAAGTTAGTCCCCGCGCCGTCATAACTCGCCCCCAGCGGGTAACTGTCGCCCGGCCACACCGGCGTATCTGCTGCCACCGCTCTGCCCTGCCCTGATGCCGGCTACGACCTCACCGTGCCCTCCAGTACGAGAATCACACCTGTACCGGCCGGGGCCGCAGCGCATGCTCCTTGATCGGGCACACTGCAGGCACGAGCTTCGTGCCGTCCCTCGGCGAGCATCCTGTGTTTCGCATGTTCCTGGGTTAGCTGGGGGTTAGCTGTCAGCGCCCCGTGGCGTCAGATCAAAGGACCAAAGCCCTTGCAGGATGCTATGCCGGGCCGGTTTACTGGCGCGATGTTCGTTGCGAGGAGAAGCGCTTCGATGCTGCCCAGGCGGGAGCTGGCCAACCTGCGTCGCAGCGGTGCGCTGATCACCTCCTCGGTGGACTGCTGCAGGGTGGGGTATATGTGGGGCGGTCCGGCTGGGCCTGCTGGGCCCGCCCCGCCGTTGCCGGACCGCGCTGGTGAGCAGGCCGGTGAGCGCCAGCTAGGCATGACGGAGGCGATAGTGATCAAGTCCAGGCCAGCGAAGGGCAAGGCCAAGGTCACGTTCACCGTTGATCCCTGGGTGGGCGCCCAGGCCGCGGCGGTGTGCGGGGAGTGGAACGACTGGTCGGCCGACGCCGACGTGATGCACCGCGACGCCAAGGGCGGGTTCAGCGTGACGGTCGACCTGGACGCGGGGCGTGCCTACCGGTTCCGGTACCTGCTGGACGGCCAGCGGTGGGACAACGACTGGGCCGCCGACGCCTACGTCCGCAACGACTTCGGCGGGGAAGACTCGGTGGTGGACCTGACGGCGCTGGCCAAGGCGGTCCCGCCGGCCGCGAGGAGGACGCCGGCCAAGAAGGCGGCGTCTGCGGAGACCGCCGAGAAAGCAGCGCCCGCAGTGAAGCGAGCCGAGAGGACGGCCAAATAGCGCGGGCGAGGCGGGGCGGCGCCGCGGCCGCGCTTGTTGCCCCGCACCGCACGACTTGCCCCTGCGGCTTTTTCGGGAGGCAGCCGTGTTCGTGGTGATGGTTGCGTCGGAGTGTGCGCCGGTGGCGCAGGCGGGCGGACTGGGGCAGGTGATCTTCGCGCTGAGCCGGGAGCTGGAGCTGCGGGGCCACGCCGTCGAGATCATCATGCCGAAATACGACTGCATGCACTACGACCAGATCTTCGGGCTCGCGGTCGCCTACCAGGACCTGCAGGTGCCCTGGTACAGCGGGTTCGTGCACTGCACCGTGTGGTTCGGGTGGGTTCACGGCAGGAAGTGCTTTTTCATCGACCCGCACTCACCGGACCAGTTCTTCAACCGCGGCCACTTGTACGGCTCGCCTGACGATGTGGCCAGGTTTGCATTCCTGTCGAAGGCGGCTCTGGAGTTTTTGTGGAAGGCCGGCAAGCGGCCCGAGGTGATCCACGTTCACGACTGGCAGACGGCGGTCGTGCCGGTGCTGCTCTACGAGATCTACCAGCACCTCGGCATGCACGATCAGCGGGTTTGCTATACCATCCACAATTTCGCGCATCAGGGTATCTGCGGCGACTACGTCCTGTGGGCGACTGGCCTGACCCGCCCGGAGCATTTCTTCGATGACGACCGGCTCCGCGATAACTTCAATCACAGCGCGATCAACCTGATGAAGGGTGGCATCGTTTACTCGAACTTCATCACCACGGTGTCACCGCAGCATGCCTGGGAGGTTATCAACACCGATCAGGGGATGGGCCTGGGGCACACGCTGCACGTCCACCAGGGCAAGTTCGGTGGTGTCCTGAACGGCATCGACTACGATGTCTGGAACCCGGAAATAGATATCCTGATCCCGTCGAACTACACGGCCGGCACGGTCGACCGGAAATACGCGAACAAGGATGCCCTGCGCGACCGGCTGATGTTGCGGAAGGAATTCAAGCCGGTCATCGCTTACGTGGGCCGCGTCGACTACCAGAAGGGCGTCCATCTCCTCGAGCATGCCATTTTCTACGCCCTGGCTCAGGGCGCGCAGTTCGTCTTGCTGGGCGCTTGTCCCGACCCCGGCGTCAATGATCACTTCTGGCACCTGAAGCGCCAGCTGAACGACGACCCCGACTGTCACCTGGAAATCGGGTTCGACGAGGGCCTGGCCCACCTGATCTACGCCGGTGCCGACATGCTGGTGATGCCCAGCCTGTTCGAGCCGTGCGGCCTGAGCCAGATAACGGGCCTGAAGTACGGCACCGTTCCGATCGTGCGCGCCATTGGCGGCCTGGTGGACACGGTCTTCGACCGCGACTACTCCGCACTCCACCCCGGCGACCGGAACGGCTACGTGTTCCACCAGGCGGACAACGAGGCGCTGGAGTCCGCGATGGCGCGGGCCATCGGGCTGTGGTTCTCATACCCGGGCGAATTCCGGCAGCTTATGCTGAACGGGATGCGGCAGGATCACTCCTGGGCAGGCCCTGGCCAGGACTACGTGAACATCTATGACCACATCCGCCACAAATAGGATCACGCACACGTCGGGTAAGGAGCCAGAGCATGGGAGAGCTTCCCGAGTACGTTGACGGGCTTCCCAACATCTGCGGCTCGGAGCAGCGCATCGAGGAAGCGATCCGGGACCGGGGCACCGATCCGGTGTTCCTGGCCCCGGGCACCGCCGGGTCCGACGACGTGGACAGTGCCTTCGCCGTCGCTTTGCACATGCACCAGCCGCTCATCCCGGCAGGCGGACCTGATCTGCACACGGCGCCGATCATCAGCAACCTGAAGTGGATGCAAGACAACCCCGGCATCGGCGATAACCACAACGCCCCGGTGTTCCTGTGGTGCTACAAGCGGATGGGCGAGTTCGTCCCCCAGCTGCTCGACGAGGGGCTCGCGCCGCGGGTCATGCTCGAGTACTCGGGAATGCTGCTGCACGGCCTGCGCCAGATGGGCGCAAACGACGTGCTGGATGCCCTGGCCGGCATCACCACCGGCGCGCGCAACCGGCAGGCGGCGGAGTGGCTGGGCTGCCCGTGGGGGCACGCCGTGGCGCCGTCCACCCCGGTCCAGGACTACCGCCTGCACGTGCGGGCCTGGCAGCACCATTTCGCCGCCCTGTTCGGCCTGGACGCGCTGCGCCGGGTCCGCGGCTTCTCCCCCTCGGAGATGGCCCTGCCCAACCACCCCGACGTCGCTTATGAGTTCGTGAAGACCCTGACCGACTGCGGCTACCAGTGGGTCCTGGTCCAGGAACACACGGTCGAGGAACCCGACGGGGTCGGGCTGCAGCGGCCGCACCTGCCACGCCGCCTGGTCTGCGCCAGTTCCAGGGGCGAGGTCGCCAGCATCACCGCCGTGGTCAAGACCCAGGGCAGCGACACCAAGCTGGTCGGCCAGATGCAGCCGTACTACGAGGCCAAGGGATTGTCCCGCTGGGACCTGGACGGCCGTGGCGTGCCGCCGCTGGTCACCCAGATCGCCGACGGGGAAAACGGCGGGGTCATGATGAACGAATTCCCGCCCAAGTATTTCGAGGTGATCCGGGAGAGCTCGGGCACCCAGACCCCGGCCATGAACGTCACCGAGTACCTCGAAGGGCTCCACTCGGCTGGCATCGGCCCCGCGGACCTGCCCGTGATCCAGCCGCTGTTCCAGTCCAGGATCTGGGGCCGGATGGACCCCGGCGACGGGCCGGACCGGCTGGCCGAGGTGATCGGGCAGCTGGAAGCCGAAGACGGGAGCTTCCATATGGAAGGCGGCAGCTGGACCAGCAACATTTCCTGGGTCCGCGGCTATGAACGGGTGCTCGCCCCGATGGAGCAGGCGAGTTCGCTGTTCCACGAGCGGGTCCTGGCCAAAGCCGTCCCCACCGACGACCCCCGCTACCGCAACGCCCTGTTCCACCTGCTCACCGCCGAGGCCAGCGACTACCGCTACTGGGGCGCCGGGGGCACCTGGGCCGACTACGGCGCCGAACTGGCCCGGCGAGCCATCGAGATCGTCACCTACGACCTGTAACAAGCAGGAGCGCTCGATGGTCGACGCAGCCTTCGCCCTAGTCCTCAACTTGCACCAGCCCGCCGGCAACCTCGAGGACCTCCTCCAGACACGCGAGTGGGAGGCCAGTGAGATCCTCTGGGCGATGGACCGGATCCCCCGGTCACTGTGGGCGTATGAGGACATCGGCAGGGTGCACCTGTCACTGTCCGGCACCCTGCTGGAGACCTTGACCAGTCCCGGCTTCCAGCACCGCGCCTACGGCATCGTCGACTGCGGATCGCTGCTGTGGTACCTGCAGAACACCAACATCATCCGCATCCTGGGAACCGGCTACTACCACCCCGTGCTGCCCCTCATTCCCCGCGCCGACTGGGATGAGCAGCTCGAACGCTGGCAGGGAATCGGCCGGCACCTGTTCGCGCGGACCAGCTTCCCCGGGTTCTGGCCCCCGGAAATGGGCTTTTGCATGGAACTCATCCCCGCCCTCAAACGCCAGCACTACCGCTACGTCCTGGTCGACAGCGAGCACGTCGAAGCGGTCACCCCCATGCGCTGGGACGAACTGCGCTACCGCCCGCATATCGCCCGGCTCGGCCGCGAGGAAATCACCGTCGTGGTACGGGACCGCGACCTGTCCAACGCCCAGGAAGCAGGGATGGAGGCCGGCTGGTTCATGCACGAGGTGGCCCAGCGGACCAAGTATTGCGACTTCCCGCCCCTCGTGACTACCTGCACCGACGGGGACAACGGCGGCTGGTTCCGCAACGCCTCACCGGAAGCCAACTTCTGGCACGCCTTCTACCAGGACCTGCTGCACCGGGTACGAGACTACCGAAGCGAGGGCATCCGCCCCTGCTTCATCGAGGACTACCTGGACCGCCACGGCGCCCACGGCGAGGTCACCGTGCGCCCGGGCGCCTGGAACACCGGCTGGCACAACGGCACCGGCTTCACCCAGTGGATCGGCTCGCAAGCCCAGCAGCAGGCCCTGACCCGCCTGGACGAGATCAGCCAGGCCATCTACGCCGCCCGCCGCAACGCCGTCGGCATCTCCGTCCGCGACCCCGATGTGTACCGGCTGCTCGAGCAAGCCCACTGGCGGGTCCTGCGCGCCGAGACTAGCTGCAACTTCTTCTGGGGGGACGCCTGGCTGCAACGCTGCCACGACGACTTGGACCAGGCCGCCAGCTTCCTGGACCAGGCAGGATCGCGCCTGACCTGATCCCACCGCCGGCCAGCCCGGAATACCAGGCGGTCCCGCGGCCCGCTCAGGCGGCGTGACCTGCTCGGCGCCGCTACGACTCGGGGGCGAGCCAGAGCACGCCGAGCGGGGGGAGGGTGATCCGGGCCGAGGCCGGCCGGCCGTGCCAGGGCTCCGGCGCGGCCTCGACGCCGCCGTAGTTGCCGGTGCCGGTGCCGCCGTACACCGTCGCGTCAGTATTGAGGATCTCACGCCACCGGCCGGCTTGGGGCAGGCCCACCCGGTATTCCACGTGTGGTACTGCGGAGAAGTTGGCCAGGCACGCGACGACCCCGGACCCGTCTGGCCGGCCGTCGGAGGCCGCGGGCAACCGGAGGAAAGACAGCGTATTTCCCTGGGCGTCGTTAGCGTCGATCCAGCTGAACCCCTCCGGCGAGGCGTCGAGCTCCCACAGCGCGCGGGTCCGCCGGTAGATCGCGTTCAGGTCCCGGGACAGCTTCTGCACGCCCTGGTGGACGGGGTACTCCAGCACCTGCCATTCGAGCCCGCTGTCGGACCACTCGTCGCGCTGGCCGAACTCGCCGCCCATGAACAGCAGCTGCTTGCCCGGATGCGCCCACATGTAGGCCAGCAGCGAGCGCAGCCCGGCGAACTTGCGCCATTCGTCACCCGGCATCTTGTTCACCAGCGAGCTCTTGCCGTGCACCACCTCGTCGTGCGACAGCGGCAGGATGAAGTTCTCCGAGAACGCGTAGATCATCGAGAACGTTATCTCGTTGTGGTGGTACTGCCGGTAGATGGGATCCTGGCTCAGGTAGACGAGCGTGTCGTGCATCCAGCCCATGTTCCACTTGAAGCCGAACCCGAGCCCGCCGAGGTGCACCGGCCTCGTCACGCCCGGCCAGGAGGTGGACTCCTCGGCGATCATGGTGATGCCCGGCGCCGTGCGGTAGGCCGTGGCGTTGGCTTCCTGCAGGAACGAGATCGCTTCCAGGTTCTCCCGGCC